>Ga0184625_10000568_pt1 | contig 14216 bp, 12 predicted proteins | sample PLM3_30_b1_FD_133151 | JGI IMG/M metagenome (GOLD analysis project Ga0184625, IMG submission 133151) | Groundwater sediment microbial communities from an aquifer in East River, Colorado, USA - PLM3_30_b1 | ecosystem: Environmental > Terrestrial > Soil > Riparian zone | place: USA: East River... | reverse complement strand
GGTCGCCCCGCGGTGGCAGGCCTTTCAGCAGCGGGCCGCCGACCACCGCCGCCGCCATCATGCCGACCCGCAACTGGCCCTGATCCGCTGGATGATCGAAGAGCTGAGGGTCTCGCTGTTTGCCCAGGAGCTGGGCACCAGTCAAACCGTTTCGCCCCAGCGGCTCGATAAACTGTGGGAAAAGGTGCCAATGTAAGGTGGGACCAGCGAGTCCGCGAGCGCCGGCCCACCATTTGTTCGCGGCATGCTGGTGGGCCGGCGGCCGCAGCGGCCTGATCCCACCCTACTGCTCCTACGTCTGAGTTGACTTTCGCCGGGGTGCGTGTGTAGGTTGATAGGGTACGGAACAGGGGGTCGGTTCGACCGAATCCAGCCCGGCGGACGTTCGTCCGCGGCGAGCCGAACAGGTTCATGACGGATGCCGCCAGTGCGATTGTTCGCCGGCCTATTGGCCGCGAGTGTTCACGCCTGGCAGGAGGAGGTTTCTCAATGTCTCGTTTTCGTGGTTTGCGAAAGTCTGCCGCTGATTCGTTGCCCGTCCGCTCGGGACTGGCCGTCAAGTTCGCTTTTGCGCTGGCCGTCTGCCTGGCGCTGCGGGTCTCGCTGGCTCAGCCTGGAATCACAACGTCCGAGGAAGGCGTGGACGCCCAGGGCTTCAAGATTTTGATCCCGCACAAGAATCTCACGCAGAACACATCGGAGTCCAAGACGGCCTTACAGAAGTTGAAAAACAGTATCCGCCTACAACTGGGCGATGCGAGTCCTCTCGGAGACAAGCAGCGAACGTTCGAGAATTACTACAACATGTATTATTTCCCGATGATGACACAGACCAGCGATGAGGCCCTCAAGGGATTGCCCGACGAGCGGCAGCGATTTCTCAGCCAGCAACTGGAGTATTGCAAGTCGCCAACGACGCACGCGCTCCTGGCCTTGATTGCACTGAACGAGATGAACCGGATTGTCAGCGGCGGCTTCCATCCGGCAGTCCGCTACAACGCCATGCTGATTATCAGCTCCCTAAACGATCAGGAGTCCTCGCGCACGCAGCCGATGTTCACGCCCGAGCCGATGGGAAAGGCCCTGCCGTTCATCCTGGACCATTATCGAAAATGCGTGAAGCCTGAGGACGACGGCGTGAAGCTCGCAGCCCTCTTGGGACTGGCCCGGCACCTGGAATGGGACGAGTTCCGCAACGGGCCCACGTATCCGCCGATTCAGGCCAGCCTGAAGAAGGAAATCATCGATGAAATGCTGAAGCTGGCCCAGATGAAGGACCCGCCGGCCGGTCGCGATCTGGAAGGACACGTATGGTTCCGCCGCCGCGCGGTCGAAGCACTCGGTTTCTCCTGCGCCAAGAAGGCCAGCGCCACGATTGCCACCGCGCTCGATGCCATGCTCAAGGACGAAAAGGAGCCCCTGAGCCTGCGGCTGACCGTCGCCACGACGCTCGGCAAGATGTCGCTAACTGACGTGGCCAACATCGATCCCAAGGCGACGGCTACCGAGCTGGGCTATCTGGCGCTGGTCGCCTGCGATACGGAGCTGAACCGCGTCGCCAACCTGAAGAAGACCGAAGAAGAGCACATGATTCGCTTGGCCGGACAACTGCCTGGCGAATTTGGTGCTGGCGGCTTCGCGGGGCCAGGAAACACCGGGCCGCGCGGCGAAGGCTTTGGCGTGCGTCCAATGCCCGGCCCAGGTCCTGGCCTAGGTGGTGCAGGGGTGAGGCCCAGTCCGCTGGGCGGCCCTGGCGCGGGCGCCTTCGGCGGCGACGGAGGAGCGGTCGATCCGTCGCTCCTTGATCCCAAGCACTATCGATTTGAATACGCCCGCCGCCGGCTGCGGCAGCAGCTGTATTGCGTGCAGGTTGGATTGCTGGGGGGCGAGGATTACGTGGTGAAATCGGCCGCGGCCACGACACCATCCATCCCGAAAGCCGGAACGACCACGACCAGCGGACCGAATACCCCTCAGGCCGCAACCACCGGCATGCGGGTCATCGCCAAGACCCCCGACGTGAAGTCGTATGTGGAAGACGTCTATACCAAGGTTCGCGACATGGCCGACATCGTCGAGAACCGCACGGCCGACATGCTCAGCCTCGACAAAGAGTTGCGGCGGAAGATGAAGCCCCTGGAGGACATCACCCGCAAGCTCGCTCCGCCGCCAGCGCCCGCGGCAGCCACTGCGGCCGAGGACGACGACTTGCTCAACCCCGGCGGCGCCAAGCCCGCACCGATGCCACCCGCTGTTGTGGCCCCAATGCCGCCAGGGACGCCGGCAGCACCCATGCCGCCAGCCGGCGGTGCATCGACTCCGATGCCTCCGGCCGGTGGCGCTCCCGCGCCAACGCCGCCAGCTGCATCTCCGCCCGCCGTGCCCATGCCGGCCCCGCCGGCTGCGCCGCCCGGCAAGGCGCCGTAGGACCGTTAGCGCGCATACCGCCAGAGAATCTGATCGCCGGGCTTCAGCTCGGCGATGCCCGCGCTGGCCAGGCCCGGTCACGGCTCCGCCGCGGTAGCCGAACAGCTAGGCCGTATCAGCCTTTTTCCAGGTACTTGCACCATTACGCTCCTCGCTTCGATTCGCAGCCGCTGCGATCGCCGCGCATAAGTCGGGCAGCTTCATCGAAAGCCGCAGCGTGCAATCCATAACACGCCGCTGAACTTGCGGGGGCATCGCGCTGAACAGCTCGGTGACGTGCGTCTGTCGCTCGTCCTGCGTCAGCCCCTGGTCGTCGTACACGTCTGCGAGCTGACACACCAGCGGCCAGAATTGCTTGTGCACGACAGCGATTCCTTCTGCGAGCGAGCTGTTGCTTGTCAGCCGCCTGACCGCTCAGGCGGTCGCCGACTTAGATCGTGCGGCTAATTCCGACTGCCGCAATTTGCCCCCCAGTGGCAAGAATACGATTAGCGCATCCTGCGCCTGCGGCCCACTCGACGCAAGCGGGGAAGACTGATGCATCAAGCGCCCACGCTGGCAGTAGCGCAAAAAGCCCTTGAGAGCATTTGGGCTTCGGCGGCCTTTACCCGGCAATTGCCGAAGTGCCAAAAGACCAGTGACCCCAACGGGACTCGAACCCGTGTTACCGCCGTGAAAGGGCGGTGTCCTAGACCGCTAGACGATGGGGCCGCGCGTTGGGCCGATGACTAGTGCGGTATAATGGCCTGGAGGCAAGACGGTCAAGTGGGGTTCGCGCGCCGGCTCCGGCGCGCTTGGCGGCCTCAGATTCCAAGTGGAGCGACTACAGAAGAAGCGGGCTCGCCAAAGCCAAGAAAGCCGAGCACGTCGGACCACGGCCCGGTGATTGAGGCGCGCCGCCACCAATCGTGCGGGCGCGCTTACGACGGCGCGGCCGTATTCGTGTCGGCGGGCAGGCTCGTCGAGCCGTTCTGCACGGCTTCGTTGCGCTTGATCGCATCATAGACTTCACGGCGATGGACGGGCACCTCTTTAGGAGCCTCCACACCCAATCGCACTTTGTCGCCGCGAATCTCGACGACGACAATCGTGATGTCGTTGTTGATGACGATGCTTTCGTTCTTCTTGCGAGACAGCACCAACATGACGACAATCCTTTCCTCGGGCGAAACTGCCAAGATTCCTGCGTGGCGATCCGGTGGGGTCGCGCTTCGCGCGATTGTCCCAGGGCCGGATGAGCCGATAATCCGGCATTTCTAGCCTTCCTTGTATTGTGACCCCCCACCGCTGGGAGTCAAGAAATCAGGCTGCCGTTTGGCACGGATTTTGAATGAATTTCGCGGCCTGCAACGGAATCTTCGGCACAGCAGCCAGAGACAAGCGGCGATTTGCTGGGGGACATTCGAAGTGCTGCCCTTCGCCTAAGCTGCTGCTGCCAAAGAGATTAGGAACTGCCCGCTGACTGAATCGCAACGCGGGATCGGCAGCCAGAGATGAGCCGTCGTTCGACAGCGCTCGCGGCGGCGTATCGGCAGGGTAGTGAAAATCGCCACGCCGCCGAGCGACTCGCAATCACTGCAACGAGCACCAATTTGGCAAGGTGGCGGCCTCGCCGCGCTACGCTTGCGACAGTGCGACCCCCGCCTATAATTCAACGCAACTAACGGAGCGAAGCGACTTCTAAACCATTATCCGCCGGTTTGCCATCTCCGGCTGCGAGCATTTCATGTGGGATTGGTTTCGCAACATCGGCGTCGCCATTTACACGGTGGCGCACGGCATGTACGTGACGCTGCGGTACTGGCTAATCACCTACAAGTCCGACCGCGGCACATTTACACAGCGGTTTGAGTATCCGGAGAAACCGGTGCCGGTCGCGGCCCGTTACCGCGGATTTCATCGCTACGACCTGACGACCTGCATCTCCTGCGACCAGTGCGCCAAGGCCTGCCCGGTCGATTGCATCTACATCGGCAAAGAGCGCGTCGAAAACGGCAAGGGCTTCAAGATCACCGGCTTCACGATCGACTACAGCAAGTGCATGTTTTGCGCCCTGTGCGTCGAGCCCTGCCCGGTGGATTGCATCTTCATGGGCGCCACGCACGATCTTTCGTGCTATAGCCGCGACGGCTGCATTGTCGATTTTTCCCGTCTGCCGCTGGAAGTCGCCTGGGGCAAGGCGACGCTCAACCCAACGGCAGTCGCCGAATCGAAGGTGATCGCCGAGCCGGTGCATGGCGGACCGAACCAGTAGCTTTGGCTGCCGTCCCTCGACATTGGGCGGCCGGAGACTATGTTGAGGGAAGAATGCCGGCGGGGCATCGAATAGCCAACTGGGGCCTGAAGCAGCATTGAGACAACCATGTCGTCCCCCAACACCGCCCTCGAGAATTACCGGCCGGATCGGCTCTTCACGATCGAGCAGGCCAACGCGATGCTTCCGCTGGTACGGGCCATCACGGGCGATCTGGCTGCGCTGGCCCGCGATGTGATGCAGCGCAGGCACCGCCTGTCGGTGCTCACGACGGGCCGCGACCTCAAGCCGAGCGATCCCTACTCTGACGAATTGGCCCAGATGGAAACCGAGTTAGAGCGCGACGCCCTCCGACTCCAGGAATACGTGCAGGAGCTGCGTGAGCTGGGCGTTGAACCCAAGGGTGCGATCGAGGGGCTCGTCGATTTCCCCGCGGAGATGGATGGCCGCATTGTGTATCTCTGCTGGCGGCTGGGCGAGCAGGAGGTGTTGTTCTGGCACGATCTCGAGTCCGGGTTTGGTGGACGCCAGCCGCTGACAGCCGATTCCGTTTCGGGCGGCGATGCGGGCGAGGATGAATCGTTTGGCGGCTGATCCATGCCGGTTGTGCCTCTGCAATGCCCGCGGTGCGCCGGAATCCTGCAGATCGACAGCGCGTGGGGCGGCCAGCAGGTCGCTTGCCCTCACTGCCAGGGAGGAATCGCCCTCCCGCCAGAGGCGCTGCTCCTCGGCATGGCTGGCGGCGTCGCCACTGAGCTTCCATCGCCTGCTCAGCGCGAGGCCACGGTATCGCTGAACTGCCCCGCGTGTCACGGTCCGTTCCAGGCCCCACTGGCTGCATCTGGCCAGCAAGTTGGCTGCCCCCACTGCGGTGCTTACGTCGTCGTACCGGCGCTGTCCGGCGGCTATCTCTCGCCCGCTTCCGAACCGAAGGCGGAGCCACCACCGCCACCAGCCCGCCAAGCGGCGATTGAGGAGCTGCTGCCGCCAGGAGCGGCAATCGCGTCGCCGCCGGCCGCGTCTGCGCGAGCTCCCACTGCATCACGGCAAGTCGCAGCGGAAAGCCGTACCACCACAAGGCAAGACGATCATTTCCCACCTGGAATGCGTCCGCAAGGGACTTTTGCACAGATTGTCCCGCCGGTTGTATCACGCGCCGAGCGCAATGCAGCTGATCTCTCGCCACTCAGCCGCAAACCGGCAGTTGACGAGCGGCTACCCCCGGGCGCCGGCGCAGTGCCACAGCCCCCAGCGCCACGGTCCAAGCGCGACATATCCGATTTGCTTCCTCCCGGCGCGGCGCAAGCACCAGCGCCGACGCCACCGTCCAAGCCCGCGCGGGAAGTGGTTGCACAGGTACGAACCGCTGACCTGTTACCGCCAGGCGCTGATTCTGCCCCGGCGGCGCCCGCGGCTGGACCCGTCCGGGCTGACAAAGCCGCGGCGCTGTTGCCGCCAGGAGCCGCCACTGTGGCCGCTTCGGCGACGGCGGGCGAGGCGCAGGTCGCGGTGCCCTCTGCTCCCGCGCGTGTGCCGGCAGCATTATCGAGCGAGCCGGCGAATGTCGGTCTGGTCGCGGTGAAGGACTCGCTCAGGGTGATCGGCAGCGGCGAAGACGAAGTGGAAGTCCGCCGCCTCTCGCCGGAGGAAAAGACCCGCCGCCGGTTTCGCAAGAGCCTGATCCTGTGGACAATCTGCCTGCTGGTGCTGATCGCCGTGTTCTACTTTTTCACACGCTAGTCTTCGGACGCCTGGCTCAGATCGTCCCAATTCAGTCCGAGTAACCCGGCGGCGTATTCGCCGTCGCTGGCATAGGCCGCCCGTTCGTGGCCGCGTTCAATGCCGAGCTGAGCCACCAGTTGCTCGACGCGCTCCGGCCCATAGCGGCCCGAGAGCTGGACCACGAGCGCCTGGAAGTCCTCTTCCTGCAAGGCCGCGGCCACGGTGGCAAAGCGGCCGACCAGGTGGCCGGGGTTGTGGTCGAGGATCTTTTGCCGGCAGGCGGCGGCGATCGGGGGCAGGTCGATCTGCGCCGCGATCACTGCTGCCAACAGCAGCACGCGATCGCGCACGAGCGGCTGCCGGCGAAACTCGGCCGCGCGGGCCAGGTGCAAGTAGCTCCCGAGCAGCTCAATAGGCGGCGTCATATCTCCATCATGACAGGCCGCAATTTGCTCGCAAAGCAGCTACGATGAGCAGATGGCGGCGAACGACTTTTCTCAGCGTTTTCCAGCGCGGGCGACGGCCTGGAAGCTGCGCACGCGCAGGCTGGTGCTTGGTGCGAGGCCGCTGCTGATGGGAATCGTGAATGTTACGCCCGACAGCTTCTCGGACGGCGGCAAGTTCCTCGATCTGCCGGCAGCGGTCGCCCAGGCGATTCAGCTTCTGGCGGACGGCGCGGACATCGTCGATATCGGCGGCGAGAGCACCCGGCCCTATTCGACGCCCGTATCCGCCGAAGAAGAGCTGCGCCGCGTGCCGCCGGTGATCAAGGAATTGCGCCGACTGCGGCCAGAGGCGCTGGTGTCGATCGATACATCGAAAGCCGCCGTCGCCGAAGCCGCCATCGCAGCCGGTGCGGAGATCGTCAATGACATTACCGGTCTGACCGGCGAGCCGGAGATGGTCGAGGTCGTCCGCAAGAGCGGCGCGGCAGTCTGTGCGATGCACATGCAGGGCACACCGCAAACGATGCAGGATCGCCCGCACTATGGGAACCTCGTCGTCGAAATTCACGACTACCTGCGCAGCCGCCGCGACGCGCTCGTCGCCGCTGGCATCGACCGCGAGCGGATCGCCCTTGATCCCGGCATCGGGTTCGGCAAGACGCACGAGCACAATATCGAGCTGATGGCGAGCTGCGACCAGTTTCACGACTTGGGTTGTCCCCTGCTCGTCGGCCATTCGCGGAAAGCATTCCTGGGTAAACTGATCGGCGACAAGAACGCCGACCGCACTGCCGCGACGATCGGCGGCGCACTGGCGCTGGCGGCCAAAGGCGTGCATGTGTTGCGCGTCCACGACGTCCGGCCCGTTCGAGAGGCCCTGGCGGTTTTCACGGCCGCTTTGGGCTGAAAACTTCGGCTGGGTGCTTGGCAGCCGGAAGGTGAACCACTACAACTGCGCAGCACATCATGGACGAATAGGCGCAGGCCTGAGGATTACCAATCGTAATTGTACATGTAGCCGGAGGCCATTCGATGCGTTCTTAGGCACGGCCGCCTGAAATGCGTGCATCGGTTGACCCGCTGCCGTTTCGGCGGAGACTTTGCATTCGACGCAAGTCGATAAGCCACAGTCACTTAGAATCAATCGACGAAATACTGCACGATGCTAGCCGTTGGCATAGCGAGTGCTTCACAAAGGGCGATTTGAGGGCGCGAGCCCGTTTTCCCAACCCCAGGCATCCATAGGGTAGGAGTGGTTTCCGTGAGTAGCAGTACAGCTCGGTTCGAGGCGATTAAGGCGATCACCAATTACAGGGCCAGCGGGCCACCCGTCAACTTCAAGGAGCTGTCGTCGCACGACGTCTTCGGCGCTAACGTCTTCTCCCTTGGCGAGATGCAAAAGCGGCTGCCCAAGCCGGTCTTCAAGTCGCTGAAGAAAACGATCGAGTCCGGAGCGAAGCTCGATCCGACCATCGCTGATGTGGTGGCCACGGCGATGAAGGAATGGGCCATCGAAAAGGGCGCCACGCACTATGCCCACGTGTTTCAGCCGCTGACCGGCCTGACGGCGGAGAAGCACGACAGCTTCCTGATGCCGACCGCGGACGGGCGGGCGGTGGCCGAGTTCACCGGTTCGCAGCTCGCACAAGGCGAGCCCGATGCGTCGAGCTTTCCGTCGGGCGGCATCCGGGCCACGTTCGAGGCCCGCGGCTACACCGCCTGGGACGTAACCAGCCCGGCGTACATTCTGGAAAACGCCAACGGCACGACGCTGTGCATTCCCACGGCGTTCGTGAGCTGGACCGGCGAGGCGCTCGACAAGAAGACGCCGCTCCTCCGCTCGATGAAGGCCCTGAACATTCAGGCTCAGCGGATTCTCAAGATTCTGGGTCACAAGGACGTGGCTCACGTCTCAGCGACCGCGGGCCCGGAACAGGAATACTTCCTGATAGACCGCAACTTTTTCTTCGCCCGGCCGGACCTGCTCAATGCGGGCCGCACGTTGTTCGGCGCGAAGCCGCCGAAAGGGCAAGAGTTCGAAGATCAGTACTTCGGCGCGATCCGCGAGCGCGTGCTGGCCTGCATGCTCGACACCGAACGGGAGCTTTTCAAGCTGGGCATTCCCGTCAAGACCCGCCACAACGAAGTGGCGCCCAATCAGTACGAAATCGCCCCGGTCTATGAAAACGCCAACATCGCGACGGACCATCAGCAGCTCATCATGTTGACGCTGAAACGGGTGGCCCAGAATCACGGCATGGAGTGCCTGCTGCACGAGAAGCCGTTCGCCGGCATCAACGGCTCCGGCAAGCACCTCAACTGGTCGCTCGGCAACGCGACGCACGGCAACCTGCTGGAGCCGGGCGAAACGCCGCACGAGAACATGCAGTTCCTGGTGTTCTGTGGGGCGGTGATCCGGGCGGTCCACAAGTACTCGCACTTGCTGCGGGCCGTCGTGGCGATGGCCAACAACGATCACCGTCTGGGCGCGAACGAAGCCCCGCCGGCGATCATCTCGATCTTCCTCGGTGACCAGCTCACCGACATCTTCGAGCAGATCAAGGGCGGCGGCGCGAAGACCAGCAAGGCCAAGGGCACGCTGGCCGTCGGCGTCGATACGCTGCCGGTGCTGCCCAAGGATGCCGGCGACCGCAACCGCACCAGCCCGTTCGCCTTCACCGGCAACAAGTTCGAGTTCCGGGCCGTCGGCAGCAGCCAGTCGCTGTCGGGTCCGCTGGTGGCGCTCAATACGATCGTCGCCGAATCGCTGGATTACGTCGCCACGGAGCTGGAAAAGGCCACCGGCGGCGATGCCAGCAAGCTCAACGCGGCCGTGCAGAAGATCCTGCAAGACATCATGGTCAAGCACGGCGCGATCATCTTCAACGGCGACAACTACACGAAGGAATGGCACGAAGAGGCCGAGAAGCGGGGCCTGCCGAATTTGAAGACCTGCGTCGATGCCCTGCCGGTCCTGGCCAAGCCCGAGGTCGTGCAGCTCCTCGAAAAGTACGGCGTGCTTTCTCCGCGCGAGACGCTGAGCCGGCACGACATCTATCTCGAGCAGTACGTCAAGACGGTCAGCACCGAAGCCAAGCTGACCATCGAGATCGCCCGCACGATGATCTTTCCCGCGGCCGTCCGTTATCAGAACGAGCTGGCCACGACTTGCACCAACCTCAAGCAGCTCGGCTACACGTTCGACACCGACACGTTGGACGAGATCACGCGGCTGGTGAAGAGCCTGCAAGACAGCACGACCGCCCTGGAGAAATCGCTGGCCCACCACGGCGGCGGCCTGTTGGACGAAGCCAAGCACTTCTGCCACCACGTGCTGCCTGGCATGGCCAAGGTCCGCGAAGCCGCCGACAAGCTCGAAGGCCTCGTCGCCGACGACCTCTGGCCGCTGCCGACGTACCAGGAAATGCTGTTCATCAAGTAGTTGATTCGCGGTTGCCTGAACTCGACTATTTTCGCAAGCGGGAGGTGGCAACGCCTCCCGCTTGTACTTTGTACTGAGTGCCAAGTAGCCGCTACGATGAACGCGCCGCTCGTTCTCGCTCATTCCTCGTGCCCCATCGCTACACCGTGACCCCACGCGAAGTTCTCGCCCTGTGCCGCGAAAAGGAAGTCAAGGCCGTCGATCTGCGGTTTTGCGATTTGCTGGGCACCTGGCAGCATTTCACGATTCCCGTCGGCCGGCTCGATGAAGGCGTGTTCGAAGACGGCCTGGGTTTCGACGGCTCCAGCATTCGCGGCTGGCAGGGGATTCACGAGAGCGACATGCTCGTGTTGCCGCAGGCGGGTACGGCATTGGTCGATCCGCTGGCGGCTGTGCCCACTTTGGCGATGATTGCCAGCGTGCAGGACCCGGTCACGGGCGAGCCCTACAGCCGCGATCCGCGGCACATCGCGACGAAGGCCGCCAATTACCTGCGGCACACGGGCATCGCCGATGTGGCCTATTTCGGTCCGGAGGCGGAGTTTTTCGTCTTCGATTCGGCCCGCTTCGAGTCATCGGCTCACGAAGCCTATTACCACCTGGCCAGCGAAGAAGGGCAATGGAGCCGCGGCGCCGAAGGTGCGGGCGGCTATAAGCTGCGGCACAAGGAAGGTTATTTTCCGTGCCCGCCGGCCGATACGCTGATGGATCTGCGGACCGAAATGATGCAGGCCATGCTCGACTGCGGCCTGGAAGTCGAAGCCCACCACCACGAAGTGGCCAGCGGCGGTCAGTGCGAAATCGACCTGGCCTATCAGCCGTTGGTCACGATGGCCGATTGGGTGCTGATTTACAAATACTGCGTTCGCAACGTGGCCAAGCGGCGGGGCAAGACGGCGACCTTTATGCCCAAGCCGCTGTTTGGCGACAACGGCAGCGGGATGCACGTCCACTTTTCGTTTTGGAAGGACGAGGAGCCGCTGTTCGCCGGCGGCTCCTACGCGGGCCTCTCGGAAGTCGGCCTGCACGCCGTCGGCGGCATCCTGCGGCATGCGCCAGCTTTGCTGGCGCTGACCAGCCCCACAACCAACAGCTACAAGCGGCTCGTTCCGGGCTACGAAGCGCCGGTGAACCTCGTTTATTCGCAGCGGAACCGCTCGGCCGCCTGCCGGATTCCGATGTACAGCCAAAGCCCCAAGAGCAAGCGGATCGAATTTCGCTGCCCCGATCCGACCTGCAATCCGTACCTGGCCTTCGCCGCAATCACCATGGCAGCCATCGACGGCATTCAGCTCAAGCTCTCGCCCGGCCAGCCCGTCGATAAAGACGTCTATCACCTGCCGCCCGCCGAACTGGCCGAGATCCGCAAGACGCCGGCCAGCCTGGGTGAGGCGCTCACCGCTCTCGAAAAGGACTGTGACTTCCTGTTCAAAGGCGACGTCTTTACCCCCGACGTCATCGAGACGTGGATCAACTACAAGCGAACGAACGAAGTCGATCCGGTGCGGCTGCGGCCGCATCCGTATGAATTCTGTCTGTATTATGATGCGTGACAGACAAGTTCTCCGTCCTCCCGTCTAAACTGCCGCGATCCAAATGCCGCTCTCCAAAGAAGTTCTTGCCCGGCTCGCCAAATTCGACACACCCACGATCTGTAACGTCATCGAGCTGTTTGACGTGCGGCCGCGGAATCGGGGGTTCATGGATGGGCGGGTGAAGTGCAACTTTCCCGAGCTGCCGAACATGGTGGGCTTCGCCTGCACGGCGGCGTTTCGCAGCGACGCCCCGCCGACCGGCGGCGACGCCTACGGCAGCCTTGGCCAGCAGCTCGAGCAATTCGCAAAACTGCCCGGACCGGCCGTTGTGGTGTTTCAGGACCTCGACGATCCGCCCGTGTCGGCCGTCTTCGGCGAAGTGATGTGCTCCAGCTACCAGGCATTCGGCTCGGCGGGTCTGGTGACAAGCGGCGCCGGCCGCGACCTGGAGCAGGTGCGGGCGCTCAGGTATCCCGTGTTCACCGGCGGGACGATCTGCTCCCACGGATACTGCCATCTGCTGCACTTGGGCCTGCCCGTTCGAGTCGGCGGGCTGATGGTTAATCAGGGCGACCTGCTTCACGGCGATGCCAACGGCGTCACGAATATTCCGCTCGACATCGCAGTGGAAGTCGCCGACATCGCTGGGGAATTTCTGGCCGCCGAAGAAATCGTGATGAGCTACGTCAAAGGCAGCGGCGAGAAGTCCGTCGCCAAATACAACGAGCTGCGGAAGGAATTCCAGTCGGTCGCCGCCGCGCTCACCAAGCGAGTCTCGCGCAAGAAGTAGGGTGGGCTGTGCCCACCAATCGCAGATGATCCTGGTGGGCAGAGCCCACCCTATGCGATTTCGTTTCGGCCCATCAACACGGCCACGCCAACGACCAGGCCGGAGCCGACGCTCATCGCTATCGAGGCGGGGATGAGCTGCCCCACAGGCAAGAGTGCGATGCCTCCGGCCGTTGCGCCGATGAACGTGCCGGCGGTTGCTCCCATCGCAAAGCCCAGGGCCTTGCGAAATTGCAACAGGCCCAGCGTCGAGCCGACGATGAATCCGCAGCCGATGCCGACGGCGATGGCCAGCAGCAGATACTCGGGCGATTCGCCTTTGGCCACAAGGCGAATCAGCGGCGTGATGCCAGCCACTAGCACGGCGCAGGCCGTGACCAGCACAAACAAGGCACCGAGTGGATAGCCGTGACGTGGTGGAGCCATATTAATAGTGCGGCTATGGTTACCAGTCGCGGGGGATGATCTTACCGTCGTGCCGGTTGGCTAGCTGCTGAAGCATGGCTGGCGTCGCCGACCGGGGCAGGGCTTGCACGCTGCCGTCGCCGCGGGCGAACAGCGTTACGTTCGGATGTGAGCTACCAAAGCCGCCGACGTAGAGCGGACTGCCCGGCTTGGCCTTCACCGCAACCACCGCGGTCGGGGCGACGGCGCTGGCGGGAGAAGGCGAGGCCGGCGGCGAGGCGCCACCATTTGGCTCGGTGGCTCCCGCGGGCGGCGTCGGGGTGTTCGGCGACGGTATCGGCTCGTCCGTTTTGGGCGGCGTGGCGCCCTCGCCAGGCTGGCCGGGCTGCGGCAAGCCTTGTTGATACGACCATGCGCCGACCCCCACGTCCATGTTCCGCAGCGTGGCCCGTGTGCCGCTCAGCCAGTGCAGGTCCCACGTGTCGGGCAGCTTTTCGCCGATAAACAGCGTGTGCGACGAGCCGTCGGTCACGTCGTCATACCGCACGCGGCTGTTGAGAAAGAACACGCCGTTGTCCTTGGCGTCGATCGGACTCTCAACGTCGTGGTGCACTCCGGCGTAGTGGCTGACGTTGCCGGTAAAGGCCATCGGGCTCGACGGGCACGACAGGATTCGCGGCGGCGTCGCGACAACCGGTAACTGTTTGGGATCATAGACGCTGACCTTCTTGTCGATGGCGTTGTAGGCGTTCTGCTCTTCCATGTACGGCAGAATCTGGATTAGCCAGTTGTGGTGATAGCCCACCGGCGTATTCGCGACCGGGCCCTTCGTGTCGATCGTGCCCGGTGGATAGCAGCCGTGAGCCATTTCGTAGCTGTGGACTGCCAGGATGAGCTGGCTGAGGTTGTTGGCGCAACTGGAGCGGCGGGCGGCTTCGCGGACGGCCTGCACCGCGGGCAATAGCAGGGCCACGAGCACGCCGATGATGGCGATCACGACCAGCAGCTCGACCAGCGTAAAAGCGGCGCGTTTCATCGGCGGCTCCAAAGGTTGAATTAAGGCAGCGGCGAGCGCTGACCGTCGCGGCGGTTGGCCAATTGCTGCAGCACGGTGATGTCGGTTTGAGTGAGGAGCAGGCGGACGCTGCCATCGCCAAAGGCGAAATTCGCCCCGGACCGATGGGCGCTGCCGAATC
>Ga0184625_10000567_pt1 | contig 14234 bp, 11 predicted proteins | sample PLM3_30_b1_FD_133151 | JGI IMG/M metagenome (GOLD analysis project Ga0184625, IMG submission 133151) | Groundwater sediment microbial communities from an aquifer in East River, Colorado, USA - PLM3_30_b1 | ecosystem: Environmental > Terrestrial > Soil > Riparian zone | place: USA: East River... | reverse complement strand
GTCTTATCGAGGCGGAAAATGTCGGCACTGATGTGGAATGCACCGCCGCCTTCGTATTGCCAGGCGCCCGTCACCGCCGGAATGCAACTTGCTGCGTGCATATTTGCCGCGCCATTGCGCGAGCGCGAAAAGCCATAGCCCAGTCGGAAAAAGACACGTTTGCGCTCACCAATCAGTCGGGCGAAGGCCTCTATGGTTTCGACCGGGGTACCGGTTATCGCCGAAGCCCAGGCCGGATCACGCGTGCGAAGATGCGCCTCGAGCTCGCGCGGAGCATCCGTGTATTTGTCGAGATAGGCCCAATCGGCTTTGCCGTCGCGGAAGAGGCAGTGCATCACTGCGCACGCGAGCGCACCATCCGTTCCCGGCTTCACCAGCACAGGCAGATCGGCCTGCTCCATCGTGCCGTTCATGTAGATATCGACGGCGGCGATTTTGGCGCCACGCTCTTTGCGCGCCCGCACCGCGTGGCTCATCACGTTGATCTGGGTATTGACCGCGTTTGTCCCCCAGATCACGACCAGGTCGGACTTCGCCATCTCGCGCGGGTCGACACCCGCGATGCGCCCGACGCCGGCCGCGAAGCCGGCATAGGCCGGATTGACGCAAATCGTTGAATGAAATCCGGAATATTTCTTGACGTGACGCAGACGATTGATGCCATCACGCATCACGAGGCCCATTGTGCCGGCGTAATAATAGGGCCAGACACTCTCGGCGCCGTGACGCTGCTCTGCCTGAATAAATTTCTCGGCGACAAGATCGAGCGCATCGTCCCACGAAATTTTTTCAAACTCGCCGGACCCTTTCGTACCCTTGCGCCGCAAGGGATGCAGGAGGCGCTGAGCATGATGCTCCCGCTCCGCATAGCGCGCGACCTTCGCGCAGATCACTCCTGCCGTGTAGTCGTTATCCTTGGCGCCATGCACGCGCCCAATCGTGCGCTCGTCAAGTAATTCGACTTCAAGCGCGCAGGTAGACGGGCAATCGTGCGGACAGGCCGAATAGCCGATCCGCTTCGCCCCTGGGAGCCGCACGGTCTGATTCATCGCGCTCCCTTTATAGCCGATCGGCTTAGGCTTTGCTCTCCGCCTGGACCTTGGACCGTCGCCAGGCACCGCCGACAACAAGAACGAGCACCGCACCCAGGGCTGCGGCAGCAATCTCGACCTGATGCGCCACCGCCGGGCCATAATTGGCGTTGAGCCATCCGGCGACCACCGGATCGGTGGCAATCACTTCGCCCACAATCCAGCCGAGGAGTGCGGCACCGGCCCAGACCAGGATGGGGAAGCGGTCCAACAATGACATGATTAGTGCCGCTCCCGCGACGATCAATGGAATGCTGATGGCAAGGCCGATCACAAGCAGGGCCATGTTGCCGCCGGCTGCCGCCGCTATGGCAATCACGTTGTCCAGGCTCATGATGATGTCAGCGATGGCAACGATACGAACTGCGCGCCAGAGATGTTCGGCTGCCTCGGCCTCGCTCTCATCCGGATCGTCCGGCACCAGCAACTTGGCGGCAATATAGAACAACGCTAGCCCGCCGATGATTTTCAGATAAGGAAGCGTCATCAGCGTCGCGACGATGCCCGTGAATATCACGCGGAGGCCGACGGCAACACCCGCGCCGAGGATCATGCCCCAGACGCGTTGCCGGTGCGGCAACCCGCGGCAGGCCATCGCAATCACCACCGCATTGTCGCCAGACAGCAGAATGTTGATCCACATGATCTTGGCGAGCGCGATCCAGAATTCGGTATGGCCGATGTCGCTCCAGCCGCTGCTGATAAGCGCCCACCAACCGGCTGGATCAAATAACTGAGGCATCTCTTTTCGTTTCCTTCCGTTCCCGTTGCGGTCTTTCCTGTCTTGCCACAGGACATTCCTTTTTCAGACCGAAGCTTAGCCGACGATCTCGTTCTCTGAAAAGAACTGCGCGATTTCCCGCACCGCGGTCTCCGGCGCATCCGAGCCATGCACGGAATTTTCGCCGATCGACTTGGCGTGAAGCTTGCGTATGGTTCCGAGCGCAGCCTTAGCCGGATCGGTGGCACCCATGACCTCGCGATATTTCGCGATGGCATTCTCTCCTTCCAGCACCTGCACAACAACAGGTCCGGAGATCATGAAATCGACCAGCTCGCGAAAGAAAGGCCGTTCGCGGTGCACGGCGTAAAATTTCTCCGCCTGCTCCCGCGAAATGCGCACGCGCTTTTGCGCGACCACACGCAGACCCGCCTTCTCGATAAGCGCATTGATCGCGCCGGTTAGATTGCGCTCGGTCGCATCGGGTTTGAGGATCGAAAAAGTGCGCTCGATCGCCATCGGAACTTCCTTTACTGGAGCTAATCGGAGGGTCTACGAAGTTTCATTGGAGAAGACAGGGCGCGCGGCTTATACCGGTGCACCTCCCGGGCGGCAAGATCGGGCGTTTTGGAGGCAGTTGGGGCCACGGGAGGGGAGCATGCTTGCGCGCTATCGGATGTTCGCCGGCTACAATGCCTGGTGCAACGAGCGGCTATTTGCCGCGACTGCGCGGGTCGCCGACGCCGACTATCGGGCCAATCGCGGGGCTTTCTTCAAATCATTGCACGGCACGCTCAACCACCTTCTCGTTGGAGACCGCATATGGATGCGGCGTTTCACCGGCCAAGGTGAAACACCGCCGAGCCTCGACGCGATACTCTACGAGGACTTCGCGCAATTGCATTCAGCCCGCCGTGCCGAAGACGAGCGCATCCGGGGTTACATTGCGGCTTTAAGCGACGACGATCTTGCGAAAACCATCCGTTATCGGACGGTCGTAAATCCCCAGGATATCGAGCAACACCTCGCTCCCGCGCTCGACCATTTCTTCAATCACCAAACTCACCATCGCGGTCAGGCGCACGCGTTGTTGAGTGCGATTATCGGCAATGAGGCCACGCCCAGTTTCGATCTGATCATCTATCAACGCGAAACCGGCGATGGTGCGCTGCGCAAGCTATTTTGATTTCACCGTACGTAGTTGCGCTCGCCTTCGCGCTCCGCTGCGTTCGCTGACTGCTTCTTTTTTGGCGTCTTTTTGGCAGGTGCCGCTTTTGCCGGTTTAGGCTGTTCGGGTGCGCGTTCGACAACGGCTAGACGGCCGGCGCTGAACGTGTAGATGCCCGGCCATGGTCCACTGAGATACGTAAGGACGACCTTGCGTTCACCCTTCTCGCCGGCACTGATCGCGACATTGCTGGGAGTGCCCGCACGTTGCAGCGCCTGACATTCGGTCATGCCAAGGGCGATGCCGCCACTTACCTGCGGTCCCGGCGCAGCCTGCAATCGCTCAAGTCCAGGGTTGGGTCCGGCGGACGCAGGTGTCGCGGGCGTGCCGACGGCGCTATCCGCATCGTCGGACTCAGCTGCGGCAGCCTTTGCCGGTTCCGCCGCTTGCGCAACCGCCGCGGTTGGAGCACCGCATCGTCCATCAGCGCTCACCATATCGTCCGGACCTACCGGCCCCTGAGGGCCAAGATTCACGCCACCGCTAACGGGCCGCGCCCAGTCAGGCTTGGCGAGCATGTTCAAAGGCTTGGAAAACCAGCCTCCTTCGTTCTGATCTGCCGACACTTGCGCCGTGTTCGTGCAGCCAGCCCCGGCCAAAGCGAAGGCGAAGATAAGCGCGATTCTGAGATGGGCGCGTTTTCGCGGCAAATTGCTCGTCCCCGACGATTTTCTTCGTGTCCCTAAAACCTATTTTGCGTCATCACGATGGCGCACGGCAAGCTTCAGTCGTCCAAAGAACTACCGATGTAGGTCATTGGCGGATAGTGCGTTGGCTGGTCGTGCAATGGCCGAGCGTAATCCCGGCATATTGGCTCAAGGAATGATCTCACGCCTTCTTCGCCCAACGCCCACGCTCATCCGCCTGCCAATAGGTCGCTTCCAGTCCCTTTTGTTTGACCGCGGCCCAATGCGCACGCGCAGAGGCCACGGCTTCCTCGTCCTCACCATCGAACAAAAGGACGATGCGTTGATACCTCTCTGGATCGGCCGGCATCGGCGCGCCGTCGATAAGGAACCGCACGGTGGCCCCATTCGGATTGCTTTCGGCGACCGTGAAAAGGACCGGCTGAGAGGCCGCTTCTGGCTCGCGCCAGGTGCCGTGAGGCAGAAAGCCGTCGTCCCGGTAAGTCCATAAGTGCGCGTCGAGGGCTTCGATGCGCTCCTCCGACGAGCCCTGCACGACGACCTTCCATCCGCGCTCGAGCGATTTCTCCAGCAGAGCCGGAAGAACGCCTTCCAACTTTTGGCCCTGAAGGTGGTAAAAGAGGATTTCTGTCATACAAAGGTTCGCTCTACGCGCCGGAGCATTCAATAGTGCTGGCCCGACCTGCTCATACTGCGACGCAACGTAAAATCGAGTCCAGCCTTATTGTCGTTATTGGCATTTGTGCCGTCACGACCATCGTTCGAATTGCCGGCCTAATGACTTCGAACGTGGATTTGTTCACGGATGAATCTCAGTACTGGAGCTGGTCTCACGAGTTGAGCTGGGGCTATTTCTCCAAGCCGCCGCTCGTCGCCTGGATTATCCGCCTTGCAGAATCCGTATGCGGCAGCAGTGAAGCGTGTATCCGCGCGCCATCGCCGATTTTTCATTTTGCAACCTGCGTTCTGATCTGCCTAACGGCACGGAAGCTTTACGGTCCGGTCGTCGGTCTCTGGGCATCGCTGTTGATGATGTTCGGCGTCGCGCTCGTATTTTCGTCCCGCATTATCTCGATCGATGTCCCGCTCGCATTCTTTTGGTCTCTCGCGCTGTGGGCCTATGTCAATCTGCTCGACCGAATGAATTGGCAGTGGGCTGCTGCACTCGGGCTGTCGGTAGGACTCGGCATGCTTGCCAAGTACGCCATGGCCTACTTCGTGCTTGGCATGCTGCTGGCCGCCGTCTTTGACCGCAGAGCGCTTGCTTTGCTCCGAAGCCGGCTCGCTTGGCTGACGCTTGCCGTCGCCGCAGTCGTCGTTACGCCAAACCTGATTTGGGTTTTGCAGCACAGCTTCATAACTTTCAGGAATGTCGCCAGCGCCGCTCAGACCGAAAGAGGATTCGGAGTGCACCCTGTTGCAGCACTCGAGTTTTTGGCAGCCCAGTTTGCCGTATTTGGTCCAGTCGTTTTTGGCGCGTTTCTCTACGCGATTGCCAGGGTCCGACCGCCGGAACAAACCGCCGAAGACAGGGTCATGCTGTCGTTTGCTCTTCCGCCACTCCTAATTATTACTTTTGTCGCTCTCATCTCACGTGCTTACGCCAATTGGGCGGCAACCGCCGTCGTTTCGGCAACCATTTTGGCCGCAGCGTTACTGGTGCGTCGTAATGCTTGGCGCTGGTTGGCGTTCTCCATAGGTCTGGGCGTGTTTGCGCAAGCCGCATTGTTATTTGGAGATGCAGCAGCCTACCAAATTACGATTCCATTTTTGCCGCCGGGAAAGTCTGATGTCTACCAGCGAACCCTCGGACTTCGAGATTTGGCGACGCAAACTGGCCGATTCGCGGCGGGGGCAAAAGCGATCGCTGGCGAAGACCGTCTGACGGTTGCCGCCCTGCTCTACTACTTGCGCAATCAACCGACGCAAATTCTGGCGTGGCCAGCACCCGATATTCCGACGTTCGACGCCGATCGGCCGCTAACCGAATCTGCTCCGCAGCCGATCATTTTTGTAACCGAATGCCCGGTGTCGAAACGGCTGGCAATTTATTACACGACCGTGGAAAAGATCGGTGAAATTCGCTCGTCTACAGGTCCCACTTCAAGCCGTTACTACACGGTCTTTAGTCTAAGCGGCGCGAGAGGCGAGATAATGCCATTGCCAGCATGCAGTTGAGAATGACTTTACCGACAGGGCCCCGAAATCATTTCTCGTAGTAATTCGCAATCAGCCGGTCGAGCAGCCGCACGCCCCATCCTGAGCCCCAGCTCCTGTTGATATCGGTCTGCCGTGAATCGAATCCGGTGCCGGCAATATCAAGATGTGCCCACGGCGTCTTATCATCCACAAAACGCTTGACGAATTGCGCTGCAGTGATCGCTCCGCCCCAGCGGCTGCCGCCGGTATTTTTCATGTCGGCGAACTTGGAATCGATCATTTTGTCGTACTCAGGTGCAAGCGGCATGCGCCAGACCAGTTCGCCGGTTTCAGTTCCTGATTTCGTCAGACGTTCGGCGAGCTGATCATTGTTTGAAAACATGCCCGCGTATTCCTGCCCGAGCGCCACAATGATGGCCCCGGTAAGGGTGGCCAAGTCTACGATGAGTTTCGGTTTGAAGCGTTGCGCCGCATACCAAATCACGTCGGCAAGAACGAGCCGACCTTCGGCGTCCGTGTTGATGATTTCTATTGTCTGTCCGGACATCGACTTGACGATATCTCCGGGCCGCTGCGCGTTTCCGTCGGGCATGTTTTCGACAAGGCCAATAACTCCTACAGCATTCACCCGCGCTTTGCGCGCAGCGAGCGCGTGCATGAGCCCCACCACGCAGGCGGCGCCCGCCATATCGCCTTTCATGTCCTCCATGCTTGCGGCGGGCTTGATCGAAATGCCCCCGGTATCAAAGCACACGCCTTTACCGATGAAGGCAACCGGCGCCTCACCCGCCTTGCCGCCGTTCCATCGCATCACCACAACGCGACTCTCGCGTACCGAACCCTGGCCAACACCAAGCAATGCATTCATGCCAAGTTTCTTGAGTGCCTTGACGTCGAGAACTTCCACGGAAACGCGCTGCTTTTTCAAAGCGCTCGCACGGCGCGCAAACTCTTCCGGATACAGAACATTGGCCGGCTCGTTGACCAGATCGCGCGCCATAAGCACGCCGTCTGACACCGCCGAACGTGGTGCATACGCCTTGCGTGCCGCCGCAATATCACCGACCGCGATGGTCACCTGGCGTGCCGCCGGCGGTTTCTCGTCGTCCTTTCGTTTGGTCTTATAGCGATCGAATGCGTAGGCGCGCAGGCGCACGCCTTGTGCAAGCTCGGCAACCTGCTCGGGTTTCATGGCTCCGCCTGGCATCTCGGCGAAGATCGTCGCATCGCTCGCCGAGTTTGGCAGCTTGCCCATGCCGAGACCGCCGAATTTGAGGAAATCCGTCGGTTTGAGTTCGCCCACCTTGCCAAGACCAACCGTCACAAGCCGGGCGACCTTGAGGCCGGCCGGGACGACGAGCTCCAGCGTCGAATTTTTCTTGCCGGTGAATCGCTCCGCTTTCGCGGCCCGCGCCAGAAGGTCAGCTGCCGGCCCAAGGGCTTGCCGTGTTGCTGGGCCGAATTTCAATCCATCGTCGCAGAACACTACGAGAACGCCCTTGGCGGGGGCGGCGAACGGGCCAAAGCCGAGCTTTAGGGCGTCGGTCATGGATAGGCGGTCCTTTTTCGGCGGAAGGTCAATGCGCTCCTTATGGCGCGCTCTCAGGATCGCTGCAAAGCCCAATTGAGCTAAATTCGGGCAGTTTCTCAAATGTGGGGCACATTTGCCCCCAAAAACAGGGCGATTGCGAGGGTATTGATATGCCCTGGCCGCCGCGGCGCGAGCCCGAAAGGAGGCTGGCTGAAAGGCCACACATTTACATTTTGTTGTGCATGTTCAACGGGTTTGCCTTTGGCCGGCCACTTTGTGGAGCGATCAAGGTGGTTCTGACGGGGTTGAGTTTTTAAGCTGGAAGGGTCGCGTTCGGTGGGGAAAACCGAACGTGCGGTCCGGTTCGCGCCGGATCAGGGGACAATGCTGAGGATGGGGTCCATCAGTCGATATATTTTTCGCACCACGTTGGGTGCGTTCTTGATCGTCCTGATCAGCCTGACGACGGTCATCTGGGTCACGCAGGCGCTGCGCGATCTCGAACTCATGACCAATCAGGGCCAGACCATACTGGTCTTTATCGGAATCACAGGTCTGCTCATACCACTGCTGGTGCTCGTGATCGCACCGATCGCGCTCTTGATCGCTGTTGCGCACGTGCTCAACAAGATGTCCAACGATTCCGAAATCATCGTGATGAATTCGGCCGGCATGTCGCCGTGGATTCTGTTCCGTCCGTTCTTGGCGGCCGCGCTTGTGGTGTCACTGCTCGTTGGCGCAATAAGTACGTATTTTGCACCCAAAGGTTTGCGAATGCTGCGCGACTGGGTGACGGAAGTGCGCGCGAACGTCGTGAGCACCATCGTCCAGCCCGGCCGGTTCAGATCAATCGAATCTGGCGTAACCATCCATATTCGAGAACGACGCCCGAACGGGCAGCTCGCCGGAATCTTTCTCGATGACCGGCGTAATCCTAACGAACGCATCACGGTGCTCGCCGAGATCGGCGAACTGCTGGACAACAGCAGCGGCACATATCTGGTGCTTCAGAAAGGGGTCGTGCAGCGGTACGAAGCCGGCCAACGCGATCCGGCCATGGTGGCATTCGACCGCTATGCGTTCGACCTCTCGCAGTTTGCAGCCAGCGGACAGGCGGTGCGGTACTCAATTCGCGAACGCTACCTGTGGCAGCTGTTGTTTCCCGATCCCAAAGATCAATCCTACATCGATCAGCCCGGTCAATTCCGCGCCGAACTGCACGACCGTCTGATGGCGCTACTCTACCCGATTGCCTTTGTGATCATCGCCTATGCCTACCTCGGCGCTCCCCGCACCAACCGTCAGAGCCGAACACTGTCTATGGTAGGCGCCATCGCCGGCGTCGCCCTCTTGAGGCTTATTGGGTTCGTTTCGACCGTATTCGGCGTCACCATTCCCTGGATGCTGGCGTTGCAATACGTCGCAATGGCGACTGCGATTGGCGTCGGATTGTACGTCATACGCCGCGGACTGATTTTGGAGCCGCCTACCTTCATTACCGACTGGCTCGCAAAGCTAACCGAGCGCCTGAGCCAGCGCTTCGCCACTTCGTGATGAACGTCATGCCGATCTTCGCCGGAACCCTTGGACGATATTTCGGACTGCGCTTCCTGACCGCGGTGGTGATCGTTTTTGCGGGGATATTCGTGCTCGTTACCCTGCTCGATTACATCGAGATGATGCGCCGCGCCGGCGAACTCCCCAACGCGTCGGCCGCGCTTATTGCAAAGACTTCCATTTTTCGAGTGCCGCAAGTGGTCGAACGCATTCTGCCGTTCTGCATCCTCATCGGCGCAATGTCGTGTTACCTCAACCTATCCCGGCGGCTTGAACTGGTCGTGGCCCGGTCGGCCGGCATGTCAGCCTGGCAGTTCGTTGCACCGGCCCTTTTGGTGGCATTCGTACTCGGAATAGGCGCTACCGCTATCTACAATCCGATCTCCGCCATACTTCAGGAGCGTTCGAAGCGCTTTGAAGCCGAACTGTTTGGACAGCTTAGCCGAAGCGGCGGCCCGTTCTGGATTAGCCAGCGCACTGACGAAGGTCAGGCGATCATCAATGCCAACTCCAGCCGCGACCAGGGCATCAATCTCAACGGCGTATCGGTATTCACGTTCGAAACTGACGGCCGTTTCAAGCAGCGCATTGAGGCGCGCGCGGCGCTTTTGCAGTCCGGCGCTTGGCTATTCCGGGACGCCCGCATCTACACACTTGGCGTCTTGCCGGTCCGGCAATCGGAATATCGCTTGAAGACTAGTCTTTCACCGGAGCAAGTACGTGAAAGTTTTGCCACACCGGAAACAGTGCCATTCTGGGAGCTTCCACAATATATCCAAATAGCCGAACATGCCGGTCTGATCGCCGCAGGCTATAAATTGCAATTTCAGAAGCTTCTGGCGCGACCGTTCTTGCTGGCCGCGATGGTTCTCCTTGCTGCGGCAGTTAGTCTACGGTTTTTCCGCTTCGGCGGGATCCAAAAGATGGTTTTAAGTGGCGTGGCGGCCGGGTTTCTGCTTTACGTTTTATCGAAGGTAACTGACGATTTGAGCAAGGCTGAGCTGATGCACCCTGTGGCAGCGGCTTGGGTGCCTGTGCTCGTCGGCGGGCTGACGGGATTTGTTGCGTTGTTATACCAGGAGGATGGGTGATGGCGGGGCTGTTTAGCGCTCGTCCATCAGCACCACGGCCGTGGCGCCGTGGCGTGATAGCTATTGCCATCGTCCTCGGCCTGCTGGCTTGGGGCGGATTGCTCGCGCCCGTCCCCGCGCTTGCGCAACAACTCCGATTTCAGGAGCGGCCACCGCTGCCGAAATCCAAGACTGTTCCCCAGGGGCAGAAGTCTGGACAAAAGCAAATGCTCGTCCAGGCGACCGAGATCAATTACGACTACGCCAACAATCGCGTTGCCGCTGTTGGCAACGTCCAAATCTATTACGGCGACTCTACCCTCGAGGCCGATCGGGTCATTTACGATCAGAAGGCCAAACGTCTGCACGCCGAGGGCAATGTCCGGCTGACCGAACAGAACGGCAAGGTCACGTACGGCGAAATTATGGACATGTCGGACGACTACCGCGACGGTTTCGTGGATTCGCTGCGCCTCGACTCCCCCGATCAGACCCGCATGGCCGCGGCGCGCGCAGACCGCACGAGCGGCAACTACACCGTCTTCCACAATGGCGTCTACACCGCCTGCGCTCCATGCAAGGACGACCCGAGGAAGCCACCGCTCTGGCAGGTGAAGGCGGCGCGCATCATTCATGACCAGGGCGAGAAGATGATTTACTTCGAGGACGCGCGCCTCGAGTTCTTTGGACAACCAATTGCGTATCTGCCGTTCTTCTCCACGGCCGATCCAACCGTGAAGCGAAAGTCCGGCTTCCTGATGCCGATAATCAAATCGAGCTCGATCTACGGCACCGCAGTTGAAATTCCATACTACTGGGCCCTTGCGCCCGACTACGACGCCACGTTCGCGCCGATGATCACCACCAAGCAGGGACCCCTGCTGCAGGGCGAATTCCGTCAACGCTTGATTAATGGCGCCTATTCGATCAGAGCGGCCGGCATATACCAGCTCGATAAGGATTACTTTGCCACGTCGAAATTCACACCGGCTCCTGGTGTAAGCGACACGACAAACCCGGGCTTCCGCAATTGGCGCGGTAGCCTGGAAAGTTCCGGCCTTTTCGCACTCAACAACAAATGGCTGTGGGGTTGGGATGCAACGGCGCTGTCCGACAAGACGTTCCTGCAGGACTACAACCCGAATTTGTCCAAGTATCACGCCGTTGATTCATTCCAGAACCCGCAAAGCGAGGCGATCTCACAGCTCTACCTCGCGGGCAAAGGCAACCGAAGCTATTTCGATGCTAGAACAATTTACTATTACGGCTTTTCGCAAGCGGACACGCAAAGTCAGATTCCCATCATCCATCCGGTGATCGACTACAACTACGTTTTTGACCGTCCGATTTTGGGCGGCGAAGTCGGATACCGCATCAACTTCACCAGTCTGACCCGTAGCGAAGCCGACTTCGATCCGATCACCCAGAGCGCGCTGAATAATGGGACCTGCACGCAAACCGCCAATCCCGCGATCAAGAACACGGCCAGCTGCCTGTTGCGCGGCGTTCCCGGGACCTACAGCCGCTTCTCGGCGGAAGCCCAATGGCGCCGAACCATCACAGATCCGTTCGGCCAGGTCTTCATGCCTTTCGTCTCGATACGGGCAGATGCGGCTTCGATGCAGACCAGGAACGAGCCGGGGGTGTCCAACTTCACGCCCGTCACGGACGACGGTCTCGTGCGCGGCATGCCGACGGCCGGCCTGGAGTATCGCTATCCCTTCATCAACGTGCAGTCCTGGGGCTCGCAGACAGTTGAACCAATTGCACAAGTAATCGTGCGGCCGAATGAGACCCAGATCGGCAAATGGCAAAACGAAGACGCGCAGAGCCTGGTTTTTGACGACAGCAACCTGTTCCGGGTCGACAAGTTCTCAGGCTGGGACCGTGTTGAAGGTGGCGGGCGCGCCAACTACGGCCTCCAATACACCGCCCAGTTCAACCAGGCGGGATTTGTCAACGCTCTGTTTGGTCAATCCTACAGCCTGTTCGGGCTGAATTCATATACGGTCGGCGGCCCCACCAACACCGGACTTAACAGCGGCCTCGACACCACCAACTCCGACTACGTGGCCCGGCTCTCGTACCAGCCCAACAGTATCTACATGTTCACTTCACGCTTCCGGCTGGACCACGACAACTTCTCCCCGCAGCGTATCGAACTCGAAGCCCGTGCCAATTTCGACCGTTGGAGCGGCAGCCTGCTCTATGGCGATTACGCGGCACAACCGTTGATCGGCATTCTCGAACGCCAACAGGGCATTTTGGGAACCGGACAGGTCAAGCTCGACGAAAATTGGGTCATGCTGGGAGCCGCCCGCTACGACATCAATGCCGGAAAATTCGACCAGACCCGCGTCGGCCTCGGTTATGTCGATGATTGCCTCATACTGGGCCTGAACTACATTACGAATTATACGTACAGTGGAAATGTGCAGGCCAATCATACGGTCATGCTGCAGCTGAGCTTGCGCACGCTGGGTGGCACGTCGGTAAGCCAAGGCGTTGGCCGACCCACTACAAACTACTAGAGACCTTGGAAACAAAGATGCAGAGAACACGAGTGCAGCGCTCCCATTTCAGGTGGCTGTTATGCGCTTTTGTAGCTTTGGGCCTGATGGCGCCCGTAACTGCGCGGGCGCAAGTCGTCGTCATCGCCAACGGGTCGCCCATAACGGAATACGATATCCAGCAGCGCCTGAAGCTGGAGACCCTTTCCCAAAAAAACCTGAGCCGCCAGCAAGTCATCAATGACCTGATCGATGATCGACTCAAAATTGCGCGCGCCAAGTTTTACGGGCTGGAGATCGGAGATAGCGAGATCAACGGTGCTTTCGAGAATATGGCCGGTCGGCAGCACGTCACGGCCGCGCAATTCGCTCAGGTTTTGGAACGCGCCGGTATTTCTCCGAACACAATAAAGGCGCGTATCCGTGCCGAGTTGACCTGGCAGCAGCTGATCCGTGGCAAATACAACGCCTCACTTCAGGTCGGCGAAAGCGACGTCGCGAAAGCCCTGAAGGAGCGCAACGAAGGCGACGCTCCGGCGGTAGGTTATACGTACACGCTTTATCCAGTGATGCTCGTCGTAGCGCGCGGATCGAGCGAGGCCACAATTGCTGCCAAGCGCAGCGAGGCTGAAAACCTGCGAAACCGGTTCGTGTCCTGCAACGAAGGCCTCGCGATGGCTCGGGGATTGCGCGATGTCGCGGTGCGAGACCCAATCACGAGAAATTCGGCCGACCTCACACCGCAATTGCGGGATTTGCTTGGTAACATCCAGGTCGGGCATCTGACCGCTCCTGAAGCAACCGCGCAGGGACTGCAGATGTTCGCAGTCTGCAACAAGAAAGAGAGCACGGCGGAATCTCCTCTCAAGAAGGAAATGCGCGAACAAATATTCGTAAAACGCTTTGAGTCCGAATCAAAAAAGTATCTGGACGAAATCCGCAAGTCGGCGATGATCGAATACAAGAACAACAAATGAGCGAGCCCGTCGCCCTGCCTTTGGCTCTGACGCTGGGTGAGCCGGCCGGGATCGGCCCCGATCTGACGATTCAGCTGTGGCACCGACGCGCCGAGCTTAGGCTGCCAGCGTTCTACATCATCTCAGATCCGGAATTTATCAAACGTCGCGCACGACTACTTGGCCTGGATATAGCCGTGCGCGAGGTGACCCCGGCGCAAACCGGCGAGACTTTCACACGCGCTTTGCCTGTGGCGTCGCTCGATCTGCCAATCACTGCCGCACCTGGAGAACCTGACGCTTCGAGCGCGCCCGCTGCCATTGCGTCGATCCGCCGAGCCGTGAGCGATGTTTTGGCGGGCAAGGCCGCGGCGATTGTTACCAATCCCGTTGCCAAAAATGTGCTGTACCGCTCAGGCTTTGCCGAGCCGGGCCATACCGAATTCCTTGCCAAGTTAGTGCAGGAAGCGACGGGTAAGGCAGCAAGACCGGTCATGATGTTGTGGTCGCCAGAACTGGCCGTAGTGCCGGTGACCATTCATTTGCCATTCAAGGATGTGGTCACACAACTTACATCGGAGCTGGTTGTAGAGACCGCACGCATTGTAGCGCGCGACCTCACTGCACGTTTTGGCATTTCGCATCCGCGAATTGTTGTTGCCGGTCTCAACCCGCATGCTGGTGAACAAGGCGCTCTCGGCGACGAGGACGGTGCAATTGTGGCGCCGGCCGTAAAGCGGTTACAGGCGGAAGGGATCGATGC
>Ga0184625_10000565_pt1 | contig 14239 bp, 16 predicted proteins | sample PLM3_30_b1_FD_133151 | JGI IMG/M metagenome (GOLD analysis project Ga0184625, IMG submission 133151) | Groundwater sediment microbial communities from an aquifer in East River, Colorado, USA - PLM3_30_b1 | ecosystem: Environmental > Terrestrial > Soil > Riparian zone | place: USA: East River... | reverse complement strand
TAAATTATAATCCCGATAGATATCGGGAGACAAATTGTTATGGCGACTGAAAAAAAATATATCCTTAGCAAAGAAGTTGTAGAGAAGAAACTGCGCCGCATGGCGTTTGAAATTTTAGAAAATAATATTGATGAAAAAGAGATCATTCTTGCAGGCATAAGAGAAAGTGGGAGCGTAGTTGCAAAAGTGATCCAGGGAATGCTTGCAGAAATATCTTCTATTAAAACAGAACTTATCACCATCACCCTTGATAAAAAGGAACCAACCGATGTCTCTTTGAGCAGATCAATTGATCTTAACGGGAAAGTTATAATCCTCGTTGATGATGTGAGTAATAGCGGCAAGACATTGTTATATGCATTAAAACCTTTTATTGAATTTCATCCAAAGAAAATTCAAACATTAGTGCTGGTAGAAAGAACACATACCAGTTTTCCTGTACGGCCCGATTATGTGGGCTTATCTATTGCCACAACTTTGCAGGAACATATTTTTGTTGAAGTAAAAGGAACAGAAGTAATGGGGGCATATCTAAAATAGACAAAACCTCAGAATCACGATTTACATGATTAATAGGGATCTTGAGGAAATATGGATGCTGTTTTAATTTAGCGAGGTTTCCCATTATCTCTTAATCCTTGTTTTCAAAATCCTATTAATCGTTGTTCTAGAAGTGTATTGCATGTACTTTAAACTTCCCATTCGATAACTCAAGGCTTGGTGCCGGGAATTTGAAAGCATCAAGAAAACCAAGTAATAATTTTACTCCTTTACTGTTTGTTTTTATTTTACTGAAATTGATATCGGGAGCAAGAAACCATTGCCTGTATCTTTTTATATCGGTCCTGTCGACAGGCAAACCCGTGTCTTCATCGATCCAGATATTTTCAAATCCTCCAAACATTCCATCGGCTCCATAACCAATAGCTATGTTTAACCATCGGGGTATATTTGATCCCTGGAAAAATGATCTTAAGTTAGCGCTGAGCCAATAGGTTTGCCCGTTATAATCTTTCAACATCCTTTCCACTTTGCTGCTTCCAAACAGGTCATCAGATCTTTCATTAAGCATTGGGTCAGAATAGTTTTTATAGTGAAATGAGAATTTAAATTGAATTCGTTGTTCTTCCCACCCAAGCTGCTGGCTTACGTATAACCCTGAACCCAGGATGTTAGCTGCCATATCACTCCAGCTCCAGCCCCATTTGGCGGAATGTGCATCAAGCAATTCAATAACGGTGAGATAAACGGTGCCGCTTAAGCCACCGATCCAGGTTGCTTTTTTGTTGGAAAGCCCGGCCCATTTCCACATCTCTGTCGATGCACGACCAGTATTGTATGCGGCCCAGCCATGCCCAACCTTATCCATTTGCAGCCATTCTTTGCTATCGTCGAACGTGTGGAAAGAAGTTTTAGGATAATCATCGTACCAGGTATTACTAAAAACGATCAACGAAGCGCCGTATCCTATAACATTGACACCACCTACGATCCATTGTCTTTTTCTTTTTTGTTCAGGAGTAAGGGTGGTAATTTTTTTCATAGAATAAGGCGCAAGTCGCATTGTGGTATCGGTCGATTGTGTAATTATTTTGGTTGAGCTGGAATCAGTCTGAGCTATGAGAAAGGAAGGAAGGAAAAAGAACGCTGTAAGTATGGAGAATAGTCTTGATACAGCACAAGAGTGCGATCCTTCGCTTTGCACTGGATGAACTGCGACGCAATTGTTGAATAAAGAAGAAAAAGATAAAGGGAGCGTCGCAAGGAACGATAGGTTTTGCACAGGTGCTGGCTTCATAATAATTATAATAGGTTGAAGAGAATGCTTCGCCTCGCAACAAAAATACGTTTCCTTTGGCTTTTCAGTTTCTAATGGCAAAATTCAATAACTTTCATCCCGATAGCTATCGGAACTAAATTTAAACCTTAAAAATGTTCAATAATGGAAGCAGTGATACAAGAGAGATCGACCAATTGGCTAACTGGGAATTTTGACCCGGCAACTAAAGAGGCTATAAAGAAAATGCAGGCTGAAAATCCAAAGGAACTGGCCGAGTCATTTTATCGCAATCTTGAATTTGGAACCGGTGGCTTGCGTGGAATAATGGGTGTAGGTACAAACAGGATGAATAAATATACCGTGGGAATGGCAACGCAGGGATTTGCGAATTATTTGAATCAAACATATCCAGGCGGGCCTGTTCGTGTTGCCATCGCACATGATTGCCGAAACAACAGTCGCTCTTTCGCGGAGACAACTGCCAATGTTTTTGCCGCTAATGGTATAAAAGTCTTTTTGTTCGAAGAATTGCGACCGACTCCTGAACTTTCATTTGCTATCCGTCATCTTGGATGCCAGGGCGGTGTTGTTTGTACCGCATCACATAATCCAAAAGAGTATAATGGGTATAAAGCTTATTGGAATGACGGAGGACAATTAGTACCGCCACATGATAAGAATGTAATTAAAGAAGTGGAGAAGATCGCATCGGTTGATGATGTGAAATGGAGTGGAGGTGAAGCAAACATCACGATCATCGGTAAAGAAATGGATGAGGAATACATTGAAATGGTGAAGAGTTTAAGTGTTTATCCGGAAGTAATAGAAAAGCAACATGATCTTAAAATTGTTTATACACCTATACATGGCACGGGTATTACAATGGTGCCGCAGGTGCTGAAACGTTTTGGATTTACCAATGTTCATATTGTAGAAGAACAAAGTAATATCAGTGGCGAATTTCCAACGGTTGTTTATCCTAATCCTGAAGAAAGTGAAGCAATGAGTATCGGCATGAAAAAAGCAAGGGAACTGGATGCTGATATTTTATTGGGAACCGACCCGGACAGTGACCGTGTTGGCATTGGTGTAAAAGATCATAATGGAAATTGGGTGCTGGTAACTGGCAATCAAACTGCGGTGCTTGCTTTCAATTATATGATAGAAGCAAGAAAAGCAAAAGGGATTGCCAAGCCGAATGATATGGTGGTGAAAACAATTGTGACAACAGAACTGATCGATGAGATCGCAAAAGGAAATAGTATTAGCTGTTATAATGTGCTTACCGGTTTTAAGTGGATCGCAGAATTGATAAGGGAAAAAGAAGGAAAAGAGAATTATGTAGTTGGCGGTGAAGAAAGCTATGGTTTGATGATAGGTGATAAAGTGAGAGATAAAGATGCCATCAGCGCTGTTGCCCTGCTATGTGAAATGGCTGCTTATGAAAAAAATAAGGGAAGAAGTTTATATGATAAGCTGATAGACCTCTATCTCCAATACAGTTTTTATAAAGAACATCTTATTTCAATTACTAAAAAAGGAATGGATGGTCAGCAACAGATAGCCGATATGATGGCGGGTTTCAGGGATAACCCACCGAAAAAGTTGGCAGGCTCAGATGTTGTTCAATTACTCGATTATGAATTAAAAAAAGGAAAAAAATTAAAAACAGGAGAGGAGTGGCAGATCAAGCTTCCTAAATCAAACGTCTTGCAATTTATACTTGCTGATGGAAGCAAAATCAGCGCAAGACCAAGCGGTACGGAGCCTAAGATCAAATTTTACTTTAGCATAAAAACAAAGTTGAACTCTGCGGCTGAGTTTGATAAAACGAATGCAGCCTTAGATGAAAAGATAAAAGCGATCATCAGCGATATGAAACTTTAAAATTGTTTCTCTATTTTAGCATAGTGTCTTTAGAGGATATTTTACACAACACTCTTATCAAAATTATTTTCACTTAAACCTATTGCGATGCAGGAAAGACAAAGGATCATTACCGTGATTATAGTTGTGGTTGTTTATAATCTCGTTGATCAGTTCCTGGTAAGAAAACACAACGGTATCGATATTTGGTCTGTCGGCATTTCAGTTGTCATTGCCATTGTTCTTTATCTTGCCTTAATATATTTCTTTGGCAAAAAGCATTTGAATTAAGAATGAATATAGACAACCTGTTCAAACCTACTTATTCCATTGCTGCGCTTCGAATGATGATGGGAATAGTTTTTTTACTTCATGCCGGGGTAAGAGTTTACAATAATACACTTCCCGGTTTTGGTGATTTTTTACATGACAAAGGCTTTCCATTTGGTTTCTACCTGGCATGGGCTGTTACTTTATTTGAATTAGCAGGTGGTATACTAATGTTCTTCCGCTTTTTTGTAAGGATATTCTGCATCGGTGAAATGATCATACTTATCACAGGGATCATAACCGTTCATGGTGAGAATGGATGGTTTGTAGTTGGCCGGTCACTTAATGGAATTGAATACAGTATTGTTTTGATCACTATACTCACAGCAATTTTTATTGCGGAAAGAAAAGCTGTACGGAATATTTCGCCTCTTTTATAAATTTAATTTTTGCCGGGTAATGCAAAAGCTACGTAAGCATCACCTGACCGGGTTTTCAATTTTCCGCCACCACAAGCGATCACTAAAAATTGTTTGCCATTTACTTTATAAACTGATGGTGTGGCAAAGCCGGGTGCCGGTAATTTATATTCCCATAATAATTTTCCATTGCTCTTATTGTATGCCCTGATCATTCCATCTCTTGATGCTGCAATAAATAATAAGCCGCCGGCGGTTACAACCGGGCCGCCGTAGTTTTCAGTTCCTGTTGACGGAACTCCTTTTTCTTTTAATTCAGGATATTCTCCAAGAGTAGTTTTCCAAACATGTTCACCCGTATTCAAATTAATAGCAGTGATCGTTCCCCATGGTGGTGCAATTGCAGGGTAACCTTCCGGGCTTAAAAATTTATTATAGCCGGTCATAGCATAAGGAACATTTCTATATGTATCCTGTGGTTGAGGTGGCCGAACAAATCTTCTTTTTTCTTCCTTAAGCTTAAATAAGTAAGAAATGACAGCTTCTTTTTCTTCATTGGTTATATAATTAAACGAAGGCATCCTTCTTCTTCCTGTTGACAACAGTTCTTTTATTTGTGTGGAATTATATTTAGATTGAATGCTATCAAGTGTTGGGAAATCACTTTTGCTTTTTCCCTCAGTACCGTGACAAGTCATACAATACTTATTATACAATCTTAAACCTGCCTCATAGTAGCTCTCTTCGACCACGGGTTGCGATCGAACATCACGCATTGTTACAAGCCAGCCCATTTCATTTGCATTTACATAAAGCAAACCAGTTTCCGGGTCATAAGACGGGCCACCCCATTCTGCGCCGCCATCAAAACCGGGAAGCTCAACTGCAGTTTTCTTTCCCGGTGGCAAAAACATTTTTCCATAGCGATAACCTTCCATATCCTTTTTCAATTTAGCTATTGAAGAATCTGGTAAATATGGATTAATATCATTTACAGAAAAGCTTTGCCTTACAAATGGCTTGATAAAAGTTGGTATAGGCTGTGTCGGCCAAACTTTTTCTCCAATTAAGTCTGTAGTTGTATCAACGGGCATTTCATTTATTGGATATATGGGATCTCCGGTTTCTCTTTCAAAAAGCCAAACCATTCCATGTTTAGAGGTCTGTGCTACGGCATCGATCTTCTTTCCGTCTTTTTCAATGGTTACAAGTACAGGCGGAGCTGGCAGATCCCAATCCCAGAGATCATGATGTATAAATTGAAAATGCCATTTGCGCTTTCCTGTTTCAGCATCCAGGGCAAGTAAACAATTGGCAAATAGATTTTGTCCTCTTCTTTTGCCACCATAAAAATCATAAGAAGCAGAACCGGTTGGTGCAAATAAAATTCCTCTTTCTTCATCAAGTGTGAAACCGCTCCAGCTATTAGCGCCACCAATATGCTTATATGCTTCCGGATCCTCCCATGTTTCATAACCGGGTTCGCCGGGCTTGGGGATCGTATGAAATATCCAACGCAATTTCCCTGTTCTTACATCAAAAGCACGAATATGTCCCGGCGCTGCAGCAGCACCTTCATCCACCCTTGATCCAAGTATATAAAGGTCCTTGTAAATAATACCCGGCGAGGTGGCCGTAACAAACAGGTCCTGCACTTCACGGCCAAGATCATTATGCAAGTCAATTAATCCGCTGTCACCAAAACTTCTTACCAACTGTCCATTTGTTGCATCAACACAATGCAAGTAAGAACTGGCTACATATAGGATCCTTTTATCATTTTTTCCATCTGTCCAGTAGGTAACGCCACGACTATTATTCAAAACAAAATTTAAAGACATTGAATCAGGATCGAACTTCCATATTTCTTTTCCCGTTACTGCGTGAACAGCAAAAAGCTTAAGAGTGGGAGAGGTGAAATACATTATTGAATCAATAATAATTGGGTTGCATTGTATCTGCGAGTTTGCTGCTGTATCCGCATCGCCGGTATTGAATATCCATGCAGGTTGTAATTGACCAACATTACTGGTGTCAATTTGTGTTAAAGAAGAAAAATGAATATTGTCTTTGCTGCCGCCGTAATTATTCCAGGTTGTATATTTTTTTTCAGTTTGTTTACAGGCTGTTATTAAAAAAAGAAATGAAAGAAGAAGGGTATATTTCATTTTTACTTTTGATTTTTTACTTTACTCCCTCCACCACCCATGCCTCTAAAGGACTCCGGAGATCTTTATCACCAAACTTTTCTGTAAGCACTTTTTGCACATGATCCTTAATAGTATTAACAAGGGAAGCATCTCTTTCCAATATTGCCATGTAAACAGGGTTGCCTTCTACTATTCCTTTAGCAAGATCACTTGCTGAATTACTAACACCTTCTTTCTTTACCAATGTTGTTGTGATACTTTTAAATCCTGCACGCCGGGTAATTGTGGTTAATTCCCTGTCATCATACATTGAAAATGGGACACTGTAAAATTTTGGTGGATCATCACCGAAATAACTTTCAATAACCGCCCGTCCTTCATGAATAGCTTTAACGGTTTCCACTTTATTCCATGTACTATAAATTAGTTTTCCCCCGGTTCTTAATACCCTATAGGCTTCTTTTAATCCTTTTTCTTTATCCGGAAAAAACATGATCCCAAATTGCATCACAACAAGATCAAATGAACTGTCATCAAAAGGAAGTTCCATTGCATCTGCCGGTATCCATTTAATTGTACCATCCTTCACTATTTCTTTTGCTATAGTGATCATATCGGGGTTGAGATCAGTGGCTGTTATTGCATCATGCTTTACTGATTTAGCAAGATGGGATGTTACACGACCTGTGCCGCAAGCGATCTCCAGTATGTTAGCATATTTTTTATCCTGTAAACGGGAAACCAGATCAAGCGCATAGGGTTCAAAAAGAAAGGGTCCAAGATAACGTTCATAGTTGGCAGGAATACTTCCTGAAAATGCGGCTGTTTTTTCCATTATCAATATTAGGGTTTAAAATTTGAGTTTCTTTTACCAACACAGAGTTAAGGAGTGAATGAGTAACACAAAGGATCTCTGTGAACCTCAGTGTTCATTGTGGCTCTGTGTTTATAAAAAATATTATTCAAGAACTTTTTCAGTGATCTTTCCGCTCTTTTTATTTTTTAAAATAACCTTTTTTGCTCCGTAATGTGTGATCTCTTCTTTTACTAAATAGTTATCACTATCATATTCGGTTAAATGACTTTCTTTGGTTACACCTGTTCTTCCTCTCCAGATATCAAGCTTCACTGTTTCCCATTGCTTTGTTTTTGCAGAACGATAAGCCGCATCCAAAATACAATTCACGACATAACCATCATAAAAAGTTTCTTTTGGCGCTTTATTTCTTTCCATTGAGTTAAACATATCCATGAACATGTGATTATAACCAAGCTCGTTTAATTCATCACCAACAGGAAATAACCAACCAGTATTGCTTTCTGCTTTTTCAGAAACATAATCAGCCCCTTTACCGGTTGTGAACATTTCAAACCCTGTTCTTAAAAAACTATTTATCCAAATTGTCCCTTCGGTTCCCATCACTTCATCCCGCAGATCCAAACCGCCGCGGAATGTCCAGCTAACTTCAAACTGGCCGATAGATCCATTTTCATATTTCACCAAACCAATTGCATGATCTTCTGCATCGATCGGTTTTACCTGCGTATCGGCCCAGCACATCACTTCAACTGGTTTTATATCTTTTCCAATATAACTTCTTGTGATCTCTACGCAATGACAACCAAGATCAAGAATGCAACCACCACCTGCCTGTTCAAGATCCCAAAACCAATCGCTGTGCGGGCCAGGATGTGTTTCTCTCGATTTAGCCCAAAGGATCCTTCCCAATGCACCATTCTTTACACTTTCAAATGCTTTTAAAAATTTGGGAGTATAAACAAGATCTTCTAAATAACCATTGAAGATGCCGGCTTTCTCAACGGCTTCCAGCATTCGCTTTGCTTCTTCTGCATTTCTTCCCAATGGTTTTGTTGTGATCACAGCTTTTTTATGCTTGCAACAAAGCATGACGGCTGCTTCATGTAAATTGTTTGGTAAAGAAATGCAAACCACATCAACATTTGGATGAGCGATGGATTCTTCCATCTTCAATGTCCAGTGCTCACAATTATAATCCTGCGCAAATTTCTTTGCCGATTCTTCGCGACGTGAATACACACTTACCACTTTGTCTTTGCTGCGATAGCCTTGCAGCGCATCAGCATAAAACCTGCCGATAAATCCTGAGCCAAGCATTGCGATCCTTTTCATATGGTTTATTTGTTTTGTTTTTACTTCTCAATACAAATTCAATAAGTATTGGCAGCAATTTTGTTGTTTTAAAATGGGGCAAAAAGATACGAATGAAATGCGAAGTTGAAAAAACTTTCAAAGCCATTATCTTCACATCTTTTATGAGACCAAATGAAGATACATACCGGCACAAAGGACTGAGGAAAAAGTTAACAGAAGTTATTCGCACGAAAGGGATCACTGATGAAAGGATATTGGAAGCAATTAACAGAATTCCCCGTCATTTTTTTCTTGACTCTGCATTTGATGATGTCGCCTATGAAGACAGGGCTTTTCCAATAGGAGAGGGACAAACTATTTCACAACCTTATACTGTCGCTTATCAAACCTTTTTGTTGCAGGTAAAGTCTTTTGAAAAAGTTTTGGAGATCGGCACCGGCAGTGTTTACCAGGCTTGTGTTTTAGCAGAATTAGGCGCCCAGGTTTATACTATTGAACGGCAGAAAAAATTATTCGACACCAACAAAACCTTTTCTTTCCTAAAAAAATATCCCAATATCAAATTCTTTTATGGTGACGGATATGAAGGATTACCAACTTATGCGCCATTTGATAAAGTGCTGATTACTGCAGCGGCTCCTGAAATCCCTCCAAAACTAATTGACCAATTAAAACCCGGCGGCATGATGGTATTACCTCTTGGCATTGGTGATGTTCAGCAAATGAAACGAGTCACCAAACTTGAAAGAGGTGCGATCAAAGAGGAAGTGTTTGATAATTTTTCTTTTGTTCCGATGGTGGAAGGGAAGAAGTAGATTAGAAATATGGGAGCTCCCAGTTGGTGGCTGTGGCTATTCCTCCTGAATATTTAGTTTAGCCAGTTTTGGAGAATCATAACCTTTGTTTTGCAGACAGTTCGAATCACTTGAGGAAAACACTTCAAATGAGTTATTACTTATGTCACCTATATAAATGACTGGCGAGTTTTTTGAGTCTTCATTTTGAAAAGAGCCTACCATCATAAACTTTGTATTAGTTACCCATATTACTTCCTGTATTCGTAGAGAATAGCCACAAAACAGGATTTGTATCCATCTTTTCATCTTTATATCGTATAGTGATATTGCCTGGTCAACCTCACTTCCTGAGTATACTATTTTATTGCCCTTCCTTTCTAAGTTCAACTCGTAGCTATAAATATCGATAAATTTATTACTGTCCTTCGAAAATGTCAGGGCTGGCTTATATATTGAATAAAATTCCTTTAGATTTTTAATATCATGGTAATCTGAATTTCCAAATGAAATAGTATCAGTTGGCTTAAACGATGAAAGTTTGAAACTGCTTATTGTTTTTGTCCAGGCTTTTAGCTCCTTGTCAAAATGGGATTGATAGATTGATAAGTTATTTTTTTGTCCAAAAGAGCTTTTGCCTGAAAGGAAGATGAGAATCAGAAAGAATGGATAAATTATGTATCTCATGTTGTATCAATTGTTGGCGCAATTTACTATTTATGAATTTTATCTACTTTTTAGCTAAGAAGGAAAAAATCTATTAAAAAAGTCGCCCCCGCAAGAAACAAAAGAAGCGCATAAAGCAAGTTAATTTTATGTCTGCTGTCATACTCTTCTGCAAATTTGTCAAGTGGATTGGGAAGGATATCATCCGGGAAAAAGTGATCTGCCAACGACTTTACAAACACAGTATAACTTCCGAAAATGAATCTTATCATCACAATTATAACTACAATGTCAACAACCAGTATATAATAGATTGGCTTCATTTAATTTCCGCTAACGCTGTAAGATCTCATTGTACGAGCCCCTATTGTTATAAATTTTCGAGGATGTGGTCTAGCAATTTAATGAAAACGCTCTTGTGTACCAGGTTATTTAACCTCGAGGAAATAACTATTTCTTTATCTGAGCCAAGCAGGTCAAGTTTAAGTTTTGATAAATCTTGTTTTAATGCTCCCTTGTCAATATGACTTCCCGCGTTTGCAATGTCGTTGGGGTAAAATCTGAAAGCGTCTAAACCACAGCAATCAGGTACACAAAATATTTGAAGAAAAGTCCAGAAGTCATCGTATTTACCTACAATATAATCGACGTCAAATAAGTCGTTGCCTGAAGCATCGAATTCTACCCAATGAATTCGTTCAGTCTCACCAATATGAATTTCATTTTTATTTTCGTTCACTTTTGTCAAATGTAGTGTTATCGTTTTATTACCACAACATATGTATTATCGCAATTTACAAAACCATTTTTACCATGTTCAAAATTGTCTGCCTGTATTTTCACTCACAAATTATTTGTTCGAAATCAGTCCAAGTCCCCAAAGCCTTTCATTAGTAAACTCGTCAATAAACCATAGACTCTTTGTTGCCGGGTCAATTACGCATTTTTTTGATAAATAGTATTTGATTTTCTTCGGGTCTGTGTCGAGCCAATTAAGAAAAAGAGTGTCGTCTGTTTGCGAATATCGCCCAACAGATCCTACTTGTTTTATACTTACTATGAGCCACAGTTTCTGATAGAATTCGAAGTAACCATTTTCTTTTAAAATCAGGTAACCATCCTCAAGTTCGTTTGCCATGCCTGTTTACGATGCAAGTACTTTTGAATTTCTATATTCTTTTTTATCAAAAGTTTTATTGGTTGTTGCGCAAGCGGAAAGTGCCAAGACTAAGATGAAGGGTCTTAAAAAATGTTTTGTCATCGTAAAACATTAAGCTAAGGTGACACACAACGTATGTACTATCGCAATTTACGAAACCCTTTTTGCTGTTTTATCACTTGGTTTTAGCAACAAGCATATAACCCCATACAACAAATGCGAAACAACCTACTCCGGGAACAAGGAATAACATATTCCAATATGGAGTTGTGAAAAGTGAAGATATAATTACAAGTGTCGCCAGCAGCGCTACACTTGCTGCTGCTATTAACATATTACGGCTTACTGTTTCGCGGGAAAGTGCAAAAAGCAACACACTAATTGCTATGATATCAAAACCATCATGTCGCCATATGTGGTCAGAATAAGTTGTTACTGCACTGATCCCGGTTTCAGTTTGAAACATATTCATAAGTACTGGATAAAAAGTCGTGATCAGGCCGAATACAAGCCAGAAAGTAGCCATTGCAATGAAATAGATCTTTGTTGGGTTGGGTTTGGTGGTTTCCATTTCGTTTGATTTTGTTAATGAGTATGTATTATCGCAATATACAAACGCTTTTTGCGAAGTTAAAAAAATTGTCAGTCCAACCGCAGCGTAGCAACGCCAGAAAACAAAACCTACCTTCTTAATGGTTTAGTAAACCCAATATTCAATCCAGTGCTCATGATAGGCATATTGGCGGTTCCAAGGTTTGTAAGAGGAAGCTTTAGGTAAGGTTCAAGCCGTATGCTTCCCATGGCGCCAAGTTTGTGAGTATAACCTATACTAAAATTAGCAACAGAGAACCAGTTTTTTGTTTGATTTGTATAGCTGAGATAATTATGACCACCAGGTTGATTATTCTGCGTATACTCATAATCATAATTCTCCGATCTCATGAGGTAAGAGGATATGCCGGTTATTGCAAAAAGATTGTGTTTTCCTGAGATGATCGTGTACTTCATATTAACAGGCAATTCATAAAGACGACTCTTTCCATTCACTGATGTTATTGTTACACCGTTTGTTGGTGTGTATCCTGGTGGATTGAAATAAGTACCATCATCATAAACTCTTTTTGTATCCCAAAGCAGACCGCTCTCTATGCTCCATTTTTCATTGAAGGCATAACCAATAATGAATCCCATTGTTCCGCCAGACTTTGCAGATTGAAAATGTATTGAGCTTATATCAACTCCACATAGAATTCCTGCATAGAATCCTTTTGTATTATTATTCGTTGTGTTTAGTTTCACTTTACTAGCCACAGGCTCCAGTTGAGGGCTTAAAGATCTTTTTTCTTCGTTAATATCTGTTTCGATAAGAGAATGATGGATCGACTCTACATTAACAGGAGCGATATCGAAATTTGTATTCACTTTAGTAACGGCTTCTGTTGGCTGGTTGTCTTGACCTTTAGTTGTGTATTTTTTAGATTGTTTGACTTTTTGTCTCCTAGTAGAATTATTAGTGATCAAATGATCAATTGAATTGATTGAAGCTGTTGTTGCAGATACGTTGTTCTTATTTTTTTGATTTGATTCTTTTGCAGTTATAATATTTTCTCTAGACTCCTCTGAAACTTTTGCCAAACCACCTTCAATATGTTTATTTGGTTCTTGAGAGGAAGGCAATTTTTTAATTGTGACAGAAGAACTTTCTTTTGCAGATAAAAAGAAAAACAAAGAGCCAGTGATAACCGCCAAACCAATGGTTAGTAATAAAAGGCCATTGCTGCTAAGAAACCATAATATAAACCGACGTCTTTCTTTTTTTTGCGGCATCTTTTTGTCAAGAATAGAATGCATATCATTCCATAAAAGATCTGCATCAGCAGCGGGTAGCTGCTCAAGCTTCCTTTCTATAGTGTTCTTGTAGTGGTGGTGCTTGTTCATGCTCTTTCTTTTGCTTTTAATAAATTGATCAAATATTTCCTTGCTTCACTTAAATGCCACCTGCTTGTTCCTTCACTTATCGTTAATAATTCTCCAATTTCCTTGTGGCTATATCCTTCCGTTATATACAGGTTAAATACAGCCCTGGTGGTTGCTGGTAAATGCTGTAGCATGCACTGTATCTGCTGTGCTGACATTCGTTGCAATGCTTCGGCGTCAATGACTGGTTCATATTCTTCTTTCCATTCTACTGATATATTCTTTCTATTTTGTTTACGCAAAAAATCTATAGCTGTATGGATCATGATCGTTCGCATCCATGTATAGATGGATGACTTGTTTGCATCGTAACTGTCTATTTGCTGGAAAACTTTTAGAAACCCGTCCTGTAATATTTCAACGGCATCTTCATCATTTTTTGCGTAAGATCTGCAAAGTACCATCAATGATGAACAGAACTGCTTATATAGCAGTTCTTGCACCCGCCTGTCATTGAGGATGCAACCTTTAATAAGGTCTTGTTCAGATAGGGTACTTTTCGAGAAGGGCATTTGAAAATAATTATCATGTGGCTTTAAGGAATTGGAGTGTTATAGTTCAGAAATGCTGAGGGATAAAAGTAATATCTGGAACCTGAAGTTGCAATAATGTTAAGCGAAACATTTACCTGTTTTTTTTCCATCCTGCAGCAGCCCTTTCCGGGCTGCCTGCAGTGTGAAAAAAGTTTACATAGAGGGGGCTGGCTAATCTTAAAGTAGCCATAGGATCTGCAAAGAATTAAATTTTCATAGACGTCTTTATATCGGTTTATGGGATATTTACTATTAATTAACTTTCTAAAGGACGCTTTTAAGTGATCATGAGGATCCAGGTAAATACATATACGCAGTTTGACTGTCAGGCGTTGGAAAACAAAAATATTTTTAACGAGTTTGAGAAGGGTCTTCGGGTATAAATACTACTTAATATCGTAATTAAATTTATTTCGTAAAGAATTAAACTTATCTATACTTGCATCTTCCCTATATACGGTTTATTTTTGTAATTCCATCCTTGAAAGACC
>Ga0184625_10000564_pt1 | contig 14250 bp, 11 predicted proteins | sample PLM3_30_b1_FD_133151 | JGI IMG/M metagenome (GOLD analysis project Ga0184625, IMG submission 133151) | Groundwater sediment microbial communities from an aquifer in East River, Colorado, USA - PLM3_30_b1 | ecosystem: Environmental > Terrestrial > Soil > Riparian zone | place: USA: East River... | reverse complement strand
CCGGCCCGCTCCTTCGGATTGAGTCCCAGGCCGGCCAGGCCGCTGAAGCCCGTGCGGCTGACATGCGCTCCAGCGGCTCCGTTGGGCATCGGCTCGGCCGCATCCGCGGTCGTCGCCGCCACTTGCACTTCGTACTTCGTCTCTTTGCGCTGCCGCCAGGCAACTTCGCTACTGGCGTAGTACTGCGTCAACCACAGGGCGGCGGCATCCGACAGCGGGTGCTGCGGGTACTTATCAAGCAGGTGCAGGAGGGCCTCGGCCGACTGCTCGCTCTTGCCGAGGGCGTGATACTTGCGGGCCATTTGCCAGATGATCTCACCGCTCTGCTGGCTCGAGAGGCCCTGCGTCAAGTTGCTGATCTGGGCCAGCCAGCCGGCGCCGAGCGTTTGGTCGGAATCGATCCGCTCCAGCAATTGATCGACGAGGCGCCGCTTCTGGGCCACCTGAGCCAGGGCCTGCACGTCGCCGGCAGGCGGCTTCGCTTGCAGGCGGCGGGCATCGCTGCCGAATTGCAGGTTGATGCCGCCCAGCACGTCGCCCTTGCCGCTGGACTGCGGCAGTTGATTCACCAGCAGCGACAAGCCGACCGACCGCGGCGAAGGGATCACGTCCCGCTCGATCAGCGAGCGTCCGCGGGCGGCTTGCTCGGCCAGGGAGCAGCCCAGCGGCTGCGACCACTGGGCGGGCGTGAGGTTCACGGCGCCCGGCTTGTCGGCGGGGAGCACGGCAAAGACCTTTTTCACTTTCCAAGCGGCCAGGCCGGTCCGCGCAATCTGCTCGGGATAGGCTGCAGCGTCGGCCGCCTTAGCGACGGCGGCAAGCGTCATCTGATTCGTCAGATGGGCCAGCGGATCCTCGCCGCGGGGGCTCACGTCTTCAGTGACGATCACCTCGGGCTGCCACTGCCGGATGCGGCGGACCAGGTGCTCCTCGAGCTGCTCGGCGGCGCGGCCGCCCGTGGCCTGATTCCAGCGAGCCAGGATCGATTCGGTCGATTGCACGAGGCCGCGCTCGGCCAGCGGAAACCGCCAGGACGTATCGGCCCCGCTGCCGCCGGCGGCGACGACCGCGGCGTGCGAGCGGCGGGAGGCCGTCAGATCTTCTGATCGCGGAAGCGGCTCCAGATCGCGGCGGCCTAGTACTTCGACTGCGGTCAGATAGCCTTCGCTGCCGCCTTGGGCGGCGACCAGCTCCAGCGGAACGCGTTCGGGCGCGCCGAAAATGCCCAGCAGGGCGGCCCGCGTTCCGCCGCTGCGCTGCACGCGCCACGATTGTCCGCCTGTCGTCGTGTGCAGGATCGTGCCGAGGCCGCCAACCGCCCAGCCGCGATGTTCGTCGATGAACCACAGGCCGACCAGCGGCACGGTTTGTCCAGTGGGAAAGCTCAACCACGTGCGGCCGTTATCCGGCGAGTGCAGCACGGTCGTGCCGGGGGCGCCCGCAATCCAGACGCGGCTGCCGCGGACGGCCAGCGCCCGGCAATCGAGATCGGCGGCGACCGCGGGCAGCGGGCCCTCGGGCGGCGTCCAGTGATAGCCTCCGTCCCCCGTGGTCAGGATCAGGCCGCCGTCGCCGACGAGCCAGCCGCCGGCGTCGCCCGCGAGCAAGAGCCGCTGCAAGTAGCGCGGGCCGAGACTGTCGGTACGAGTGGGCTTGATCTCGCCCGGCGTGACGACGCCCAGCGCACCACTGAGGCCGGCGACGACTCCGCCGCGGCCATCACGGAAGTCGCCGGTCGTCCAGCCCAGCGTTTCGCCCTTGGGCACAGGCGACCAGGTTCGGCCGCCGTCGTCGGTGCGAAAGACGCCCGAGGGAAACAGCGTCGAGGCGTCGCCCAGGGCCCAGCCTTGGCGGGCATCGATCATCTTGACGTGCTTGAGACCGGGCAGCGCCAGGCCGGGCGTGTCCTGCCAGGTTCGGCCGCCGTCGCGAGTTCGCAAGACCACGCCGTGCGTCGTGTGGGTGTAGGGCTGCGTCCAGCCGCCAACCGCAATGCCACTTGTCCCATCGACAAACTGAATCGCCTCCAGCCGGCAGGTCGTGCCCGAGCGCACCAGCCGCCAGTTGCGGCCGCCGTCGTCGGTATGCCAGATCGCCCCGCGGTCGCCGACCGCCCAACCGCGATCGGCATCGACGAACGTCACTGCGGTCAGCTCGGCGTCCTGGAGCAGTTCGGGCGGCGAGGGATCGGGCTGACTGAGCAGCAATAGCGGTGCGAGAAGTAGCTGGAGCATCGGAGGGTTCAGGGATCGGGGTTCAGAGCCGCTTCGGCAAACGGCTGTGCCTTGTACCAGCCGCCTGCCATTTCGATCCACGCCGATCCCGCGGCTGATTGCCTTCGGGCTGGCAAACGCCGATAATCCGCCGTCACTAGACGCTCATTCCACCAAGTCAGGACTTTGCCTATGTTCGCCAGCCTCTCTCGTCGCCGGTTTCTTGCCCTGTCTGCCGCTGCTGCCGCGGGGGCCACGTGGTTTGATGGCCCGCAGATTCTGCAGGCGGCGAACCTGGCAGATGCAAAGGATCCTTGGGGCGGATTTCCGGTGGGCGTGCAGAGCTACTCGCTCCGCAACTACAGCGTCGAAGAGGCAATCCGGCACTTGCAGGGCATGGGCGTCCATTACGTCGAGCTATTCAGCAAGCATCTGGACCCCAGCGGCACGCCGGAGCAGGACGCAGCCGTGAAAAAGCTGCTGGAGGCCGCCGACATCAAGATCAGCGCCCACGGCGTGAACGGCTTCTCGAAGAACCACGACGCCAATAAGAAGGTTTTTGATTTCGCCAAGCGGATCGGCTTCAAGACGATCACGGCCGACCCGACGGCGGACGCGTTCGAGAGCCTCGACAAATTGGTCGCGGAGTACGACATCCGGATCGCGATCCACAATCATGGGCCGGGCGCGCGGTACGACAAGCTGGCAGGCCTGCAGGCCGCGATCAAGGGCCACGACAAGCGGATCGGGGCCTGCGTCGATTGCGGCCACTACATCCGCAGCGGCGAAGACCCGGTCAAGTGCGTGCTGGAGCTGGGCGACCGCGTGTATGGCGTGCACATGAAGGACGAGAAGGAAGCCAACACCAAGGCCTCGTCGAACGTCGTGATCGGCAAGGGTCACCTCGACGTCGTCGGCCTGTTCAAGGCCCTGCGGCAGGTAAAGTTCCCCGCCGACGGCGCCCTCTCGCTCGAATACGAAGCGAACCCGATGAACCCGATCGACGAGATGAAGGCCTGCCTGGAAGTCGCCAAGGAAGCGATCGCCAAGTCGGCGTGAAGCGGCGCCGCCTTGCTCACTCGACGAACTGGCACCGCGGCAGGGCCCGCTTCAAGCGCTCGCGGCCGGCGGGTGTGACGGCGGTGTAGCGGACGTCGAGCCCCCGGAGCGTCGCGATCCGCTCCAGGTGCGCCAGGCCAGCGTCATCGATCCCGGTCCTCCACAGGTAGAGGTGCTTGAGCCGCGGCAATCCCGCGAGCGACGCCAGGCCGCGGGAGGTGATGGGCGACCGGCCCAGCGAAAGGACTTCCAAGTTCTGCAGCTGGCTGAGGTGGACGAGCGACTCGTCGTGAATGTCGCTGCCGTCCAGGTCCAGGTGCGTCAGGCGGCGGTTGCTGCCGATCCACGGCATACTTGCGTCGCTGATGTTGGCGCCTCGCAACCACATTTCTTGCAAGTTGTGCCGGCTGCGCAGATGCGCCAGGCCGGCATCGCCCGCGGGTGTGTTTTTGAGGTAAAGGAATTCCAATTCGGCCAGCCCGCTCAGCGGCGCCAGGCCCGCTGGCGTGACGTGCTCTAACTCGTCCAGGTGCAAGGTTCTCGTGTGCGGCAGGTCCACGAGCAGGGCCAGTTTCTCGTCGTCCGTGCTGCGAGGAAACTCAACCCAAATCGCTGTTCGCAAACACTCGTCGGGCAGCACTCGTGCGAGCAGTTGAATCCAGCGGCTCTGCTCGGCGATGGGCCGGCCATCGACGTAGCCCACGCTGCCGCCGCGGTTCAAAAGCGTCTCGCCCGCCCGCCACTCACGCCGCTTGGCATCGCGCCAATGTGCGAAGCCACCCAACAAAACCGCCACCGCCGCTGTGGCCAGCAGCAACGTCCGCAAGCGAAATCGCAACCAAATTCGTCGCGGAGAAACGCTGGGAGAATTCACAGCCACCTGCGGAACTACTTGAGCGTTGCGTCGAGGAATTTCAGCACTTCCGGTCCCCATTGCTGGATGCCCAGGCTCCAGCAGGCGAAGCCGCCGTGGCCGTGCTGGTTCGTCTTGCCGAAGGCGGGATAGATGGTGCTGTGGCTGGCGTTGCCCTTGTCCTTGAGCAGCGGCGCGAGGATTTCGCTGGGGCCGGTGCTGTAGTCGTTCTGGGCTTGCAGCAAGAGGAGTGGCGCTTTGGCGTTTTTGGCGGCTGTCTTCATCCGCTCCTGAAGCTGCTCGTTGGCGAACGACATCGCGCCGGGTGCGAACGCGATGAACGCCTTCACGCCCAGCCCCTTCTCGGCGGTAATGAGCGTCTGAATGCCGCCGTAGGAGACGCCCGTCACGACGAGCCGGTTGGCATCGACAAAGGGCTGCTGCTTCAACCAGGCGACGGCTGCCGCAACGTCGGCGTTGTACTGGTTGTGCAGCTCGACGGCCCGCCGCTTGACCGTTTGCGGATCCGTCTCGCTCCGGCGGCTGGCGTCCTGCAAATCGACGACGTAATCGCCTGGCGCGGGCGTGTGACCGTGGCGGATCGGCGCGAAGAAGACGTAGCCGTGCTGCGTGTAAAAGCGGGCCAGCTCGGGGTGCGCCGTCGGCGCCTTTTCGCTGCCGTGATTCCAGATCACCGCCGGAAACGGCCCCTTGCCGGCCGGCCGATAAAGGAAGCCCGGGAGCTTGAATTCACCGCTGGGATACTCGACCTTCTCGGCGGTTTGCCGATACTCGGCCATCGCCGGCGCGAGCGAATGCCGCTCGTCCACGGCCAATTGCTTTTTTTCGTGAGCCGCCTGCTCGGCGCTGACGGCATCCACAGCGGCAGGCGCGTTTTGGGCCGAGGCTGCACCAAGCGAGGCCAGCAGCAAGGCCACAGCAATCAGCCAACGATTCTGGATCATGGTGCTATTTGACCTTCTTCAGCGACACTCCGTACACGTAGAAGTTTCGATCGTATTCGTTCTCTTTGTACGCATCGTTCGTGTATTCGATCTCGAGCTTCCGTTCGCCCATTTTCGCGCTCGCCTTGAGCGTGTAGTCCTTCTCGCCGTCATCCGTCAGCAGCGTCTCCATCCCCACTGGTTGTCCGTCCAGCGAGACCTTGAACTTGGCCCGCTCGTTCAAGGCCGGATCGCACGACGCCCGGATCACCAGCTCGTACTCCCCATCCGCCGGCAGCTTAACCGTCGTTTCTCCCGGCGCTGCCCCGTAATAAAACAATCGTCCCTGGCCTTCGTCGTAACCAAACAGGCTGGCAATCGCCTCCGGCACTTTGAACTTGAACGACTTCAAATCCACTTTGATTGCATCCCCTTCGGCGCTACAGGCCGCGGGCGGTCCGTTCAGTTCCAAAACCAGCACAACTGCCGCCAATAGGAGAGAAACAAAACGCGCTGACATGTTGAACTCCCTCGAAGAGAATCTGCTGCTGTTCACGCAACCGCGCCCGCATTCTAAACGCTCGCCAGGCGGCTGGCACGACCTTAGGCTGTAGTTCGCGTGTGCGACCCGTCACTGCCTGGCCGAAGTCTCCCTGAGCGGTCGGCTTGCCAGATCTGGCCCGATTGGACGTCCAGGGCCGTCAGCCAGCCGCCGCGATAGCAGTGCGTGTCGATGCAAATGAGGAAGCCCAAATCGAGCACTTCGCCCGACAACTGCGGCGTGTGCCCGACGACGAGCGTCTTCCCCGAGCAGTGAGGCTGCGCCGTTTTGGCGTTGGTAACACGCCACCGCAACGCCAGCCCGGGTTGCTGGTCGATCGGCAATTCGGCCACTACTCCGGCGTGAACGAACAGGTGCGTGTCCGTTTCGTAGTAGGGCCGGCAGGTGGCAAGGAACTCCTGGTGCGAGCTGGGAATCAGGCTCGCGAGCACATGGCTGTCATCCGGGTTTCCGCCATAGGATCGCAGCGTCTCGGTCCCGCCACAGCGCAGCCACTTCTCAATCGCGGCGGAATCGCGAAGCGCGCTTAGCAGCAGCTCTTCATGATTTCCCTGCAGAGTTATCAGCCGGCACCGGCCGGCGAGTGAGATCATTTGTTCGATCACGCTCTGGCTGTCCGGGCCGCGATCGATCAAATCGCCGAGCGCAATGAGGGTATCATCGGCCGCCGGCACCATGTCGTGGATCAGCGCAGCGAGTGCGTCCGCGCAGCCGTGGATGTCGCCGATGGCAATGGTGCGGCCGGGCATCTCGAAATGTCGATCCTAGTCAACCAGTTCGCTCGCTCGCATGAACGATCCAATGTTGTTGGCGATGAGCCGCCAGCAACTTCCTCCACTCGTAAGCCCTACGACGGTCGGTTCGATGAGCGACGGTCGATAGTCCAGGGCAATGAGGCGATCCGGTCCCAGATCGCCAATGAGCACGGCCAGACATGGATCGATGTCGCCCGGTTCGATTCCGTCCCCTCTCGATCCATAGTACGCTGGGCCCGCTTCGGTGAACCACGGCGTTTTCCCTGCTAGCTTCTCAAGTGGGTAAAGCATCGGTTGCACAATTCGGCCATCGGGAAACAGCGAAAGCCAGGCCTCGCGATTCTTTGGGGTGCGCCAGACCCCGTGTCGGATTGCCTGGACAAGAGCCGCGGGCAATGGCAGCTCGTTGATGTGGATCGCGTCATTCATGGCGATTGCGTGAAGCGCAAGCGCAGTCGTCGGCTGTGCACACTCCGTGACCAGGTTTGGTCACGGCTATTTCCACTTCGCCACTGCGCCGCTGCGGAGAGCGGCGTTGGCCAGGTGCGCGGCGCTGGCGGCGCTCACGCCGACTTCGGCGGGGCAGGCCGGCGTCTTGCGGCTGCGGACGCACTCGATCCAGTTGGACAGGTGCAGCGTCTCGCCGTCGGGGACGGTGTAGAAGTCGGCGCCGCGAGGGCCTTCGCCGAGGATCAACTCGCTGGCTTTGAGCTTACTGCGGCGCTCGGGAATCACCTCGTAGCGGCCGCGATCGATGTAGAGCGTGGCTTCGCTTCCCATAAACTCGCACATTGCCGCGTTGCGGGCGTTGACGAACGTGCCCTCGAAATAGGCCTGCACGCCCTTATCCGGATATTGCATCACGGTCTGCACGGTATCGGGAGTTTCCCACAAACCCTGGGCCTGATAGTGGTCGCCGATGCTGGCCGCGACCGCCGGATGATCGAGGCCCAGATACCAGTGCACGACGTCGATCCAGTGGACCATCAGATCGGTGAAGATCCCGCCGCCAAAATCCCAGAACCACCGCCACTGCCGGAAGCGATACTCATCGAACGGCTGCTCCTTGGCCGTGCCAAGGAAACGCTTCCAATCGACCGTCTTGGGATCGATGTTCAGATTGGGTCGGGCCGAGCGGGGCGTATTGCGGTTCCAGGTCAGATGTACCTTGTGAATCTCGCCAAGCTGGCCCGACTTGACGATCTCATACGCCTTCAGCAAGTGTGGCATCGAGCGCTGCTGCGTGCCGACCTGCACGAGGCGCTTGTGCTTGTTCTGGGCATCGATCACCCGCTGCCCTTCGGTCAAATCGTGCGTCAGCGGCTTCTCGACATACACGTCCTTGCCGGCCGCGCAGCTCTCGATGGTCAGCGGCACATGCCAGTGGTCGGGCGTGCCGATCACGACCGCGTCAATGTCCTTACGGTCCAAGAGCGCCCGGTGGTCCTTCGCCGTGAAGGCTCCCGGCTGCGCCAGCTTCGCCCCTTCGGCCAGATGGAAGTCCCAGATGTCGCAAACCGCGACGATCTTCACGCCCGGAATCGTCGCCAGACTCTGCATTAGCCGGCGGCAACGCCCACCCGTGCCGATGCAGCCGACCGTGATCTCTTCGTTGGCGGCAAAGCCCTTGGCCGTCGCCGTGTAGCCGGCGGTGACCGCTCCGGCAGCAGCGACTCCCAGTGATTCCAGCAATTCGCGGCGGGAGAGGTTCATGGCGGTTCCGATCAAGTAGCACGAACCCATTGGTTCGTGCGCTTTTGGGGTAGGCCGCGCTCGAACCAATGGGTTCGAGCTACGCATCAACCGGGCGGCGCGTAGTGTCCGCGGCTGGCCTCCGCTGGGTACTTGGCCGCGTTCTTGATCATCTTATCGCGGACGGCGGCTGACAGGTCCAGATTCAATTCGTTGGCCAGAGCGAGCAGGTAGCAGCAGACGTCAGCGATTTCTTCGCGAACCTCTGCCAGCTTCGCTGGGTCGTCGCCAAGGCGGCGCGATTCGGCGATGTCGATCCACTGAAAATGCTCCATCAGCTCGGCCGCCTCGATGGCCAGCGACATGCTGAGATTCTTCGGCGAATGAAACTGCCGCCAGTCGCGCTCATCGACGAACTGGCGGACGATCTCTCGCAATTCGGCCAGAGTTGTGGATTCGTCGGCCATGCTTCAAACGGGCCGAGCCGGCTCGGCGGGAGCCTAGCCCTCCCAAAATGGATCACACTTCCACAAAGCTCTTCAGCCCATGATGCAACGGCCCGTCGTCCATCAGCGTCAGGCTTTCGACCAGCCGGCGGCGGTCGGCGGCCCGCGGGATTTGGTGCAGCGCCCGCAGGACTGGCTCGAACTGCTTCGGCGTGATGCTGCCGGTTAGCGGCTGGCCCAGGCCCATGATGTACTTGGCCCGTTGCAAGTCGGCGAATTTTGACGGGTCGTCCTGCATGGCGGCAAACAGCGCGGTCACGGCTGCCTGCGCCGCCGCGACCTCGTCCCAGTCGTTGCGCGCGGCGGCAGCCAGGATATGGTTGTACTGATAGACGGCAAACGACATCGGCCCGCTGGTCACGCCGCACCGCTGCCGGCCCTGTGCGTCGTGCTTTGGCCCATCTTGCAGCGCGCGGGCCAAATGCGGATCCCAGCCTTGCACGATCTTCAATCGAGACAACCGCGAATCCTTTAGAAACCGCAACGTGCTGGCGTCGTAGTCGGCCTCAGTCACCTTGATCGCGACAATCCGCTCACCATCAGGACCAGCGAGCAACTTGGCCGCGGCGTCGGGCGTCATCCGCGTGCCGCTCACGTCGGGAATCGAATACAATCCGACTGCCAGTCCAGCCTCTGCCGCCGCGGCAACCGCCGGCTGCATGTTTTCGGCAACCTGCCGATCGGTGGTATCGGCCGGCAAGCCTGTGCCTGGCCGGACAAAGGCGACGGCGTAGCCGAGCTCCGCGAGCAGTTTTGCCAGCCGCTGATTGTCCGCGGGGCCGTCTTCCGGCCGCAACAGCGCGGTGAGTGCCGTTGTGCCGAGGCTGGCCCGTGCCGCGGCCACATACCACTCCTCTAATTCTTCCAGCGTGCGGGCGTGACCGTGACCCGTGGAAGCGGCAATCAGCAGGGCCGGCGCTCCGGCAGCCGCAAGCTTCTCCAGAAACGCGATCGTGAGCGCCTCATCCAGCTTGCGCCGCGGCAGGGCCCCGCTCGTCGGATCGAAGCAGGCGACGGTGGCCGCCGGATAGTTGGCAATCGGGTCGTCAAGAATACTGTCGATCAAGTGACTTCACTCGTAGTGCAAGGCCTCGACCACGTTGATTCGGGTTGCTCGCCGCGCGGGGAACCAGGCGGCGATGATGATGATGACCAGGCCGCCGATCAGCGTCGCGGCCAGCATGCCGGGATAGGTGTGGAAGCGAATGCGGTGGCCGAACGAGGGCAGCATCGTCAGGTTGAGGATGTAGGCGATGCCCACGCCAATCAGCACGCCGGGGGGCAGGCCGATGCCGCCGATAATCAACGACTGCATGATGATCGTGCGGCGGACCTGTTTCTTGGTCATGGCGACGATCCGTAAGAGGCCCAGCTCGCGGGTCTGCTCCAGCACGTTCATTGTCAGCGTATTGACCATGCCGAACGCCGCCACGACGAAACCCATGAGGACCAAGAGCCACAGACTCCACTCCGTGCCGTTCACAAAACGATTGATGGTGATCACGATGTCGTTCTGCGAAATCACGATCGCGTCGTATTTGCGGGCGATTTTCTGCAACTGGGCCTCCACCTCTGACCGGTATCGCTCCTCGCCCTTTTTGAGCTTGATCACATAGCCGTCGATGCCGTGCGCCCCCAGCCACTCCTCGGCGTACTTCCGTTGCATGTAGATTGATACGCCGCCGACCAGGTAATCGTTGGCGACGCCGCAGATCGGCACCTGGCGAATGCCGGTCTTGGACTGGAGGGGCAGCATGTCGCCGACCTTCAAATTCGCTTTCTGAGCCAGCACGCTGCCGATCACCACCTCGCCGCGGCGCAGCCGATCCCATAGCGTCTGCAGGTCGCCGGCGATCAGGTCGAACTTCGGCTCCGTTTCAAACTCGCGACTGACGACCGTGGCCTGCAGCGGCTTTTCGGGGTCTTCGTTCGGCAGCGAAATCGTGGCTTTGAACAGGTTGGTGCCTTCCAAGTGAATGTGGGGGACCTCCCCCAGCTCCGGGCCGATTTCGTCGGGCAGGTCGGGCGCTTCGCCGGTGGCCATGTCGGGCATCATCGCCCGCACGAAAAAGTCGCCCACGATCGCCTGGCCGGCCCAGTCGTGAACGTCGCGCACGTTGTCGAGAATCGAATTGGCCATGCCCACGCCCGTGCTGCCGGCGATGAACAGCACGCCCACGGTCAGCGCCGAACGCATGTGGTTGCGAAGCACCTGCTTCTGGGCCAAGGTGGCTTCCACCCGCGAAAAGAACCGCAGCACCCAGCTTACGGCGGCGACTTGCGGCGCCAGCAGCACCGTATCGAGCATCACCAGGCCGATCAGCATCGGCGGCCCGCACCAGGTCGCCGCTTCGATCGGGATGTAGCCGTAAATGCAGCCGAACGTGACCGCGAGTGCCCCGACGACCTGGATCGTGCCGGCCACAACGAACAGCAGCGTGAGATTCGGCGAGGGGCGGCGGACCAGCCGGTTCATGCCCTCCAGCGGCGAGACGCGGCCGGCCAGCCAGGCCGGAATCGCGGCGCCGACGAGGGCCATCAACATGCCAAACACGGCGCCGCTGACAAACGGCCACGGCGTGATGACTTCGATCAGCGGCGGCAGTTGCACGTCGAACGCCTGGGCGATCACCTGCGTGCCGAAATACGCCAGGCCGACGCCCGAGGCGATGCCCACGACCGTGCCGATCAGGCCCAGGACGAGCGCTTCGCCGATCAAGGCTGCGGTGATTTGCGACCGCTTGGCCCCGATCGCCCGCAGAATCGAAATGTGCCGCCGCCGCTCGCTGACGTTCATCAAAAACGTGTTGAGGATGATGAACGCCGCCATCAGCAGCGAGAAGACCGTCGTCAGCGTCAGTCCCTGCTCGCTGGCCATCAGCGTGTCCTGCATGAGCTGCGTGCTGGCCGCCGGCTTGTGGACCTCGACTTCCTTGGGCAGGACGGCGGCGATTCGCTGCTGGATCGCATCCACGTTGCCGTCGGTGACAAGTTGAATCTTGTCGATCGAATCTTTGGCCATCAGGCGGCCGTTGAACTGGGCTTTCGCGCTCTCCAAGGGAATGATGGCGACGCCCAGTTGGGCCAGGCTCGCGCCGCTTTCCAGGCGGAACAGGCCGACGATCGTATATTCCTTTCCGAGCGCACCGGCGCCGGAGAGCTTCACTTTGTCGCCGACCTTGAGGCCCAAATAGGTCGCGAGCCCTTCGTCGATGGCAATCTCCAGACCGGATTCGACGGGCCGCCCGGCCGTAAACTTGTAGTCCCGCACGAGCGGATCGAACTTGGGATCGACGCCCAGCACTTGCAGGCGAGTCCGCTTCCCGTCGCCGAACGACATCGAGCCGGCCCGTTCGATCGCTGGCGCCGCAACTTTGACGCCGGGAACTTTTTGAACTTCTTGGGCGACCTTTTCCGAAAAAACGCCGCCGCCCTTGGCGTTTACTTCCAGCGTGGCCTTGCCCGTCACCAGGGCGAACATCGCCTTGTAGGCGTTTCGCGTCGTGGCCGTACCCAGGCCGACGGCGACCGCGGCGGTGACGCCGATGACGATGCTCAGCACCGTCAGGATCGTCCGCCCCGGCCGCTGTTGCATCGATCGCCAAGTGTAATGTCGCAGGCTCATTTTGTTCCTAGCCGTGACCAAACCTGGTCACGGAGTGCTGCAAAGTCGCGTTGTCCGCGGGACTCCGTGACCAGGTTTGGTCACGGCTAAAAACAGGTCCCGGCTAAGCGCTCGTCACTCGCCGCGGCTTAATCGGCTCGACGCGGTTGGTGTGCTCGCTTTCGACCAGGCCATCCGAAAGGTAGATCACGCGGTCGGCTTGCTCGGCGACGGCCGGGTCGTGCGTGACCATAATGATTGTCTGGCCGTGCTGATCGACCAGGTCGCGGAGGACTTTGGTGATTCGCTTGCCGTTGGCGCTGTCCAGGTTGCCCGTTGGCTCGTCGGCCAGAAGGATCGCCGGCTCGATGACCAGGGCCCGGGCGATGGCGACCCGCTGCTGTTCGCCGCCCGACATTTTGCCGGGCAGGTGGCCCTTGCGGGCGTCCAGGCCGACCAGCTCCAGCATCTTGGCGGCCCGTTCGCGGGCCGGCTTTTCGGCCAAGCCGTCCAGCTCCAATGGTAGCGAGACGTTTTCTTCGGCGGTCAGGATCGGCAGCAAATTAAAGGCTTGAAACACAAAGCCGATGCGGCGGCGGCGGATCAGAGTTCGCCCGTCATCGGAAAGCGTCGCCAGGTCGGTGCCTTCGAGCAGAATCTGGCCGCTGGTGGGCACATCGACACCGCCCAGCAGCGTCAGCAGCGTGCTCTTGCCAGAGCCGGAGCGGCCCATGATGGCCAGCATTTCGCTGGACTTCACGCCGATATCGACGCCTCGCAGTGCTTCGACCGCTGCCTCGCCCTCGCCGAACGCCTTCCGCACTTGCCTGGCTTCCAGGACATACATCACGAATTTCCTTAGGGTGATCTCCGGAAGTCGGAATCAAAATGCATCATCTTCCGATCACGATTGCCTAATGTTATCCGCAATCGAGGGGCCAGTGAAAAGGGGCTAAAAATTCTCAAAGCTAGGGCCAGTGATCGCGGTTCATCGTTTCCTCTCGCTCGCCTGAGTATAACCCATTGTTAATTAACGACTTGCGACAACGCTGCTAGCAGCGGTAATCAACCGCCCGACATTTTTCTTCAGCCCGTGCGAACCAACCGCCGATACGATGGGTCTGTGTCCCGACCGCTCGGCAATGGCTGGCGGTTTTGGCAGGGGACCAGGTCGGAGGAAAATTCTGGCCGGCCCCTTGCCCGTGTAGGAAAGACAGTTAGGATTGGCCTTGTCGCTTGCGAAACTGCCGTTCTATCGGCAAGTCGCGGCGGCCACGGAATCTTGGCCTGTGCCTTGACCAATGGTGGTCGTTTCGCATGGGTCTGCCGGCCAGTCAATACCGCGAATTCGATTTTGGATTTGCTGTTTCCGGCCCGTTGACAGCCCTCGGGCAGTCAGTAAGATACGTGACTCGACTGACAGGAAGCTTCGGCCAACTGTCGTCGAAAATGCTTCGGTGGGTGTGGTTTCGACTGGGAATTCCCGGTTGAAAACTGCCTGCTGCTACGAAGCTCGATCTTTGACAATTTGGTAGTTGAACCTCTCAACTCATTTTGAGTCTAAGTCTGTTTGAGACTTTGGATTTGAAAATGGCGCGTGCCACTTTGACCAAGTGGCACAACAGGTTGAACCTGAAGTTCGAGTCGTTCTCAAACCGGTCGTTCGGTTGTCGCGCAAGCGGCGATCGGGCGTCGGCTAAGAATAAATCAATTGAAGGGTTTGATCCTGGCTCAGAATGAACGTTGGCGGCGTGGATTAGGCATGCAAGTCGTGCGCGAAACGTAGCAATACGTGGAGAGCGGCGAAAGGGAGAGTAATACATGGTTAGCTACCCTCGGGACTGGGATAGCGGCGGGAAACTGCCGGTAATACCAGATAACGTCTTCGGACCAAACGTGTAAACCGGCCCGAGGAGGCGACCGTGTCCTATCAGCTTGTTGGCGGGGTAACGGCCCACCAAGGCTCTGACGGGTATGGGGCGTGAGAGCGTGCCCCCACTCACTGGGACTGAGACACTGCCCAGACACCTACGGGTGGCTGCAGTCGAGAATCTTCGGCAAT
>Ga0184625_10000563_pt1 | contig 14255 bp, 14 predicted proteins | sample PLM3_30_b1_FD_133151 | JGI IMG/M metagenome (GOLD analysis project Ga0184625, IMG submission 133151) | Groundwater sediment microbial communities from an aquifer in East River, Colorado, USA - PLM3_30_b1 | ecosystem: Environmental > Terrestrial > Soil > Riparian zone | place: USA: East River... | reverse complement strand
GCAGCACGGGATGCGAAACGGTTGAGTAGCGATACGCGACAACGACGATCAGCGGCGTGATCGCCGTCGCGGCGAGCGCCAGACGCCAATCGAGCAGGAACATGACCGCCGTGACTCCGACGACCGTCAAAACGTGCTGCGAGAAGAAGATGAGGCCGTAGCCGAGGAAGAAGCGGACGGCCTGGAGGTCGACCGTCGCGCGGGACATCAGCTGGCCGGTCTGGTGCTGGTCGTAGAAGCCGAACGAGAGCCGCTGCAGCTTCGCGTACATACGGTTGCGCAAGTCGAATTCGACGCCAAGGGCCTGGCGGCCCGAGATCAGCCGCCGCCCCAACATCAGCAGGGCGCGTACCAGGCCGAGCGCGAGCACGCCCAGGGCGACGATCCAGATCTGCCGCCGGTCGGACGACAGCACCGCCCGCTGCAGCCCATCGCCGGTCAGGAACGCCATCCCGACGGCGGCCGCCTGCGAACCGACGGCGAGCAGCACCGAGACGATCAGCGACCACTTGTACGGCTGCAGGAAGCCCAGTAGCCGAATGAAGGTGCGACGGTACGTCGGCGTCTCGAGCATCGAGGCAATCTAGCCGCCGAGCTCCGCTTCACCGCTGGCGCCGAGCGGCCTCCTGGAGGGCGGGTCGCAGGTCTGAGAGACAGTTCAGGAACGCCTCGAGCGCGCCAGAAGCGGGCCCGGAATCGCGGCGGCGGAAGACTGCGATCCTGCGCGTGAGCGACGGGGCGTCGGCGAGCGTCACGGCTCTCAGCGTCCCGCCGTCCAGCTCTCCGGACACGGCGGTGTGGGGAAGCAGCGCCACCCCCAATCCTTGCTCGACCATCTTCTTGGCGGCGTCGATGTTGTCTAGCTCCATGATCCCCCGAGGGACTGCGCCCACCTGCTGGAAGAGGTCGCTCGTCAGCCGGTGGTAGCTCGAGGTCCGGTCGAAGAGGATCAGCTGGACGTCGCTCAACTGATCCGCGTGGATCGTCTCTTGCGCCGCGAACGGGTGGTCGGGATCGACGACGAGCACGAGGGCGTCGTCGTAGAGGGGGATCGCGTCGACCTGGGGATGCCGAAGGACGCGGCCGAGGCCGACCTGGACCTGCTCCCGGAGGACGAGCTCCAGCACCTCCTCCGAATGGCCCGTGCGCACGGCGACCGACACTCGCGGATGCGTCCGCCGGAAGCGCGTGAGGATGCGGGGAAGGACGTAGGTGCTGACCGCCGGCGCCGCGCCCAGCGCGAGATACCCGGTCTCGCCGCGCGCGAGCTCGTCGAGCATCCGCCGCCCGGCCGAGACCGTGTCCAGCGCGCGCTCCGCGTACGGGAGGAACGCCCTGCCCGCGTCCGACAGTCGCATGCCGCGTTTCGAGCGGACGAAGAGCACCGCATCGAGCTCCTGCTCGAGGCTCTTGAGGCGCGCGGTGAGCGTCGGCTGGGTGATGAAGAGCGCTTCCGCGGCGCGGGTGACGCTTCCGAGGCGGGCAACCTCGACGAAAGCCTGGAGTTGCCCTAGACGCACGGTTAGATATTGACAGAATCTATGAGATGGATCAAAACAATCAGTTGGAGCTATGGCTGAAAGCGGCGTAACGTCAGTCTCCTTCACCACTTCCGCGCCCTCCGCACAGGCGCGGCCAGCCAGAAAGGGAGGGCCGATGAACCTGTTGAGCGCACTTCGATTGGAGCGGCGGCCCACGCCGGCCGAGCCCCTTCAGATCCGACTCGTCGAAAGCCCCAAGCCCGTCCTCAGCACGGCCGAGGTCGCCGAGTGCACGTGCCCGGAGTTCTGTGAGCGCGATCACGGGAACGAGTAGCGCGGCCGAGCTGCGCGGCCCCGTCGAGGGGAGGGCCGCCGAGGTCCTCACGCCCGAGGCGCTCGCCTTCGTCGCGGCGCTGCAGCGCGAGTTCGGCACCGAGCGCGAGAGTCTCCTCGCCGCGCGCGCAGAGCGCCAGACGGAGCTCGACGCAGGCGCGTTGCCGGACTTCCTCCCGGAGACACGGGAGGTGCGCGAGGGTGACTGGCGCGTGGCGCCTGCGCCTGCCGATCTTCAGGACCGCCGGGTCGAGATCACCGGCCCCGTCGACCGGAAGATGATCATCAACGCGCTCAACTCGGGGGCACGCGTCTTCATGGCCGACTTCGAGGACGCAAACTCGCCGACCTGGCGGAACGTCGTCGACGGGCAGGTCAACCTCATCGACGCGGTCGAACGCACGATCGAGCTCGACTCGAACGGCAAGACCTACAAGCTCGCCGACGACCCCGCCGTGCTGGTCGTGCGCCCGCGCGGCTGGCACCTCCCCGAAAAGCACGCGCTCGTGGACGGGGAGCCGGTGTCGGGAAGCCTCTTCGACTTCGGCCTCTACGTCTTTCACAATGGCGCGAGGCTGCTCGAGCGCGGCTCGGGGCCGTACTTCTATCTCGCGAAGCTCGAGAATCATCGCGAGGCCAGGCTCTGGAACCGCGTCTTCGACTTCGCCGAGCGGGAGCTCGCCCTGCCGGCCGGGAGCATCAAGGCGACGGTCCTGATCGAGACCGTGCTCGCGGCCTTCGAGATGGACGAGATCCTGTATGAGCTCCGCGACCACGTCGTCGGGCTGAACGCCGGGCGCTGGGACTACCTCTTCAGCCTGATCAAGAAGTTCCGGAGCCGGCCCGAGCTCGTGCTCCCAGATCGGGCGCAGCTGACGATGACAACGCCGTTCATGCGCGCCTACACAGAGCTTCTGGTCAAGACATGCCATCGGCGCGGAGCCCATGCCATGGGCGGAATGGCCGCGTTCATCCCCAGCCGCCGCGACCCGGAGGTCAACGAGACGGCGCTGGCAAAGGTCCGTGAGGACAAGGTTCGCGAGGCGGGCGACGGCTTCGACGGCACGTGGGTCGCCCACCCCGACCTCGTTCCCGTCGCGACGGAGGTCTTCGACGGCGTGCTCGGCGAGGCGCCGAACCAGCTCCGGCGCAAGCGCGAGGACGTCGACGTCGCCGCATCCGACCTGCTCGACCTCCGCGTCGAGGGCGGCGAGGTCACCGAGCAAGGCATCCGCGCCAACGTCAGCGTCGGGATTCGCTACCTCGAGTCCTGGCTGCGTGGCGTCGGCGCTGCTGCAATCGACAATTTGATGGAGGACGCAGCCACAGCGGAGATCTCGCGCTCCCAGATCTGGCAATGGATCCAGCACGGCGCCGTTGCGCCGGAGGACGTGCGCCGGATCATGGAAGAGGAGCTGCCCGAAGGCGGCCGTTTCGCGGACGCCCGTGAGCTCTTCGAGCGCGTGTCCCTCGCCGACGACTTCGTCGAGTTCCTGACCCTGCCGGCCTACGACTACATCGACTGAGGAGAGAGATGACCAACAATGGGACGCTTAACGGGCGCTGGGAGGGAATCCGGCGCGACTACACGGCGGAGGAGGTTGCCCGGCTGCGCGGCTCCCTCCAGATCGAGTACACGCTGGCGCGGCGCGGCGCAGAGCGTCTCTGGGAGCTGCTGCATGCCGAGGACTATCTTCCGACCCTCGGCGCCATCACCGGCGCTCAGGCCGTCCAGATGGTCAGGGCCGGAGCGAAGGGCATCTACGTCAGCGGCTGGCAGGTCGCCGGCGACAACAACCTCGCCGGTGAGACCTACCCCGACCAGAGCCTCTATCCCGCGAACAGCGTCCCGGCTCTCGTCCGGCGCCTGAACAATGCGCTCAAGCGGGCCGACCAGATCGAGTGGCTCGAAGGGAACGGCGGGCAGACCGAGTGGTTTGCGCCGATCGTCGCCGATGCCGAGGCCGGTTTCGGCGGGAATCTCAACGCGTTCGAGCTGATGAAGGGGATGATCGAGGCGGGCGCGGCCGGGGTGCACTTCGAGGACCAGCTCGCCTCCGAGAAGAAGTGCGGACATCTAGGCGGGAAGGTGCTCGTGCCGACCTCGCAGTTCATCGGCACGTTGAAGGCTGCGCGGCTGGCGGCGGACGTGCTTGGCGTGCCGACTGTCCTGATCGCACGGACCGACGCGGACGCCGCAACGTTGCTGACGACCGACGTCGATCCTGCGGATGCCGAGTTCCTGACCGGCGAGCGCAGCCCGGAGGGGTTCTTCCACGTGCGGCCGGGGCTCGAGCCGTCGATCGCGCGATCGCTTGCCTACGCGCCGTACGCCGACATCGTCTGGTTTGAGACCTCGACGCCCGACATGGGCGAGGCGCGGGAGTTCGCCGCCGCGATCCACGAGCGCTTCCCCGGGAAGCTCATGGCCTACAACTGCTCGCCCTCGTTCAACTGGCGCCAGCATCTGGACGACGAGCAGATCGCGAGCTTCCAGCGTGAGCTCGGGGAGCTTGGCTACAAGTTCCAGTTCATCACGCTGGCGGGGTTCCACTCGCTGAACGCGGCGATGTTCGAGCTCGCGCGCGGCTACGTGGAGGAGGGGATGCCCGCCTACGTTCGCGTCCAGGAGCACGAGTTCGAGCTGGAGGAGCACGGTTACACCGCCACGCGGCACCAGCGCGAGGTCGGCGCCGGCTACTTCGACGCCGTTGCTCAGGCGATTTCGGGTGGACGCTCGTCGACCCTGGCGCTCAAGGGCTCGACCGAAGAGGCGCAGTTCGAAGGCGAGCAAGCTCCTGCCTGACCACCTCTAGCGCCCCGGCCAGCTGCTCGCGGTTGGCCGGGTCGTTGAGCCACCGGCTCGTCCCGGATGGGTGAGGCAGCGGAATCGCGACGGCGCTCTCGAGGCGGAACCGTTCCCCGATGTGCGCGCTGAGGTTCTTCAGGCCGAGCAGTCGCCGGGCGCTGAGCCCGCCGACGACGAGGATCAGCTCGGGGCGGATCAGCTCGAGCTCCCACTCGCGCCAGAACGAGCAGAGCTCCTGTTCACGCGGCGTCGGAGTCTGGTCGCCCTGGCCGGACGGCGCCTTCCCCGGATAGCAGCGCGTCACCGACGCGCAGTAGAAGGTCGCGTAGAAATTCTCTTCGTCCATCTCGAGCCAGTGGCGCAGCGTTCGCCCGGCGCGGCCTCGCCAGGGCAGGCGCTCCTGGCCTTCCAGCGCTCCGGGCGCCTGGCCGTGGATGTAGGCACGCTGGCCGCTGTAGGGCTGCACGACGGGGAGCGACTCGAGCGGGAAGCCGGCCTCGGCGCACGCCCGGCAGACCCGGTTGTCGCGCTGGAGGGAGGCGATCGAGCGGTACGCGGAACGCCGTCGCGTCACTTGCGGAAGTCGGTGCAGGCCTCGACCGTCCCGATTTGGTCGGGCGAGGGGCCGTCGAACCAGACGGCCGCGACGATACGGCCGGCTCGCACGACGCGCACCGCCGGGAACTCGCCGGCGACCGGAACCGCACGCTCCACGCGGTCGGTGGGGTGGAGCCCTCGGCCGCGTAGGAATCGCCGGGTGACCGCGACCGGGTCGCCACCCTTCAGCGTCTTGGGCGGAACCGGCGGGTTTCGTGCGTAGGCCCTGCACTCCAGTTCCGCCGACTTCAGCACGTCCCCAGGGTCGACCACGCGGAGCTCGACGCGGTCGACGGCCTCCGCCGAGCACCCGATGCTGATCTCGTCGGCGGCGACGGGGATCACCTGCTCCGACTCGCCCGGCGGGGCCGTCGAACCGCCGCCGCCCGTTCCCCCGCGCGTGATTTCGTAGTCGAGCTCGACCTCTCGAATCGTGTCGTTCAGGACGCGGACGTGGACGCCGTCGGCCTGCCCCCGGACGACCGGGGTACGCAGGACGGGGCCGGGACAGGAAAGCTCGGCGACAGCCGGCGGGTCGGAGTCCTTTTCAGCGGGCCTCGCCGCTTCCCCGCCGCACGCCGCAAGCGTCGCCAATGCGGCGAGGGCGAAGGTGCCTCTCACGGCGAGGCGACCATGAGGAACAGGCGGCTCGCGTGCAGGACGCGGCCGCCGAGCTCAGTCGCGAGCTCCTCAGGGACGAAGACGCGCTTGAAGACCTTCCAGCGGGAGCCGTCTTTCAGCAAGCGTTCGTCCCAGCGCGTCGGTTCCTCCCCTTCGCGCAAGACGGTCCCGACGACGACGAGCTCTCGCGCGACCCGCCTGACCTCCGTCAGGAAGCGACGCCGGTCCTCGTCCTCCAGGTGGCAGTAGAAGTAGCTCGCGAAGACGCGGTCGAAAGAGCCGTCAGCGAACGGAAGGGTGAGTGCGTCGCACTGCACGAACTCGACGTGCGGCACCTGTGCGCTCGCGACCTCCAGCATCGACGCGCTCTGATCGAGCCCGACGACCTCGCCGCGCAGGTGCCGAGTCAGGAAGCCCGTGCCACAGGCGACGTCCAGCGTGCGGGCCGGTTGGAGCTCGGAGATCCAGCGAATGAGCCGCTCGCGTTCCTCGTGCCAGTCGTCGGGCCGGTTATTGGCGTAGAGGCCTCGTCCGAGCCACCAGTCGTCGTACTCGCCCGCCCGGGCTTCGTAGTAGGCCTTCACGCTCCTAGAGTACGGCCGTGCTCCCGCTCGAGGCCGTGCCGAACTTCTCGGAGGGGCGGGACCCGGCGACGATCGACGCCATCGCGGAGGCGTTGGCGCGGCACGCACGACTGCTCGACGTTCATAGCGACCCGGACCACAACCGCTCGGTCTTCACCCTCGTCGCCGAGGACGCCCCGCTGGTGGACGCGCTGGTCGCGGCAGTTGACTGCGCGCGGGATCGAATCGACCTGCGACGCCACGAAGGGGCGCATCCCCGGATCGGCGCCGCGGACGTGGTGCCGGTCGTCCCGCTCGTCCCGGAGGACATGGAGCGCGCGCGGGCGGCCGCGTCGGAAGTGGCTCGCCGGATCGGCGAGGAGCTCGCGCTGCCAGTCTTCCTCTACGGCGAGCTCGCTCTCGGGCGAGGGCCCGCGTTCTTCCGCCACGGGGGCACGTCGGAGCTCGCTCGCCGGCTCGCCGAGGGCGAGGTAGGCCCGGACTTCGGCCCGCCCGAGCTGCATCCCAGCGCCGGGGGTGTCATCGTCGGCGCCCGGAGGCCCCTGATCGCGTTCAACGTGGACCTCCGCGGCGCGTCGGTGGAAGATGCGCGCGAGATCGCGTCGGTCATCCGGGAGCGCGACGGCGGTTTTCCCGGTGTGCGAGCGCTCGGTCTCGACCTGCCCGAGGCCGGCCGCGTCCAGGTGAGCATGAACGTCGAGGACTGGGAGGCGGCGGCGTTGCACGAGATCGTCGCTCGGATCCAGGCGGAGGCGGCCGCGCGGGGTGTCGAGGTCGCCGGCTCGGAGCTGGTCGGGCTCATGCCTGCCGGGGCGGCGGCCGCCGCAGCAGGAGCGCTGCTGAAGATCGAAGGCTTCGACGCTACGCGACTGCTCGAGCTTCGACTGCTCGGCGAGTAGCGAGGCCCAGACCGGCGGCTGCGGTCAGCGGAATAGCGACCGCTGCGGCGGCGAAGACGACGCCCGGGTCGGCGATCGCGAAGAGCGGTGCGACAACGATGAGCCCGGTCGCGTGCGCTCCGCGGTGGACGAGTGCAATGAGGCCCATGACGCGGCCCAGAACCCCGTCGGGCACGTCCTCCTGCGCGGCCGAGTTGACGAGGATCCACGCGGCGCCCTGTCCGAAGCCGACCACGGCTCCGGCGGCGAGCGCCATCCCGACCGAGTCGGCGACGGCGAAGAGCGCGTAGCCGGGGAGGTACGCCGACCAGGCAACCATCGAGCCGAAGGCCTTCCGTCGCACGTTGAAGCGCGTGAGGAAGGCACCTGCGGTGATCGATCCGACCGCGTATGCCATCGCGACGAGGGAGAACGCGGCAGCGCCGCGTCCTAGGCCGCTGCGCACGAGCTCCGGGACCCCGACGATCCAGGTTCCCGACGAGATCGTGACCGCGACTGCGAGCACTCCGACTGCCGCGGCCAGTGCCGGAAGAGGGCGGAGCGCCGCGAGGCCTTCGCCGATGCGAGGCGCGCTCGGTGTTGCCGCAGCGCGCCTCACCCGCACTCCCGTCAGAAGCGCAGCCGAGACGAAGAATGAGGCGGCGTTCAGGGCGAAGAACGCCGACAGTGGGATGACGGCGAGCAGGAGCGCCGCGAAGGCCCAGCCCAGCACGGACAAGGCGTCGGCGGTCGCCCGCACGAGACCGTTCGCCCGCTGGACGTTCGAGCGGTTGACAAGCGCCGGGAGAATCGCGCCATACGCTGGCGCGAAGTAGCTCTCCGCCGCGGTGAGGACGAACGCAGCCGCGACGAGCACGGCGAGCGGGAGCTCCCCCGCCAGACCGGCGATCGCGATCGGGACGAGGAGCGCGGCCCGAACGAGGTCGGCGGCGATCATCGTCCGTCTGCGATCGAACCGGTCGGCGACAACACCGCCGTGGAGGCCGAAAAGCAGCGCCGGCACGCTGTCGGCGAGCCGCACGGCGATCACTCCCAGTGGTCCGCCGGCCTCGAGCGCGAACCACATCAAAGCGATGTACTGGAACGCGTCCCCGAGCTCGCTGACCGCGACGGCGAGATAGACGCGCCGAAAGTCGCGTCGTCGTAGAAGCGCGGCTGCTCGCTCGGCCTCCGGCGCAACGACCACGCAGGCAGTCTGCCCGGCGGCCGGAGCTAGACTGGCCCCGATGGCGCGAACGAGCACGATCGCGCTGACGGGGAACGATCTCACCGTCGATCACGTTTGGGCCGTCGCCCTGGACGAGGCACCGGCCTCCCTCACGGAGGAAGCGAAAGGTCGGATGCGCGCCGCCCGCGACGTCGTCGAGGCAGCCGCGCGAGACCCGGCCCGCACCTACGGGGTCAACACGGGCTTCGGCCGGCTCGTAAGCAAGACGATTCCGGCGGAGCTGGCCGACGAGCTCCAGGTTCGGCTTCTCCGAAGTCATGCGTGCGGGGTGGGCGAGCCGTATCCCGACGAGGTCGTTCGCGCCGCGCTGCTCCTTCGGGCGAACGCGCTCGCCACCGGCGGCTCGGGAACCCGGGTCGAGGTCGCGGAGCTTCTCCTCGAGTGTCTGAACCGGGGAGTGCTTCCGCGGGTGCCGAGTCGAGGATCGGTCGGCGCAAGCGGCGATCTCGCCCCACTCGCGCATCTCGCGTTGCCGCTCGTCGGCGAGGGCGAGGCGTTGGTCGACGATGAGCTTCTGCCGGGGGAGGAGGCGCTGCGCCGAGTCGGCCTCGAGCCTCTGAGACTCCGCGCGAAGGAGGGGCTCTCGCTAATCAACGGTACGCAGTTCATGGCAGCTTTCGGCGCGCTCGGAATCGTCCGCGCGCGGCGCCTCGCGACGGCCGCCGACATCGCTTGTGCGTTGACGGTCGAGGCGCTCGAGGGCTCGCGTCAGAGCTTTCGGCCCGAAATCCAGGAGCTCAGGCCGCTCCGCGGTCAGTCGGAGTCGGCAGCGAACCTGCTCCGGCTCCTCGAGGGGTCGGCCGTTATGCGGTCACACCGCTGGTGCGATCGCGTGCAGGACGCCTACTCGCTTCGCTGCGCGCCGCAGGTGCACGGCGCTTCCCGGGATCTCCTCCGCTACGTCGAGGAGACCGTCGCCGTCGAGCTCAACGCCGCGACTGACAATCCGCTCGTCCTCGTCGAGCAGCGTGAGATCGTCTCTAACGGCAACTTCCACGGGCAGCCGCTTGCATTCGGGCTGGATGCGCTTGCGATGGCCGTCTCCGAGCTGTCGAGCATTTCCGAGCGGCGGACCGAACGTCTCGTCAACCCGAGCCTCTCGGAGGGCCTGCCCGCCTTCCTCGCTTCCGACGGCGGGCTCAACTCGGGGTTCATGATTCCCCAGTACGTGGCCGCGTCACTCGTCAGCGAGAACAAGGCTCTGTGCCACCCCGCCGGTGTCGACTCGATCCCGACGAGCGCCGGCCAGGAAGATCACGTGTCGATGGGGAACGCGTCCGGTCTCAAGGCCTGGCAGGTGCTTCGGAACGCCGAGACGGTGGTCGCGATCGAGCTGCTGGCCGGCGCCCAGGCTGTGGAGTTCTTGGCGCCGCTCTCGGCGGGTGCAGGGTCCGAGGCGGCGCGGCGCTTCGTCCGGGGCGTTTCGTCGCGCCTCTTGGAGGACCGGCCGCTCTCAGCAGACATCGAGGCCGTTGCGGGCGCGATCCGCGACGGCTCGCTCGTCGAGTCGGTGGAGTCCGAGGTCGGAGAGCTCGCATGAGCGCCGTGCAAACGCTCGACGCTGCGGTCGAGGCGCTCTGCGGCGACCTCAGCAAGATTCGCGCGCCACGGGGCACGACGCTCAACGCACGGTCGTGGGCGACCGAGGCTCCGCTTCGGATGCTGCTGAACAACCTGGACGCCGAAGTCGCCGAGCGGCCCGAGGAGCTGGTCGTCTACGGCGGATCCGGCAAGGCGGCGAGGGATCACGACTCGCTGCGGGCGCTCGTCCGGTCGCTCCTGCGGCTCGGCGACGACGAGACGCTGCTCGTGCAGAGCGGCAAGCCGGTCGGCGTCTTCCGCACGCATCCCGGGGCGCCGCGGGTGCTGATCGCGAATTCACTCCTCGTGCCGCGCTGGGCCACGTGGGACGAGTTCCGGCGCCTGGAGGCTCTCGGCTTGACGATGTTCGGCCAGATGACCGCCGGGAGCTGGATCTACATCGGCACGCAGGGGATCCTCCAGGGGACGTACCAGACGTTCGCCGCGGCCGGGGAGAAGCACTTCGGCTCCGCCGATCTCGCGGGCCGGACGATCCTCACTGCAGGTCTGGGCGGGATGGGCGGAGCGCAACCGCTCGCAGGCGCGATGGCCGGCGCTGCGATCCTCTGCATCGAGGTCGACCCGGACAGGATTCAGCGCCGGCTCGAGACGCGCTATCTGGACGAGGCTGCCGACTCGCTGGACGACGGGCTTGCGCGCGTGCGGGCGGCGACGCGCGAGGGTCGCGGGTTGTCCGTCGGCGTCCTCGGCAACGCGGCCGACATCGTCCCTGAGCTCGCTGCTCGCGGAGAGCATTTCGATCTGGTCACCGACCAGACGGCGGCGCACGATCCGCTCAACGGCTACGTGCCCCAGGGGCTGGACGTCCAGCAGGCGGCTGAGCTTCGGCGGCGCGACCCGGACGCGTACATGTCACGAGCGCGTGACTCGATTGCAACGCATGTGCGCGGCCTGCTCGAGTACGTCCGAGCCGGAAGCTATGTTTTCGATTATGGCAACAATCTCCGAGGTGAAGCGCGTGAAGCTGGCGTAGACGACGCGTTCACATATCCGGGCTTTGTCCCGGCGTATATCAGGCCGCTCTTCAGCCGCGGCATCGGGCCGTTTCGCTGGGCGGCGCTCTCCGGGGAGAGCAGCGACATCGCGCGGATCGACTCGAAGCTCCGCGAGCTCTTTCCGGAGGACGCTCTCCTCCAGCGCTGGCTCGAGCTGGCTTCAGAGCGGGTGGCATTCCAGGGGCTGCCCGCGAGGATCTGCTGGCTCGGGTTCGGCGACCGCGCGAAGGCGGGGTTCGCGATCAACGAGCTCGTCCGGGCTGGAGAGGTGACCGCGCCGGTCGTAATCGGGCGCGACCACCTCGACTCAGGCTCGGTCGCGTCTCCGTACCGCGAGACGGAGGCGATGCGGGACGGCTCCGACGCGATCGCCGACTGGCCGATCCTCAACGCGCTCGTAAACACGGCCGCGGGCGCGACCTGGGTCAGCGTCCATCACGGCGGCGGCGTCGGGATCGGCAATTCCATCCACGCCGGGATGGTGGTCGTCGCCGACGGGACGGACGAGGCCTCCGAACGGCTCGAGCGGGTGCTGACGACCGATCCGGGCACGGGCGTGCTCCGCCACGCCGACGCGGGCTACCCCGAGGCGCTGGAGACAGCCGAGCGCGCAGGGCTCGACCTGCCGACGCGGCGCAGCGACGAGTGACGCCATCGATCGCCGACGGGCGTCGGCTGTTGATCCGCGACCTCGACCAGCTCGCCACGCCGGCTGCCGCCGGAGCGCCTCTCCGCGAGCAGGAGCTCGGCACTGTCGAGGTGATCGAGCACGCCTACGTGCTTTCCACGGAAGGCCGTATCGAGTCGGTCGGCACCATGCGGGAGCTCGACCTCGCCGGCGAGGTCGAGGAGCTCGACGGCCGCGGCATGTGCGCGATCCCCGGCCTCGTGGACTGCCATACCCACACGTGCTTCGCGGGTGACCGCGTCGAGGAATTCTCGCTGCGAGCGGTAGGCGCTAGCTACGAGGAGCTGCACGCGGCGGGCGGTGGCATCCTCGCCACGGTTCGCGGGACCCGGGCGGCGGGCGAGGACGGGCTCCGCGCGGCGGTCCAGCGGCACCGCGACTGGATGCTGCAGGCAGGCACGACGACCTTCGAGGGGAAGTCCGGCTACGGGCTAGACCGCGATACCGAGCTCGCGTCGCTCCGAGCGATCAGACAAGCGGGCGGCGTGCCGACCTTCCTCGGGGCTCATGCTGTCCCGCCGGAGTTCGAGTCAGCTGACGAGTACCTGGACTTCCTCCTAGACGAAGTCCTGGCAGAGGCCGCGAAGCTCGCCGACGCGGCGGACGTCTTCGTCGAACGAGGCGCCTTCGACGTGGAGCAGGCGCGGCGCTATCTCACGGAGGCGAAGCGGCGCGGGCTCGCAGTGCGGCTGCACGCCGACCAGTTCACCGAGGCCGGAGGAGTCGAGCTGGCGATCGAGCTCGGCGCGCGTTCCGTCGACCACCTCGAGGCCACCGGCGAGCAGGGCGTTCGCGCCCTAGGGAAGGCCGATGTCACGGCGGTCCTCCTTCCCGCAAGCGCGCTGTTCCTCAATCGCCCGATGCCGCCGGCGAGGAGCCTCGTCGATGCGGGCGCTGCGGTCGCCCTCGCGACTGACTTCAATCCAGGGAGCGCCTTCTGCGAGAGCCTGCCGGTGGTCTGCTCGCTTGCCTGCACGCAGCTGGGGCTCTCGCCCGCCGAAGCGCTCACCGCGTGCACGGTGAACGCGGCGCATGTCCTCGGCCGCGCCGACCGGAACGGCCGCCTCGCCGTGGGGTACGACGCGGACATCGTCCTGCTCGACGCTCCCGACTGGCGCCACCTCGCGTACCACCTCGCGGGGCCGGTCGTGGCCGTCGTCATCCGGGACGGCGCGGAGGTCTGGCGGCGCTAGGCTAGCCGCATGCCGAGCCGCAAGCAGCGCCGGCGCCGGGAGAAGGAGCGGCGCCACGAGTGGGAAGAGGTCTGGGTCGACGACGAGGGGAACGAGGTCGAGCCTCCGCCCGAAGCCGACCTCCAGAGCCGCAACGGAAAACGGACGGCGAGCGCGCCCGCCAAGAAGCAGTCCGCCGGGCGGCGCGCCGTCCAACCGCCGTCCTGGACCCGAGCCGGAAAACGCGCCCTCATCTTCGCGCCGCTCATGTTCCTGACCGTGAGCTTCCTGAGCAGCGAGCTCACGATCACCCAGCGAGCGCTGAACACGCTCTTCCTGCTCGCTTTCTTCCTGCCGTTCAGCTACGGCATGGACGCGCTCATGTACCGCATGTACATGCGCCGCGGCGGCCAAAGCGGCCGCTAGGGAGCCGGGCCGCCTCGGTAGTGCCCCGGCCCCGGCCAGGGGGCGAGGAGCAGCAGCAACCGAGCGCCTTCGTCTGAAGACACGCGGCGCCGCTCGTTCTCCTCCAAGCGCACGAGCGTCCCGCGCTCCGCGTCCAGAGAATCGTTCCCGGCCTCGATGCGTGCGCGGCCGTCGAGCACAAGCAGATAGGCGTGCTCGTGAACCTGGTGCTGGCCGAGCTCCTGCCCGGGGTCGATGCCGATGAGAACGGCGCGCGCTTCGTCTGTCGAATGGAGGACGATCGGGCTCCGCGTGCCGCCGGCCGTCTCGATCTCGAGCAGGTTCCAGCTCTGCACGGAGCGATCCTATCCCGGACCGGACACGCATCCGGGCGCGGTTAGACTCGCCGCCAGATGGCTCCCGTCGTCGAGACCTACGCGCTCGGTCCCACGCAGACGAACTGCTACGTCGTGCGCGCGGACGCCGCCGCGCAGCAGGCTGTCGTGGTCGATCCGGGCTACGAAGGCGTGCAGCCGGCCTTCGACGTTGCCGCGATCCTCGTCACACACTGCCACTGGGATCACCTCGGCGGGATCGCCGCGCTCGCGGAAGCAACCGGCGCGCCCGTTTACATGCCGGAGCGCGAAGCGGACGTGCTCGAGAACCCGGAAGCCTTCTATCCGGGCCAAGCAATCCGACCGTACAAGCCAGAGGTCCGTCTCCAGGGCGACGAGACGTTCCAGGCCGGAAACCTGACGTTCGAAACGGTCTCCGTGCCGGGCCACTCGCCGGGTCACGTCGCGTACGCGACGGACGACGCGCTCTTCTCGGGTGACGTCCT
>Ga0184625_10000562_pt1 | contig 14266 bp, 12 predicted proteins | sample PLM3_30_b1_FD_133151 | JGI IMG/M metagenome (GOLD analysis project Ga0184625, IMG submission 133151) | Groundwater sediment microbial communities from an aquifer in East River, Colorado, USA - PLM3_30_b1 | ecosystem: Environmental > Terrestrial > Soil > Riparian zone | place: USA: East River... | reverse complement strand
GACGCGGTGCCTGTGATGCCCAAGCTGAGACACATCGCAAGAGCGGCGACAACGACGCCCCGCAGGATGTGCCAGCGGCGGCTCGATTTCCTCATGGTGCCTCCATCCTCGTGGACCGAGACTGTTGACGGCCGACAGGTCCGTTCCCGGGTGCAAGGCACCAGAAACCGCCTGGCGCCAAACTATCGCCCGCTCGCGCGTGGGCGCACGGCCGAATGGCCTGCCAACCGCGGAGAGACGAGCACACAGTATGTACGTCCCACACCGATTTCCGGCACACTCTACCCCGGAGTCCAACTACTTTCGCTCGTCCGATCACGTTTGTGACTCAGCCTCGTCCAAAGCTCTTGTCATCTGATCGAAACTAGGTCTACGTTCGGCCACAGCGTGGACCATGACGTGAGGTGGCGCCGCCATGCCCATACTGACTGCCGTCCAACTCCTGGACCGAGGTCGCGGTGGCCGCCGGCCGTCCTCCGTGGACGATAACGAGCGTTCAATTTCTTCCCGTTGCACGGATGACTCGAGATGCGGTATGACCCCACCCATTAGTGGGATCTCCGGTGTTGCGGCGCTGGGGGTCCCATTCACCCGGTCAGGTGCTGTTGGAGGTATGCCATGACTGAGCCGCTGTTGCAGATGCACGCGATCGTCAAGCAGTTCCCCGGTGTCCGCGCCCTCGACGGGGTCGACCTCGATGTCGTGCCCGCCGAGGTGCATTGCCTGCTCGGCCAGAACGGGGCGGGCAAGTCGACGCTGATCAAGGTTCTGGCCGGGGTCCACCAACCTGACGAGGGATCGATCACCTGGCAGGGCGAAGAGGTCCGGCTGGCCAATCCAATCGCGGCCATGCGGCTGGGAATCGCGACGATCTACCAGGAACTGGATCTTGTCGATGGCCTCACCGTGACCGAGAACATCTACCTCGGACACGAGATGAGCACCCTGGGACTGACCCGCCGGGGCGATGCCCAACACGCCGCGGAAGCTCTGCTGGTCCGGCTAGGACACCCAGAGATATCGCCGCGTCGCGAGGTTGGCCAGCTCTCGGCCGCGGGAAAACAGATCGTCAGCATGGCTCGAGCACTGTCTCACGACGTCAAGCTCATCGTGATGGACGAACCGTCGGCGGTCCTTGACCAGAACGAGGTCCACCGGCTGTTCCGCGTGATCCGTGACCTCACCGAGCAAGGCGTCGCAGTCGTCTACATCTCGCACCGTCTGGAAGAGATCCGCGAGATCGGCGACCGCGTGACAGTGCTCAAGGACGGACGGACGGTCGCAACCGGGCTGCCGGCAAAGGAGACGCCGACCGCGGAGGTGATCCGGTTGATGACCGGGCGGTCGATCGAGTATGTGTTCCCGCCGCGCCGTGCCGAAATTGCGGCCGATGGTGCCGTTCTCGAGGTGCGCAATCTGACCCGACCGGGCGAGTTTCATGACATCGGGTTCGATGTCCGGCCCGGCGAGGTGTACGGGCTGGTGGGCCTCGTCGGATCCGGCCGCTCCGAGATACTCGAGACTGTCTACGGGGCCCGCAAAGCCGCCACTGGCACAGTCAGTATCCGCGGCAAGCGGCTTCGAGCGGGCTCGGTGGGAGCGGCCGTTTCTGCCGGGATCGGCATGGCGCCCGAGGAGCGAAAGAGTCAAGCGTTGCTGCTCAACGAGTCGATCATCAACAACCTGACGGTGGCCTCGCTAGCAAAGTTCTCGCGCGGGTCGTTCGTCCAGCGTGGTGACGAGCTGACCGCGGCAACTGAACAGGTTGAGGCGCTGGACATCCGACCACACGACCCGACCCGAGAGGTACGCACCCTTTCCGGCGGCAACCAGCAGAAAGTCGTCCTCGGCCGATGGTTGATCAAGGGGTGCACATTACTGCTGCTGGACGAGCCGACGCGTGGTGTAGACGTAGGAGCTCGCAGCGAGATCTACGCACTCGTTCGCCAGCTGGCCGACGACGGCGTGGCGGTGCTGCTGGTCAGTAGCGAGGTTCCGGAGGTTCTCGGCCTGGCCGACCGCGTTCTGGTGCTGCGGGAGGGCCGGGCCGTCTACGAGGGCCCGGCCGAAGACATCGACGAGCACCAGGTCCTCGACCTGGTCATGGAAGGAAGTGCCGCATGAGCGAGCAGGCCACACCTCCTCCGGCGGTCACGCCACCCCCGGACGAGCACCAGCGAGTCGAGGCGGCCGCCGAAGAGACCGCCAAGCGGGAGTCGTCGTTTGCCCGGATGATGAATAGTTCGGTCGGCCGCAACCTGGGCTTGGTTATCGCCCTGGTGGTGTTGATCATCATCGGAGTGGCGACGGCGGGCGATCGGTTCGCCTCCGTCGACAACATGCTCACCATCCTTCGCCTCGCCTCGGTGATCGGCGTCGTCAGCATCGGCATGACGTTCGTGATCATTGGTGGCGGCATCGACCTGTCAGTGGGCGCGATCGTCGCGCTTGCGTCGGTCTGGGCGACGACACTCGCTACCCAGACGATGGCGGAAAACAGCACCTGGCTCGTCATGGTGTTAGTCGCCTTGGCGGTGGGCACCGGGTGCGGTGTGGTCAACGGCACCTTGATCGCCTACGGAAGGCTTGCACCGTTCATCGCCACGCTCGCCATGCTCGCGGCAGCACGCGGTCTGGCCGAGATCATCTCCGACCGCAAGACCCAAATCGTAGACGTCCGGGAGTTCGTCGAGTTCTTTGGCGGAAGCTTTCTCGGGATCCCGAGGCTGGTGTGGATCTTTGCACTGGTGTCCGCCATCGGCTGGGTGCTGCTCAACCGGACCACATTCGGACGCCGCACGATCTCTGTCGGTGGCAACGCCGTGGCGGCCCGCCTTGCTGGTATCAATGTCAAGCGGCACACGTTGTACCTCTACATGCTCGTAGGCTTCGCCTGCGGCATCGCCGCAATCATGATCATTGCCCGGACGACCACCGGCAGCTCGACCCATGGTCTGCTGTACGAGCTCGATGCGATCGCTGCCGTCGTCATCGGCGGGACGCTGCTGACCGGCGGCCGGGGCACGATCGTCGGCACCGTGTTCGGCGTGCTGATCTTCACAACGCTGACCAACGTCTTCACGCTCAACAACCTCGACACATCCTCACAGGCGGTGGCCAAAGGTGTGATCATCGTCCTCGCCGTGCTTCTGCAGCAGCGGGTGGCCGGCCGCAACGGGTCGACCTAGCCAACCGCCCAACGACATCGACGTCCGGGCAGGGGGCCCGGGCCCAACCCAACTGAAGGAGACCAGATGTCCGCACCAACAAACCGGCCGCTGCGCCGGCTGCTCAAGACCATCGGCGCGATGGTCGCAGTCGGCGTCCTCGTGGTCGGCTGCACGAGCAACGAACCCGAGGCAGAAGAGAACGCCGGCGCTACGGGGGACTCGAACGCGGCGCCGGCCGGAGGCAACGACGAACCCGGTGAAACCGTCACGATCGGCTTCTCCGGACCGGCAGCGGACCATGGCTGGCTGGCCGCGATCAACAGCTCAGCGCAGGAAACAGCGGAAAGTTACGAGGACATCGACTTCCGGGCGGCAGAGGGTACGAACGATGCAAGCCTGCAGATCAGCCAGATCGAAACGTTCATCAACGAGGGCGTCGATGCGATCGTCTTGTTGCCGACTGACGGCGCTGCGCTGACCGATGTCGCCATCCAGGCCATGCAGGCCGGCATTCCCGTCGTGAACGTCGACCGCGAGTTTTCCAGCCCGTTCGCGGCACGGTCGACGATTCTCGGTGACAACTACGGCATGGGCGTGTCAGCCGGGACGTACGCGTGCCAGCTGATCGAGGACAACAGCATTGCCGACCCGGTGATCGCCGAGATCGCTGGCCTCGACTCCCTACCGCTCACCCAGGACCGCTCTCGCGGCTTCGCCGACGCACTCTCCGACTGTGACCAGGAGGTCGACAACCGGGTCGCAGCCGAGTTCACCGTCGAGTCCGGCGAGGCTGAGGCATCGAACCTGCTGCAGGCGGCTCCCCAGATCGACATCATCTGGAACCACGACGACGACCAGGGTGTGGGAGTCAAGGCCGCGTTCGACAACGCCGGGCGCGACGAGTTCTTCTTCATCGGTGGCACCGGCTCGTGCAACGCCATGCAATGGATCGAGGACGGCGAGATGGAGGCCACGGTGCTGTACCCGCCGACGCAGGCCGCGGACGGCATCAAGCTGGCCCGCTTGATCGCACAGGGCAAGAGCATATCCGACCTGACCCAGGTCGAGGTGCCGCGCCGCACCGTGCTCTACGCACCGGTCGTGACCGCTGACAACCTCGATGAGTTCGTCGACCAGTGCTTCGAGTCCTGACCGTGCGGATCACGGTGGAGTGGCCCGCCAAGTGAACTTCTAGGGCCACTTCACCGTGATCCATCGCGAGCCGACTGAACTCGATCTCAAGGCGGTGGACATGACTGAGACAAGGCCAACAGTCGGGGTCGGCATGGTGGGCCATGCGTTCATGGGCGCGGCCCACTCGCAGGCGTGGCGGAACGCGCCGAGGTTCTTCGACCTGCCGCTCGTGCCGCGGCTGGCCGTTCTCGGCGGTCGCGACCGCGACCATGCGACTGCTGCGGCGGCACGCCTCGGCTGGCAGGACGTCGAGACAGACTGGCGCGTGCTGATCGAGCGCGGCGACGTCGGGCTGGTCGACATTTGCACCCCCGGCGATACACACGCCGAGATCGCCGTCGCGGCGCTGGCCGCCGGTAAGCACGTGCTGTGCGAGAAGCCGCTGGCCAACACCGTCGAAGAGGCCGAGGCGATGACAGCGGCGGCGGAGGCCGCGCACGCGCAGGGCGTGCGGTCGATGGTGGGGTTCACCTACCGTCGTGTTCCGGCCATTGCGCTGGCCCGTCGGTTGGTCGCCGAGGGCAAGATCGGCGACATCCGCCATGTCCGGGCGCAATACCTGCAGGACTGGATCGTCGATCCGGAAGCACCGTTGACGTGGCGGCTGCAGAAGGACAAAGCCGGTTCGGGCGCGCTGGGCGACGTCGGGGCGCACATCGTCGACCTCACGCAGTTCATCACCGGCGAGCAGATCGTCGGCGTGAGCGGGCTGCTGGAGACCTTCGTCAAGGAACGGCCGCTGCCGGAATCCGCAAGCGGGCTTTCCGGGGTTGGCGGTACCGAGCGCGGCGAGGTTACCGTCGATGACGCCGCGGTTTTCCTGGGCCGCTTCACCGGTGGGGCACTGGCCACGTTCGAGGCAACCCGGTTCGCGACGGGTCGCAAGAACTCTATCCGGATCGAGATCAACGGGTCGGCCGGGAGCCTGGCCTTCGACTTCGAGGACATGAACGTCCTGCAGGTATATGACCAGACGGCTAATCCGGACCTCGCGGGGTTTACCCGGGTGCTCGTCACCGAGCCGTCGCACCCGTACGTCGGTGCCTGGTGGCCGGCGGGTCACGTGCTCGGCTACGAACACGCCTTCACCCACCAGGTCGTCGACTTGTTGACGGCCATCGCGGAGGACCGTGACCCGGAACCGTCTTTCGCCGATGGCCTTGCCGTCCAGCGAGTGCTCGGCGCTATCGAGGAAAGCGCTGCGAAGAATAGTGTGTGGACGGAGATCCCGCGATGACGTATCTGCCCACCAAGGACGACCGATTCAGCTTCGGGCTGTGGACCGTCGGCTGGAGGGGCGTCGACGTCTTCGGCGGGGCCGTCCGTCCGCCACTCGATCCGGTGGCGGCCGTGCACAAACTGGCCGAGTTGGGCGCTGCGGCCGTCACGTTCCACGACGACGACGTCGTGCCCGACGAGAGCACCCGGGCAGAAACACTCGACCGGTTTACGAAGGCACTTGCAGACACCGGTATGGGTGTGGAGATGGTCACCACGAACCTGTTCGGGCACCCGGTGTTCAAGGATGGCGGGCTCACGGCGAACGACCGTGCCGTTCGCCGGTACGCGCTGGCCAAGGTGCTGCGCAACCTGGACCTTGCCGCCGAATTGGGCGCCGGTACCTACGTTCTGTGGGGCGGCCGGGAGGGCGCGGAGTCCGGAGCGGCCAAGGACGTGGCGGCCGCGTTGGACCGCTACCGCGAGGCGCTGAATATCCTGTGCGACTACGTGCGAGAGCAGGGATACGACATCAGGTTCGCCCTGGAACCAAAACCGAACGAGCCGCGCGGCGATATTTTGCTGCCAACCATCGGCCACGCACTGGCGTTCATCTACACCCTCGAGGAGCCGGACCGGGTTGGGCTCAACCCAGAGGTCGGTCACGAGGAGATGGCTGGACTCAACTACGCACACGGCATCGCCCAGGCCATGTGGCAGGACAAGCTCTTCCACATCGACCTCAACGGCCAACACGGCCCGCGCTTCGACCAGGACCTCCGCTTCGGCGCCGGAAACCTACGCGGCGCCTTCTGGACGGTCGACGTGCTCGAAGGCGCCGGAACCGGGCGGGCCTACAACGGATACATCCACTTCGACTACAAGCCACCCCGCACCGAGGACGTCGATGACGTCTGGGAAACCGCGCGAGCGTGCATGCGCAACTATCTGATTCTGCGCGAGCGGGTCCGCGCATTCCGGGCCGACCCCGAGGTCAAGGATGCGCTTGAGGCTGCTCGGGTCGCTGAATTGGCCGTTCCCACTCTCGCCGCCGGCGAGGCGCTGGCAGACCTACGAACTGAACAGCACGACCTCGCGACCCTTGCTACGCGCGGAATGCACTTCGAACGACTCGACCAACTGGCTATGGAGCACCTGATCGGCACCCGCTGATGGATGAACTCACCGACGCGAGGAGGTCTCGACATGAGAGCACGACTCACAACGGTACTGGCCACAGCTACGGCGGTGGTGGGCATAGCACTTGCCGCGCCCGCGGTGCAGGCTCAGGAAGACTCTGCGTTCGACGCGCTGGTCTTCAGCAAGACGGCAGCGTTCCGGCATGCCTCCATCCCGGCGGGCGTCGCCGCGGTCGAGGCGCGCGGCGCCGAGCACGGCTTCACGGTGACCGCCACGGAGGACGCTGCCGCGTTCACTGACCAGAACCTGGCTCAATACGAGGTCGTCATCTGGCTGTCGACCACCGGGGACGTGCTGAACGACGAGCAGCAGGCCGCGTTCGAGCGGTACATCCAGGACGGCGGTGGGTACGTCGGCATCCACTCCGCATCCGACACCGAGTACGACTGGGCGTGGTACGGAGGGCTGGTCGCCGCCTACTTCCTGGACCACCCGGGCGGGCCGAACCAGTTCCAGGACGCCACGGTCAAGGTCGCCGGCAAAGGTGCGCCATCGAACGCTGAGCTGCCAAACCGGTGGGTCCGCGAGGAGGAGTGGTACAACTTCCGTTCCAACCCGCGCGATGCCGTCCGCGTGCTCGCGACGGTGGACGAGAAGACCTACATCCCGAACGGATACACCGGCTCGTCCGGCATGGGCGAGGATCACCCGATCTCGTGGTGCCATAGCTATGACGGCGGGCGCGCCTGGTACACCGCCATGGGCCACAAGAGCGAGTACTTCTCCGAGCCCCTGCTGCTGTCGCACATTCTCGGCGGCATCCAGATGGCGGCCGGAGAGACAACATTCCCGTGCGACTGATCGGCGGCGGCCGGCTGCCCGCTACCTATTGACCGACTAGAACTGGAGGCACGAGGAACGTCACCGTCGGGCCCGGCCCGGAATCGGAAGGGAGCCACGAGTGACGGACATAACGCGGCAGGAGGCCGACCCGGCCGCTTCGCGCACCGGGGTGTGGTTCGTGGGCGCTCGCGGCTCCGTCGCCTCCACCGCCATCGTGGGAGCACTGGCGCTGCGATCGGGTCTGGCACGTCTGACGGGCCTGGTGAGCGAGCTACCCGAGGTCGCGGCCGCTCGACTTCCGGGGCTGTCGGGGCTGGTCTTCGGCGGCCACGACATCGCCACCATCTCGCTGCCGAAGCGGGTCGAGGCGCTGGCCGCCGCCGGCGTCATTCCGCACCATCTGCCCGAGGCGCTGGCCAGCGAGCTCGCGGCGACCGATGAGTGGATCCGGCCGGGAGTGCACGGCCACGACCGCCCCCAGCGGGCGACGGCCGAGTCGATCGAGGCGGATCTGCGCGCCTTCGGCCAGGCACACGGGTTGTCGCGGATCGTCGTCGTCGATGTGTCGAGCACCGAACCGCCAGCACCCGAGGACCCTGCGCTGACCTCGGCCGGTGGGCTCGAGCGGGCGCTGGACGCAGGTGCCGCGCCATTGCCGGTCAGCTCGCTGTACGCGTACGCGGCGTTCCGGGCTGGCTGCCCGCTGGTGGCGTTCACTCCGAGCCCAGGTCCGCGGGTACCCGCGGTGCAGGAACTGGCCAGGGAGCGGTCGCTGCCCTGGGCGGGCTCGGACGGAAAGACTGGCGAGACGCTGGTGAAGACCGCGCTGGCCCCGATGTTCGCCAGTCGAGCGTTGAATGTGCTTTCCTGGGCTTCAGTCAACCTGCTCGGCGGTGGCGATGGGCAGACACTCGCTGATCCGGCGACCGCGGCCAGCAAGACCGCGACAAAGGGGCGCGGCCTGGAGGCCATCCTCGGCCGTCCGGTCGACGGGCCGCTGCACATCGATTTCGTCCCCGACTTCGGGGAGTGGAAGACCGCCTGGGATCACGTCTCGTTCGAGGGCTTTCTCGGCACCCGGATGTCGCTGCAGTTCACCTGGGCCGGATGCGACTCCGCCCTTGCTGCGCCGCTGGTACTCGACTTGGTTCGGCTGGTGGCCCGAGCCCACGAGGTCGGGGAGGCGGGGCCACTGGCCGCTCTCGGGTTCTTCTTCAAGGACCCGGCCGGCAGCGCGGAGCACCGCCTGTCTGCACAGTGGGATGCGTTGATCCGCTGGTGCGCCCGGATCGGGGAGTCGGATGAGGCTGGGTGATCTCGCCGAGCTGGTGCGGCTGCCGGCTGTGCTGACGGTTCCGGGCGACACGTTAGCCGGAGCGGCGGCGGCCGGCTGGCCCCTCGGCCGCCGGACGTGGGCGCTGCCGATCGCGTCGGCTTGCCTGTATTGGGCGGGCATGGCCCTCAACGACTATGCCGACCGTGACCTGGATGCCGTCGAGCGCCCGGAGCGGCCGATCCCCAGCGGGCGGGTGCTGCCGCGACAAGCACTGGCGCTGGCCGCCGGTCTGACGGCGGCAGGTGTGGGGGCGGCCGCTGCCGCGGGTGGCCGGCGGGCACTGCGGGTGGCCGCGCCGCTGGCAGCGACGGTCTGGGCCTACGACCTGGTGATCAAGCGCACCGCACTCGGTCCGGTTGCGATGGCCACCGCCCGCGGCCTCGACGTGCTGCTCGGTGGTGCTGGGCAAGCCCGCCGGGCGGCCGTGCCCATGGCAGCGGTGGCAGCGCACACCGCTGGTGTGACGGCACTGAGCCGGGGTGAGGTGCACGGCTCGCGCCGCGGTATTGCGGTGGCCGCCTTCGGTACCACGGTGGCCGTAGCGGCTCTGGCCGGCCTGCCCCGACCGCTTCTGAGGGACCGGCAGCATCCGGCTGGCGGCGGGACCCGATCCGATATCGCGGCCGCGGTGTTTGCGGCGACCTACGCCGTCACGGTCGGCCGGGCGCAGGCCGCAGCTGCCGAGCGTCCCGACGGACCGACGGTCCGAAAGGCCACGGGCGCTGGCGTGCGAGGATTGATCCCGCTGCAGGCTGCGTTGACGGCTCGGACCGGCGCGGTGGCCACAGCCGGTGTATTGGTGACCATGGGGCCGGTGGCGAAGGCGGCGGCGAAGGTGGTGTCGCCAACATGACGCTTCGGTTCGGTTACGGCACGAACGGCTTCGGGAGCCACCGGTTGGAGGACGCTCTCACGGTGATCGCCGGGCTCGGCTACGACGGCGTGGCCCTCACCCTCGACCATCCCCACCTCGACCCGTTCGATGCCGGCCTGGCCGCCCGGACCGCCAAAGTCGGCCGCCAGTTGGACGAATTCGGTCTCGCGGTCGTCATCGAGACCGGCGCGCGGTACGTCCTTGACCCCGGGCGCAAGCACGAACCGACGCTGGTGTCGGCCGGTGACCGCACGCCGCGTGTCGAGCTGCTGCGTCGGGCTGTGCAGGTGGCCGCGGACCTGGGTGCTGAGGCGGTGTCGTTCTGGTCGGGATCGCTGCCAGTCGGCACGGATGCCGACACGGGATGGCGGCGGCTTACCGCTGGCGTGGCGCAGGTGCTGGTGGCTGCCGAACCGCTAGGGGTGACCTGCGCGTTCGAGCCGGAGCCAGGCATGTTCGTCGACACCCTCGACGCCGCGCTCGAGTTACGCCGCCAGCTCGGCTCACACTCGCTGAAGATCACCCTCGACCTCGGCCACTGCGTGGCCATCGAGGCCGAGCCAACCGACCAGGTCGTCCGACGCGCGGGCGGGCTGCTGGCCAACGTCCAGATCGACGACATGCGTCGCGGCATCCACGAGCACCTCGAATTTGGCGCCGGCGAACTCGACCTGCCGGCCGCGCTGGGTGCGCTGCTGGACACCGGTTACGACGGGCTCGTGTCGGTAGAGCTCCCCAGGCACGGGCATGCGGCGCCCGTGGTGGCCGAACGGTCGCTGGCGGCGCTGCGTTCGGCCCTGCACCAGGCAGAGGAGGCTGCCAGATGACCACGCTCGATACTGTCGACCCCCGCGCCAGTGCGGCTCTGGAGCCGGCCGCACGGGAACGCCTAGAGACGCTGTGTTCGCAACTGGCTGCCGACCCGATCCAGATCCGAGTCCTGATGCCTGCCGCGGCCCGACTCGTCGGCAGAGGACCGCTTGACCCAGCGGATCCGCAGGGTCTGCTGGGGCCGACCCTGGACGACGCCGTCAGGGGCGCCCTACTGGTGACCTTGGCTGGTGCGCTGGCGGGGGACACGGACCGCCTAGTAGCCGAGATACGAGACGTCTATCGGTTCGGCGACGCCGACGAGAAGCGTGCGGTGCTGCGCGCTCTGCACCGTTTGACCCCAGGGCCGGCCTACCTTGACCTGGTCACCGACGCCTTGCGGACCAATGACGTGCGGCTGGTCGCGGCGGCACTGGGGCCGTACGGCGGGGAGCACCTCGATGCCGAGACGTGGCAACAGGGCGTGCTCAAGTGCCTGTTCGTCGGCGTCCCGCTGTCCGCCGTGGCTGGGCTGGACAGCCGCTCCGATGCCCGGCTGGCGGACATGATCGCGGCTTATGTGTACGAGCGGGTCGCTGCCGGTCGAGATGTACCCACCGACGTATGGCGGGTTCTCGACGTATACCCGCAGGCAGTAGACGAGTCCGGGTTGCTGGCCGAGCTCGACTCCCCCTACGCGGACCGGAGGGCTGCCGCTGAACAGGCCCTCGCCGGCCGTACCGACCGGGCTACCACCGGCAGGGAGGCATGATGCGAATTTTCGATCCGCACATCCATATGACCTCGCGCACTACCGACGACTATGAAGCCATGTACGCCGCCGGGGTTCGCGGCCTCGTCGAGCCCTCGTTTTGGCTGGGCCAGCCACGCACGAGCGTCGGCTCGTTCGTCGACTATTTCGACGGGCTGGTCGGCTGGGAGCGGTTCCGGGCCGCCCAGTTCGGGATCGCCCACCACGCCACGATCGCGCTGAACCCGAAGGAGGCCAACGACCCGCGCTGCATCGAGGTGCTGGACGTGCTGCCGCGCTACCTGGCCAAGGACGGCGTCGTCGCTGTCGGCGAGGTGGGCTTCGACTCGATGACCGCGGACGAGGAGAAGGCGTTCGTGCGCCAGCTGGAGCTCGCGGTCGAGCATGATCTGCCGGTGCTGGTGCACACTCCGCACCGCGACAAAGCGGCCGGCACGCGGCGCACCCTGGAACTGGTCGCTGCGTCGCCGCTGCCTCCGAACCGCGTGCTGGTCGACCACCTCAACGAGACGACCGTCGGGATGGTGATCGACACGGGTTGCTGGATGGGTTTCTCGATCTACCCCGACACGAAGATGGACGAGCACCGGATGGTGCGCATCCTCGCCGAACGCGGCCTCGACCGGATGCTGGTCAACTCGGCCGCCGACTGGGGACGCAGTGACCCACTCAAGACGGCCAAGACCGGCGCGGCGATGCTCGAAGCCGGGTTCGAAGCCGACGACGTCGATCGAGTGCTGTGGCGCAACCCCGTGGACTTCTACGGCCAGAGCGGACGGCTGCTGCTGGACGTGGCGCCCCCGGAGCCTACGTTCGCCGGCAACACGATTTTGCGCGGCGAGCGGCCGTCCGGGGCGGCCTGAACCGTGCGGTTCCGGCACCCCGACGGCACCGTCGTCCATCTGGCGTACGGCACCAACGTGCATCCAGCCGAGGACGTCGACGGCCTGGTCGACCAGCTGCGGACCTACGGCGCCGGTGTGCGGGCCGCGCTCGGCGTCGATCGGATCGGGTGGGGGTTGTGGCTTCCCGCGATGGCCGCGGCGGAGCTGGCCGGAGATCCTGCTGGCATCGATCGGTTTCGCACCGCGCTGGAACGGCATGGGCTCGAGGTCGTGACGATCAACGCATTTCCGTACGAGCGGTTCCACGCACCAGTGGTCAAGCATTCGGTGTACCGGCCGGACTGGTCCGAGGCAGCCCGGTTGGACTACACCATCGACTGCGCCCGGGTGCTGGTGCGCCTGCTCCCGGATGACGCCGCGCGCGGCAGCATATCGACGCTGCCACTGGGTTGGCGCTCCTGGTGGTACGCAGATCGGCAACGCGCAGCGCTCGACCAACTGGCCCGGCTGGCCGACGAGCTGGCCAAGCTCGCCGCAGACACCGGCCGGGTGGTGCGGGTGGGGCTGGAGCCCGAACCGGGGTGCGCCGTCGAGACGACTGCCGACGCCGTGGAACGGCTGGGCGGCCTCGGCGGCGATCATCTGGGGATATGTCTGGACACTTGTCACCTCGCCACGACCTTCGAGGACGCCTCCTCGGCTGTCGCCGAGTTGACCCGCGCCGGCCTGCCGGTTGTCAAAATGCAGTGTTCGGCAGCGCTGCACGTTCCAATGCCGTCCGACCAGGCAACACGTACCGCACTGGCCGCCTTCGCCGAGGATCGGTTTCTGCACCAGGTCCGTGAGCGGCTCACCAATCGGCTGCTGGGCTGCGACGACCTGCCGGACGCGCTCGACGGCCCCCGGCTGCCCGGCGAGTCGGCATGGCGCGTTCACTTCCACATCCCGGTGCACACGGAGCCGGCGGCGCCCCTGCAGAGCACGCGCCACGAGCTCGCGGCGGCGCTGGGAACAATGGTCGGCGGGTACTCACCGGTGACCGATCACCTCGAGGTCGAGACCTACACGTGGTCGGTTCTACCGCCGGACCAGCGTCCCGACGACGAGCGGGCGCTGGTGGCCGGCTTGGCGGCGGAGCTCAACTGGGTACGTGATCAGCTGTCCGACCTGGGACTGGAGGCGTTGTGACCAGGTTGCTTGTGATCGACCTGGTGGGGCTGACTCCTCGGCTGCTGGAGCACATGCCCCGGCTGCAGTCGCTGGCTGCATCGGGCTTCCGGGCCGAGCTGGGCACGGTGCTGCCGGCCGTCACGTGCTCGGTGCAGTCGACGTTTTTGACCGGCCGCCTGCCGCGCGACCACGGCATCGTCGGCAACGGCTGGTTCTTCCGCGAACTGGGTGAGGTGCTGCTATGGCGGCAGCACAACCGACTCGTGGCCGGCGAGAAGGTCTGGGAGACCGCACGGCGCGCTCGGCCCGACTACCGGGTGGCGAATGTGTGCTGGTGGTACGCCATGGGTTCCACCACCGACGCCACCGTGACGCCCAGGCCCGTCTACCACGCCGATGGTCGCAAATCCCCAGACTGCTGGACCTGGCCGCCGCAGCTGCATGACGAACTCACTCGGCGGCTCGGGACGTTCCCGCTCTTCCACTACTGGGGGCCGACCGCGTCGATCGAGAGCTCACGCTGGATCGTTGAAGCGGCCCGAATGATCATGCCGGATCACGATCTGACCCTGGTGTACGTCCCGCACTTGGACTACGACCTGCAGCGGTACGGCCCAGACGCGCCACAGGCGGCGGCGGCTGCCCGCGAGATCGACCGCGTGCTGGCGCCGCTGCTCGACGACGCACAAACCGACGGTGTCATCGTTGTGGTGCTCAGCGAATATGGCATCACGACCGTCGGTCACCCGGTCAACGTGAACCGGACTCTGCGGCGTGAGGGCCTGCTGCACGTTCACACCAACGCCAGCGGTGAGCTGCTGGACCCATGGACCTCCCGCGCGTTCGCGGTGGCCGACCACCAGGTTGCCCACGTCTACGTCCGTGATCCAGCTG
>Ga0184625_10000561_pt1 | contig 14267 bp, 24 predicted proteins | sample PLM3_30_b1_FD_133151 | JGI IMG/M metagenome (GOLD analysis project Ga0184625, IMG submission 133151) | Groundwater sediment microbial communities from an aquifer in East River, Colorado, USA - PLM3_30_b1 | ecosystem: Environmental > Terrestrial > Soil > Riparian zone | place: USA: East River... | reverse complement strand
CTCTCTCCAATTCCGTGACTATCCATTCCGTCGGCCAATCAAACTTTACGTCCTTACGCCATGGCAGAGCGTACGGGGTGCTCCTAGTAAGGTCGGCTCCCAGGATAGGCTCCGGTACCGTCAGGTTGTGCGGTACGTCAGCATAGCTAGCCTTATCGAGCTTACCAATCTTGTGCATTACGCAGGCGGTACAGAGTCTAGGGTAGTGAATACGTTTACTGTTAAACGTCGGTAGCTCAATAGTGCGAGAATAGTCGTACCATCGGGCATAGGTTGACGACCTAAGGTTAGTACCAAATCGCCTAATTGTAGCCGTAACGGTTTGCTTAACATCGGGCAACCTCTTAAAGATAATGTTCCAATATGGTGCACTCTTGCTCCGATCCGCTTCTACCCCCCTACTCTTAAGCTTCCATACGCCGTCGTTGAGAGCATAGTAAACTCCGCTATGGACATAGAGCACTGTTTCGATATCGGTACGCTCCCATTGGCCTAAACCCTCTCCCTCATCGAGAGCTAACGGAGTATCCGTAAAGATAGCGTCTGTCTCTACCGCTATCGTCCTACCCTTAGCCTCCATGATCGCACTAAATAGGACAGAGCGAGTGTAAGCGGTAATCCATCCTGCCCATACAATTTGATGCCATCGTGGCTTAGTCCATGTATTAGTATCCTCATCGTATTTAGCTCCCTTACTTTGAGCTAGCTTACCGTAAAGGCTATTCAGTCCTAGCTTTACCGCTAGTTGGGCAGGGTTACCTTCCCGCTTCATTCTGGCTCTAGTATCGTACATTTCTGAGACAAACGAGAACGGATGGTCATTGCAGGTAAATGTAGGAGTCCATGCTTCGTGTACTGTAAATGATCCTCTTTGGTTACCCATAAGGTAGTTAAGATTGGTAGCCTCGATTCCCCAATACCAGGATTTGTATCCCTTAAGAGGATAATAGACATTCCCTTTAACGCTTCTCCACGGTAACGGGCCCGGAACATTGATCGGCGTCTTTCTAACTTTGGAAGAGTCCCAAGATACCATATACAACCCATAAGGGTTAAACTTACCACTCCAATCAGTTTCACTATAATCTTCATGGTGCCACGTTGAGCCTTTCAATGATGGTAGGAGGGTAATAGCTTTCGGGTAAGCAGAACGGATATCATATTCAATTACGCTAGGAATCTTCCCGACTTTAAACTGTTCAAATCTCCCTCCATAATAAGCCCGTTCTGCCAAATCAATGATACTGTCAGGGAGTGCCTCGAAATGTTTATCGACCTTATACTTTGAGAGCAATGCACTAGCAACAGCACCAGGGCCATGCCAACCACGGGGTTTAATTCCCGCTTCTCTGAGCAATTCACGTAGTCTCTCCATTAATCGTACGAGGTACTGTAGCTCCGATTGCCAGTAAGGCATTACCGACTCATCGCCGAGGGTAAAGGTATCCCTCTTTAGCTTCATAGCTAACATAGCGTCAAGTTCTGGCGTATTCCCTAAGTACTCTCTACATGCTTTAACGAACGAGCAGCTAAAGAAAGTCATAACGTCGTAGAGCATTACGCTATTTCCGGTACTTAGCTCCCGCAGCATGAAATATTTACGCCTAAACCATTCCATACGGTAGCCGTCAAACCGTACCGGCTTACTATGAAGCAGCCTATCACGAACCGGAAACGGGAGCCCCCTAGTCATCATAATAACGTCGTAGTCGCCGCCATAGATCACGTTAAGCTTATCCCGACTAGCTAATAGCAGAGGAAAGCAATCTTCGTAATTGAGGGAAGCTCCGGTAACATATTCCTCATCGGAGTTACCAAAGAGCATATAATGGTGCTCCCCCGTCTCATCGGTATAACCTTCCCCATCCCACCCTAGAAAGGGGGCCAGGTCTAGCTTATTCCGACGTATGTCCCGCTTACCCGTACGGTTAGCGTAGTGTAGAGACTCCGATAGCTCTGTAGCCATAAACCCATTCATCGAGGGTCTAATTCTTGCAGCTTGATATAGCAGTATGCAAGCGTATGAATAGCGCTCATCAGCATTTGTCTGGCGACCATTTCGTCGCACAAACTAACAAATAGCGCCGGCGCTAATTCGCACTCACCAGTTCTAACCTCGTTTACCGCCAGAGCGGTAAGTTCTGCTAGCTTATCCTCTATCGGGTTAGTAATTGTAGGTTCTGTCGTCATCGTTTACCCCTATGCGTAATTCTCTCTAAACCAGTCCCAGAAGTCCTCATATATTGCGTCGTAGATATCTTCCCAATCCCATCCTTCCTCTATGATTAGCTCATCGATCAGGTCTAGCGCTGCAATAAATTGCTCATCGCTTAGGGAGTCGGGGAAAGCCTCTGACGCTAACTCGTAAGGGTCTTCGTCAAAGAATATCCCTCCATCATCGTCGCTCATGGCAGGGATACCAGGGGACTAGCGGGAGGATATGGAATAAGCCGTAGCTTGCATATCCTCCCGCTAGCGGATTAGGGCTTAACGTTCCCGGTTATCGAACCGGAAAGTCGTAGCCCTTACTTTCTCACCATTAGGAAGTCGCTTAGTGTATTCCTTATAGTTCAATCCCCTAGGCAGCTTGATTCCGCCCTTCTTACCAGCTACAAAGTCATCCCAGGAACCGTTACGCTCCATGCGAGCCTGATACTTATGAAGACTCTGACAGATGCCAGTAGAACCGTCAGTGAATACCCCTACCTCATCCCTAAACGTGCGGACGGTAACGATAGCGAATTCGGCAGGCTCTCCGTCATCGTCGGTATATTCCTCTGAGGTAGAGAACTTCCACCCTAGGATATACATTTCGACTCCGACCAGGTCGTGCTTATCCAGTTGGACTGTTTCGTCCAAATCTTGGATATGCAAGTCGCTAATTTCCGCTAGCTCCGCAAAGCTTACCTCTGACAAGTCATTGCTAACCTCATAGGCTACTGGCAATGTGTCGTCAGGGGTAAATGGTTCATTACTCACAATTACCTTACTTTCTGTTGGTGGAAATACAGAATGCCAGGGAGAACCAATCCCGTCGAATCAAGCTCTATCCCTGGCATCCCGTAGGGGTAATTGTGACTACCTGCGTGCCAGTATACCTCATGTTCGGGAGGTACGTCGAGCACACTGGTAGTCACGGGGCCATCGTAGCACGTCCGCCCTGGTCGGGAGGGTCGTTGCATCTGCAACCTGCTAGCAGGATGCTTGCTCCTGCAAGCGCCGGCGGCTAGACTGTGAGCAGGTCTAACGGGAGAGGACTCAATACAAATAAAGGATTTAGTACGTGGACGTATCCGGTGCCGTTACGCTGATTGCCGCTTTAGCGGCTGCCACCGTAGCCATTATTAATGCGGTTAAGGCTAAGGAAGTGCCAGGGACTATCAAGAAAGTTCACGAGGAATTACGGACTTTCAATAAGCTGACAGTAGGGCAACTAGCAGCTAAGGATGAGACCAGGAGGATTGAAGGGGTATCGCCGGAAGATAGGACAGATCAAGAAATGCAGCATCTAATTGATGATAGGAACCCACCTAATGACCACAAGTGAAACGACAATTAGCACAGAGTCTCAGGAGCCTAAGCCAGAGCCGACCGTAGTAGTAGCAGGAGGCACTTCTACTACCGATCAGAGTACCGTAGACCATGCGGGAAGATTGGCTACCATCGAGGAACGGCTTAACGCTAGAGCCTCGCAGGATGAAGAATACAATACCCGCCTAGGGAATGTAGAGACTGGACTGTCTAGCCTCTCAGAATCCGTTAAGAGCGGCCTAGAAGCGGTCACAAGCTCCATCGGAGAGCTTACGGGTAAGTTATCCGAGGGAGCTTCTAGCATCGCTGAGAAAGTCGTAGAGCCTATTACGCATACGCCGGACTCAGCGCCCGCTAGTAAGGGTCATTGGTTCTTTGAGGGATTCGGTAAGAAATCAGCATGAGCGATTTAGGCACTCACGATTTCACGGTTACGGAGCTACCGCCGGATAGCAAGATCGGCGGGAATAGCGAATCTACGCCAGAGCCTCCCGTAACCAGGGGTAAGCGAGATACCGAACTTATTGTACAAGGGCTTAAGAAGTTCTATTACAATACGGGAATGATGCTCTTTATAGTCAGTCCCGAGGACGGTACTCATATCGCTAAGAATGCGGATGACTTAGGGGAGTCATGGCGTAGCTTGCTCGATAGTGATGCTAAGCTCCGTAAGCGTATGCTCACTATGTTGGAAGCGGGAGGTTGGAGTCAGGTTATCGTCGCTCACGTTCTAGTAGCAATCCCGATTATGAGGAACCATGGAGTCTCACTCGAGCATCTCATTAAGAGAAAGGCGACTAGCGGAATGGAAAGCGAGGAAGGCGGCTCAGGAGAATAGCGGTCCTAATATCTATGAATTCGTAGATTGGGATACTCTCCATAATTACCTCTATGCCAATTGGAAGCAGGGAGAGCATTTCGCTATTGTAGGTCCTACGGGAGCAGGTAAGACTACGTTTGAGTCTCGCATTCTGCCGATTCGTACGTATGTCGTTATCTTCGTCACTAAGATTTACGACGATACATTAGCGCTAGATTTCCCAGGGTTTGAGCGTATCACTAGGTGGCCGCCGAAAGGCTATCAAGAGCGAGTGTTGCTCTGGCCCGATTACGATAAGCGAACCGTTATGCAGGCTCTCCGAGGTAGACAGGATTCGATTAGAGATATCATTATCAAGCAGCGTACAGTATTCAAGAATGCTCTAGATAGGATATTCAAGGATCGTAGCTGGACTGTCGTATTTGATGAGCAGCACTATATGTGCCAAGTGCTTAAGTTAGAGCCTGAGAACGCTATGTATTTGCACCAGGGTAGGAGTAGCGGACTCACAGTAGTTAACGGCACTCAACGTCCAGCGTGGGTACCAGTAGTTACGTATAGTTCCGCTAGTCATGCAGCAATTTGGAACACGACTTATAAGGATGACCTTAAGAGGTTATCTGATCTAGGAGGATTGAATTCTCGAGAATTAGAGAACAACATTCAGCGACTAGGTAAACACGAGTTTATCTACGTCAATACCAGGCAAGGTGACGTTATGCGTAGTCAGGTTAGGAGATAGCAAATGACTACCGATTCAAAGACAGTAACTACCCCTAGCAAGTCTACGGCTAAGCCTAAGGCCGCTAGGAAGCGCTCTACTGCTAGCTCAAACTCTGGTGGTAGCTCTAAGGCAGAACGGGTAGCCGAATCCGTTAGACAGGCATTCAACGCCGAACACGGACGAGAAATCGTGCCAGAAGGCGGGTATAAGGATGAGGATATGCCCAACTACGTCGATCCGAAAGCAGGTCGGTAATGGCAGTAGCTCCGCATACTCATATTAGCGGACTGACCGGAGTGATTAATGCTCTGTATACCATTGCGGTATTCGGAGCGCTCATCCTCGCAGCAAGGCATTTCAAGGGTCATCCCTTTGCGGATGCCTTTATCAATATTTACTCAGGAAGGGAAGAATAAGAAATGGCTACAGCACCTACCGTAAATCGTGCAGCCAATCGTCAGCAGCCTCAGGGGAATGCTCAGCGTAGCGCTCCACAACCTATCCCGTTTACGAGAGCTTCTAGGCGTAAGTCTCAGCAGGCTTATCAGGACTCCTACGCATTGGGAGCCACTATCGTTAATGCTCGGCCTATCGAGATTCCGGCAGCGGGATTCCTCCGTTATCTCGATTGCTTGTTTGACTTTAACGTTTCTGGTAATGGAGCTACGGTTACCTCCCCTGGTGGTACTCTCCAATTCCCGTGGAACCTTATTGCTAACGTGCAGGTCACTAATGCGGCTGGAGACTCGATTACGGTCCCGCTGGAAGGCTACTGGCTTTACCTCATCAATAAGTATGATGGTACGCAGCCTAGCCCTAAATGCGATCCGTACGCCGATCCCGATTTCGAGGTAGCGACCACGGGAGCGGGAGCTACGGCAGGGTCATTCCAATTCAGGCTTAGGATTCCGTTTGAGCTTGATCCTAGGGATGCTTTCTGTGCGTTGCCTAACCTCGCAGCGAATAAGGCTTATCAGGTCGTATTCTCATGGAATGCTCTCGCTACGATTTGGGCAGGTTTCGTACCTCCGACAGGTACGACGGTACTCTCTCTCACTATTGATATGGAGTATTGGAGCCAGCCTCAGGCTAGTAACGGTGAGGGTTTCCCGCAGCAGACGGAGCCTGGTGGAGTCGGTAGCGTTAGCCTTTATCGTGTCCAGCAGGATACGGTCAGTACCGGTGGTAGGGTATTGCAGCTTTATAACGTCGGTAACGTTATTCGCTGGGGAGCATTCACACTCCAATCTAGTGCTGCTAACACTCCCAGGACCGATGCAGATTGGCCAGCAATTAGCTATTTGCGGCTCAATAACGATCAGCTATTCCTTAAGCGGCTCGGCCGATGGGAAAGCGAAATGCGACATAGGTACGGCTATGGTACTGCCGCAGTAACTAAGGATGCAGCCGGATTCCTGGATACGGGAGTCTTCGTACTGTCAGACTTTATGGTGCAGCATGAGGAAGTAGTGCCGGACGGTCCTAGAGACCAGTACCTCGTAACGCTTGACTCTACGCTGTTCCAATTCGAGGCAGCAGTATTCGGCGCTACTGCTCAGCGTTTCGTTTACTTGCAGAACGAAATCAAGCCTAAGGATGCACAGTCACTCTATAGCTTGAATATCGTATAGGAGAACGTTATGGCTAGTAGCTATATGAACACGACTGACGATATGTTCTACGGCGATCCCGATGGCTGGGGCGGTCCTAGCGACGGTATCGACCTAGTAGGACAAGCAGGAGTCCAGGTAGGGTCCGCTAAATGGCACGCCAACATGACTACTGATTTATGGTCAGTAATCATTATCCTCGGCGCTCTCGCAGGGCTTTGGATTCTCGGCGGCGTCGTATTCCGAAACGTTAATATCCCTTAGGAGGAAATGAATATGTCTAACATCGGTGCACTCATCCGGTCAAATTGGCTCTGGATTGCGATTGCTCTCGCAGCCTATTTCCTCTTTCTGCGGTAGGCTAGCATGGCTAGCTCTGACGTAGCTAAACCCCTGCTTTCGTGGGTATTTGGCGGTATCGGAGCCTTGCTTGTCTACTCTGCCTATAAGACTCAAAGTCCTATCGACGTACTTAAGGGAGTAGCGGATACTGGCAAGGTAACTTTCGGTAATCCGTCTACGATAGACCCTAACACGGGTAGAGCGATACCGCAGACTCCCGGTGCAGTACCGGGAAATGAAGCGGCTAGATTACGAGCACTTGCCACCAGGGAACTTAAACCAACGTTGATTAGTATCCCTGGTGGCGGAATGCTCGATATAGCAGCCGCTGCTAGTCTGCAACGCATTAACGCTAAACTAGGCTTTATTGTGCGGAATGTGGGAGCGTATCGTTCCTATGCTCAGCAGGCATCGTTATGGGCTAGCGACCCTAATAGGTTCGCTCCCCCTACTAGTAGCTTGCACGTAGTAGGACTAGCTATTGACGTAGCCGCAGATCAAATGAATAGAGCCGACGTTATCGCAGCGTTTACGGCCGAGGGTTGGCATAGAGCTAGGTATGGAGCAGGTACCAGGAATGATGAGCCGTGGCATTGGAGTTATGGAGTTAGCGGATGAAAGGTGCAGCGACAATCATAGCCGCAACGATAGCGGCTACGGGTTTAACTACTCTTAATGGCATCCTCAATTCTAAGGTGAGTGTGCAGCCAGTAGTGGGAGGGTTTATCGTAGGAACCTTCCTGTTAATGATCGCATTCTTTAGCGTAGATATTGCGGTAGCTCTAGCTCTCATGTTCCTGGTTAGCTCAGTACTCTTGAATGCGGTACCTATTCTTAGTAAGGTGCAGAAATGAGCGATACTCTCAAAGGGTTTATCGCAAGCATTATCACAGTAGCCACAGTGACCATACTGGTGCTGCCTCGTAAGGGTACTCCGGTACCATCAACGATACTCGAAATCAATAAGTACCTAACGGGAGCCGTAAGGCATATGTTAGGTGCAGGAGGTAAATAGCAATGAACGGTAGCAAATTGTTTGACGTACTTTCTAGCCTTGTCGTAGTACTCCTAGTGACTACGCTTATCCTTCCCGGTAGGCAGACTCAGGGAGTGATTAGGGCTAGCGGTAAAGCAGGCTCAGACTTGTTCCGTGCGGCTAGCGGACAGAGGTAATAGCTATGACTCGCTTTAGCGAATGGTTTAAGCGGGTAGGCTCTCCCGACTATAGCGCTATCGGCGACGAGAATGCGGAGTCCGGTAAATGGGATAGCCAGTATGATGATGCTGGCTATCCCGGTCCTCTCGAACATTTCACTCCTGACGCTGATAACTACGCAGTAGGTCATAGTGGTGTAGGTTCTATCAAGAATCTAATTCAGTATGAACAAAGCGAGCCATATTCGGGACCGTACATTCAGGGGGGTTTAGCCCTTACCATGAATGTCGGCTCCACGGGAGTAGTAGACCCTAGTAATGTCGATGCTCATAATTTGGATGGTGGACAGGCTATTATCCGTAGGTTTGCGGAGGATAGCTACGGTCCGGTAGCTACTAGCGACCATAACTCGCTCCTGAGTTTGCTTTACGCTATGCAGGAAACGGCTAGCTATCTTCCTAATGAGAGTAGCCAAATCGATATGGTGCGAGCGGTCTAGATGGCTAGGCGTACTAGAAGGTATCTGTTTGCTCGCTCTCATGGCTCTGTACGTCATCCTCTGGGCCGTCGAGGACGGTTTAGTGGTATCGGTACCCGTCCGGTATCGGGAGGCTACAGAACGAAGCGTAGCAAGGTTAGGAGGAAGCGTGGCTAAGAGAACCAAGCTACTGCATAGCACTAGGAAATCACGTAAGAGCTTAGGATTTAAGCCGCTTCTAATAGTTGGTAGGACTAAGAAATCTGGCGGTAGGACTGCACTAGGTAGTGCTTATGGCACTAGCTACCGACGAGGAAAGCGTAAGCGCTAATGAGTGTTCTAGATAGCCTTAAGACTAAGGCCGGACCGTTACCCGTATGGGCGTGGGCGGCTATCCCTGCCGGAGCCTATGTAGCATATAGCTATTACAAAGCAGCTAGTGGCGGTAATACCGATGCTCCTACCGACGACTTTATGTCTCCGGTAGGGGACGATTTCGATACGGGGTTTCCTAGTATTCCTCCACCCGATGAGCCTCCTACGTCTGATAGGCCATTACCGGAGCCTGACCCTTACACTAATGCAGATTGGGAAAGGGACGCCGTTAGTTGGGCTATCGGTCAAGGCTTGAATCCTCTAGCGGCTATTACCGGAGTGCGAGCATATCTGTATGGTAGACCTAGCTCTGTCAATCGAGAGCAAATGAATATCCTACGACAGATTATCGTAGCTAAGGGTAGCGCTCCCGATGGTGGTAATATTCCGCCATTGAGCGAGGTTAGCCATGAGCCTCCCGATAAGAATACTGCGATACCTGCTCCCCCTGGTGGCGTAGGACTCCGTAAGATTCAGGGAAAGCTACAAGCTACATGGAATGCTAGCCGTACCGCTAATGTACGGTATGAGGTAGAGCATAAGCGAGATAAGGGTCCGTGGGTACTTCTACGGAGTACAGATAATAACCATGCAGAGTTTGAGGCTAGAGAGGGCGCTCATACCGTTAGAGTACGTGCGAGGAATAAGCACGGCTATTCTGCATACGCACAGAGTAATACCCTGGTGATTGCTAGGGATACTCAACCTCCTAAGCGTAAGGCTAATGCCTAACGATAACTCTAGCCTTGCTCTAGGCGTACTAGGGCTAACGACTGTAGAACTAGTGAAGCTCTGGCAGTCTGCGGCTCCTACACTAGAGCAGGTTAGAGCAGCACCACCGGGAGATATGGCTATTCAGCAGCGACTTATGGACGCTAACTATTTGGGAGCAGGATTAGCGTTACTCATTGGCGGTACTACCTCGTTCCTTATCAAGTCATGGCTCCCTATCGTTATGGCTTTAGGGTCAGTAGTCCTAGTTTCGCAATGGTTCCAGTCGGTATACAATTCGGACAATACAGTAATGGAGCAGGATAATGGAGCAAATGAACAGCCACGATACGCAGCCTAATACAGAGGATGAGGTTATTCTCGCCGATGAGGTTGAAGTTATTGTCGATGACGTTAACGCCGTAGCATGGCACCTTATCGAAATTGATAACCCGCCGCTTTATGCTCTGCTTATGCAAATGCAGGCTAATGTGCAAGAGCTTGTAGATTTCAAGCGGGAACTGGAAAGCCAGATTGAAAGTCTTATGAGTGATGGTTCGGGAGGCTTGCTCAATATGGTTATGCGAATGTTCAAGAGCTAAGTAATGGCAGTTCTACCGGAATCGTTCGTGCGAGGATTAGTAGTTGCTTTCATTCTCCCTGCTATGCATACGTCCGATGGTGGGGGAGGCTCGCCAGAGGATAGGGAAATGTTCGTAGCTCTAGCCAAGTTTGAGTCTGGCTATAATACTGCGGCTATCGGTCCTAAGGGAGAAATTGGTCTATGGCAAATCCATCCTCCCTCCAATCTAGAAGCGTTGATTAAGGCAGGTATCGTCAAGAATAAGGAACAACTTAAAGAACCTACCGCCAACGCTAGAGCCGCTGCATTTGTATGGAATAGTCAGGGCTATACCGCATGGACCACCAGGGAGCAAGCAGCTAACTACCTGGTAGATAAAGGTATTCTAAAGCGGCTTGACACTACCGATCCTTACGGACCGGAATGGGATATCGACTTTGGTCCGTGGGATTTAATTAAGGACCCTGCCGGTATTCCTGGCAAGGTTGGTAATGCTCTCCCTAGTATTGGCGGTCCATTAGAGGCTATCGGCAATCTTATCAGTAAGATTATCGACCCGACTTTCTGGAAATGGGTAGGGTTAGGAGCATTGGGAGTAATGCTTGCTATTGTCTCTACGATATTCTTTACGGATACCGGACAGAATGTAGCTAAAGGTGCAGCAACGAAAGGATTAGCGTAATGGCTAAGTATAGAGCCGATGCAGATACCATTGAGCTTGACGATCATACGGTGCTCGATGAGGATGATCCGCATTTGACTAATGACGAATTCGAGGGAGGTACCCTCTTTAGTCAATCAGACTTGACTTCAGTAGCTCAGAAAGTAGCCGTTTATGATGCGGCTATTCGTGCAGCTATCGATAAAGAGCGAGAGATTGCTGCTAAGGTAGAGGCAGATTTCGGTCGGTCGGTAGGGGTAGAGGTACTATTTCGTAGGTTCGTGCTACCGGACTCGTCGCTTGATCGTGCTCCGGTAATGATCTGTAAAGAGAAAGCTAACCGTACGAGGATTCTTATTACCAACCTTAGTGACTCTGCCGGTAACTCTGTTTGGATCGGATTGCATCCTGGTATTGTCGCCGTTACCGCTGGCTCTAATCCCCAAGACGTAGTAGAGATTGGGGGTATTGGCTCAGGCTATAACTCCAGGGAAATCAATACCCGTAAGGCTCTATACGCTATTGCGGAAGCGGGGCAAACCATCGCTATCGACGTTCAAGAGGAATTTGCATAATGCTAAAGCTTCTAGCTCTCCCGCTTCTAGTCCTAGGGCTAGCGTCTGAATTGTCTACCGACGATAATACGGTAGCTCCCGATAGGGGAGTGTTTATCGATAAGGATATGAATGAGCCTAACGACTGCGACGTAGCTATAGTCGATAGGCTCGTTTCTGGCTACTGCTCTGCCGGAGTCGGTAGCTATCAAACCCTCTACTGGTGTCTAGGCCACCATAAGACTGCGCATACTACGGGACCGGAATGGACGCCGGTACCGCAATTCGCCGAGGGTAGTTGTCCTAAGGGGGAAGTCGTTAGCGATGTTCGTTTACGTATTCGTACCCGTGTCTTTAAGGTGGGTCCATAATGCATACATGGATTATTGTTGATACTATCGTCGACGTTATCACCGTCGCTATGGTGCTGTTCTTTCGTCGAGATATCTAATTGCTGCCTCGACGTTTATTCCTCTTATCGTCATGCTCCATAATTCCGTTCTTTAGGGAGTTCTCTATGTCTCGTCCCTTTAAGGGGAAATTCAGTCGTCAGGAATCAGCTACGGTGAGTGCTGCCGGTACGGCTACCGTGCAATTAAAGGGGCCATATCCTATCGGCTCCTATTACGATATTGATAGCATAGCCCTAAGTTGTGCGAGTACCACGCTACCGACCGCTAAATTGTACAAGTCGCCAGTAGTAGGGGACCGTTTGATCGCTACTAACCTTAATGGTTCTAGCGGCTCATTTGATCGCACTGGTGAGAGCGACCGTATGGAGCATGGCGATGCTTGGACTGTTTATTGGGAGAATGCTACAGTCGGAGTAGTGGCTACCGCTACAATGCACGGTATTGAGTACAGACCATGAAAGCCTCATCAGAGGTTGCCTATATTGTTCAAGCTAGAATCTTTGAACTAATAAGTAGTGCTGGACTCGTCGCAGCACGACTCGCTGAATTAGCCACTTCCGGTGGACTGTTTGCAGGTACCGGATTAGAAATGATCCACCCCAATGCTGCCGCCGATCAACCTCCCAGCAGCTTACGCTGGACTAACGCAGCATTAGGTAGATTAGTGCAGCTAGCTAGAACGGAGACCACTTCCGGTTTAGCAATGGAGTGGCTGCAATTAGGCCCCGGTAATCTAATACAGATGGTAGCTAAGACTTTCTCAGGCGGTCCCCAAAGAGAGACATCAATTAAGTTAGAGCAAGCTCCTGGAGTCGGCGGAGTTATTAACTTACTGGCCGACCCTGAGGCTGCCGGGGGAGGGATAGCTAGTAAACTAGATATACAGAGTAACACGACAGATCGATTCATTAAAGCCACCAGTAAACGAATCGAATTAAGCGATGGTACTACCATCGTTGATGTTACTCCTAATGCGTGGGTCGGATTAACTTATGCAGCTAACTTTCAAGATTTCGCTGGAGGATTTACAGCCGGACGTTATCGTATTTGGGGCGGTAGAGTTTGGCTATCTGGGCTTGTAAAGCGAGTCGTAGCGGCTACTGTCGGCACTGTCAGTATTGCTACGGGATTACCTGCTCCCGTCGCTACGGTAATACCAGCAGGGGCTATGCGTGGCCCTGCTCTAGCTGACGAACGTTTAAACATGCTTAATACGGGAATATTACAGCACGATACTGCCTCTGGCGTATTGGCTATTAACGATTGGGTTACGTTAGACGGTTTGTCGTATCCGCTGAACTAACGAACGAATGTTCGCTTGCTGGAAGCTAGCAGAGTGCTTGCAAAGACTCCCACAAGAAATCACGTTTAGTGCTTGCATTCCGCCGGTAGGGGAGTAGTCTGTTCCTAGGTCAGCCAGAGCGCTACGAGCGCTCCTCATAGAGCCGCTGGCAGAAACGGGGGACAGCCTCCCCGCAGTGAGTAGGCACGGGTTACGGGATTCCACAATCCCGCATTCAGTAAGCATCTAAACGAAAGGTCTATAACAATGTCTGATACAGCAACCACTCGTAAGGTCGTGGAGATTCCGGCTACGAAGTTCAGCGTTCGCAAGTCGCCGGAGCCTCTCGCAGAGCCTAAGACTGGTGCCGGACGGCAGACTAGTCCCGTGCTAGGAATCATGGCGGGCATCGTGGCAAAGAGCAAGCGCAACACTCCCTATAGTGTTCCCTGCGTCGTTGATGAGCTTAACGAGGGCGGAGAGCCTACGGGCGACACTCTCGATATGACTCCGGAGCAGGTCGAAGCAGTTTCTAGGTACCTCCGTACCGCTGCTAACGCTGCCGGTCACGGTATCCGTATGGAGCTTCACCCGGGCGAAATTCGATTCCAGCTAGGAGAGAAGAAAGTCGGAGTCGGGCGGCCTAAGGGAAGCAAGAACGGGCAATAGGTAAACAGAGGGTAGCCCCTAGGGAATGTCCCTAGGGCTTAACCTCTAGAAAGGATAGGGGTAATGGAGCTAGGTAGCATAGTCCGCTTTATCGCTAGAATCCGTACCAGGGACGGCTACGAATACGTAGAGGATAGCGGTACTGTAGTGGCGCTCTACAATGGTGGACATCAATTCACTATTGCGGATAGGCACACTCAACGAGAGATGATACGGAGTCGGCTTAGTAACGAGGAAATCGTCGTTACTAGGCACGACGACCGTAACCCTCGCAAGTACGAGCTATGCACGATTACGGATTGGTTCCGTAATGGTGGCTGGGTACGATTACGGATTGGTTCCGTAATGGTGGCTGGGT
>Ga0184625_10000560_pt1 | contig 14274 bp, 12 predicted proteins | sample PLM3_30_b1_FD_133151 | JGI IMG/M metagenome (GOLD analysis project Ga0184625, IMG submission 133151) | Groundwater sediment microbial communities from an aquifer in East River, Colorado, USA - PLM3_30_b1 | ecosystem: Environmental > Terrestrial > Soil > Riparian zone | place: USA: East River... | reverse complement strand
TACCTACTGGGTCGTGCCTTCTGCAGTCGCTACATAGCTGCGGCGGCTCCTCGACTTCAAGGTCGGCCGCTTCACCCGGACGTCAAGCTTGTGCACTTTGCCGTCGAGCGCCGCCGGGTTGAAGCCGAGCAGGTACTGACTGCGCAGTTCCTGCGCGATACGGGTGAACGACGAGTTGAGGTCGGCGTCCTTCTTCAAGTCGAAGTGGCCGCCACCGGTTTCGACCGCAAACCGATTGAGGATGGAGTCCGGTTTGCTCCTGACAACGGACTGTCCGTTGAAGAACTCCGTCTCCAGACCGATGCCGTAGATCATCACTTCCTCGTCGCGCGCACGCTCCAGCGCCTTTCCGGATCCCTGGCGGCTGCCGAAATCGGCGCCATCAGTGAACAGCAAAATCACCTTCCGCCCCTCCACGTTCTTGAGCTCATCGAGGCTGGAATACACGGCATCGTAAAGACGCGTCTGGTTGCCGAAGTCCAGATGCTTCAAGCTGCTGACGAGAGAATTCCTGTCACTGCTGAAGCCGGAGGCAAACTCGATCTTGTCGTTGAAGGCTCCCACGGCCGCCTTGTCTTGTGGCGACAAGCGGAGGAGGAACTGCTCGGCGCCGGCATAGAGATCCTTCAGGCGATCGGTCATGCTGACGCTCGTATCGAGCATGACAACAGCGGTGAAAGGGCGCACCTCATTGTCGAAGATGCTGATCTCCTGTGGCTTGCCGTTGTCCAGGACTTCGAAGTCTTCTTTGCTGAGATCGGTGACCAGGCGGTTGTTGGCGTCCACCACCGTCACGTAAGAGGCCACCACGCGAGAACCCGACCGAAACGTGGGCTCCTGGGCAGCAACGGACAGGCCGACCATCACGAGCGCAACGCCCGCGAGCCCTGTTAGACGCGAGTGATAATACACATGTGGAGCTTAACAGCGGCACACGCGAATGTCGACGGCCCGCACGTGGTATGAGTGAAAGTGACGCGCGCCTGAAGATGAAGGAGCATGACGCATGAATCGGGTCCTCGCCAGTGGTGTCGCTGCAATGTGTGTCGCCAGCCTTGTCGTGATCGCCGCCCAGCAAACGCCGGTTTTTCGCGGCGTGGGCGATGCGGTCCGCGTGTTCGTCACGGTCACAGATGGCGACCGGCTGGTGACGAACCTTGCGCAGAGCGACTTCGAAATTCGCGACGACGGCAAACCCCAACCCATCACGCTATTCGACAATACTCCCCAGCCGATACGTCTCGTCGTTATGCTGGACGTGTCAGGCAGCATGGAGGGGAACCTGCCGCTGCTGCGTGCCGCTTCGGATCAGTTGTTCGCGCGGCTGCGTCCTGACGACGTCGCGCGGGTGGGCACGTTTGGGCGCGACATCACCATCAGTCCGTCGTTTACACGCAATGTCAATGAGCTGCGGAGCGCGTTGCCGACGATGATTGCGCCCGACGCCCCAACGCCCTTGTGGCGCGCGCTCGAAAAGGCGCTCCAGGCGTTCGACGACGAGAGCGATCAGCGCCCGGTGATCCTTGTCTTGAGCGATGGCAAGGACAGCGGCTTGTTTGATTTCAGCCAAAGCCCCATCAGCCAGGCGGAGATCATCGACAGGGCGCGCCTCGATGCGGTGATGATCTATGCGGTAGGTATGCGCAGCAGAAGCTCACAGCGCATGCCTCCAGGCGCCGGGCCTGGTGGCCTCCAGGCCATGATGAGGGCCGACATGCCAGATCCCGGCCTCGCACGCGTTGCGCAGGAAACCGGTGGCGGCTATCTGGAGATTCGTGCGGGCCAGGACCTCGCCTCGGCGTTCGCCCGCGTCGCCGACGAGTTGCACAGTCAATACCTGCTCGGGTTCGCGCCGCCCAAGCGCGATGGCAAGAAACACGACCTCGACGTGCGGCTGACGCAGCGTGGACTGACGCCCCGCGCGCGCAAGAGTTACATCGCGCCGAAGAACTAAACGGCTCCCATGTCTCACCGCAGAGGCGCAGAGACGCTGGGCATTCTTTGAGCAAGACACCAGTCGACCGATTCCTCATCGCGCTCCACACGAGCGACGTGGAGCAAGTGCGGAAGCTGCTCGAGGAGCACGCCGATGTGCGAGCAGTCGTGAACGAGCCGATCAGCTATTTCAACAGCCGGCCGGTCGCACGAGCGACGAAGAATTTGCCGATGCTTGACGTGTTGCTGGCGCACGGCGCGGATCTCAACCTCAAGAGCACATGGTGGGCGGGCGGGTTCGGACTTCTGGAGCACGGTTGTACGCCTGAGGAGGCGGCACCGCTGATCGAGCGGGGAGCGGTCGTCGACGTTTTTGCGGCGGCGCACCTCGGCATGTTCGATCGGCTGCGGGAGCTCGTCGATCGTGAGCCGATGCTCGTTCACGCACGCGGCGGCGACGGGAAGACACCGCTCCACTGCGCGCGTACCGTCGAGATCGCGCAATACCTGATCGAGCGTGGCGCCAAGGTCGACGCGCGCGATGTGGATCACGAGTCGACGCCTGCGCAATACCTCGTGCGCGACGCGCCGGACGTGACGCGGCTGCTCGTCGAGCACGGCGCGTGGTGCGATATCTTCATCGCAGTCGGATTGCGTGATGTGGCTCTCGTCGAGCGTTGCCTGCGCAACGACCACGAGTCGCTCGACCATCGCACCGGACAAGGCAAGTACGCAGTCGCCCACAACGGCAAGCGGGCGGCGACGCGCGAGGAGATCGGCGATCGCCGCGGCGATATCTATCGGTGGGTGTTCGATCACAATATCTCGGCCGTCGAGGCAGCAGCTCGCCTCGGCTACAACGACATCATGGAGTTGCTGTTGCGTGATGCCTCGCCCACCCAGCGGCTACTGGCCGCTTGCGCGACGGCGAACCGTGCCGCCGCCGAGGCCGTGATCGTGTCGCAGCCGGGCGTGGTGGCTGGACTCACACACGACCAGATGCGGTTGATCTCCGATAGAGCCCATGCCGGCGACACCGCCGCCGTCGTTCTGATGCTCGACCTGGGATTCGATGCTCGCGTCGCCGGCCCCAACTACGCCGACGCGCTCCACTGGGCGGCTTTTCTGGGCAATGCTCAGATGGTGCGGGCGCTCCTCCGGCACAATCCACCGATCGGCGTCCGTGAGGCTAGCTACAACGGCACGCCATTGGACTGGTGCATGCACGGCTCTCTACACGGGTGGATGCGAGACAAAGGGGACTTCGCAACTACGGCCCAGCTGCTTCTGGATGCGGGCGAACGCGCCGCGCCTGCCGCCCTGCCAACCGGCCGCGACGATGTGGACGCCGTGCTGCGCGCCTATCTAGCGGCGAGACACAGATAATTTCTCCCCCTAGTCTTCTGCTCTCCTGTTAGAAAGCTGAAGCTCCCGCTGCTGCTCGAGATCCAGCTCTGCCGCAATCTCTTTCGCGCGTCGCATCGCGTCGTGGACGTTGGCAAGAATATTTGCGTCCCCGACGTGCGCATGAAACTCTGCTCGGGCCATCAGATGAGCCGGCTGCTGCCGCGCGCCGCACAGCAACAGCGTGCGGCCGGAGAGCCGCACTTGATCGGCAAGATCGGCAAGCGCCTGCAGTCCCGACGCGTCCATCGCCGGCACATGCCGAAGCCGCATGATGATGATGGGCGGCAGTGCGGGTAGATGATCGAGAATCTTCGTGAGTTTGTCGGTGGCGCCGAACAGGAAGGGGCCGTGAATGCGATACACGGCGGCATAGTCAGGAATGGCTACGCCCTGCAGCGAGTGAAGGCGGCCTTCCTCGACGAGCGAGCCTGTCACGCGCGCGACGGATGTCGTTTCGGCAACCCGCCGGATAAAGAGGAGCGCCGCCAGCACCATTCCGACCTCAACCGCGACGGTAAGATCCGCCAGAACCGTGAGCGCAAACGTCGCGAACCAGACCGCGATGTCCGCCTTGGTCATCTTGAGGAGCGATGGAATTTCGTGCCACTCGCCCATGTTGTAGGCGACGACGAACAGCAAGCCTGCCAGCACTGCCAGAGGCACGCGCGCGGCAAGCGGTGCCGCGAACAGGAGAATGAGCAGGAGCGTCAGCGCGTGAATCATCCCCGCGACGGGCGTCTTCGCTCCCGAGCGGATGTTGGTCGCCGTTCGCGCGATCGCGCCGGTCGCCGGCAGGCCTCCGACCAGCGGCGAGAAGATGTTGGCGATTCCCTGCCCTATCAGCTCGATGTTGGGATTGTGCCGCGTGCCCGTCATGCGATCGGCGACGGTCGCCGACAACAGCGATTCGATCGCGCCGAGCATGGCGACGGTCATCGCCGGCACCAGGAGATCCGGAAGCACTGACCATTGGATGACGGGAAATTGAATCCGCGGCAAGCCCGACGGGACTCCCCCGAACCGGGTCCCGATCGTCTCGACCGGGAGTCCCATCGCAATCGCGGCAATCGACACACCGAACATCGCGACGATGGTGCCCGGCACCCGCCTCAATACGCGCGGTGCGGCCACGACGGTGAGAACGGTGGCTACGCCGAGCGCCGTTGCCGCGACGGAGATCGTGCTGAAATGGGCGACGATGACGCGTATGCGGTCGACGAAGTGATCGGGCACCCGCTCGATGCGCAGTCCAAAAAAATCCCTGAGCTGCGTGCTTGCGATCAGCACGGCGATGCCGTTGGTAAACCCGACGACCACGGGACGTGGGATGTACTTGACGGCCGACCCGACGCCCGACGCGCCGAGACCGATAAGTATCATGCCGGCCATCATCGTGCAGACGAACAGCCCATTGATGCCGTACTGGCCGACGATGCCGGCGACGACAACCACAAACGCACCGGTCGGCCCGCCAATCGCCGTCGTCGATCCGCCGAGTGCTGCCGTGAGAAACCCGGCAACGATCGCGCAGTAGATGCCGGCCTCCGGAGACAGTCCGGACGCAATGGCGAACGCCATTGCCAGCGGCAAGGCGACGAGCCCGACGGTGACGCCGGCGATGGCGTCGGACATGAAGATGTCGCGGTTGTAACGCCGCAGCGCGATGATGGATTGCGGGACCCAATGATGCATGGGCACTTCCAGTTTAGTGGCGCGCGACTAAACCACTGATTCTGCTACAATAAGCAGATCATGATTTCAGTCAGCGGCGTCTCCATGCGGTACGGCTCCAAGACCCTCTTCGAGGAGGTCACCACCACCTTTTCGGCCGAGCGGCGTTACGGCTTGACGGGCCCGAACGGAGCCGGCAAGTCGACGTTCATGAAGCTGTTGACCGGCGAGCTCGATCCCCAGCAAGGCACGGTCGTCCGGCCGGCCAAACTGGGCGTTCTTCGGCAGGATCAGTACGCGTTCGACAGCTATCGCGTTATCGACACGGTCATCATGGGCAACCGGCGGCTCTGGGACGCGCTGATCGAGCGCGACAAGCTGTACGAAGTGCCCGAGATGACCCATGAAGCCGGCATGCGCCTGGGCGAGCTCGAGGGCATCGTCGGCGAAGAGGACGGGTACTCGGCGGAAAGCGACGCCGCGATTCTGCTGCAGGGCCTCGATATTCCCGACGAACTGCACGACCGAAAGATGGCCGAGCTCCAGGGCGGACAGAAAGTGCGCGTTCTGCTGGCGCAGGCGCTATTTGGACATCCTCAGGCATTGCTGCTCGACGAGCCGACCAACCACCTCGACCTCGACTCGATCCACTGGCTGGAAGAATTTCTGAACCGGTACGAGGGCACGCTCATCGTGATCTCGCACGACCGGCACTTTCTGAACGCCGTGTGCACGCACATCGCCGATATCGACTACCAGACGATCATCACCTATACCGGCGGCTACGACGATATGGTGATGGCAAAAACGCAGATCCGATCCCAGGTCGAAGCGGACAACGCACAGCGCGAGAAGAAGATCGCGCAGCTTACCGACTTCATCCAGCGCTTCGGCGCCGGCACTCGCGCCAGCCAGGCCACCGCGCGACGCAAGGAAGTCGAGCGCCTGCAGACGACCGAACTGGCGCGCTCGAACATCCAGCGTCCATACATCAAGTTTTCGATGAAGCGGCCGTCCGGGAAGGTGGCTCTCGAGTTCAAAGGGCTGAAGAAGTCGTTCGGTCGCCTCTCCGTCATTCCCGGCATGGATGCGGTCGTCAATCGCGGCGAGCGAATCGTGCTTGTCGGGCGTAACGGCGCAGGCAAGACGACGATGCTGAAGGCGCTGCTGAGCGACGCGCCGGGGATGCCCGCTTCGGCCGCGGATCTGGACGCAGGCAAGATGACGTGGGGACATGAGGTCTCGATCGGCTACTTCCCGCAGGATTCGACCGGACTCATTCAGAAGGGAATGGCCGCGGTCGAGTGGCTGCATCAATTCGACCCGGATGCCTCACGGCAGGATATTCACGGGCTGCTCGGCCAAATGCTGTTCAGCGGCGAGGAGGGGCTGAAACCGACTGACGCGCTCTCCGGCGGCGAGACTGCCCGTCTGCTCTTCTGCCGCATCATGCTGCAGAAGCCGAACGTCCTGATTCTCGACGAACCGACCAACCATCTCGATCTCGAGTCGATCAACGCGCTGAATATCGCGCTTCAGAAGTTCGAGGGCACGATTCTGCTGGTCACCCACGATCAGGATCTACTGGAAGAAGTCGGCACTCGCGTCTGGCAATTCGACAACGGCAGGATCGTCGACTTCAAGGGGACCTACGAAGAGCTGACGGGGACCGAGCAGAGGGCGAGAGCCTAGGGTGAAAGCGGGAATCTGAAAGCTGGAATCCAAAAACTAGAATCTGAGAGCTGATAGCTGATTTAAAGACGCCGTCTGCGATCCTCGGCGACGGGCACGGCGGGCTTATCGCGATCTCGCATTTCAAAAATCGCGAACTTCTCCATCACCAGATACTCGGCCAAGGCCGGTGGCAGTTCGTACACTTCGCCGGGCCGGTAATGCTTCAACGACATTCCCTGAACCATTCCCAGCGGCTGCCGCGTAATCCTCACCCTCATGAGCGCTACGGTCTATCTCCCTTGCATTCATGCTAGCAGGAATACAGGAGCGCATTACGCGGGAAATGCGGAAAAGAGCTTGCGTGCGGAAACAATTTCTCGGATCGCTGTATCGAGGAAATACAACTGCACAGATTTCAGCCACACATAGGGGTGATTTTTCGCCTAGATCGTCATCCTGCACACGACGCCGACATCATCGCAATACCACAACGTGCCGTTCCAAATCGTCAACCCGTGCGCGACGGGATCCGAATCGGCTAGCTGAATCTTCTCCACGATCGATCCCGTTTCGACGTCGTACTTGAAGAAGGCCGCGAGGTTCGAGTCGCCGTGCCACAGGTACCGCCCGTCGAAGGCCAGGCCGTGGGGGCGATTGCCCGGCGTGCGGAAGATTTTCTGCACGACCCATGACTTCGCTTCGATCTGGTAAATCGATCGCGCGGATGTCGACGTGGTCCAGAGATGGCCGTCTCGCCACTCTTGACCGTGCGCGCCCTGCAAGCGATTGCTGGGCACCTGCGTCAGCCGCGCGAGAGGCGCGCCCGCATCCGCTGGCGTTGCGCGGTCCTGGGCCAACGGTCCACCCGCAAGCGGGCTCCGCCGCTGCGGCGGATCCCCGGCCATCGCATACATGATCGAGCCCGGCGTCGGGCGACGCTCGATCGTGGCGCCCGTCCTGGCGTCGCAGCGCACGTTCTCATAGCTGAACGTCGAACCGATCCACAGCGCCTCGCCGTCGTAGGTGATGCCGCTCGGACGCACGGTGTCGGTCTCGAACGATCGCAGCACCCGCCCATCCGCGTAGTCGACGAGGCAGGCCCTGCTGCCGGCGCTCTGGTCGATAATCCACAGCCCCTCTTTCGTCGCCTGCAACCCGTTGGGCTGCGGCCCCGGAGACTTGAACGCAATTTCCACCTTGCCGGTTTTCCGGATCGGAACCTTGTCGAGAGCCGGCGGATTGCACATCGACGCATCCGCCCCGCGCGGCAACGCCGCCGTGGACACTCCCGCCGCGACACCAAAGAACACTCGACGGCTGATCAATGGAACCTCCAGGTCTGTCTCGGTCCGCCTGAAGGCGGACTCTACGAAAAGGTGTTTTGTGCCGGCGATTCTAGCAGCTTCGCGGCTATGGGGCCGGTATCTTGAGGGGTACTTCCTCCGCGAAGTGACACGCAGACCAGTGTCCGGGGACGACTTCGCGGAGCGCCGGCTCTTCAGTCGAGCAGATCGGCTGCGCCATGAAACATCGCGGATGGAAGCGGCAGCCCGAGGGAGGGTTCGCCGGATTCGGCACGTCGCCCTTCAGCACGATGCGGGCTTTGCGTGCGTCGGGATCGTGCTGGGGAATGGCGGAAAGGAGCGACACCGTGTACGGGTGGCGCGGATCGCGATAGAGATCGAGGCTCGGCGCCAGCTCGACAATCTTTCCCAGATACATCACCGCGACGCGGTTGCTGATGTGCTCGACGACCGACAGATCGTGCGCGATGAACAGATAGGTCAGCGACATCTCCTTCTGCAGGTCGCGCAGCAGATTGACGATCTGCGCCTGGATGGAGACATCGAGCGCCGACACCGGCTCGTCGGCGATGATCAGCCGGGGCGTGAGCGCGAGCGCGCGCGCAATGCCGATGCGCTGGCGCTGGCCGCCTGAAAATTCGTGCGGGTATCGCGCGGCCTGGCTCGGCGACAGGCCAACCATCCGCATCAGCTCTCCGACACGTTCTCGGGCCTCGCGGCCTCCCTTCACGATCCCGTGCACCGTCAGCACCTCGGTCAGCATCGTGCGCACGCTCAGCCGCGGGTTGAGGCTGGAGTAGGGATCTTGAAAGATGATCTGCATGCGGCGGCGAAGCAGTCGCAACTCGCGGAACGGCAGGCCGGTGATTTCGCGTCCCTCGAACTTGACGCTGCCCGAGGTTGGCTCGATCAGTCGAAGAATGCAGCGTCCGGTGGTCGTCTTGCCGCAGCCGCTCTCCCCCACCAGTCCGAGCACCTCGCCCTCCTTCACGGCGAAGGAGACGCCATCCACGGCGCGGACGTGCCCGACGGTTCGCGAGAACAGCCCCTTTTTAATCGGGAAATGTTTCTTGAGGTCCGTGACCTCGAGAATGGTCGGCGTGTCCAGCGTCATTTGGACACTTCGATCGGCGGCGGCACCGGATCCAGAGTCCCGGCGGCTATCTCACGCGCGCGCCAGCACCGCGAGAGGTGATCGCCGACGATCGCTTCGAGCGGCGGATCGAGCAGACACTTCTCAATCATCACCGGGCATCGGGGATGAAACCGGCAGCCGGCCGGAAAGCGGGCGGGATTCGGCACCGTGCCGGGAATCACGCGGAGTCGATCGACGACTTCGCCAAGCTTCGGCAGCGACGACTGCAATCCGGCGTTGTAGGGATGCAGCGGCCGCCGAAACGCGGACCGCACGTCGGCATACTCGACGATCTGTCCGCCGTACATCACCGCGACGCGATCCGCCGTCTCCGCGACCACGCCGAGGTCGTGGGTGATGAGAATGACGGCCATACCCATCTCGCGCTGAAGTTCCTTGAGCAGCTCGAGGATCTGCGCCTGGATCGTCACGTCGAGCGCGGTGGTCGGCTCGTCCGCGATCAGCACGGCGGGCCGGCACGCCAGCGCCATGGCGATCATCACCCGCTGCCGCATCCCTCCAGACAGCTGGTGCGGATACTCGTCAACCCGCTGAGGAGCGGCTGGAATGCCGACGCGCTCGAGCATCTCGATGGCACGGGTCCGCGCCTGGGCGCGCGTCATCTTTTCGTGGAGCACGAGCGCTTCGATGATCTGTTCGCCGCACGTGTAGACCGGGTTCAAGGCGGTCATCGGCTCCTGGAAAATCATCGAGATCTCCTTGCCGCGGATCGCCCGCATCTGTTCGTTGGTCAGTGGAACGAGGTCGCGCCCCTTGAACAGAATCCGCCCCTCGACGATTCTCCCCGGCGGCTGCGGAATGAGCTTCAGTATGGAGAGAGCCGTCACGCTCTTGCCGCTGCCCGATTCGCCGACCACGGCGAGCGTTTCGCCGGCATTGACCTCATACGAGACGCCATCGACAGCGCGGATGACGGCGGCGTCGGTGAAAAAATATGCCTTCAGGTTCTCGAGGCGCAGCAACGGCTCGCGGCTCATGCCCGCCCTCCGCTGACTCTGCGTGGATCGAGCGCGTCGCGCAGGCCGTCGCCGAGGAAATTGAAGGCCATCACCGTGACGAAAATGGCGATTCCAGGGACGAACAGCAGCCAGGGGAACGACGTGAGCGCTCGAATGCTGCGTGCCTGGTTCAGCATGTTGCCCCACGACGCGCTCGGCTCCTGCACACCGACGCCGAGAAACGACAGGATGACCTCGCCGAGGATGTATCCGGGAATCGACAGCGTCGCCGCCACGATCACGTACGACATCGTGTTGGGCAGCACGTGGCGCGCAATCACGCGAAAGCGCCCGAAGCCCAGCGCTTCCGCCGCCGTCACGTAGTCGCTCTTGCGCATCGAGAGCACCAGGCCGCGGATGACGCGCGCGAGACCCGCCCATCCGATGAACGCCAGGATCGCGACGATGCCCAGGTACACCTGATGGCTCGGCAGATCCATCGGGAACACGGCGCGGAGCGCGATGATGAGATACAGCGACGGGATGCTGAGCAGCAGCTCGGTCATCCGCATGATCGCGGTGTCGATGAATCCGCCGAAGTACCCGGCGATGCCGCCGAGCATCAGGCCGAGCGTGAACGAGATGGCGATGCCCACCAGGCCCACAGTCAGCGAAATCTGCGCTCCGAACAGCAAACGCGAGAGCACGTCGCGGCCGAACGAGTCGCTGCCGAACAGGAAAATCCGTCCGGGCGGGTCCACTCCGTAGAGATGGAGATTCGACGGCAGAAACCCCATGAGCTCGTAGGAATACCCGCGGACGAAGAATTTCACCGGCAACTCGCGCGCGAGATCCTCTTCGTAGGCAAAGCTGCTCATATCGGTGACCCGCATGTCACGCACGTACGGCCGCAGGCTGAAGCGGCCATCGGCGCGCACCCAATGCAGGGTCTGTGGCGGATGAAAGTACTTCGCGCGGTCCATTTCCTCCTGCGGATACGGCGCGACAAAAGGCGCGAACAGGGCCAGGAGGTAGAACATCGCCAGCACGACGCCGCCCGCAATCGCCAGCGGGCTTTTCCGCATCTGCGTCCAGAACACGACGCCGGGCGACTGCGGCGCGACGACGTCTTCGTTCAGTCGCAGAGCCTCCTCCGCGCCGCTCGCGGCTCTCATGTCGAATCCGTCGGGCCGAACGATCTCAGTCATAGCTGATCCGCGGATCCGCAATGGCCAATAGAAGGTCGGCGATGAGATTGCCGACGATCAACACGAGCGATGCCATCAGCACGGCCCCCATCACGAGGTACTGATCCTGCGTGAGGATCGCATCGAGCGTGATGCGCCCGAGTCCCGGCCACGAAAAGATGATCTCGACGATGAATGATCCGGACACGAGGGCGCCGAGTGTGTAGCCGAAGAGCGTGATCATCGGGTTCAACGCGTTTCGCAGCGCGTGCTTGACGATGACCGTCCGCTCGCTCAGCCCCTTGGCGCGGGCCGTCGTCACGTAATCGAGACGAAGCACGTCGAGCAGACTGCCGCGCATTTGGCGCATCCGGCTGGCCAGCGGAATCAAGCCGACCACCAGCGCCGGCAGCGCGAGGTGGTAAAGGATGTCGAAGAACTGACTGATGCCGTCGAGCTCGTCGTAGTCGAGCGATCGCATGCCGCCGACCGGGAACCAGCCCGTGCGCGCGGCCATCATCAGCAGCAGCAGGGCCGCCAGGATCTCCGGTATCGACAGCCAGATGAACGCGATAAACGAGAGGGAGCGATCGATCCACGAGTGCTGCTTTACCGCGGCGATCACGCCGAGGGGAATCGCCAGCACCCAGGTGATGAACGCGGCCGCGCCGGCGAGCATCAGCGTGTTGGTGAAGCCGTCGCTCAGCACCTCGAACACCGGCTGATGGCGCGCGAACGACTGGCCGAAGTCGAAGTACAAGATGACGTTCCTGAGGTAGATCCCGTACTGGACATACCACGGCTGATCGAGGCCAAACCGCACGCGCATCGCCTCGATGGTCTCGGCCGAAATGCCCGGGTTCTCCGCCATCTGGTTGAGGAAGTCTCCCGGCGCCAGCTGGAGCAGGACAAACGTCATCAGCGAGATGCCGAAGAGGAGTGGAATGGTCTGCAGCAGGCGCCGCAGTACGTAGGTACGCATGGCGGGGCGTCAGCTCTCGCGCGGTTTCACGAACACGCGATCGATGTTCCAGAGGACGCGATGCGCCATGGCGCTCGGCTGGACGTTGCCGAACCGGTTGCTGATAGGCAGCTTGATCTTGAGAATCGGCAGCCAGACAAACCAGGATTGTTCGCTCATGGTTGTCTGGATTTCCTTGTTCGCCGCCTTCTGCGCGGTGACATCCAGATTGCTGAGGATCTCGTCGAGAAGCCGATCGATTTGCGCCTCTTCCTTGGTGCCGGGCTTTTGCTGGCGTGGGAACCAGAAGTGGGTCTCGCCGGCCGAGCGCAGGACGTTCTGACTGTTCCCTGGAGTCGGCGGCACGCCACTCTGCAGCCCGAGCAGAATCGCGTCGTACTGGAAATCGGATCGCGAATTGGTGATCAAGGTATTGAATTCGGTCGGCGCGAGCGTGACCCGAATGCCGATCTTCGCCAGATCGTCCCTGATGAAGTTCATCATGCCGACGCGAATGACGTTGCTGGAGTTGGTCTTGAGCGTGAAGCTGACGGCATTCCCGCGCGTGTCTTCGATGACGCCGTCCCCGTTGGAGTCCTTCCAACCGAGGCCTGCAAGCAGCTTCCTGGCTTCGTCAGGGTTGTGGTCGTAGTGAATCAAATCGGGCACGTACCATTCCTTGTTGCCCCTGACTGAGAGCGACCAGCTCTTCTCGCCGTATCCGAAGAAAATGCTCGAGATCATGGAATCTCTGTCGATTCCCATTGATACCGCCCGGCGAAATACCGGATTGCTGAACCACGAATATTTCGTCGGGTCGGCATAAGAATCGCCGATCCGCCGGTCTGGCGGCAGCTTCTCGCCTGGCAGCGGCGTTTGTACCTTATTCAAGTTGAACCAGAGGAAATTGCTGCTTTGCGACGGCCCGAGATCGTGCAGCGTAAAATGACCTTCCTTCTGGTGTTCTTCGTACCAGCGATAGTTCTCAGGCTTGACGTCGTTGAGTCCGTCGAGGGCGCCCGAGCGGAACTTCAGATCGGCGGCATCCTGGTCGGGCACGATGAGAAAGATCAGCTCGTTCAGATACGGCAGACGCTGCTTCTGCTGGTCGTACCCGAAATAGTATGGATTGCGGCCGAGGACGGTTTTCTCGCCCGAGACGTACTGAACGACTCGCCATGCGCCGCCGGAGACGAGCCGATCTGGCGGCGTGGCGACGTTGTAGGCGGCCGCGAAAGTCCCCTCTGTGAATGGCTTCTCGAGGATGTGCTTTGGAATAATCGACAGACCGCCCTGACACACCGCATCGAGCAATGCGGCGTTGGGCTTTAGCGTATTTATCACGATCGTGTACGGATCCGGCGCGGAGACCTTGAACTCTTCCCCGCCGATCTTCAGCAGATCCTGGACGGCCGGGTGAACGTTCTTGTCGTACGCGACCTGAAAACTGAAGAGCACATCCTCAGCGGTAATCGGATGCCCATCCGAAAATGCGGCGCCCTTTCGCAGATGGAAAGTCCAGGTGACGCCGTCAGGGGTCGTCTCCCACGCCTTCGCCAGCTCCGGTTCGAACTGCTGCGTGCCGTTGTCGTACTTCACCAGTGAGGCATCCATCAGGATCGTGATATCGCTGGAGGAAGTCTCCGTCGCCATCATTCCGTTGAATGTCTTGGGATTGTTCGTCTGTCCGAGAACGAAGCGCCCGCCGTAATGTCCCACGCTCGGAAGCTGCCTGATGAGCGGCTCCGCGGGCGGAGGAATTTCATCCTTGTAGGCAACCGCATCGGTGGCGGTGCGCCGGCAACCAGGGGCCGCTGCCACGGCGAGGACGAGCGCGATCATCACGAGACGATTGAGGCTCATTTGACGTATACCTGCTCGATGTTCCAGAGGATGCGATGGGCCATCACGCTCGGCTGGACGTTGCCGAAGCGATTGCTGACAGGCACTTTGATCGTCGCGATGGGCAGCCAGATGAACCAGGCCTGGTCGTTGACGATGTTCTGGATCTCCTTCCATCTCTCCAGTTGCTGATGGTGCT
>Ga0184625_10000559_pt1 | contig 14277 bp, 16 predicted proteins | sample PLM3_30_b1_FD_133151 | JGI IMG/M metagenome (GOLD analysis project Ga0184625, IMG submission 133151) | Groundwater sediment microbial communities from an aquifer in East River, Colorado, USA - PLM3_30_b1 | ecosystem: Environmental > Terrestrial > Soil > Riparian zone | place: USA: East River... | reverse complement strand
GGACTATATCAGATAGTCAACCGTTGGTGAGCAAGGGTCTTGCCGTCGACCATGAGGTAGGAATCGCACACTTGCTCGAGGCCGACAGAGGGAACGCGTTGCCGTTCGCTCACGGTATAGAGGTGGTGGTGCCCGAAAAGATGCAGACGGGGCTGCATGGCGGACAGCACCTCGTTGATAGGGGTCTTCCCCGCATCCTTGACGCGTGGGAGTGGAAACGGGCGCGGAGCTTCGTGCGAGAGGAAAATATCGATGCCGTGTAGTGTCTTGAGCGCTTCCACTTCCTCGTGTACAAAATGACGTCGCCGATCGTCGCGGGGCGAAAGTCGACGCAACTCGCTCGCCGGCTTCTCGTACCAGGTCGGTGCGAATGTGCCGCCCAGACCCGCGAGCGTCAGTCCGTTGACACGCACGGACACCCCACTCGGAATGTAATGCAGATTCTTCAGCGTGCCCGAGCCGGGCGGCTGCGCCGCCACGAAATCGAAGTCTTCGTTGTTCCCTTTGATCCAGTACAGCGGCGCGCGCGGTGTGGGATAGGCGCCGTCCTCGGCAGCAAGATCGCCGGGGCAGACCCAGAATTCAACCTCGGGATGGCGCGCCATCACGCGATCGAGCGCGTCGAAATCGCCGTGCAGATCGCCGACAGCGCCAAAGACCATGGAATCGAGAAACTGGAATCTAAAATCTAGAATCTGGAAGCGGAACCCGGAGCCGCCCCCCTAACGTTGCGCGGGAGTCGGTGCGTCCGGAGGAACCGGGACAAGCAGATCTTTCTTATCCCAAATGAAATCGCTCTTGTTGTACACCGCGAGCTCGTAGTCCTTGCCCATGAAGATCGCCGATACCGGGCAGGCCTCTTCACAGTAGCCGCAGAAAATGCACCGCGTCTTGTGAATCTGATACGTGATGGCGTAGCGCGGTCCAGCCATGACCGACCCGTCGTTTTCCGCCGCTTCGAGATAGATGGCGTCGGCTGGACACGCGACCGCGCACAACCCGCAGGCCACGCATTTCTCGAGGCCCGCTTCGTCGCGCATCAGGACCTGCTTGCCTCGCCACTTGGGAAACATCGGGGACTTCTGATCGGGATAATTCACCGTGACCGCGGGCTTGAACATGTACTTGAACGTCGTCGCAAACCCGGTAATCAGCGCGCTCGTGTTCTCGAGAATCTGCTTCAACATGCTGCCAACATTGTAAGCCACAATTTGTTACGATAGGCGGTCGCTCGCGCGGTTGGCCTGGTCCCGTTTGCCGTGTACCGTTTGCTGTAAATGTTCCTGACCGCCGATCAATTCCTGTTGACGACGCTCGTCGTCAAAATCACGATCGTCGCGGCGCTCGCGACAATCCTGGTGCGGTATCACCGCTTCCGCCACATCCTCATTTCCGAGCGCCGCGCGTGGCCGGAACGCCTGCTGTTTGCGTTCAGCCTCGGCGTGCCGCTGGCGGCGGGGGTCACGTCGCGGCTGCTGCTCCACTACGAAGCGGCCGATCTGACGCTCGAAGGCGCGTTTCTCGCCGGCCTCATCGCCGGGCCATATGCCGGCGCCATTGTCGGCCTGATGGTCGCTTTGCCGGCGCTCCTGGCGGGCGAGTTCATTGCGCTGTTCTTTGCCGTCGGCTGCGGGTTCGCCGGCGGTGGCCTCCGCGAGGCCTGCCCGAATAAAGAAGAGATCTGGCACTTCTCGCCGTTCGTCTTCACCAAGCTGCATCGGCACGTATGGCGCATGCTCAGAAACGTCGGGGTCGACTGGGCCGTCATTTTTCTGCTCGCGCCGGTCGCGCTCGAGGTGCTTCGGCAGTTTCTCGGATGGCGCTTTGGTGAGCATCGCCTGTTCTTTCTGCACACCGAGGACATGACGGCGTTCTGGCTCGCGCTCGTCGTCCTGACGACAGTGCTGTGCGTCGCCACGCCGATCAAAATCTGGAACAACGCCCGCATCGAGCACCGGCTGGAGGAACAGGAAAAGCTGCTCCTGACCGCGCGCGTGGAAGCGCTCGCGAGCCAGATCAATCCGCACTTTCTCTTCAACACGCTGACGTCGATCCAGTCGCTGATCCGCACCAACCCGGAGACCGCGCGCACGGTCATCGTCAAACTCTCGGGTCTGCTGCGGCGCCTGCTCCGCAGCCGCGATCACTTCGTGACGCTGCGCGAGGAACTCGAGTCGATCGACGAATACCTCGACATCGAGGTCATCCGGTTCGGCCCGCAGCTCAAGGTGGAAAAACAAATCAGCCCCGATACGCTCGACGTGATCGTCCCGAGCATGATCCTGCAGCCGCTGGTGGAAAACTCGATCAAGCACGGGTTTTCGCGCAAAGTCGGCGGCGGACGCATCGTCATCCGAAGCGTCCGCCAGAACGGACACGCCATCATCGAGGTCGAGGATGACGGCATGGGGATGACCGACGATCGGCTCAACACGGCGCTGACCGATGGCATCGGCCTGAGCAACGTCAACGAGCGCCTCAGTGTCATCTACGGCGCGACCTACACCGTGAGAATCACGAGCGTGCCGAACCTGGGCACCATCATCCGGCTGGAGATTCCCGACATGGTGTCAGCGGAGAGAATTACGGCGTAGGTAAAAAGAGGGTCTGACCCTCTTTTTACGCGATTTGTAAATATGCCCCTCAAAGCCGTGGTCGTGGACGACGAGCAGCTGGCGCGGGAAGAGCTGTGCTACATGCTCGAGCAGATCGGACAGGTGGAAGTGATCGCGCAGGCCGGCAACGGCCTCGAGGCGGTCGGCATCGTCGAGCGCCTGGCGCCCGATGTCCTCTTTCTCGACGTGCAGATGCCCGGGCTCGATGGCTTCGAAGTCGCGAACAGGCTGATCCAGGGCGGCCACTCGCCGAGTATCGTGTTCGTGACCGCGTTCGACCGCCACGCGATTGAGGCGTTCGAAGTGAACGCGGTCGACTACCTGTTGAAGCCGGTCGAGGCGGCCAGGCTCGAAAAAGCCGTCGAACGCGCCCGCCAGCGGGTGGCCCCCACCCGCGAAGCGCCCCTGGACGGCCAAATCGAGCGCATCGTGCAGCTTATGGCCGACCGCCAGAGCAAGCGCGAACGGGTGGCCGTGAAGGTCGGCGACCGGTTCCTGCTCGTTCAGGCCGAGGAGATAATCTATGCGTCACTGACCGACGACTCGATTAACATAGTAACCAGCCAGCTGGCGGGAACGTCTAACTTCAGAACGCTCGACGAGCTGCAGGCGCGGCTCGACCCGGGCATCTTCTGGCGTGTGCATCGGTCGCACCTGGTTAACATCAACAAGGTCAAGGAGATAGTCCCCTGGTTCAGCAGGAATTACATCCTCAGGATGAAGGACGCGAAGGCCACGGAGATCCCGGTCAGCCGCGCTCAGACCAAGAGGCTCCGGGAGTACCTCCGCCTCTAGAATCACGCGTCCAGTTGGAGCGCGCCGAGGCCGAACAACTACGGCTTGGGATGGAGCCGGCCATGGCGGGTGAAGTTTCTGCCGCCGTGGCGGCACCTGTCATCGTCACGGTTCCCGCCGCGACCGATCCGGCTGTGCGGTCCAAGACGGCCGAGCGGCTCAGGATGGTGCGCGACGAGCTCATCGCGTGGTTCAAGACCCTCGCGTCCGCCGCGGTCTACGCCACGCTCATCGTCACCTTCGGATTTCAGGTGGCGCGGGTCGAAGGCATGAGCATGGCCCCGACGCTCGAGGATCAGGACCGCCTCATCGTCAACAAGCTGGCCTACCGCATTGGGGAACCGCATCACGGCGACATCGTGATGCTCTACTACCCGATCGACCCCAACAAGTCGTTCGTCAAGCGAGTCATCGCTGAAGAAGGCGACACCGTCCGCATCGTCGACGGCAACGTCTTTGTGAACGAAACGCCGATGAAGGACGATTTCGTCCCGGAGGATTTCCGGGCGCACGACGACTGGGGCCCCCAGGTCATTCCCGAGGGGTACTATTTCGTCCTTGGCGATCACCGCAACAACAGCTCCGACAGCCGTCACTGGGGCTTCGTCCCGAAGCGCTACATCATCGGCAAGGTGCAAGTGCGCTGGTGGCCTATACCTACTGCGCGTGTGTTTTGAGCTTCGCACTAGTGGAAGATTGGCAGCTCGGTAGATTGATAGATTAGGAAATGCCGTAATCTTCCAATCCACCAGTCTTCCCATCTAGCAATGCGAACTGAGTCTCGATACAGCGAAGTTCGCAAAGTTCTGTTCCGCGTACTGTGGCTGAACCTCGCCGTCGCCCTGGCGAAGATCATCTTTGGCCAGATCAGCGGATCCATCAGCATCCTTTCCGACGGCTTTCATTCGCTCATCGATGGCGCGTCGAACGTCGTGGCACTCGTCGGGCTACGCCTGGCGGACAGGCCACCGGACGCCAATCATCCCTACGGCCACCGGAAATTTGAGACCCTGGCAGCCGGCGCCATCGCGCTGTTCCTGCTGATCGTGGTCGTCGAAGTGGCGCAAGTGGCGTTCGTCCGCTTCCGCTCGGGCGGCGCCCCAGCGGTCACCGGCGCGAGCTTCGCGATCATGCTCGGCACCCTCGTCATCAACATCGCGGTCGTTCGCGCGGAGCGCAAGGCCGCGAAGCGCCTGTCGAGCGAGCTGCTGCTCGCCGACGCCAGACACACGCAAAGCGACGTCCTCACCTCAATAGCGGTCGTTGCGGCGCTTGTCGGGTCGGCCTACGGCTATCCCCTGCTCGACCCGCTGGCGGCACTCGTCATCGTCGGCTTCATCGGCTATGCCGGTTTCGAGATTGCCCGTGACGCCGCGCGGATCCTGTCGGACGAGATTGTCATTTCCGAAGAGGACGTCAGCAAGGTCGTGCAGAGCGTGCCGCGGGTGCTCGGGTGTCATCAGATCCGCTCGCGAGGATCTGCCGATCACGTGTTTCTCGATCTGCACGTCTGGATGGATGGGGCGACGCCATTGGTCGACGCGCACGCGGTCTCACACGAGGTGAAGGACAGGTTGATGCAGCAATATCCACAAATCGCCGACGCGATAATTCATATCGAACCGCCGCCCCTGGGGGCTAGGCGGTAGGTGGTAGGCGGTAGGCGGTAGGTAGTCGCTCGCGACCCACGTCACCCACGCGACCGTACGTACTCCCCCGATCGGCCGCCGCGTTTTTCCATCACGCAAATGTTGCCGATCACCATGGTCTTATCGAGCGCCTTCAGCATGTCGTAGATCGTCAGCGCCGCAACGGCAACCGCGGTGAGCGCTTCCATCTCGACACCAGTACGCCCGGTCGTCCGCACGCGCGATTCGATGAGGTAGCCGTTCTTCTCGCGTGTGATCTCGACATCGACGTGCGACAACGCGAGCGGATGGCAGAGCGGAATCAGATCTGACGTGCGCTTGGCCGCCACGATGCCCGCGAGACGGGCGGTCTGGAGGGGATCGCCCTTCTTCACTTTTCCGGCTCGGATCGCGCGCAGCGCCACGGCGCCGACTCTGATGCGCCCGCGTGCGACGGCTTCGCGCGCAGTCTCGGGCTTGTCGCCGACGTCGACCATGCGGACGCGCCCTCGCGGATCGACGTGAGACAGTCGCTTCTTCATTCGCCTTCCTGGGCAAGGTAGAACGACAGGCTCTCGAGCGACACCGTCAGATCGACGCTTTTCAATTTCACATCGGCGGGCGCCCGCAACGTGCCTGGCGAGAAGTTCAGAATCGCCTTGATGCCCGCGTCGACGACTTGATTGACCACATCCTGCGCAGCCTCGGCCGGCACGGCAATGACGGCGATGGCAATCTTGTCGCGAGCGGCGAGCTTGCGCAGCTCGCGGATATCGAAAATGGGGACGCCTGCCCGTGACTTCTGTCCGACTTTCCCCGCGAGCGTATCGAAGAGCGCCGCGATCTGAAAGCCTTCCTGCTGAAATCCCGGATAGTCGGCCAGCGCGAGGCCGAGGTTGCCCGCGCCGAAGATGGCGACCTTGAGGCGGCGGTCGAGTCCGAGAATCTGTCGAAGGTGTTGCTTCAAATCCTTCACGTAATACCCGACGCCGCGGACGCCGAACTCGCCGAAGTACGCGAGGTCTTTGCGAATCTGCGCGGCATTGAGGTGAAACTGGTGCGCGAGCGATTGCGACGACACGGTCTTGACGCCGTCGGCGTCGAGAGTGTTGAGGCACCGCAGGTAAACCGACAGCCGATTGGTGGTGAGCTCGGACACCTGGTCGCTGAGTTGCTTGCGCTTGATCGCCAATTTCACAAGGATTTTATAGCGGTTCCGTCCGGAATTGGTACAATCGAACCGTCCGCAGATGAAGCTGACCCGCGTGATTCGCTCTCTCGGCGCCGTCACGCTCGCGGTAGCTGCCGCGACGGCCGGTTTTGGGCAAACTGCGTCGAGACGCGCCGCGTCGCCTGCCTCGTTGCTCGCCTACCCTGGGTTTTACCAGGGCCAGCCAGTCGTGGTGCGGGGCACGCTGGTGACACGCGATCAGCCGGTACTCCTTTCTCCGACGATTGACCGATCGATTCCCCTGATTTTCCGCGGGCCGTCGCCGATCGACGGTCCCGTTGAATTGCGCGCGAGCTTCTGGGATGTCGGCCGCCTCCCGCACGACGATCCGCGAATCGCGACGCTCGGCCTCGATCGACTGCTGCCGAAAGGCGTCGAGGGCGATTGGCCTCGCCCGGGAGAAGTGTTCGCGCTGACGGTGACCGATGGGATGGCGCTGAAGCTCCCGGAAGGCCCGCCGTCGCTGCGTGACATCGCGCTCGATCCGTCTCCCTATGTGGGGCAGCGCGTGAGAGTGACGGGACAGTTTCGAGGACGCAACCTGTTCGGAGACACCGCGCAGACGCCCAGCCTCAGCCAATGGGACTTTGTGTTGCGGAGCGCCGACGCATCGGTCTGGATCACGGGTCTTCGACCTCGCGGCAAGGGCTTCAATCTCGACACCGGCGCCCGCGTCGACACCGGCACGTGGCTCGAAACGACAGGTGTTGTCAGGGTCGGCAAGGGTCTCGTATGGATCGAAGCACAACAGTTTGCCCTGACCAAACCAACGCTCGAGACGCGCAACGCGGAAGTGCCTGCGATTCCCGAGATGGGTCCTCCACCCCAGGTGATTTTCAGCGATCCGACCGAAGGGGAGATCGACGTCGCACTGAAAAGTCCCGTCCGGCTGCAGTTTTCGCGCGACATGAACCCCGAGACGTTCAAAGGCAACGTTCAGTGGACGTTCACGGCCGTCGATGCCGTCAACACCGGCGCCGACACACCTCGCGAGGCATCCCGGCCGGCCAACTTCAAATACGACAACGCGAAGCGCTCGCTCGAAATCCGGCTGCCGCCCGACGCCTCGGCGTCGTACCGCAACGTCATCGTCGAGCTGCACGACGGCATTGCCGCCACCGACGGCGCGCGCCTCAAGCCCTGGCAGCTGACCTTCGCATTCGGGGCGCAGTGAATTCTTTTTGAAAAGTTTCTCCTCCTCTCCTATCCTCCTGTTGAAAGCTAGATGAAGACGTTCGACGCGCGGACAAGCGAGCGCTGGCGGCGCTGGCTGGCGAAGCACCACGCGAGCGAGTCTGAGGTCTGGCTGATCTTCCACAAACAACATACCGGCAAGCCGTCGGTCGCCTACAACGACGCGGTCGACGAAGCGTTGTGCTACGGCTGGATAGACAGCCTCATCAAACGCGTCGACGACGATCGATACGCGCGCAAGTTCACTCCCCGAAAAGTGGACAGCAACTGGTCGTCGGCGAACATCAAACGATATGCGGCGCTGAAGGCGTCGAATCGTCTCGCCGCACCCGGGCTGGAGCGGAGTCCGGATGGACGTCCGGTCGTGGATATGGCTCGGCCCGGCTACGTGCCCGAGTACATCGAGCAAGCGATCAGGAAGAACGCGCGGGCGTGGAAATTCTTCGAGAATCTCGCGCCGTCGTACCGGCGCCTGTACGTCACCTGGGTGGACTCCGCCAAGCGGGAGGTCACGAAGCAGAGCCGGCTGCGGCAGGCGATCGAAATGCTGAAGTCAGGGAGAAAACCCGGGATATAGCGGCGGTCACCTCTCAGCTCGCTCCACCGGCCCGAGCGCGAGCAGCTCCTCTACCCGCGAACGCACTTCGTCAGCAAGGCGTTCGCGATCGGAGATATCCATGCCGCGTGTCTCTACGGGCCGTCCAATGCGCACGCTGACCGTCGCCGGGCGCACGATCGGACTCCCCTTTCGCATCGACGCGGTGCCTCCTTGAATCGCCACAGGAACGACCGGCACCTGCGCTTTGAGCGCCATCAGGAAGGGCCCGCGCTTGAACGGCAGCAGCATGCCCGTACGGCTTCGAGTGCCTTCGGGAAAGGTCAGGAACGTGTTGCCTGCCCTCAACGACGCGGCAGCCTGGTCGATGGCGGCCATCGACTGCTCGCGGCTACGGCGGTCGATCGGCACGAATCCGCCGATCTGAAACGCCCTGCCGAGCAGGGGCAGCCGGGTCAGCTCTTGCTTGAACAGGACATGCAGTCGTGGGTGCAGTGCCTGAAACAGAATGGGCGGGTCGATATTGCTCTGATGGTTCGAACAGAACACGACGGCCTGTCCTGGAGGGAGATGCTGGCGGCCGGCTGTACGCGTGCGGATGCCGGCGAGCGAGGTCCCTATTGCGACTCCCCAATGGCCCAAAACGTACAGAAGGCTCTTCCAGCGGAACGCCAGCGCGAGCGCCATGCCGATGGGCGCTGCAATCGCCACGTAGAGCGAAACGGCAACGTAGGCAGAGACGGATCGGACTGCAGCGATGAGCGTGGACATCCGCGGTGAAAAGCGTACAGCAAAAAGGCGGGCCCTGGTTTCAGGACCCGCCCTTGGACGATCGACGATGGACGATGACGGCTACGATGCCCTGACGGCCCGGCGGGTTGCAACCGCACGCGGTGCAGGGGTGGCCTTCGCGGCTTTCGCGCGCGCGATGGCACGGGTGCGCGTGGCGAAACTGCGCTCGAGCGCCTTCTCGACGCGGCCCTCGATGGATTCGGCTGTTTCGCGCATTACTTCGGAAATCTCGGACACGATCAGGAATTTCGCCCGATCGAGCATCCGCTTCTCGCGGAACGACAAGCTTTTGGATCGGCTTAGCAACGTGAGGCTTTTCAGCACATCGGCCACGTCATAAATCGAACCGGTCCGCATCTTGTCCGAGTTGTCTTTGAATCGACCCTTCCAGTTCTGGTGGTTGTCGATCTTTCCGTTGCCGAGCGCGTTGAACAGCCGTTCGACCTCTTCATCCCCGATCGCGCGACGCAAGCCAACGCCGTCGACGTTGTCGAGCGGCACGAGCACGGTCGTTTCGTTGGCAACGATGCGAAGATGATAGAAGCCGCAGGTTGTGCCGAGGATGGTTTTCTCTTCGATACGCGTGACGACGCCGAGCCCCTGGTTGGGGTAAATGACCTTGTCTCCGACCTCGAATGTCACAGTGATTCCCCCGTCATGCGGTGCGTGATGAAGGCGCGAAACTGTCTAGAACGTCCATCCAGTATACTGCGGAAAACGCCCAACGAACAACGAATTGTGGCAAAAAAACGCACGTTTTTGCCTTTGTTTCGCCTTTCCGCTCGCCATCGACCAGACGCGGATTCCGCCTGTAACACTTTGATGTACAAGAACGTAGCTGCGCTTTCGCTGATTCTCGTCGTGTTGCCTGCGACTACGTTCGGGCAGGTAACCTTCGCTAAAGACGTCGCTCCCGTCGTGTTCAGCAAGTGCGCCCAGTGCCACCATCCCGGTGGATCGGCGCCGTTCAGTCTGCTGACCTACCGCGAGGCGCGCACGCACGCGACGCAGATCGCAGTCGTCGCAAAGACGCGTGTGATGCCGCCTTGGAAGGTCGATCCCGCGGGCCACAAGTTCATCGGTTTGGATCCTCTGACGGATCCTGACATCGCGATTCTTGAAAAGTGGGCCGCGGATGGCGCGCCCGAGGGGAATCCGCGCGACTTACCGGCGATTCCGGTACGGGCGGGAGGCTGGCAGCTTGGCAAACCCGATCTGGTTGTCACACTGGCCGCACCGTTCGTGCTGCCATCAGACGGTCCTGACATCTCGCGCGTGTTCGTGTTGCCGCTGCAGGTCGAACGCCGACGCTACGTGCGTGGCATCGAGTTCCGCGCGAACAGCCCGCGCATTCATCATGCGAACATCCGCGTCGACGCCACTCCAGCATCACGCGAGCTCGACGAGCGCGAGGCGGGCCCCGGGTACGACGGCATCATTCTCCGATCGGCGGTCTATCCCAACGGTCATTTCCTGGGATGGACGCCCGGGCAGGCCGCTCCTCTTCTGCCTCCGGGTCTGGCCTGGACGCTCGAACCCAACAGCGACCTTGTCGTCCAGCTTCACCTTGTGCCTGGCGGAAAGCCTGAACAGATCCAGCCCTCAATCGGCGTCTATTTCACCGACGATCCGCCGACCCAGACGCCGGTCATGATGCGGCTGTCGAATCAACGCATCGACATTCCGCCCGGTAACGCACAGTACATCGCGAGCGATTCATTCGTGCTGCCGGTCGACGTCGAGGTGCTGGCGCTGCAGCCTCATGCGCACTATCTGGCGCGTGAGGTGTCCGGCACCGCCGTGCTGCCGGATGGACGAAGCGAGTCGCTCATCTCGATTCAGGACTGGGACCTTCGGTGGCAGCACGTTTACCGCTATCAGACTCCAGTCGCGTTGCCGAAAGGCACGACGATCTCGATGCGATACCGGTACGACAACTCGGCCGCGAATCCCCGCAATCCCGCCACTCCGCCGGTCCGGGTGCGGTGGGGCCAGCAGTCGCGGGAGGAGATGGGGGACCTGTGGCTGCAAGTCGTCACGAAGACGCCAGCCGATCGCGAGCTGCTCGATCGCACGTTCCGGGCCCAATGGATGGCGGCCGACGTCATCGGTCTCGACTCGCTCATCCAACGCGAGCCTGACAGAGCGTCGCTGCGCGACGACATCGCAGTGCTGTACATGGAGCTGAACCGCCCGGCAGACGCTGTTCCGCATTTTGAGGCGGCCCTCAAGCTGAAGCCGGGCTCTGCCGCCGCGCATTTCAACTACGGAACAGCGCTCGCCGGCGCCGGCCGTTTCGAAGACGCTGTCGCTCAGTACGAACGCGCTCTTGCTCTGCGGCCCGCCTACGCGATCGCCCAGAACAACCTGGGGACCGCGCTGCTTCAACTGGGACGTCTGCAACCTGCAATCGCCTCGTTCCGCGAGGCCGCACGCATCGATCCCCAGCTTGCGGAAGCCCATCTGAACGTCGGCCTGCTCTCGCGCGCGCTCAAGGACTTTCCTGAAGCCGTCGCGCGTTTCCGGCGCGCGTTGGAATTGAACCCCGACTGGGTAACCGCTCTGGCGAGCCTGGCGTCACTGCAGGCGGCGGCTCCGGACGCGTCGGTACGTAATCCCGCTGAAGCTGTACGGCTTGCGGAGCGGGCCGTCATGCTGACACTCCGCAGGGACGCCAACACCCTCGATGTCCTCTCGGTCGCGTACGCGTCCGCAGGCGAGTTCGAGCGAGCGGTTGCGATCGCTGATGAAGCGCTCGCGCTCGACCCACCGGCGCCGCTTGCGGGCATGATCCGAACGCGCCAGGAGCTGTTCCGATCTCGCCGCGCGTACGTGTCTCCGCGCTAGGTGGTAGGTGGTAGGTGGTAGGAAGCGTCCGAGTCGAAATGGTGCCGGAGGACGGAATCGAACCGTCACGACCTTGCGGTCACGGGATTTTGAGTCCCGCGCGTCTGCCAGTTTCACCACTCCGGCGAAGAGGGTCGGCGTGAACGCATAATTATACCCGTGCTTCGCCTTACTTTTTTCGTTCTTCGTTTCTCCTTTTTCGTTCTCACCCTCTCGTCCTGCGCCCGGTCGACACCTCCCGCCATCGCCCCGATCTCTACCGGCTCCTGCCGATCGGCAGGGCTCGGATGGCTCGCTCCGGAAGACCGGGGCGAGCGCGCGCGGCTCGACGCTTGGTGCGCTGGCGTCGGCGAAGCCGCGCTTCACGCGACAACGACGGCGCCCGGGCCCGGCGCGATCGGTATCGAGCAGATCACGTTCGTCAGCTGGAACGTGCATGTCGGCAACGGTGACATCCGAGCGTTCGTGAAAGACCTGACAGGCGGCGCCCACACCGGAGGCCGCGCTGTCAGCCACTACGTGCTCATGTTGCAGGAGGCCGTACGGACAGATGGCGTGCCGCCGCTGATGCCGAACGCATCTGGTGCCGCCCGCATCGCGGCGCATGCGCCACCACATCCCGTCGACATCGTCGCCATCAGCCGCGAGCTCGGCCTTTCGTTGATCTACGTGCCATCGATGCGCAATGGCGCGTCACCGGATGACCCGGCGGAGGATCGCGGCAACGCCATACTCTCCACGCTTCCCCTGTCGGAACCGATTGCCGTCGAGCTGCCGGGCGAACGCCAGCGGCGCGTCGTCATCATCGCGAACGCCGCGACGATCTCGATCGCCGTCGTTCACCTCGATGCGCTCGGCGGGGCCCGGCGGCTGCGCGCATTCTGGACCCCGTGGATGCGCGACGCGCAGGTGCGATCCGCCGCGGCCGGGCTGCCCGATGGTCCGCTCGTGATCGGCGGCGACCTGAACACGTGGCACGGACGAGACGAGTTCGCCGCACGCTTTCTCGAACGGCAGGTTGGCGTCACGCCACTCACCATCGATCGTGCGGGCCTCGGACTTCGCGTGCTCGATTACATGTTTTTTCGCGCCGGCACTGACAGGCACGCTCACTACCGTCAGCTCGACCGCCGCTACGGATCCGACCATCGTCCACTCGTCGGATGGGTTGAGTGAATCGGAATTGGAAGATTGGAGCGTTAGTGGAGCAAGTATCGATTCTCGCGCAGCCATTGACGGGCATCCTCGTAGCCGGGACACGCATGCGCGACGAGGCGCCAGAAATGGCGGGAGTGATCGAGACGACGGAGGTGCATCAATTCGTGAATCAGCACATACTCGCGGACCGTGTCCGGCATCAATATGAGCCGCCAATTCAGGCAAATGAGGCCGGACGGCGAGCAGGAGCCCCATCGCGAGCGCTGATTGCGTACGCTGACGCGCGACACATGAAGTCCATGATGCTCGGCGAGGCGCAACAATTGCGGCGGCAGCTCGCGGGCGGCCTGACGCCGCAGTTCCTTGATTGTCTCGGGGCTGTACTCCGGTCTGTGTGCGGCGCGCTCGCGGACTTGCGCCCGCTGACGCTCGATCCAGGGACGCTGCTGCTCGGCGAACAGCTCGGCGTGGCGGCGGGATCCCCATCGCGGAACGGTGACACGGACGCTTCCGTCAGGTCGCACCCGGATGACATATCGCCTGGCTCGCGGATGGCGGATGAAATCCATGAAACAATCACTATAGTACTTCGGCACGGTTCCTGAATGGCCGGTTACGGCAGCATGCGGGGTATCGCCCTTCTTCTCACCGGTGTCTTGGTGACGGCCGCAAGCGCCGCCCAGTTCGGATTGCCGCGCCTGAGGTCGCACCAGCCGCCGCTCGCATCGGATCCCACCGGCGCGCTTCCCGATGACGATGGCGGGTTCCGCTTCTGCCGCGTCTGGTTTCGCAATGGATCGGCCGGCGACGGAGATGGCTGGTATGTCGACTACCCGCGCGCCGACGAGAACCTGTCCATCCGCCTGATGGAGGTGACCAGGACACCCGTGACCCAGGACGGCGAAGGGAATCCCTACCCCGTAATCGTGCGGCTGACGGATCCCTCGCTCTTCCGATGCCCCTTCCTGATGATGAGCGAGCCTGGCGGCTCGTTCTTTAGCGACACCGAAGCCGCGAACCTGCGGGCCTACCTGCTGAAGGGTGGATTCCTGTGGGTGGACGATTTCTGGGGCAGCCGCGCGTGGCGAAATTGGGAGAATCAGATCGGCAAGGCGCTCTCGCCCGCCGAGTATCCCATCGTCGATCTCGACGTCAATCACACGATGTTCCGCATGCTCTTCCCGGTCCACACCCTGCCACAAATCCCGAACATCGGCTTGTGGAGGATGGAGCGGCGCACATCGGAGCGCGGTGCCGACAGCGACGAGCTTCACATCCGCGGTATTCAGGATCGCGAGGGGCGGGTCATGGTGCTGATGACGCACAACACCGACTTCGGCGACGCCTACGAGCGGGAGTCCGACGACCCGAGCTACTTTCAGAACTTCTCGGTCAACGGCTACGCGATCGGTATCGACGTGCTGCTGTACGCGATGACGCACTGAGGAAGGGTCGCGTAGG
>Ga0184625_10000557_pt1 | contig 14286 bp, 12 predicted proteins | sample PLM3_30_b1_FD_133151 | JGI IMG/M metagenome (GOLD analysis project Ga0184625, IMG submission 133151) | Groundwater sediment microbial communities from an aquifer in East River, Colorado, USA - PLM3_30_b1 | ecosystem: Environmental > Terrestrial > Soil > Riparian zone | place: USA: East River... | reverse complement strand
GCGGTCGGCGACATCGGCGCGAGCGCATCCGGAATCTGAATGACGCCGTAGGGCGTGCGCGGAAGCTTCCGGCTGATCTTGATCAGCTCCGGATCGATGCGCTTGGCGACGACCCGGTAGCCGTCGAGCAGCTCTTCGCCGGTCTTGTAGAAGAACTTCGGATCGGTTCGCAGGTAGGTGAAGAACTGCTCGAGCGTGCCGGTGAACCCGACCTGTTTTTTGATCGCCTCCATCTCTCCGCGGATACGCGCGACTTCCTTCAGACCGAGCGCGTGGATGTCCTGCGGCGCCATGTCGGTGGTCGTGTAGTACTTCGCGAAGTAGCGATAGCCCGCCAGTCCGCTGCTCGTCCGCCACCACCCGATGCCGTCGTACGACGCAGGGAGGTACTCGCGATCCATGAACTCGAGCAGCTTGGCGAACGCCGGCTGCACCCGCGTGCGAACGCGCTCGGTCGCCGATTTCGTCAGTCGCTCTCGATCGGCAGCAGGCAGCGAAGATGGGATGTTCTTGAAGGGACGGAAGTAGCCGCTCTCTTCGGGCGCCTGCGTGGCGAGCTGTTCGATTTGCGGACGCACCCGCTGCGCGATGATTTTCGGCAGAAGAATGTTGGTCTTCATGCCTTCACGCATCAACGCGATGTTCTGGTCCATGTAGGCGGGGAATGCGTCGAGACGCGCCAGCCAGTCGTCGAAGTCTTTCACCGTCTGGAAGCGCAGCGAATCGACGACGAATTCCGTGCCCTGCACACCGTTGAGCGTCGATGTGCGAATCAAGTGCTGCCGATGCTGAAAGCCTTCGACGACCATCTGATACTGATGCCGGAAGATGTCGTAATTGAGCCGGTCGGCAGGCGACAGCGCATCGCGTGGGATGGCGACGATTTCCTTCAGCACCGATTCGCGGTGGGCCAGGCGGGCCGCCAGCGCATTCTGGCTGATGTCCTCCCAACGATCGTTCCAGCGGCGGTCGCCGAGGTAGGACGCCCACAGCGGATCCTGCGTGAGCTCCCACTCCCATTCACGGTCGAAAAGCGCGTGCAGCGCGGTAGCGGCAGTGGTCGATGGCTGTTGTGCGTGCGTCACCGCTGCCAGCAGCACGCCGCCGAAAATGAGGCAGTATTTCCGCGTCATAACGATCGAGTATAAGCCGAGCGCGTTGCTCTCTCGGCGAGACGCGCGTTGCCGATTTTTTGCGCCACCGACGCGAACGTTGCGGTGGGACCGGTCCATCTGAGCTGCTCCACATCGTCGAACAACGGCGCATCGGTGCGCAGTGTCGCGAGCGTCTTGAAGAGCAGTACGCGCTCCCGGTTTTCCCCAAGAACGCTCGCGGGAAATTGCTCGAGATGGCCGTGCTGCCCGATCAAGCGCGCTGCTGTTTTGGGACCGATGCCCGGCAGCCCGGGGTAGCCGTCGGAGGAGTCGCCGACGAGGGCAAGATAATCCGGGATGAAAGACGGCGCGACCCCGAACTTCGCGTTGATCCGCGCTTCATCGCGAATCTCGCCGCTGCGGCGATCCACCTGCACGACGCGCTTGGCGACCACGCACTGCGCGAGATCTTTGTCTGGTGTCCAGATGCAGATCTTCTCGACGCGCTCGTCCTTCGACGCAAGATAGGCGGCCGACGCCATCGCATCATCCGCCTCCAACTCGACCATCGGCCAGGTCGTCACTCCCATCGACGACAGAAACTCTTCGAGCGGATGAAACTGCGCCCATAAGGCCGGATCGATTCCTTCGCCGGTTTTATATCCGGGCCAAAGCTCGTTGCGGAACGATTCAATGATGTGGTCGGTGGCCACTCCGATGTGGGTCGCCCCTTCATCCAGCATCTGCATGATGGTTCCGAGCACGCCTGCCGCCGCCCCGAGGGGCTGATCGGGCAGCTTGCTGCGGCGGAAACCGTAGAAATGGCGAAAGAGCTCGTAGGTGCCGTCGATGAGGTGGACGATCATTGGGCGATCCGCGGTTTGTCGATCCGGCGAGGTGCCATTCGACGTGCATATAGAAGAGCAGATAACCTGTTCATTATCTATAAAGGAGCGACCAACATGCGATTCATGATGATTGTGAAGGCCAGCAAGGAATCTGAAGCCGGCGAAATGCCCAAAGAGAAGGTCCTCGCGGACATGGCGAAATACAACGAAGAGCTGGTGAAGGCGGGCGTGATGCTCGACGGGGCGGGCCTCAAGCCGAGCTCCAAGGGGGCGCGCGTCAAGTATTCAGGCGGCAAGCGAACGGTTATCGATGGTCCCTTCGCCGAGACGAAGGAGCTGGTTGCCGGATTCTGGGTCATCCAGGTGAAATCGAAGGAAGAGGCCGTGGAGTGGGCGAAGCGCGTGCCCTTCGAAGATGGGGAAGTCGAGCTGCGCCCGTTTTTCGAGCTCGAGGATTTCGCTCCGGGCCCTGCCGTCGAGCACCACAGGGAAGTGGGCAAGCAGCTCGAAAAGCAGAAGTCGTAGTTGGACCCTGGGCCCTAGGCTCTGGGCTTTAGCAAGAGGCGAAAGCCCAAAGCCGACAGCCTAAAGCCCGGCACTGTTGCACACTCTGAATGAAGGTGATGTGATCGGTAGCCGTGGCGGCTACCGACACCCATCGGGCGATCGACGCGGTCTGGCGCATCGAGTCGCCGAAGATCATCGCCAGCCTCGCGCGCATGGTGCGCGACGTCGGGCTTGCCGAAGACCTGGCGCAGGACGCGCTCGTGGCGGCGCTCGAACAGTGGCCGGCGTCTGGGATTCCGAACAACGCCGGCGCCTGGCTGATGGCGGCCGCCAAGCATCGCGCCATCGATCATTTCCGCCGCCGTAAGATGCTCGACCGCAAGCACGGCGAGCTCGGGCACGATCTCGAAGAGCGGCAGCAGGCCTTCGCCCGCGATCTCGAGGCCGCGATTGACGACGACGTCGGCGACGACCTGCTGCGGCTAATCTTCACCTCGTGTCATCCGGTGCTCGCCGCGGATGCGCGTGCCGCGCTGACGCTGCGGCTGCTCGGCGGTCTGACCACAGACGAGATCGCGCGCGCGTTTCTCGTCTCGGAGCCCACCATCGCCCAGCGCATCGTTCGCGCCAAACGCACGCTCGCGAAGGAGCACGTTCCGTTCGAGGTGCCGCGCGGCGCCGATCGCGACGCGCGGTTGTCGTCCGTGCTCGAGGTCATCTACCTGATCTTCAATGAAGGATATTCGGCGACAGCCGGGGACGACTGGTTGCGTCCAGCACTCTGCGACGATGCGCTGCGGCTTGGCCGAGTGCTCGCGGAGCTCGCTCCGGAGGAAGCTGAGGTGCACGGCCTCGTCGCGTTGATGGAAATTCAGGCCTCGCGCTCCGCCGCGCGTGTCGGGCGTTCGGGCGAGCCCGTGCTGCTCCTCGATCAGGATCGATCGCGCTGGGACCAACTGCTCATCCGCCGGGGTCTTGCGGCGCTGGCGCGCGCCGAGACGCTCGGCGGTGCCCGCGGCCCGTATGCGCTGCAGGCTGCCATCGCGGCATGTCATGCGCAGGCGCGTACCGCATTACAGACCGACTGGCCGCGCATCGCCGCGCTCTATGCGGCCCTGGCGCAGATCACGCCCTCGCCGATTGTCGAGCTCAACCGGGCGGTCGCGGTGGGCATGGCGCTCGGTCCTGAAGCGGGTCTCGCGATCGTCGATCCGCTGCTGGCGGAGCCGTCGCTCAAGAACTACCACCTTCTTCCCAGCGTGCGCGGCGATCTGTTGGCAAAAATCGGCCGCCGTGACGAGGCCCGAGCCGAGTTCACACGCGCGGCGTCGCTGACAAAAAACGCGCGGGAAAAAGCGTTGTTGCTTGCGAGATCACGGTCCGCCTAAAGGCGGACACTACTACTCGCCCGTGGTCCGCTAATCCTCAATCCCCAATCCCTAATCCCTAGTCCCCAGTCCCTAATCCCTTCAGCGTAAGATTCAGCTAGTGGACGTGTCCGCCGCCGTCGTCACGCTGCTGCTGATCATGGACCCGATTGGCAACATCGCCCCGTTTCTGTCCGTGCTCAAGACGGTTCCCGCAGAGCGCCGCCGTATCGTGCTCGTGCGCGAGATTCTGCTCGCCTACTGCGTGCTGCTGGTGTTTCTCTTCTTCGGCACCTACCTCCTGCGGTTTCTCCGGCTCGAGCAGGAGACGCTGAGCATCGCCGGCGGCATCGTGCTGTTCCTCATCGCGCTGCGCATGATCTTTCCCCACGAGGGAAGCGTCGTCGGCGAGCCGCTCGAAGGCGAGCCTTTCCTGGTGCCGCTGGCGATTCCTCTGTTCGCCGGCCCATCGACGCTCGCGTCTCTGCTGCTCCTTCAGCGGTCGTCTCCAGGCGACAGCACGTTGCTGCTGATTGCGGTTACGATTGCGTGGGCGATCGGCGGCGCGATCCTGTTGAGCTCGACGTTTTTCTACCGCGTGCTGCGCGAGCGTGGTCTCATCGCCGTAGAACGGCTGATGGGTATGCTGTTGGTGATGGTGTCGGTCCAGATGCTGATGAACGGATTGAAGACGTTGTTGCGCGGCCCGGCCTGACTACTTAATGGCCACAGTTCTGGAACGACCCCGCTACGACCGCTCTATCGTCGAAGGCCCGCTGCAGCCGGCAGTCTGGAAGATCGCGTGGCCGACGATGCTCACCAATGTCGTGGGCGGTCTCCAGGGGATCGTCGATCACGTGATGGTCGGACACCTCGTCGGGTTTACCGGCAACGCCGCCATCGGCGTCAGCTGGCAGATCATCCTCGTCGTCATCGTCTTCATCTCGTCGCTGTTCTCGGGCATGAGCGTGCTCGTCTCACGCTTCGCCGGCGCAGGCGACCATGAGAAGGTCGATCGCACTGTGTATCAGGCGTTTCTGACGGCGACGTTCCTGTCGTTCGGCGTGATGGCCCCGCTCGGCTACCTTGCCTCGCCCTGGCTGCTCGACTTCGTCAACGCCGCGCCGGCCGTCAGGGCCGAAGCGCTGCCGTTCCTCCGCATCATGTTCGTGTTCATCGGCGGCATGATGATGTTTTTCATGCTGGGGGCGGCGCTGCGATCGGCCGGCGATGCGCGGACGCCGATGATACTGGGCATCGCGATGACAGTGCTGAATCTCGCCTTCAACGTCATCCTGATACGCGGCCTCGGCCCGATCCCGCAGTTCGGCACAAAAGGCTCGGCGATGGGGACGGCGATGGCGTCGGGGCTGGTCGCGGTGTATTCGCTGTGGAAGCTGTGGAGCGGCGCGTGGGTCGTCAGGTTCCCGCGCGGGCAAGGCTTCGGGCCCGACTGGCGCATCATTCGATCGCTGTTTCGCTTCGGGCTCCCGACCGGCATCCAGGGGATCGCCATGAACGTCGGCGGCGTGTTCATGCTCGCGTTCATCGGGTCGCTGCCGCAGAGCGCCGCGGCGCAGGCGGCGTTCGCGATTTCCTACACGCAGCTGTTTTCGTTAATCACCTGGACGTCGGTGGGCCTGATGGGCGCGGCAGCGGCGGTCGCCGGTCAGAATCTCGGCGCCGGCCGTCCGGATCGCGCCGATGCCGCCGTGCATGCGGCCGCGCGTTTCGGATTTATCGGAGCAGCGGTAATTGGGTTCTTTTTCCTGATCTTTCCCCGGCAGCTACTCGCGATTTTCGGCATGACCGATCCGGCAGTAGTCGAGATCGGCGTGCAGCTGCTCCGCGTGCTGAGCTTCTCGGGATTGCTCATCGCCGTGGCGCTGACTTATACCGGCGGGCTCCAGGGCACGGGCGACACCAAGAGCCCGCTGTATATCTCGATCGTCTCGCAGATCGTCGTGCCTCTGGGCATCTGCTTCGTCATCCAGCGAATCGCGACGCTCGATCCCATCGACATCTGGATTGCCATCCTGATCGGCCATGCGACGCGCTGCGTGCTCAGCGTCCTGCGGTTCAACCAGGGCCAGTGGCGCCATATCGCCGTCGATCTCGATCAGGAGAAGTAGACGGCCGTCACGGCGTACCGGTAAAGTATGCCGAAATGACGACGAAACAACTCGCGATCGCCGTTCTCTTCTTCGCGTCCGCGGCTCTCGGCCACGCGCAGCAAACGAAGCCTCTCGTATCGCCAGATGTTCTGCCTGACGGCCGCGTGACGTTTCGCCTGAACGCGCCGAAGGCGGACGAGGTGGTTCTCACCGGCGAGTTTCTCGACGGACCCAAAACCTTCGCCAGAGATGCGGACGGCGTCTGGAGCGTCACGGTTGGCCCGATTGCGCCCGAGATTTACCACTACAACTTCACGATCGACGGCGTGAGGACGATCGATCCTTCGAATCCACAGCTGAAGACCGGATCGACGCCCAGCACGATTGCGAGCGTGCTCGAGATCAAGCATCCGTCGCCGGCTTTCTACGATGCGCAGCCGGTGCCTCACGGCGAGATCCGCACGCACTGGTATCCCTCTAAATCGCTCGGCACCGTGCGGCGGCTCACGGTCTACACGCCGCCGGGTTACGACAAGAACCAATCGGCGCGATACCCCGTGCTGTATTTGTTCCACGGCGCCAATGCCGACGAGAACGCGTGGTATCGACTGGGCCGGGCGAACCTGATTCTCGACAACCTGCTCGCCGCCGGCGCCATCAAGCCGTTCATCGTCGTGATGCCGTTCGGCTACGGCGTGACTCCGGGCGGGGCGCAAGCCGACAACACCGCGAAGTTCAGCAAGGATCTTCTCGACGATGTCATCCCGTACATCGACGGTTCCTATCGCACGATCTCCGATCGTACTAATCGCGCGATCGTGGGCCTCTCGATGGGCGGCGGCCAGGCGCTGAACATCGGCCTCAACAACGTCGATCGGTTCAGCTACGTCGGCGGTTTCAGCGCCGCCATCGGAAATGCGGCGAGTTTTCCCAAGACCTACGCAAAAATCACAGGCAACGAGGGACAGGTGAACAGCAAGCTGAAGCTGCTTTGGATCGGCTGTGGAACGGAGGATTCTCTGTTCGGCGCCTCGAAGAGCTTCTCCGAGTGGCTGACCGCGGCCAACATCAAGCACACATTCCGCGAGACCGGTGGGGCGCACACGTGGATGGTCTGGCGCCGATATCTGCACGAAGTCGCGCCATTGCTATTCAAATGACGACGCCTCGCGGGCGCATCTCGCCTCGACAAGGCAGAGCCTCGTGAGCAACAAACCCCGCTCGCTCGAAATCGACGAAGACGTTGCCTTCCAGCGGAAGGAATGGATATTCCAGCGCATCGGCCTCACGGCCCTGTTTCTCTTCGTACTGGCTGCGCTTCTGGGACTGACGGGCATGGGAGGCACGCTGAGCCGCGGAGAGGCGGGCGATTCGAATGGCCCCTTGCACGTCGAGTACCAGCGCTTCGTGCGGAGGGGAAGCTCATCCAAGGTGACGCTGCATCTACGCGGCGCGACAGGAGCGATTCGCTTCTGGGTGTCTGCTCCGTACCTCGAGCACGTGCAGATCGATTCGGTCGTTCCGACGCCAAATCTCGAGTCGGTCGAGACGCATCGCCACATCTACGTGATCCAAGCCGGGTCGCCTGATGTGACCTTGACGCTGAACGTGAAGCACGAAGAGATGGGCAGCCTGGAAGCCGAAGTCGGCCTGGTGGAAGGACCCTCAGTGCGATTTACCCAGTTCTCGATTTTCTGAAGCGAGGTGCGACATGGATACCGTTTTGCGGACCGCGGCCGTGTACATTTTCCTGCTGGTCATCTTTCGTATCAGCGGCAAGCGCTCGCTGAGCCAGATCACGACGTTTGATTTCATCCTCCTGCTCATCATCAGCGAAGCGACGCAGCAGGCGCTCGTCGGCAACGACTTCTCGATCGTCAACACCGTCGTTGTCGTCGCGAGTCTGGTGGTGCTCGACCTCACGTTCTCATGGATGGAGAATCGCTGGACCACGTTCGGGCGGGTCGTCGGCAGCCTGCCGGTGGTCGTCGTCGAGTACGGCCGTCTGCTGGAAGATCGCGCAAAGCGCGAAGGCGTGACGCTGCCAGAAATCCTCACCGCCGGCCGCGAAACTCATGGCCTCGAGCGGCTGGAGCAATTCAAGTATGCGATTCTCGAACGCCACGGAGGCATCAGTGTGGTGCCCGCGGAAGACAGCCGCTGATTGCGGAATCTCAGCCATGACGCGAACATGTGGGAGTCTTGATTAGTTGCCTCGCCACAGCGCTCGCTGCGCCCGTATGGTGTGGTGTCGGTCACGGTCGACAGCCCGGAAAAACAACGCGTCGGCACCATCGCTCAATGCCATGGCGCGGTCGACCAGGCTTGGTCGCCCGCGGAGGTCGCCGCCGTCGTTGTTTTTGAACTGACGCTCTCGGGCTGTGACCTATCGACCGACCCCACACCATACGAGCGCAGCGATGGCTGCGCGCGACGTGTTTTGCCACGGCGAGCTTCGTGTTTGCGGAACCGACGCCCTGACCCGCAAGCGGTACCTCAAGCAGCCACACGTCGTCCTGCACCGATTCGATGTGAGGACAAATCGATCTTCAAGACTCTGCGGCTTTGCGTCTCTGCGTCGCGATGTAGTGGAGAACGCTCCTGTTCTATCTTTCAGTTCCTGAGCTTCCATTCTTTTTCGGTGATCAGCCTCGCCCCTCGTTTCGAGAACATGTAGTTCCACGCCCAGTTGAAGAGCACCGCGAGGCGGTTGCGGAATCCGATCAGCTGGTACACGTGGATTAGCAGCCACGCGAGCCAGGCGATGCGGCCTGTCAGCTTCACGCGCCCGATCTGGCCCACCGCGCGGCTCTTGCCGATCGTCGCCAGCGTGCCCTTGTCGATGTAGACGAACGGCCGCCGCTCGGCTCCGATGAGGTCGCCGAGAATCATGCGGGCGGCGTGCTCGCCTCCCTGGATTGCCGCCGGCGCCACTCCGGGGACGAGCTGTCCCGGCGCCATCTCCAACGACGCCATGTCGCCGACCGCGAACACGTTCGGATAGTTGGGAACCGAATAGTCGCTGTTGACCTTGATGCGCGAGGCACGGTCGGCATCAAGCGGCGGGGAGATCTTCAATCGCTCAGCCTGGACACCGGCGGCCCAGAAAACCGTCCGCGCCGCGAGACGCTCGGCACCGATGGTGACGCCCTGAGCGTCGATCGCCTCGACCTTTGCGTTGGTCCGCACTTCGACGCCGATCTCTGCGAGATCGCGCCGGGCGCGTTCCGAAAGCTCGTCTGAAAACGCGGTCAGGACGCGCGGCGCTGCCTCGACCAGGACGATGTGCGCTTTCGCCGGGTCGATCCGGCGAAAGTCTCCGCGCATGGCCGTCCGGCTGATGTCGGCGATGGCGCCTGCCAGCTCGACGCCGGTTGGCCCGGCGCCGACGACGACGAAGGTGAGGTAGGCCCGCTGCACGTCGGGATCGAGCTCGTTTTCGGCAAGCTCGAACGCGACGAGCATGCGGCGGCGCATCTCGGTCGCCTGCTCGAGGGTTTTCAGTCCGGGCGCGAATTGCTCCCACTCGGGATGGCCGAAGTAGCTATGGCGCGCGCCGCAGGCGAGGATGAGAGAGTCGAACCCGATCTCATGGCCCTCGCCGAATATGACCTGTTTCTCCAGGTCCACTCCATCGACATGGCCGAGATGGATCGCGACGTTCGGTGCGTCCCTGAACTGCACGCGGATGGGCACGGCGATGTCGGAAGGATTGAGGCCGGCGGTCGCGACCTGATACAGCAGCGGCTGGAAGAGATGATGGTTGCGATGATCGACGAGGATGACGCGAAGGCCCTCGTGGTTGGCGAGGGTTTTCGCGGCCTTCAAACCGGCGAAGCCCGCGCCAACGACGACCGCGATGTGGGGCTCAGACACAGAAGGTCAGAAGATCAGAAGGCAAGAAAATCGGTCTCCTGAACTTCTGATCTCCTGTGAACATTCTCACGAAACGCGCTCGATTCGCACCGACTTGATCACGACCGGTTCCAGCGGCATGCCTGCCTTGCCGTTCGTGGGCACTTTCCCGATGGCCCTCAGCGTGTCCATCCCTTCCACGAGCTCGCCGAAGACGCTGTGGCGATCGTCGAGGTGAGGCGTCGGGACCAGCGTGATGAAAAACTGACCCCCGTTGGTGTCGGGTCCGCGGTTCGCCATCGAGAGGATGCCGGCTTTGTTGTGCCGGAGCTTTGGATTGAACTCGTCGGCAAAGGTGAACCCCGGGCCGCCCATGCCCGTGCCTTCCGGATCGCCGCCTTGAATCATGAAGCCGGGAATGATGCGATGAAATGTCAGGTTGTTGTAGTACGGCCGGCGCACCATCGTGTTCGTGCGCGGGTTGCGCCACTGTTTTTTGCCCTCGGCGAGCATCACGAAATTCTCGACGGTCTTCGGCGCCTCTTTGTCGAACAGCTTCGCGATCATCGTTCCGTGATTCGTCGTGATGTGGGCGTAGACGCCGGGCCCGTACTTGGCCGCCGACGGTTTTGCCGCATCCGCAGGCGCGGCCGCTTCAGGCGCGGTGGCCGCCGGCTTCGCGGTTGAAGGCGCCGGTGTTTCGGCCGCCGGCGCGGGCTTTTCCGTTGGAGCCGGGGAGACCGGTTCGGGTGCTGGAGTTGGCGCGGGCGTCGGCGCCGCGGCCGGCGGTTCCGACTGGCGCGCAGGTTCCTGGGGTCCGCCGCAACCTGCGGCCGCCAATGCGACCGCGCACACAAACCCGACAATCCATCTCTTCATACGTGGACTCCTCTCGACGCGAACCGTAAACGGTAACGTTAGAATGGAACATCCTAGCATGGGCATTTCCCGCTACCGGTATCTGCACTACGACGTGTTCACCGATCGCCGGTTCGGCGGCAACCAGCTCGCGGTCTTTCCGGACGCCGCCGGCCTGCGCGCCCAGACGATGCAGCAGATCGCCGGCGAGATTGGTTTTGCCGAGACCACGTTCGTGACCGCAACGGAACGTCCCGGCACCGACGTGCGCATGCGAATTTTCACGCCCGGCAAAGAGCTGCCGATGGCGGGCCATCCGGTCATCGGCAGCACGTTCGCGCTCGCGCGCACGGGACGAATCGCCGAGGGGCGGACCGATTGGGTCTTCGGGCTGAACATCGGCCCCATCCCCGTTTCGCTGGAATGGAGCGGGCCGCGGCTCGATTTCGCCTGGATGACGCAGGGCACGCCGGAATTTGGCCGGACGCTGGATGATCTCGGGAAGGTTGCGGCGGCGTTGGGTCTTGGCGAGGACGACATCCGGGTGACCGGGCTGCCGGTTCAACAGGTCTCGTGCGGTGTGCCGTTCGTGTTCGTGCCGCTGGCCACGCGCGAGGCGGTCGATCGAGCCGTCCCGGACACGCGTCTGCTCGACTTCGAGGCTTACGTGTTCACGACCGATCGGGGCGGCGCGGCGGATGGGGCCACCACATATTCGAGAATGTTCGCGCCGATGTTCGGCATTGCCGAAGATCCGGCGACCGGCGGGGCCAGCGGACCGCTCGGCTCGTATCTGGTGCGCTATTCCTTGGTGCGGCCCGAGGACGCGCGCTCGATTTTGAACCTGCAAGGTGTCAAGCTTGGCCGGCCGAGCTGGATTCACATCTCGATCGAGTCGTCCGGCGGCGCGATCTCGCGCGTACGCGTGGGGGGGACCTCGGTTTTCGTCGCCGAGGGGATGATGGACGTGGAGGATTAGGGCGTGCTCACCGAATACGATCTGCACCTCTTCAACGAAGGCACGCTGCATCGCGCCTACGAAAAGCTCGGCGCGCATCGCCAGGAGGTCGACAGCGCAAAGGGCGTCCATTTCGCGGTCTGGGCACCGAACGCGAAACAGGTGAGCGTCATTGGCGACTTCAACGGCTGGAACGGCACAAAACATCCGATGCGCAGCCTGGGCGTCAGCGGCATCTGGGAGACCTTCGTGCCGAACGTCGGCGATGGCGACCGGTACAAGTTCGAGATCGTGGCGCGCGGCAGCAGCACTCGTCTGCAAAAAACCGATCCGTACGGCGTGTTCTTCGAGTCCGATGCGAGCGGGGCGGCCATCGTGTGGGACCTCGGTCGCCATACCTGGCGCGATGCGCAATGGATGGAGGAGCGGCCGCGCAAGAATGGATGGCTGGATCGGCCGCTGTCGGTCTACGAGCTGCACCTCGGTTCGTGGAAGCGTGTGCCCGAGCGAGGCGGCGGGCCGCTGACCTACCGCGAGATGGCGGAGCAGATTGTTCCGTACGTGAAAGAGCTCGGCTACACGCACATCGAGCTGCTCCCGGTGCTGGAGCATCCGTTCGCCGGCTCGTGGGGCTATCAGGTGACCGGCTTCTTCGCGCCGACGAGCCGCTTCGGGCCACCGGAAGACTTCAAAGCCTTCGTCGACGCGTGCCACGTGAACGGCATCGGCGTGATTCTCGATTGGGTGCCGGGGCACTTTCCGAAGGACGCGCACGGCCTCGCCCGCTTCGACGGCACGGCGTTGTACGAGCACGAGGATCCGCGTCAGGGAGAGCACCGCGAGTGGGGCACGCTCGTCTTCAACTACGGCCGGCACGAGGTGCGCGCGTTTCTTTTGAGCAGCGCGCTGTTCTGGCTGGACGAATATCACATCGACGGATTGCGGGTCGACGCCGTGGCCTCGATGTTGTACCTCGACTACTCACGGAAGGAAGGGGAGTGGCTGCCCAACGAGTTCGGCGGACGTGAGAACCTGGCGGCGATGGAGTTTCTGCGCCAGCTCAACGTGCAGACGCACTCGCAGTCCCCGGGATCGATCACGATCGCCGAAGAGTCGACGGCGTGGCCTGGTGTGACGAGGCCGGTGCATCTCGGCGGCCTGGGATTCACCTACAAATGGAACATGGGATGGATGCACGACATGCTCGAGTATGTCGCCAAAGATCCCGTTTACCGCCGCTGGGCGCACAACGATCTCACCTTCTCGCTGCTCTACGCCTTTACGGAAAATTTCATCCTGCCGTTTTCGCACGATGAAGTGGTGCACGGCAAGCGCGCGATGCTCGACAAGATGCCGGGCGACATCTGGCAGAAGCGCGCCAACCTGCGCGCGCTCTACGGCTACATGTGGGGGCATCCCGGCAAGAAACTGATGTTCATGGGGTGCGAGTTTGGGCAGTGGCGCGAGTGGAACCACGACGAGAGCCTCGACTGGCATCTGCTGCAGTACCCCGAGCATCGCGGCGTGCAGAACTGGGTGCGCGATCTGAACCGCCTGCTGGCGAGCCAGCCGGCGCTGCACCAGGTTGATTTCGATCACACGGGCTTCGAATGGATCGACTGCAGCGATTTCGAGGGAAGCGTGGTGTCGTTCATTCGCCGCGCCCACGACCCGGCCGACTTCGTGGTGGTCGCCATCAACTTCACGCCCGTGCCGAGAGAGGGCTATGTCATCGGCGTCCCCGACCAGGGGGCATACGTGGAGCTCCTCAACAGCGATGCGGAGATGTACGGCGGCAGCAATCTCGGCAACGCGGGCGTCATCCAGTCAGAGCCCAATCCGGCCCACGGCCGCCCGCACCGGCTATCGCTTGTTCTCCCTCCGCTGGCGTGCTTGATCCTGAAGAGATCCCGGTCCTGACCGATTCACGCGCTTGCACATTTCTGCCTCTGAACCTTTCGCTTTTGCCCGTTCCGGCCGATAGGCCGTCTATCACGACAATGGGCGCCAACGGTCGATCGGACGCGGCGGCGAACCTCACCTACACGAAATTCCTCTTTGTTCTGCCGGCGGCGGATGATGCCGCCACGCTGACGAAAATCCGCGGCGCCGGCGCCAACATCAGCCGCGTCTTCTTCAACGACTACGACGCCGACGGCACGCGCGATCCGCAGCCGCAGGAGACGATTCAGTTTCTGTCCGCCGATCCGGTCGCGGCTAGTGCACAGGGAATCGGTGCGGCCCGGTTTGTCGCGCACGTGACGGCGAACTATCGGCCGCGCCTGGACGAGGTCGCAAACGATCTGACGCGAAAGGTGAATGGCGCGGCCGAGGTCATCGTGCTCGACGGCGCCGAACGGATGCCGCGTTATACGAGCGCCGAGATGCAGAAGTTTGCCTACAAGCCCGCGCTGGCGCGGCAGTCCGGCCGCATGGCGCGGAACTGCGTGATTGTGCCGATGAACAAGACTGCGGCGTGGTGGGAGAAATCGGCGCTCGAGCGGCACTCGTACTTCTACCCGCACCACTCGGACGGCAGCGGCTGTCCCGTCAAAGGGCACGCGAAGGCCGCCGAGGCAGGTATCAGCAAAGTGTTCCGCCGGCTGTACCACAACCCGGACGGCTACCAGCGGCCGAACGAGTTCGACTTCATCACCTACTTCGAATGCACCGACGAGAACCTGC
>Ga0184625_10000556_pt1 | contig 14320 bp, 10 predicted proteins | sample PLM3_30_b1_FD_133151 | JGI IMG/M metagenome (GOLD analysis project Ga0184625, IMG submission 133151) | Groundwater sediment microbial communities from an aquifer in East River, Colorado, USA - PLM3_30_b1 | ecosystem: Environmental > Terrestrial > Soil > Riparian zone | place: USA: East River... | reverse complement strand
CGGCGATTTCGCCCTGCGCGTCGATCTCGAGAGGAATCGGCGGCGGCCCGCCTCGCCCGCCTCCGCCTCCACCCCCCCGGCGGCCGGGCACCGGGATCATCTCCTGCGGCCGATACTGGCCGATCGCATCGAAATGTTCGAACCCGAAGCCAATGGGATCCATCAGCCGGTGGCAGGACGCGCATGTCGGGTTCTCGACGTGCTCGACCATGAGCTGTCGCCGCCCTTTGGGTTTCTGGCCATCGACAAGGGGATCGGGCAGGGTGGTGATGACGCCCGGCGGCGGCGGCGGCACATGCTGGCAAAGCAACCGCTCGCGAATGAAGATGCCACGCGCCGTGGGCGAGGTATCAGTCGGCCCCGCGGTCGACGCGAGAAACGTGCCCTGGCCGAGGATGCCCGCGCGGTTCGAGTCGGCGGGAAACTTCACCATCTCGAACTGATCCTTCGGCGCCGGCAGACCGTACACCTCGGCCAACTCTGATGTGAGAAAGCTGTAATCGGCGGTCAGCAGCTCCATGAAGTTGCGATCGTTCCACACAAGATGATGCAGGAGCGTTCGCGTCTCTTCGGCCATCGCCAGCGCGAGCTCGGGCGTGAACGCCTGATACCGGTTGGCTTTCACCGCGTTGACCACGCGATCGAAACGCAGCCATTCCTCGAAGAACTGATCGAGCGCGTCGCGCCCCTTCGGCACGTTCTGGAGCATGCGGCGCGCGGCGACATCGCGTCCGGCAGGCGTCGCAAGCCCGCCTTTCGCCGCAGCCTCGAACAGCGCCTCGTCGGGCATCGTGTTCCACAGCAGGTACGACAGCCGGCTGGCAATTTCGTAGTCCGCGTGGCGGCCGTCGGGACCCGCTTCGACGTGAAACAGGAAGTTCGGCGACTGCAGCATCGCCTCGACGACAACCCGGGCACCGTCGAGAAAGCGGCGGCTGACGCGCGCCTGCTCGGAGAACACGGCTGAGTAGCGCTTCACTTCGTCTTCGCTCAGCGGCCGGCGGAACGCGCGCAGTCCGAAGCCGCGCACGAACGCGTCCCGGCATTTCTGATCGCTGAAGGAGGACGGCTTGCAAGGGACCAGGTGGTTGACGTCGCCGATGCGGAACGCGTTCAGCGCGAGGCGCTCGGCGGCGGTGCTGTAGGTCTCGACCAGCAGCGGCGGCATGCCCTGACCGGTCAGCTGATTCTTGAATCCGTCGACGTAGTCCTCTGGCGGAAACCGTTCGGCGGGCTTGCTGTAGTCGCCGAGCAGATCGCGCACGGTGTTGTCGTACTGCGAGTGGGTCAGCCGGCGCACCAGTTGCTTCGGTCCTGCCTCGCCTTCGCCGGCGACAAGCGACTTCATCGCGGCGCTGAGGCTCGCATCCGACGCCGAGGCGAGCGACGCGACCCATTTGGTGAGGACTTGCTCTTCAGACGAACCCGGCTTGATGCGCAGACCGCCGGTATGGCGGATCACGTTGGTCGGCTTGGCCAGCAACAGGGACTTCGAAACATCCGCGCGATCGACGAGGCTCGAGAGCGAAAGGCCGAACGCCTGGATCTGCGCCGGAGTCGCGTCCTTGTCGGGAAAATGCAGGCGCGTCGCGGACGCGACACCCGACGCCGTATGGCACCCGCTGCACTTCGCCGCTTCGAACACGGGGAACACCTGCGACTGAAAGAAGACAGGATCCGGAGCGGACGCCTGCGCCTGCGGGCGCGGAGCGGCCATCATCGACCCGAAGAGCATCAACGCGAGCGACAGGCCCGCAAGGCGGACGGTCATTGCATTTCCTCGATGACAGGTTTCTCGTTGGTCAGCGGCGCGCCGCGCGGCGCCGGCCGCTTCGCCCACGACACGAACGTATTGGGATGTTGCTTCCGGAACGCGGCGACCGCCTCTGGACTGACCTGCGTTTCGGTCAGGTACAGCGCTTTCAGGTTCGGTAGCTTCGCCAGGCGCTGCAGGCCCTGATCGCCGACGTTCGTGTACGACATGTCGAGTTGCGCGAGCGTCGGCATCCCCGCGAGCACGTCCGCCGCGGCGTCGTCCAGGGACTGTGACGCCCACACGCTGAGCCGCTCGAGCGGCAGAGTCTGCAGCACCTGCAGGCCCTCGGGCGTAAGGCGCGCGCCGCTGATGTTCAGCCGCTTCAGGTTCTTCAGCTTCGCGAGCTTGGCGATGCCGAGGTCGCTGAGCTGCAGTCCGCCGGTCAGCGTGCAGTTGCCGCCGCCAGGCGCCGCGGGCTGGCCGCCCATCCCCAATTTGATGCCCACGCCCAGGTCGAGCTCTTCGAGGCCCGCCAACAACGAAATGGTGTCGAGATCGAGATCGGTGACGTTCGGCGTCCAGCACGCACCCGCGTTGCGCCGCTGCACGCCGCGCAAACTCAACGTCTTCAGCTTCGGCAGCAGCTTGAGGAAATTCAGATTCAGCCCGGTGATCAACGTGGCGCCGATCTTTAAGTGCTCCAGCTCGCTCAAATTCGGCAGCTGTTCGAGGCCGACATCGCCGAGCATCGTGTAGCTGATATCGAGCGATCGCAGCCCGGTCATCTCGCCGATGTAGGGCATGCCGGCATCGGTGATGTCGACGCCGCGCACGACGAGCCGGCGCAGCGCCCGATTCGCGCGAAGGTGCGCCATCGACGCGTCGGTCAGATATTCGGCGGTGTCGAGCGTGAGATCTTCGAGCTGCGGCAGCGCCTGGAGCTTCTTGATGCCGCGATCGGTGACGTAGGTGAACGACAAATCGAGTTTCTTGATCGTCTTGAGCTCGACGATGAAGTCGATGTCGTTGTCGGTCGACCACGTCCGCTCGAGCGACGCTTCGACGATGACGCCGTCCTTGTCGCGTCCTACCGAGCCGCCCCGCTGCTCGATCCGCTCGATGGCGTGGACGACTGCCGGCGAATCCTGCTTCCGGGCCTGAGCCGTGGCCGCAGTGGGTGTCCATAGCACAGCGCCCATTAATAGGCCAAAGAGGTAGCGTGACACGCGCGTTCTCTTTTCGTTATTCGTTATTCGTTTTTCCATACAGCTACGTCCGCCTTCGCGCGCGCACGGCGTCGAGGCTCCAGTTGATCTCCGCGTTCGGCAGCGCCTTTTTCACACTGGTGAAACCCTGCTCGGACAGCTGCGTGTGGTACAGATCGAGGTACTTCAGATTTTTCTGCGCGGACAGCCACGACAGCGATTTGTCCGTCACGTCGGTCCGATCGAGCCTGAGCTCGACGAAACCGGCGTTCTTCGACAATTGCGCGATCCCCGCGTCGGTGACCGGCGTGTAATTCAGGTTCAACGCTTCCAGCTTCGGCAACTGAGCGACCCACGCCATCCCCGTGTCGGTGATGCTGGTTTGCTCGAGGCCGAGCCGCTTGAGGCCGCTCAGCTTGGTGATCATCTCCAACCCGGGCTCTGCGAAGCGGGTAAAGCTCAAGTCGAGATCTTCGAGACGCGACAGCGCCGCGAGACCCTCGAGTCCCTTTTCCGTGATGTCCGCGGAAGTGAGATCGAGCCGCTTGAGATTTGTGAGCGATGCAAAGTGCGCCATGCCGGGGTCGGTCACATCGGTATGGCGGAGGTTGATCGACTCGAGTCCCGTCAGCTGCGCCAGCTGTGCCATGCCTTCATTCGCAATCGGCGAGTCGCCCAGATCGATCTCGCGCAGGTTCGGCAGCGCCTTCAGCGCCGCGAGCCCGGTCCCTTCGACGAGCGTGCTCGGCAGATCGAGCACGCGCAGATTCGTCAGCGACGCCAGCATCGGCAGTGCGTTGTCGCCAAGCAGCGTGTGACCGAGGTCGAGGCGCTCGAGCGAGTGCACAGCCGCGAGCTGTTCGACTCCGATCGTGCTGATCTCCGTGCTCTGCAGCCGCAATTCCTTCAGCTGCGGCAGCTTCGTCAGCACGACCAATTCCTGGTCGGTAATCGACGTGCCGTTGAGCGATACCGCGGTGATGCGGCCATCGGCCATCTGCACTTTCCCGCCGATCGCCCGCAGCCACTCGGCGATGGCAGGTTCACCCTTTGTCGCCACGGCGGTTGCCGTCATCGCGCGCTTCGGCTCGCGGTTGGACGACTCGAGGAGAAGGAATTCGGTCTTCGGGAGCTTCGACGCGAGGTCGCGCACGCCCGAGCTCGTCACGCGGCTGTACCGCATATCGACGGACCGGAGATTCTTCAAAGCGGACAACGTCGCGAGACCGGCGTTCGAGACCTTCGTGCGATACAGGCTGAGCTCTTCGAGCTCGGGCATGTTCTTCAACACGTCGAGCCCCGCGTCGGTGACATCCGCGCTCTGCAGGTTCAGCCGGCGAAGCCTGGTCAGCCCGGAGAGATATGACAGGCCGACGTCGGTCATCGAGACATCAGAGAGATCGAGCTCGACGAGGTTGGTGAGGCCGGAGAGATTCTGGATGCCCGCGTCGGTAATCGACGTGCCGCGGAGATACAAGCGCTGCAGGGTCGTCTTGCCCTTCAGGCTCGCCATCCCAGTGTCGTTGAACGTCACTGCGTAGTTCAGGTCGAGATGCGTCAGCGGAAAGGCGGCCAGCGACACACCCGAGCTCCGGGTCTGGTGAATACGGACTTCCTTGAGATTCTTCAGCGACGAGAGACCCTTGAGCGCCGGGTCGTTGAACGGAATGTAGGTCTGCACCGGCTTGCTGAACACGAACTTCTCGAGCTCGACCGCTTCGTTGAAGAGCGCGATGGTCGCCTGTACGCGTGGCGCCGGCTGGTCGTACCAGAGCCGGCCGTTGATGTACAGCTCCTTGAGGTGCGGGAGCGCCGGCAGCCGGCGAAGCTCGTCCTGCAGCGACGCCGCATACATGGTGATGCCCGTGAAGTTCAGCGTGTGAATGCGGAAATCGGTCGTCGGCAGATCGGCCAGATCCGTAATCGGCTTCCGCTGCCCTTCGAGGACGATGCTCCCGCCCATGCGGAGCATCCATTCGGCGACCATGCGGTCGGCCGCGGGACCTTCGATCTTGATTGGTGCACCGCTCACCGGCTTGTCGGCAACTGGGTCGGCAACCTCGTCCTGCGCTGAAGCCGCGGCGGCGCACGCCAGGCACGCGACACACGCGACTACCGCCAATCGACTGGTTTTACGTCGAAAAATAGACCGGACGTTCATGCTGGGCTCCGTTATGAAAGACGATGATTGTAGCCCGAACCGGCCTGTTTTCGCAGATCCGCGACAGTTCGCGACACAACGCGTTTACCGGCGCGGCGCGAATGTCTCCTGCACCGAAACGGACCACTCGGCGCCGGTCGATTCGACGAGAAATTCGTACAGCCGCGGGTCATCGCCGAACTCGGCGTTGCCGCTGCCCGAGCCATGCTGATCGGCAACCACGAGCATGGGACGCCCGCTGATGCCGCTGCGCAATGTCAGTTGAAACGCCCCCGGCCGCGCGTCGTCCTGGTTCCGCGCCTTCCACGTGATGCGGAACGATCCGGATTCGCTGACGAACCCGAGCGTCGAGTTACCGGTACCGGACCACGAGCCGAGTTCCCGGCTTACCGGCGGCGCTGGCCGCGGCGTTTCCCGAACGGAATCCGGCGCCTGGCTGCACGCAATGGCGGACGCCAAAACGAACAGGACCGCGCTTCGCATTCAGAATCTGTACGAGTACTGGAATTTCGCCGACAGCTTGGTGTCCTGCACTCGAAAGCGCAGGCTCTGGTTCTCGTCTTCCTCCTGCACCCAACCCTGGTTGAAGGCAAAGAACAGATCGTTGCCCGGCTGCAGCGTCCATCGGACGCGGCTCTGCCATCCCATGTTCCTCGAGCGGTTGTCGTACTGAATGAGGTTGGAGAACGACAGCCTCGGTGAGGCGGCGTAACTGATGCTCGTGGTGTAGATACGCGCGATGAAATCCCCTTCGGGGAGCCGTGCGAACGTCTGATTGGTGGAGACGCTCATGTTGAACCAGGGCGGCAACCGGTATGCGACCGATGCCGTCACCTGTTCCGCCGTGCCCGACCAGTACGAGCCGGTTCCTACACTCGCACTGGCCGACACTCTGCGCCTCGCCGCACTCACCGCGTTGGATCGGAAACGCGTGAAGCGGTACTCCCCGGGAGGCAGGAACACACCCGGCGAAATCTCGAATGGCTCGAACAGCCGTTCGTACGTGGGATTCACGTCGAGCACGGCGTGGACGCTATCGCCGGACAGAAAGTGCCAGTCCAGAGGCGCCATGTACAAGTCCCAGCTTTCCACCAGGTTGTTCTCGAGGTTGGTGAACTGCGTGAAGTAGACGTCGTGAAACATCTGCTGGATGTTGAGAAAGTGAGGGCGCGGATTGTAGCTCGCGCCGATGCGCAACAGCCGCGCGTTGTCCCGTTGAAAGAAGCCCAGGGCCGGCCGGAAGTTCCGCTGGATCTCGCGAACCGCCACCTGCGCGTCGAACTTGTCGTTCGGGTAGGACGCCGAAAATCCATAGGACCAGTCGTCAGTAGAGTCGTTGCCAGTCACGCCCCTGACCGCGAATCCATCGACGACGAAGTTGTTCGGGCGTCCGAGGAATCGCGAGGTGGCCAGGCGCGCGTCCACGCCGTAGGTCTGCGCCGACGCTCCCGGAGACGGATTGCCCGCGGTGAAAATCGCTCCGACGTACGACTGTTCGAGCAGGTTCCGCTTGACCCGGCCGATGAAGAACCCTTCGTCGTCCGCGATCAGCGTGCCGTCCGATTCCAACTCCCGGGTGCGAACGCTCAGCACACCGACCTCGGTGCGCCCGACGGTGCCGGTGAGCTTGACGCCGGCGTCGATCGGAACTTCCTGTCCGCCGATCAAGCCGATGCGACGGCTGAAAAACGGGTACAGGTCCGCGCCCGTGCCGGGGATGCCGCCCGGCGTTTCAGGGCCGGTGCTTGCGAAACTGAACACGCCGGCGCCTTCGAGAAAAAACGCGCGCTTCTCGGGAAACAACAACGAGAAACGCGAGAGATTGATCTGGCGCGCGTCGACTTCCGTTTCGCCGAAATCGGTATTGAAGGTCGCGGTGAGCCTCAGGCTTGGCGTGATGCTGTAGAAGATATCGAGTCCGGGCTTGCCGCTGAAGTCGTCATCCTCGTTGCCCGACAGGTTCAGCCACCGCCCGGCGAGGAAGGGACGTAGATCCAGCCCGATGCCCTGCGTGAGACCGCCGAGGTTGGTGATTTCACCAGCTTCCGATACTTGAAGAAACTGCGTGTCGAGTCGCGCACCCGACCAGCGATCGTCCTCGAGCTTGCGCGAGATGAAGCGGGCGATGTTGAAGCCCCAGACGTTCTGGTCGGGAAAACTGAGGCTCTTGAATGGAATGGCAAACTCCGCCGTCCATCCGGTACTTGTGCGTGTCGTGCGAACGTACCAGATGGCGTCCCACTCGGTATTGAGCTGCCCATTGGCGAACGCCAGCCCATCGACCAGCGCGCCTTCGGGGTTGGTCGCAAAATAGAAAGCGCTCCTCTGGTCGCGGAACGTGTCGAGCACGATCTCGATCCGATCGTCGGATCCGAGCGCCGCATCGCGCGCCATCTGCGTGGCGACAACCCCGTTGGGCTCCGAGTCGTAGGCGACCACGCCCACGTAGAGATTGTCTTCGTCACGGAGCAACGTCACCTCAGTCCGCTCGCTGGGAGCGCTGCCGGTGTCGGGCTGACGCTGGATGAGATCGCCAATCTTCGGCGCGGACTTCCATGCCGGCTCGTTCAGCGAGCCATCGATTTCCATCGGGCCGCTGATGGTAGTGACGTCGGCCGATCTGATGATTGCCCCTGCGTTTCCCTGCGCGGCGGCGTCGACCGCGATGATGACAGACACGAGCAGCGCCGGCGCTGCGATCCACACGCACCGATACATTCGAGGTCCTTGGATTGGTGTTCCGGATTAAGAGTGCTGCGGCAGAGGAACCGAGTATCGCTCCGCCCACGGCGTCAATGCGGGAATGATGGTCTCATGAAGTTGGATTCCTTCGCGAATCTGCCTCCGGCGGCGGGCGAGCGCGCCCTCACCCGGCAGGCGAACCTGCGGGTTGCCTGGCGCCACCGGCGTGTCGTGACACAGCTCGACGAGATATCGCATCTCACGAACGAACGCATCGCGGCCGCCGAATGCGTCGGGGTCAATCAACTGCAAAAAGATCGATGCGGTCCAGGGCTGCGGCGATTCTGACCGGCCGCGGCCCGCAAGTCCCGACGTGAGCGCCTCGACGATGAGCGCGAGCGAAAAGCCTTTGTGGCCGAGCTCGATGCCGCCGAGCGGAAGCATCGCGCCGGGTCTGTCTCCGGAGAGCACGCGAGGATCGTCTGTCGCGTTTCCGTCCGCATCGACGAGCCATGGGCCTTTCAGCCGATCGCCTTTCGACGCCAGCCGTTTGGTCATGGCGTTGGTCGACGTTGAGCTGCTGATGTCGATGAGGATCGGCTCGCCGCCGGTCGGAAAGCCCGCTGCGAACGGATTCGGCGTAATTCGCGACGCCACACCGCCGTGCGGCGTGACCCCGGCCGCGGCGGGATCCGAACACATCAACAGGATGATGTGGCCCGCGTCGGTGACCGGTTTCAAGTACGCCTGCAAACAGCCGATGTGATGCCCGCTGCCGATCACCACGGTCACGATCGGGTGCGCAAGGAGCCGGTGACGTGCTTCGGCAATCGCCTGCTTCACGAGCCAGTGCCCCGGCAATCGGCGTCCGTCCCACGTGAGACACGCGCCCAGATCCGCGACCACGACGGGATCGCCAGAGGTCGCCAGCAGCCCGTCGTCGATCTGTTGGAGATAACCGGCGAGCTGATCGATGCCGTGGGTGTCGTGTCCGAGCAGGTCCCCTTCGACGAGGACGTCGGCGACGGTCCGCGCACGATCGCGCGCCAGCCCGGCCCGCTCGAGAAGCGCCGAGGCGAAGAGCACCAGCTCGTCGGCGCGGTACCTATTCGACAAGATTCCTGAATTCTCCGCGCCACGCTTCGGCAAGAGCTGGGCAGTTCGCGAGCTCGCGCGCGACGTCGATATTCGTCTCGCCTCCCCGGCTGTACGCCGCGGCGTTGACGGCATCGACGGTCAGGTGCGGGTAGGGACTCTCGACGAGCGTCAACACGTCGCCGCATTCTACCTGGCCGGTTTCGACCACGCGAAGATACCAGCCCGTGCGGCCGCTATGTACGACGAGCTTCGGCATGTCGAGGCGATTCCATCGACGGCCGAGCTTCCAGCACGGCGACCGCGGCTGCGAGATCTGCACCACCGCTGTGCCGATCTGATAGGTGTCGCCAATCGCGACCTGCGTTTCAGTCTGTCCTTCGATCGAGAAATTTTCCCCGAACCACCCGGGACCGCATTCCTCGATCGCCAGCTCGCGGCGCCAGAACGGATAGTGGTCCATCGAATACACACACACCGCTTTGTCTGGACCGCCATGAACAGTGAGATCGGCCTGGCCATCCCCGGCGAGGTTCACGGACGACAGTGGGATTCGTCCCAGCACGGGACTCTTGTAGATGCCGCTGCGCCAGGGCTCAGCAGTCGTGAAGTGCGCGGGTGTACCGACGTTGAGAGACGAGAGACGCGGCGTCACGGTCCGCTAGATTTTACGCGAGGCGCCGACAGGGGTTCCAGGTTCCGATTCCACGTTCCAAGTTCGCGGTGGCGCCTGAACTCAGTGCGCATCTTTCTAAAAAAGATGGCGCGCAGCATTCACGCGCCGACCCTGAACGCGGAACTCGGAACCCGGAACCCTGGCGTTATCCCATCAGTTCGTACGTGCCCCGCACGGCGCTCGAACCTGGAAACACCCGATCGGTCTGTGCGGGCGTGAGATCGAACGCGGCGGCAATCGCACCCTTCAGCACCGCCCGGGTGTCGAGCGTGGGCTTCAAATCACGGGCTTCGAAGAGCGCGCGATCGCCAAGACCCGGCCAGTCGGAGTGTACGGTCGACTTCGCCACTTTGGGTCCGATGATGAAACCGGCGCCAGCCGTGCCGTGATCCGTTCCGCGCGTGCCGTTGGGGCGCGCGGTGCGCCCGAACTCCGTCATCACGACAACAGTTGTATCCGCCCACGCCGCGCCCATATCCGTGCGGAAGGCCATCAATCCTTCCGCGAGCTGCCCCAGCAGCCTGTCGAGCGCTCCGCCGGCCACGCCTTGATTCGCGTGCGTGTCCCATCCGCTGAATTCCACCGCCGCGATGTTCGGCCCGCCATCCTGTCGAAGGATCTTTGCGGCAGCCTGCATCAGCGGCGTGATGCCGCCGCGCCTCGCGCCGCCGCCGGCCATCGGCTCTTCTCCGACCAGGTCCTTCTGCTGCATTGCGGATTCAAAGTGGCCGTAGAGCACTTTGTCGGTGCGATACAGCGTCCCGAGACGATCGAGATACGCGTCGCTGACCGCGCCGAGCTGTGTCGGTGACCAGGTCTGCACCTCGTAGGGCCCGGTCAACGAACGCGGCATCCCCGACGCGATCGCGATGCCCGACCGATGCCCAGTCATGACCTGCAGAAGACGATTCAGCCAGCCGTCGGACGACCCGGCGGGTTTATCGATGCCGGTTTCGAGAATCGCCTGGCCGTCGAAGTGGCTCCGTGTTCGATAGGGGATCGCCATCGCATGTAACGCGACGAGCTCGTCTTTCTGCCAGAGCTCGCGCAGCGGCGCGAGGCCGGGCGCCAACCCGAACGTCTCGGTCAGCGCCACCAGCTCGGAGTCGTCGAACGCGAACGCACCGCGCAACGATCGATACGCGGGATCGCCGTACGGCACGACCGCAGCGAGTCCATCGAACCCGCCGCGGAGCAGCACAAACACAAATCGTCCACCGCCTTTGGTTTGCGCGAAATTGACGATGGGAAAACCGAACGTGGCGATGCCGCCAAGACACATCGTGCGCACGAAGTTGCGGCGATTCATGTTCATCTCCATTGAAATGCCGGGCCAGCGAGCGCGAGCGCAATTCGTTCATCAGCCGCAATCGAGCCGTCCGCCAGCAGCGCGTGGAGCGGATCGCCCGCGGGGACGTCGACGACATCCAGCAGCATGCGCGGATCGATGCGTTGCGCGCCCTGAGCGAGCGTCGAGGGGCGAAGGCGGCGCGCGATCGTGCGCGCGAGCTCGGCGCGGTTCAGCAGCGAATCAGGATCGGCCCATTCCTGCGTCGTGTCGCCGAACCCTTTCGGCGCCTGCGGCGACCAGAGCGGATGTCGCAGCTGCCGGAGCAGTGGCATCGCTCTGTCGCTGACCTCGGCCGCCTCGAACGCGCGCAACACGGCGACGAGCCAGTCCTGCGGCGTGCGGAACTTCCGCGCACTCTCGCTCCACGCTTCGGGGAGATCGACCAGCGCCGCGGACACCGCGCGCAAGTCCCCTTGCGTGTCCCGAAACACTCGGGCGATACGATCGACAGCGGCCGCCGGTGGCGCGTCGCTCACGAAATGCGCCACGAGTTTCGTGGCGACGAATCGCGCGGTCGAGGGGTGACGCGCGAGGGCGCGGATCGCGCGCTCGCCTTCTTCCAGGCCGGCTTCGCCGTATCTGGCGCCGAGCACCGTTTTCGCCCCCGGTTCGTGAAGCGCCTCCTGGAAGGCGAACCCGATGTGTCCGTTATCCGGTCGACCAGTCCTCGATTGGCGCGCGCGTTTTGGCGCCATCTGCTGTCCCGGCGCCCGGCCGATACCGCCGACCGTCCAGCCCGTCAGAACTTTCGCGAGCTCCTGCACATCCTGCTGTGTATACCCGCCATCGACACCGAGCGTATGGAGCTCGAGAAGCTCGCGCGCGTAGTTCTCGTTGAGCCCGCGGCGCTGGCCCTGCCCGCGGCCGCCGAGCGCGGCGCCGCGGGACGCCGGCCCGATCGATTGGAAGTTGTCGAGATACACGAGCATGGCGGGATGCTTCGCCGACGCGAGCACCATGTCTTCGAACCGGCCGAGGACGCGCGGCCGGATGGCTTCTCGCTCGTAACTGCCGGCGAGGGGCGCGACCAGCACTTTGGCGCCCATCGACACACACAGATGATTCGACCAGAACGCGACGAGCCGCTCGACAAACGGCCGTTCGGTGGTGACGCGCTCGGTGAGCGCGGCGCTGCTCTCGGCCGCCGCGATGCCGACAAGGGCGCGCCGCGCCCGCTGGCGAGCCTCCCGTCTCTCCTGATCGTCGCCCTGGCCAGCCATGCGAAAGGCGTGGACGGCCTCGGCAATGGCGCTCGACGACCCTTCTGGAGGAGTGACAGACAGGGACACGTCTCCGTGGAGTTGCGCGTGAAGCCAACCTTTCGCGTCGGTCACGCGCCGGCGTTCGCCGGGGCGCGCGCCGAGTCCGAAGCCGTTGAGGGCGCGAAGCGTGGGATTCATGACATCGACCTCAATCCCATTAGACGACAAACACGCGGCCTGTACACCCGGTCATAGACTTTTCACATTTTTCCCGGACTGCGACCGGCGCTTGACATCAGCGCCGATTTATTCATAATTTATTAATTAAATGCCGCGACACCTGTTGACCGACTTCGAGCTGATGATTCTTCTGGCGACGCTCCGCGTCGGCGATAGCGCCTATGGCGTGCCCATTGCGACAGAAATCGGGCGCACCGGCGGGCGGCGGGTGGTCGTCGCGGCGGTTTACGCCGCGCTCGATCGGCTGGAGCGCAACGGGCTCGTCACCTCGAACGTCGGCGAGCCGACACCCGAACGCGGCGGCCGGGCAAAACGGTTTTTTCAGGTTACGCCGCAGGGTATACGCGCGGTGAAAGAAACCCAGCGCGCGCTGGTCGCGCTGTGGAAAGGGATCCCTGAGCTGAAGGGAGGCAACGTATGACTCGCGGAATGTCGGCGCCGGCGCTTTGGCTTCTCGGCCACCTTGCCCATCGCAACGAACCGCTCGCGGGCGATCTCGTCGAGCAATTCCGCGGGAGACGCAGTTCGACCTGGCTCTGGGCACAGATCGTCTGCGCGATCGCCATGGGAGAGTTCCGGCACCCGCGTGTTCCTGTCGCGCTCAATCTCACGCCGATCGATCCGATCGTCGCCGAGTGGCTCATATCGAGGAGACTCACCCCTCGCCGTGTGAATCTGAGCAGCCCGGGAGAAGGCGTCGGCGGCCTCGGGCTGATGATGCTGGGATTTCTTCTGAGCACCGTGGTCCCGGACGTCTGGTGGTTCGTGATGGGAGGCATCGTCTGCGGCGTCGCCCTCGGCACGATGCTCGCGTTCAGGCGACGGCATCAGCCCATGGCGACCGACGGCAGGATCCACACGGGACAGTTAAGAGACCTGTTCGTGTAAGGAAAAAGGCAAAAGGAAAAACGAATAGAGATCAGCGGTCTCGCGTGAAACTGCCTGCTTTGTTCGTTTTTCGTTTTTCGCTTTTCCCTACTGCTTCAGCTGCGCCACGATTTCTTTCGGCGTCAGCTTGATCCCGCTCGGCTGCGAGCCGTCGATCTTGAAATGCGGACCGGCGTTATGGATTACCGCGCGATCGCCGGCGAGCGCCGCCGCGGTCGAAAGATCGCCCGCCCGGCGTAGTCCGGGCATATACAGCCGCTCCACCATCACGGCATCGCTGGCCGTATCGAAATCACCGACGTCGAGAATCGCGCGGCGTTCCGTTTCGATCGCGACCGCGAGCAGTCCGGCCAGCGCGGCGTCTCCAGCAGCCACCAGCACAGCATCAGGCGAAGCGCGCAGCGCTTCCACCACGTCGGCGACCCGCTGACTCGCCGCGGTACGGTTGTAAGTGTCGAAAAGGGGAATTTTTGCGGCCTCTGCGGCGTCGAACGGCGTGAAGTTCACCGTCTTCACCGTGAATTTCGCCTTGTTCAGCTCGGCTGCGAGTTCCGCATCGACGCCGGCGACGATCACCGTCACCTGCCGGCGGCGTCCCTTCTTCTGTGGCTCGGGCTTCGGCGCCGACACCGGCGGGGCCGCCGGAAGCGGAGGACCAAACGCCAAGGCGTGTCTCAGCGCGCGGGCTCGCACCTCGAGCGGCGTCGACGCCAACTGGCGGCGGGCCGCGTCAATCCAGTTCGTCGTCAAGCGCGCGGCATCGACGGCGTCCTGCGGATACGGACGATGATGGAACACCAGAAGATCCGGCAGCGGCTCAGGCGTGAACGGACGTTCTTCGCGTTTCACGCCGGCCGGCTGGTTCTGCAGCCAGCGGGCCATCCACGCGTAGACGGCCTCTCGCGACGCCTGGTTGTAGTTGTGCGGTGCCTCGAATCGAACGGCGTGAACCTTATCCGCGGCACCCTGCAACGCATATAACGCGCGTACGGCAGGGTATTCGCGCTCCATCGTATTCGCCGTCCAATCCCCGGTCGCCGACACCATCAGCAGCGGACGCGGCG
>Ga0184625_10000555_pt1 | contig 14336 bp, 10 predicted proteins | sample PLM3_30_b1_FD_133151 | JGI IMG/M metagenome (GOLD analysis project Ga0184625, IMG submission 133151) | Groundwater sediment microbial communities from an aquifer in East River, Colorado, USA - PLM3_30_b1 | ecosystem: Environmental > Terrestrial > Soil > Riparian zone | place: USA: East River... | reverse complement strand
TCGGCCGACACCACGTCGAGCCGGTGCAGGGTCAGGCACCCGGCCACGGCGGCGAGCAGGCCGAGCCGATCCGCGGCGGCCACGACGACGCGATCATGGTTGATCTCCACGGCCGGCAGTGGGCGGGTGGCCAGGGCGGCACGTCTCCCGTCGGTAAACATGGGCGGGGCGACGGTGCCGGTGACCAGCGCCGCGCGTACTCGGGTGACCAGATCCGCGACCAGCCGCTCCTTCCACGCCGACCAGGCAGCCGGCCCAGTGGCGACGGCATCGGCCCGGCTCAGCGCGTGCAGCAGTTCCAACGTGTCCAGGTCGCCAACGGTGTCGGCGACGTGCCGGACGGTTTGCGGATCGCCGAGATCGCGCCGGGTGGCGATCTCCGGCAGCAGCAGGTGCCAACGGACCAGCCGCCCGATCGCCTCGACATCCGGCGATCTCAGTCCGATCGCGGCCGCAATGTCGGCGGCAGCCTCGACACCGACCACCGAGTGGTCACCCGGAAGTCCCTTGCCGATGTCGTGCAGCAGCGCACCGAGGAACAGCAGGTCCGGTCGGGCCACATCGCGCGCATACCGGGCCGCGGCGGCGACAGCCTCGATCAGGTGCCGGTCGAGGGTGAACCGATGGACCGGGTTGTGCTGTGGCGCGCTGCGAACTCGAGCCCACTCCGGCAGCCACGCCGTGATCAGGCCGAACCGGTCGCACGCCTCCCAGGTGGAGACCAGGGCCGGCCCCGTGCTGAGAAGTTGGGCGAAGGCCACCCGTGCGGCGTCCGGCCAGGGACGGGGCAGCGGTGGGCAGCGTCGTGCCAGCCACTCCAGCGTTCCCGGCGAGATGCGCAGTCCGTGCCGGGCGGCGGCCGCCGCCACCCGCAGCGACAGGGTCGGGTCGACGGTTGGCGTCACCGCGGCGCGGGCGAGCACAACCTCGCCGTCCTGGGCCACCACGTCCGGCGCGAGCGGTGCCCGGACCGAGGAGCCCGTCCTCCGGCCGCCGTCTCGTTGGGCACCGTGGCGCTGCGTGGCCAGCCAGCGCTCCGCAGCCCGTAGCGAGTCGTCCACCGCGTATGCGATCGTCCGGGCGTCGTCGGCGATGCGCCGCCTGAGCAGCTCCGGGCCGCCGATGCCGAGCATCGTTGCGACCTCGTCGAGGTCCTCGACGAAGAGCCGGTCGCGGCGGCGGCCGGAGGCGAGGTGCAGGCAGTCGCGGGCGTCGAGTAGGCGGGTGTACGCAGCGCGCACCGGTGGCCGCCACGCGTCGGCCACCTGTGCGTACGCCACTCCCCGCAGCACCCGTACATCCCGCAGGCCGCCGCGGGCCTCCTTGATGTCACCGTCGAGCAGGAAGGCGAGCTCACCCTGCTGACGCCAGCGCTGGGTGGTGAGCTCACGTAGTACAGGCAGGTGCGATCGGGCCCGCTGGCGCCACAGCAGCAACGTCGACTCGCGCAACCGTGCGGTCAGGTCGCGATCGCCGGCCACGTGGCGCGCGTCGAGCAGGCCGAGCCCGGCCTTCGTGTCCTCGGTCGCCACGGCGAGAGCCTCGTCGATCGTGCGCACCGAATGGTCCAGGGTAAGTCCGGCGTCCCAGATCGGATACCAGATCTTCTCCGCCACCGGCCAGACGTCTGGCAGACCCTTGTGCACGAGGACCAGGTCGATGTCCGCCTTCGGGGCACATTCGCGTCGGCCGAGCCCGCCCAGGGCGACAAGCGCCACCCCCTGCCCGGGCGTGGCCTGGTCAAGCAGGTCAGCCAGCCAGAGGTCGAGCGCCGCCGCGCGCTGCTGGCGCGCGGCGGCACCCACCCCCGCACGGTCCCCCCCACCGTCGTCCACGAGGTGGTCTCCGGGCCCGCGCTTCGGGTCTGGACCCATTCGGGGGTCAGAGCGCGTCGAGGCCACGTTCGCCGGTACGGACCCGGATGACCTCCTCAACGGACGTCACCCAGACCTTTCCATCACCGATCTTGCCTGTATGTGCCGCGGCCACGACAGCATCGACAACCTTCTCAGCGTCGATCTCATCGATGAGAATATCGACCTTTATCTTCGGTAGGAATTCCACTGTGTACTCGGCACCGCGGTAAACCTCGGTGTGGCCCTTCTGGCGGCCGTAGCCCTGGACCTCGCTCACGGTCATGCCCGACACGCCCATCGCCTGCAGCGCTTCCTTCACCGCGTCGAGCTGATGCGGTTTGATCACCGCCGTGACAAGCTTCATGCTCAAACCCTCCATTACGAGAACGCTATCGGGCGTTCGCCGGCTGGGCCGGCTGCGGCTCGGCCTCCGATCGGCTGGGTGGGTTGGCCGCAGCTAACCCGGACGACGACGCCCCGCCACCGATTCCGGCCGCCGCGAACGCGCCGCCGCTGCCACCACCGGTGTTGGAGAAGTCGTACGCGCTCTCCTTGTGCTCGATCACGTCGATGCCCTCGAGCTCGGCCTCCCTCGTCACGCGGAAGCCGACCGTCACCTTCACCACGAGGCCGACCACGAGAGCGATCACGAATGACCACACGCTCACGATGCCCGCGCCGCCAGCCTGGCGAAGCAGTTGGTCGACGCCCCCGCCGTAGAGCAGGCCCTCGCGGACGACGTAGGAACCGCCGAACCCGGTCGTGGCGAACAGACCGATCCAGAGGCACCCGATCCAGCCACCGACGAAGTGGATGCCCACCACGTCGAGCGAATCGTCGAGGCGGAGCTTGTACTTGAGGCCGACAGCCAGCGAGCACACCACTCCGGCGACCAGGCCCAACAACACGGCCGCGAAGGGCGCGATGTAGGCACACGCCGGAGTGATCGCAACCAGACCGGCGACCGCGCCCGAGGACGCACCGACCAGGGTCGGCTTGCCGTTCCTGATCCACTCGACCAGGATCCAGCCGAGCAGCGCACCGGCGGTCGCGACCTGCGTGTTAATGAACGCCACGCCCGTGATCGCGTCGGCGGTCAGTTCGGACCCCGCGTTAAAGCCGAACCAGCCGAACCACAGCAAACCGGCGCCCAGCGCCACGAAGGGCACATTGTGGGGTTTGAAGCTCTCCTTGGGATAGCCGATCCGCCGGCCGAGGATGAGTGCGAGCGCCAGCGCCGCCGAACCCGCGTTGATGTGTACCGCGGACCCACCCGCGAAGTCCAGGGCGCCGATCTTGGCACCGATGAAGCCGCCGCCCCAGACCATGTGGGCGATCGGCAGGTAGGCCAGCGTGAACCAACCGGTTGCGAAGAGAAGCCACCCGGCGAACTTGGCCCGATCCGAGATCGCGCCGCTGATCAGGGCAACCGTGATGATGGCGAACATCATCTGGAAGGCCATGATCACGTACGTCGGGATCGGCGTCGCCGGGAATGGCGGGAATGCCATCTCCGCGGAGAGGTTCTTGGTCCCGAGGTACTGGGTCAGGTCACCCCAGAAGCCGGGAGTTCCACCCTCCCCGCCGATCGGCTGGTCGGCCCCGAACGCCACCGTGAAGCCGTAGAACAACCAGAGGATCGAGATGAGCCCGATCGAGGCGAAGCTCATCATCATCATGTTCAGCACGCTCTTCGACCGGTTCAGCCCGCCGTAGAAGAAGGCCAGACCGGGAGTCATCAGCAGCACGAGCGCGCTCGAGATCAGCAACCACGCCGTGTCGCCGGAACTGAGTATCACTTCTTCGACAGGCACGCTGCCCTCCAAGGTGAGACGTTCGCGTCGGCGAAGCTTGAGAGCCGACCATCAACAACTCCCGGCAGCAGGCAGCGTTGCCGTTCGCCGGTTGGGCGGAAGCCTCACCGACCGGTGTTTCACGCAATGTCTCCGCTCGGTTTCCGGACCATCACCAGATGTTTCGTACGTGTGACGACCGGCGCGGACCCGGTCCGCGCCGGTCGGCCGTGGTCGGCGCACCCGATGGTGCAGTTTGCCGGCCCCCGTTAGCATGCGGGGATGTCACGACCCCGGGCGTTGCTCGCGCTGTTTGCCGTAATCGCCGTCGGCCTGGCCGGCTGTTCGTCCAAGAAGGAGGAGCAGGCGCTGCCGAACGGCACCACCCTGGTCAGCGAGGCGGCCACCGCCATGCGCGAGGTCCAGTCCGCGCATGTCGTCCTCGACATCGAGGGCCAGGTCGGCACCCTTCCACTGCGGCGGGCCGAAGGTGACCTCAAGCGTGACGGTGATGCGAAGGGCACGGTCCAGCTGCAGACGTTCGGCACGCTGATCGAGTTCGAGTTTGTGCTGCTCGGTGACTCGATCTGGCTCAAGGGCGCGACCGGTGGCTGGCAGATGCCCGTGGGTGGCACGGCCGCTCTCCCCTACGACCCGTCCGCGATCCTTGACCCCGACCGCGGAGTGGCGAAGCTGCTCGGGACGGCCACCGACGCCACCACCGAGGCGAAGGAGACCGTCGACGGCAAGGAGACCTACCGCGTCGGCGTCAAGCTGGACAGCACCGCCGCGAGCACGCTGGTCCCCGGTATCGGGCCCGGCGTTACCGGCAAGCTCTGGCTCGACACGCAGACCAAGCAGCTGATCAAGGCGGTCCTGTCGGTGCCCGGCGCGACAGCGGACAAGCCCGGCACCGTAACGGTCAACGTCTCCGCCATCAATGTGCCGGTGACCGTCAATGCCCCGTGAGGCGGGCTCCTCGCCGTCGGTCACCGCACCGACGATGGCGGAGGGGGAATCGCACGGAAGGCGACGCGGGGTCGCGATCAGCGTTGGCGGGGTGGCCGTACTCCTGGCCGCGCTCGACGCGTACGTCGTCGTCACGGTCCTTGTCTCGATCGCGGAAGACCTCAGCATCGCGGTCAACCACCTCGAGCGGGCGATCCCGATCGTCACCGGCTATCTGCTCGGCTACGTCGCGGGGATGCCGCTTCTCGGCGGGCTATCGGACCGGTGGGGACGGCGCACTGTCATCCAGATCTGCTTGGCCGGCTTCCTCGTCGGCTCCGCCGTCACCGCCGCCGCGACGACCCTGCCGGTGCTCGTAGCCGGACGGGCGGTGCAGGGGCTTGCCGGCGGTGCGTTGCTGCCCGTGACGATGGCCCTCGTTGGCGACCTGTGGGAGGAGCGGCGGCGCCCGGTCATCCTGGGTACGGTCGGGGCGGCGCAGGAGCTTGGCAGCGTGCTCGGTCCGCTCTATGGCGCGGGGCTCGCCGTCCTAGGCGCGCAGGTCATCGTCTTTGGCGATCCCCTAGGTTGGCGCGTCATCTTCTGGGTCAACATCCCGCTCGCCATCATCGCCATGCTCGCCGTCCACTTTGCGTTGCCCGGTGGCCCGGACCGACGTGGACAGCCGCGCCGGCGCGTCGATCTTGTCGGTGGACTGCTCCTCGCCATCGCGCTCGGCCTGCTCGTGGTCGGCCTCTACAATCCCCGCCCGGACGTGTCCGTGCTGCCGTCGTGGGGACCGGCGACCATCGGCGCGGGCGGTGCGGCCTTTGTACTCTTCCTACTCTGGGAGTCCTTCTCGCGTACCCGGCTGATAGACCTGACCGGCGTACGCAAGGCACCGTTCTTCGCGACAGTGGGCGCGAGCCTCATCGCCGGCGCTGCGCTGATGGTCACACTCGTGGATATCCAGCTCATCGCCCAGACCCTGCTCGCCCGCAGCCCGGGCGGTGGCGCACTCATCCTCAGCCGGTTCCTCATCGCCCTGCCCATCGGAGCTGTGCTCGGCGGCGTGCTCGCGCACCGTCTTGGCGAACGGTGGGTCACCGCGGCCGGGTTCATGATCGCCGCCGCGGCGTACTGGCTCGTCTCGGGCTGGCCGACCGAGATCCTGGCTGCCCGGCACGACCTCGCTGGGCTCTCCCTACCGCGGCTCGACGTGGATCTGGCCATCGCCGGTCTCGGTCTCGGCCTGGTGATCGCACCGCTGTCCGCCGCCGTCCTGCGGGTGGTTCCAGCCGCCCAGCACGGTGTCGCGTCGGCGGCCATCGTGGTGGCCCGCACCATGGGCATGCTCATCGGCATCGCCGCGCTGACCTCATGGGGCTTGCACCGGTTCCAGGAGGTGACCGCGAATCTCGTGCCGCCGCTGCCGCCGCTGACCGGGATCACCGAAGAGTACCTCCAGGCCGTCGCGGTGTACGAGAAGGCAGTCCAGGCGGCGCTGCTCAGCGAGTACCACGAGATCTTTCTCGTCACCTCCGTTCTGTGCCTCGCCGGTGCCGTCATCGGGCTCGCCCTCGGCGGCCGCCCGCCGCGCGCGGGGGGTCAGAGGCCGCGCTCGATCGCGTAACGGGCCAGTTCGACGCGGTTGTGCAGTTGGAGCTTGTTGAGGGTGTTCTGGACGTGGTTCTGCACCGTGCGGTGCGACAGCCCGAGCCGCTCCGCGATCTCCTTGTAAGACACGCCTTTGGCGACGAGTCGTAGGACCTCGGTCTCCCGGTCGGTCAGGCTCGGCGCGTTGGGACCGGCGTCCGCCGGCCGGGCGGCGAGGCGCCGAAATTCGCCCAGAACCAAGCCGGCCAGACCGGCCGTGAAGACCGCCTCGCCGGCCGCGGTGCGGCTGACCGCGTCGAGAAATTCCTCCCGCTTCGCTGACTTCATCAGGTATCCGGTCGCGCCGGCCTTCACCGCCTCGAGCACGTCGCTGTGCTCCCCGCTGGCCGAGAGCACGAGCACACGGGTCTGCGGTTGGGCCGCGAGTAGACCATGGATGACGTCGACGCCGGAACAGTCGGGCAGCTGAAGGTCCAGAACGACCACGTCGGGACGCACCGCAGCGGCGACGCGAACCGCCTGCGCGCCCTCGCCGATCGCGGCGACTACCTCGTACCCCGCCTCGGCCAGATCGCGCGCCACGCCCTCCCGCCACATCGGGTGATCGTCGACCACCATCACCCGGATTGCGCGGGCGACCTCGGGCTCATCCACAGTCATCACGCTAACGGCGAGCGAGCCGTCGTGGGTGCCGCGGCCCGACCCACGCACATCTCGATCTCCGTACCCGCGCCCGGGGACGAGGTGATCGTCACCGTCCCGTCCAGGTCGCGCAGGCGCCCGCGGATGGACTGAGCCACGCCCAACCGGCCCTCGGCCTCGGCCTGTTCGAGCCGTCCGGCTGGGATGCCGGGGCCCTCGTCCCGGACGGTCACGGTGACCGCGTCCGGTTCGTCCTCGACCAGGATCCAGGTCCGGACACCATCGGGGCAGTGCCGGCGGACGTTGTCGACCGCGGCACCCACCGCGGCGCCGAGTTCGTGGGCGACGCGGGCGCGCAGCCACACCCCGGTCGCGGGCGCGGATACCGTAACGCCGGCCGACGTAAGGGCACCCAATACCTCTCGCAGGTCCACCATCCCCGAGACGGGGCCGACGTCGCCCGGGCTGACGAGGGCCCGCAGCGCCGCCTCCTGCTCGCCGGCGAGGAGCCCCAGTTCGGCCGCCTCGCCGCCCAACTCGGCGCCGCGACGCTGCACCAGCGCGAGCACCTGGAGCACCGAGTCATGGATGCCGCGGGCCAGCCGCTCGCGCTCGCGGTTGACCGCCAGGACCTCCGCCGCGAGGCGCAGTCGCTCCTGCGCCTGGTCCGCGAGCAGCGCGATGTGGCCCACGGCGATGGCAGCCATGATCATAATGACAGTACCGGTGACGGTGGCCTGCGTGATGAGGCCCCGCACGGCCAGGTCACAGGCGCCCAACGCCACGGCCGCAGCGGCGCCCCACGACCGCCCGCGGGCGATGGCCACGGCCACCACCGGGCACGCCATCCACGTGATCGTCAGCGTTGGCGTGCCGTCGGAGAGCAGCTCCGGACCCACGATCCACCGGCTTGAGAATAGGCATGCGGCCGTGACACCGACGTCGGCGGCGAGCAGGGGCCAGCCTCGGGCGCGCGGCCACGCGTATGCCGAGATTGTCAACAGGCTCCATGCGGCCATCACAGCCACGACGACCCAGGCCGCGTACGGGTGGTCGTAGCGCTGGAAGTTGCGCGCGGTCAGGATCACCGCGTACGCCAGCGTGACCACCCGGAACACGGCCAGGGCCCGCCACAGCGTGACCTCGAAGGCCGCCTGCGGTTCACGGTCGGCGTGCCTACGTCCGGTGGCGAAGAGTCTCAGCGGCGGGGTCAACGCAACGCATTCTCCAACAGGTTGCGCTCGTGATCGATCAGGCGCAGGTCCCGCATCGGACGGCGCAGATGTCCCTTGTGGACGATTCGGACAAAGGCGGGTTCACCGGCGGCGGCCATCCGGCGGATCCCCTCGACGTGGTCCACAATGCGCGCCCGGATGGTGCCGACGAGGCGATGCCGGTCGCGCGGGATCAACCCGTACGCATCCGCGAAGAGTCTCAGCCGGCGCGGCCGGTCAGGGCTGTGCCAGCCGAGCGTGACCGAGTCCCGGTCGGAGAAGAGCGGTACCCAGGTCCAAGCCGCGTAGGCGACGTCGTAGATGCGCGCCCCGGGAGAGGACAGGTCGAAGTCGATGAGGGCCAGCGTGTCGTCGGGTCGCCAGATCACGTTGTGGGGCGCGGCGTCGTGGTGGCAGATGACCTCGGTGCCCGGCGGCGGCGGGCCAAATGAGCGCCACACCGCACCCGAGGCGGGCCGGAAGCCGAACTGCGCGTCGTGGAACCGGCGCAGCATGGTGGCCACCGCCACCAATGCCTGGTCGGTCACCCAGTGCGGCTGCAGCGGGTAGGCGCCGCACTCACCCTCCAGGTAGGAGAGGACCTCGCGCCCGCGGTCGTCGATGCCGAGAGCCCGCGGAGCCCCGGTGAAGCCGACCCGTTCCAGGTGGCGCAGGAGCGAGTGGACGGCCGGCGTCCACGGACCGGCGTTGCGCCGGACCGTATCAGCGACACGGACCACCGTGCTCGTGTTCCCGCCGATGAGCGGGATTTCCTGCTGAACCACCCGTTGGGATCCTCTCCGCTCGACCACGTTCGGTGGCCGAGACGAACTAAAGCCCGCTAAATCTAGTTCGCTCCCGCAACCGCCTCCCCAAGATCCCGTCGATCATGACCTGGAGGTCATGATCGACGCCTTTTGGCGACGGTCAGCTCATGATCACGGCGATCTTGGAGGGTTAGTCGCCGAGGAGCGCGTCGACAAACGCCTTGGGCTCGAAGGGGGCGAGGTCGTCGGGACCCTCACCGAGCCCGACGAGTTTGACTGGAATGCCGAGTTTGCGCTGCACCGCGATCACGATGCCACCCTTGGCCGTGCCGTCCAGCTTGGTGAGGACGACGCCGGTGACGTTGACGACCTCGGTGAAGACGCGAGCCTGTTCGAGTCCGTTCTGTCCGGTCGTTGCGTCGAGTACCAGCAGAGTCTCGGCGACCGGACCGTGCTTCTCCACGACCCGCTTGACCTTGCCCAGCTCGTCCATCAGGCCGACCTTGTTCTGCAGCCGGCCGGCGGTATCAATAAGGACCGTGTCGACGCGGGTATCGATGCCGCGCTTGACCGCGTCGAAGGCGACGGCGGCGGGATCGCCGCCCTCCGGCCCACGAACCACCTCGGCGCCCACCCGCCCCGCCCAGGTGGCGAGCTGATCGGCGGCCGCGGCACGGAACGTGTCGGCGGCGCCCAGTACCACGGAGCGCCCGTCCGCCACCAGGACCCGAGCGATCTTGCCACACGTGGTCGTCTTGCCGGACCCGTTGACGCCGACGACCAGCAGAACCGCGGGATGGTCGCCCTGTGGCGTGGCCTTGAGCGTACGGTCGACATTCGGATCGAGCGCCCCGACCAGTTCCTCGGCGAGCAGTCCCCGAAGGTCGGTCGCCGACGCTGTGCCGAGCACGCGGGCGCGCTCGCGCAGGCCCTCCACGATCTGCCGGGTCGGCTCCACCCCAACGTCGGCCGAGATCAAGGTCTCCTCAATCTCCTCCCAAGTCTCCTCGTCGAGCTTGTCGCGGGACAGGAGGGCCAGCAGACCCTTGCCGAAGAGGTTCTGCGATTTGGACAAGCGCGCGCGCAACCGCACAAGCCGTCCGGCGGTCGGTGCCGGCGTCTCGATCTCCGGCGGCGCAGCGCCGGGGGCTACCGGCGCCGGGGCGGCTGGAGCGGGCGCAGGCGGCGCGGGCGCAGGCGGCGCGGGCGCAGGCGGCGCGATCTTCTCCGGAGGCGGGACGACGTCCGGCGCCTCAACCTCAGGTGCCTCAACCTCCGGCACAGCTCGCTCGGCGATCGAGGTCCCGGTCGAAGTCTGCCCGGCCTCTCGCTCAAGGCGCTCCCGCTGCCGGGTCCGTTCACGTGAACGGCGGCGCAGCGCCGGCACGTAGAAGGCGGCCACCATGAGCAGGCCGAAGGCCAGCAGTAACCAGAACTCGGAGGCGGGCATCCTGGCATCCTGTCAGACGCGGGCAGTCATGGTTCGACCGCTGTCCGCCACAGGAGGCACACGTGTCGACACCCGAACCGTCAGAAAGTCCTGCCGTCGCAGATGAGCCCGGGTGGGTGATGGAGGACACGGCTCAACGCGCGACCAGATCCAGCCGCAGCTGTGGCCAGTCGAGCACTCCCGCCCCCAGGTCTCGTACGGCCGCCAGCAGACCCAGCCGGGCCTGACGCAGGTCTGCGTCGTCCACCATGACGAAGACCTGATCAAAGAATGCGTTGATCGGGCCGACGATCCGCCCCGCGACCTCGGTGAAATGCACCAGGTCGGTGCGGTCGCCGAGATCGGCCCGCACTGTCCGCAGAGTTTCGTGTAGCTGTAGTTCGGCCGTCTCGGTGAGCCGAGCGGGTTCGTACTCGGCGCCGGTGCCGGCCGGGACGATCCGGCTGCAGCGTTGTAGCGCCTCGACGAGCCGGCGGAACGTCTCCTGTTCGGCGAGGACGGCGAGTTGTGCCAGCAGACGGTCGACGAGGTAGGGGCGAGATGCGTGCGGCAACACTGTCCGGACGCGATCAACCGGTTGACCTTCCTCCAGAAGAAGCTGTTCGAGACGGCGGGCCAAGAAGCCGGCCGTCTCGTCCGGCACCGCCGCGTCGACCGGCAACGGCTGGGCCGCGTAGGCGATCGCGAGGCCGTCGATCAAAGAGAGTCTGGCCAGGTCGGGCAGTCCTCGATGCACCGCCACCAGGCCGAGTGCGGCCCGTCGAAGCGCGAAGGGATCGCTGCTTCCGGTCGGCAGACCCACCGTCGCGGAGAGGCCGGCGAGAAGGTCGAGCCGGTCGGCCAGCGACAGCAGAGCTCCGGCCACGCTGGCCGGTACGTCATCGCCAGACTTCCTGGGTAGTTCCAGCTCGAAGAGCGCCTGCGCCACATCTGGCGGCTCGCCGGCGTGGGCCGTGTAGTCACGGGCCATGATGCCAGCAAGACTCGTCATCTCCGCGACCAGGTGAGAACCGAGGTCGACCTTTGCGAGGTCCGCGGCTCGTTCGAGCGTCTGGCGTCCGTCGCCGGCCAGCGACAGCCGGTCACCGAGCTGGCGGGCGATGACACCGATGCGGCGGGCCCGGTCCGCGACCGTGCCGAGCCGGTCAGTAAAGGTCAGTTGATCGAGGCGCTCCCTCAAAGTGCTCAGTGGGAGGGCGCGATCGGCCCGGTAGAAGAAGGCGGCGTCCTCGTAACGTGCCCGAAGGACTGACTCGTTCCCGGCGCGGACCCTCTCCTCGTCAACAGTGCCGTTCGCGACCGCGATGAAGAACGGGAGCAGCCGGCCATCCGCGTCCCGGATCGGCAGGTAACGCTGGTGCTTTCGCATGACCGTCGTCAGTATCTCAGCAGGCAGATGAAGGTAGTTCTCGTCGAAGGCGCCCAGCAGTGGCGTTGGCTGTTCCACCAGGTACACAATCTGATCGATGAGGCCGCCGTCGCCAGCGATGTCGATGGTGCCCTGAACCGTAGCCGCGAGTCGCTGCGCACCGGCCGCGATCTCGCCCCGACGCTGCTGCTGGTCGACGACGATGTCCGAGACGGCCAACGCGTCCAGGTACTCCTCGGCGGACTCGACGGGGATGATCGGCTTTGCCGCGGTGCGATGCACGCGGGTCTGCCGGCCCCCCACCAGCGTCGAGACCTGAACCGGCACCACCGCGTCACCCCAGAGCGCGAGCAGCCAGCGGATCGGGCGGGTAAAGGAGAGTTTCGGGTCACGCCAGCGCATGTTCTTGGCCGAGCGCAGGCCGGCGACGACCGGGGCCAGGACCTCCGCGAGCACCGCTGGGGCCGGACGGCCCGCCTCATGCCGCTCCATCGCAAGGTGTTCGACACCGCCGATGACGACCCGGCTCAGCTTCTTAACCGGCACACCCTGCGACTTGGCGAAGCCGGCGGCGGCCTGGGTCGGTTTGCCACCATCGCCGAATCCGGCGCTCACCTTGGGTCCCTTGACCGTCCTGACGTGGTCGTCCTCGGTCGGCGCCACATCGTCAACGATGGCGACCAGACGCCGCGGCGTCGCAAAGAACCTTGCCGATCCATGACTCAGCCGCGTCGCTTCCAGCCGCATCGTCAGCTCCCGCTCCACCTGTTCCAGTGCGGCGCGCGCCTCTGCGGGCGGCATCTCTTCGGTGCCGATCTCGACGACGAGCTGGCGAGACCGCGTACCAAGATTCCCGGGAAGATCCAAGTCGGCGGCTGCGGTGGGTGGGCTCGCGACGATGCCAAGCGGATGGCCCAACTCCTCGCGCCGAGCGATCCACAGCCGTGCCACGTCACCCGCGAGTCGCCGAATCCGGGCGAACTCCGCCGCTCGGTCGGCAGTTGACACCGCACCGCGCGCGTCGAGGATATTGAACGCATGCGAACACTTCAATACGTACGTGTGCGCCGGTACCGGCAGCCCCGCATCGACCATGCGGCGGGCCTCGCCCGCGTAGTAGTCCAACAGGGCCCGGTTCATCGCCACGTCCGCCACGTCGAGGTAGTAGCGGGACATCTCGTACTCGGCCTCCCCGAACACCTCGCCATAGGTGATACCCGGCGCGTACGTGATGTCCTTGATATGCCGAACTCCCTGTAGCGCCATGAGAATGCGCTCGATGCCGTAGGTGAGTTCCACCGCGGGCGGATCGACGTTGACCCCGCCCGCCTGCTGGAAGTAGGTGAACTGGGTGATCTCGAGCCCGTCGAGCCAGACCTCCCAGCCCAGACCCCACGCGCCAAGGGCGGGCGAGGCCCAGTTGTCCTCGACGAAACGGATGTCATGCGTGGCGACGTCGATGCCCAGGGCGGCGAGGCTGCCCAGATAGAGCTCCTGTGGGTCACCCGGCTCGGGCTTGAGGAGCACCTGAAACTGGGTATGCGTTTGAATACGGTTCGGATTCTCCCCGTACCGCGAATCATCCGGGCGAACCGAGGGTTCGACGTAGGCCACCCGCCACGGCTCCGGGCCCAGCACCCGCAGGAAGGTGGCGGGGTTCAGCGTGCCCGCGCCAACCTCGGTGTTCATCGGCTGGACCGTCAGACAACCACGTTCGACCCAGTACGACGCGAGCCGCGCGAGGACATCCTGCATCGTCAGCACCAGCGGGAGTGTAGTCGTCAGAGCCTTACGGGATACGGCAATATCAGGCGCGCGTTTAGATGACCCGGTCGCCCGCTCCGTTCCGTTGGCCCGAGCGACGGTGGCGGCCGTAACCACCAAAGTGGACAGTTGTCGCCATCAAGATCGCCGTGATCATGATGTGAGCGTCGCGAAAACCCGTCGATCATGACCTCCAGGTCATGATCGACGGGATCTTGGGATTAGAGGGCGAGGGCGGCGCGCAGGTAGGGCAGGTCGGCGGGGCCGTTCCATCGGTACGCGGACAGACCCGCGACGCGCGCCCCTCGGACGTGGCGGTCATCGTCGTCAACGAAGAAGCAGCGGGCGGGCGGCGTGCGTACGGCCATACAGGCGGTGGTGAAGAACTCACGCGTGGGCTTGTGCACACCGATGACCGACGAGTTGATAACCACGTCGAACTCACCGGCGAGGCCTAGCTTGTCGAGGTCCGCATCCAGCTGGGACGTCGCGTTGGTGGCTAGACCCACCGGAACCCGGGCTGACCGGACCTCCCGCACGAATTCGAGCACCTCGGAAACAACCTCGCCACGGTATGCATGCCACTCCTCCACCGCCGCCCACGCGCGCTTCGGCCCACCCGCCGCGTCGGCCAGGTCGGCCACGATGGACTCGAGCCAGGCCGCGTGCGTCTCCTCGCCGACCATCACCGGGCGCAGCCGAGACCAGGCCATCGCGCTGCGTAGGAGTGCGCTGTCCGGCAAACCGAACCGACGCTCGATCGACGCTGCCACGCCCGGGTCAAAGACGCGCACGACGCCATCGAGGTCGAGGAGCAGCGCCTCCGCCTGATCCCGCGCGCCTACCGCCACAGGCACCTCCCGCGGCCACCAGGGTGCCACCTTTCCAGGTGAACTCCGTCCTCATCCCCGAGTTC
>Ga0184625_10000554_pt1 | contig 14346 bp, 12 predicted proteins | sample PLM3_30_b1_FD_133151 | JGI IMG/M metagenome (GOLD analysis project Ga0184625, IMG submission 133151) | Groundwater sediment microbial communities from an aquifer in East River, Colorado, USA - PLM3_30_b1 | ecosystem: Environmental > Terrestrial > Soil > Riparian zone | place: USA: East River... | reverse complement strand
GACGACCTCGCGACCAGGCCAGAAGCCTGCGTCCTCGCCGACTCGGAGGACGAGATCCACCCATTCCTGCATCGAGATGTTCGCGCCCTGGCCGTAGACGTAGACGTCGCCGGGCGTGCCCTGTGCGGCGACGGTCAGGTGGCCGCGGACGCCATCCGTGCAGAAGCAGAAGTCACGCATCGGCTCGAGCTGGCCGAGCTCGACCGTCTCGCGGGTCAACGCCTGAGTGATGATCGTGCCCGTGACGTAGCGCGGGTTCTGGCGCGGCCCGTAGTTGTTGAACATGCGCGTCACGACGCCCGGGACGCCGAAAGCGTCGAAGTAGTTCATCGTGAGGAAGTCCGCCGCCACCTTCGAGGTCGCATAGATCGACTTCGGGTTGATCGGCGAGCGCTCGTGGAGGATCAGTCCGCCGTCGTCGTCGAAGTCGTGGTGCTCGCTGACCGACTCACGCACGTTGCCGTACTCCTCGGAGGTTCCCGCCGTGTCGAACTTCTCGAGCTCGAGCTCCCAGTCGACGATCGCCTGGAGGAGGTTCAGCGTCCCCAGGACGTTCGCGGCGATTGTCTCGTACGGGCGGTGCCACGACTCGCCGACGTGCGCCTGGGCGCCCAGGTGGAACACGTACGGGCGGTCGGGTGCAGCGCGTAGCTCCCTCACGAGGTAGTCGACCGAGGTCCGATCCGTCAGGTCGGCGAAGTGCACCTTCAGCCGGTCGCGAAGGTGCGCGATGTTGTTCAGGGCACCGCTCGAGTTCGCCCGCACGAAGGCGTGAACGCCGGCGCCGAGCTCGACGAGAGCATCGGTCAGGTGGGAGCCCATGAAGCCGTCCGCTCCCGTGACGAGGACGGTGCGACCGTCGTAGGTGTCACCGAACTCGCTGCGAAGGTCGTCGAGCGTGCCGCCTGTCCAGAGGGTGTCGTTCGGCATGGTGCGTACGCTTCCGCGTCGGTGAGCAAGGGTACAGACTCGCCCGGCTTGGGCTCGCTGGCGAGCGCTGCGCTGACAGCGGCCTCGACGCTCGTCGTCTCCGCCTTCGCGGCGATCGTCGGAGTCGTCATCGCCCGCGAGTTCGGGCGGACCGACGAGACCGACGGGTTCTTCGCCGCCTACGGCGTCTTCATCGTGATTACCCTCGCCGCCCAGTCCATCCGCATCGCCGTGCTCCCCGCGCTCGCTCGCGCTCGCGACGAGCGACGCCTGGCCGGGAACATCGCCGGATTCGCGACCGCCCTGATCGTCGTCGCAGTTCCGCTCCTGCTTCTCGCGGAGCTTGCCGCCGAGCCTCTCGCTGCGCTCCTGACCGGGAACGGCTCGACCGTTGCGAAGGACGCCTGTGCCGACGCTCTGCGCTGGATGGTCCCCGCTGCCGTGGCGCACCTCTTCGCCGGCCTTGCGGCGAGCGGCCTTGCCGCGCTCGACGACTACGCGACCGCCGCGCTCGGATATGCGTCCGGCAGCACGGCAGGGCTCGTCCTGATCCTGGCACGGCTCGACTCGGACGGAATCATCGCCGTTGCCTGGGGCATGGCCCTCAACGGCGTGGTCGCGCTTCTCGTCCCTGCGATCGTCCTCTCCTGGCGGGCGCGGCGAACGAGCATGCCGGCGCGCGCGATGCGCCCGGCGGGACTCCCGCTCTCGTCGCGACTGGGCGTCTTCGCGGTCGCGGCCGCACTCCCGATCGCGCTGCAGTTGCTGTACGTCGTGTGCCTGCCGTTCGCCGGTCGCTTGGGGGCGGGAGCGGTGACGAGCTTCGGGTACGCATACCTCGCGGCTGCCACTCTCGTCTCGGTCACCGCGTTCTCCATCGGCCTCGTCTCCTCCGTCCCACTGACTCGCATGGGGCTCGCGCCTGGAGTCTCCGCTCAGCACGTCGTCTCGGCTTCGTGGGTGGCGCTCACCGTGATCGGAGCGGCTGTGGGAGCGTTCGCGCTGGCCGGTGGGGAGATCGTCGAGGGTGTTCTCGGCGGCGCCTACGGAGGGGACGTCGGCAAGGACGTCGCTCGGCTCGTCCTCGTGCTCACCCCGTGGATGATCGCGTCGGTGGGCGTCAACGTCGCCTTCCCGCTTGCCTTCGTCGCCGAGCGCGTGCGACCGCTTCCCTGGATCGGCGGCGTGGCACTAGCCGTGCAGGTGCTTCTCGCGTGGGCTCTGGCCGAGCTCCTGGAGCTCGACGGCCTGGCCGTCGCGCTCACGTTCTCCACACTCCTCGTCCTCTTCGCGTTGCTGCGAGAGCTCCACGCGCTCTCGGCAGGCGCACGCGGTATCGCCGTGGCTGCAGCGACGATCGCGGCGTTCGCAGTCGTCGCCTTCGTCCCCGCCGGGCTCGTGCTCGGCCCGCTCGCAGCGGCGATAGCCGGCGTCGGAGCCTATTCGGCGCTTGTCGTGCTCGTCCGGCCGCGCGGGCTCACGGCCTCGTGGTCCTATCTCAGAGCGCTGCAGTAGACGCTGCGACGTAGACGGCCTCGTGCTTGCGCGCGGTCTCTTCCCACGTGAACTGGGCCGCGCGCGCGAGGCCGCGCTCCACGAGCTCGTCTCGGCGAGTGTCCGTCTCGAGGATCCCCGCCGCGATGGCCTCGACGTCGGTCGGGTCGAAGAAGGCAGCGGCATCGCCGCACACCTCCGGGATCGCTCCCACGTCGGCCGCCGCAACGGGGCAGCCCGAGGCCATCGCCTCGAGCGGCGGCAGGCCGAAGCCTTCGTACAGGCTCGGGTACACGAGGCACGCCGCCCGCCGGTAGAGGGACGCGAGCTCGGTCGTCGGGACGACGCCGAGGCTCTCGACGCCTTCGGGCAGCTGCCCCAGGCGCTCGAGGCCGCCTCCAGTGAGGACGAGGCGAAGCTTCGGCCGAGTCGCGCGAAGCGTCGCGAAGGCCTCGAAGAGGCGGGGGTGGTTCTTGTGCGGCCAAGGTCTCGCGGGATAGAGGATGAATGGCTCGCGCTCCTCGTCCCCGGGGCGAAACAGCGTGTGATCGATCGCGAGGGGAATCACATGGATGCGATCCGAGGTGAGCCCCAGCCGTTCGATCGCACGGGTCCGTACGAACTCACTCGTGACGATGACGGCGTCGGCGATCCGCGCTGCGCGGTCGTATGCGATCCGACGGAACGAGCGTCGAGCCGGTCCGAAGAAGTCGGGCAGGTCGCGGTGTTGGATGTCGTGCAGCGTCACGACCGTCGCTGCCGTGGTTCGAGGAAGCGGAACGGTCAGGGCGTAGTGCACGACGTCCATCGTCGCCAGCTTCTCGCCGACCTCGTGGCTGCGGCGTGCCGAGAACGCCATGGCCACGATGCGAGACGGGCCGCGGCGCCCGATGGGCGGCTCGGACACCTCGATCGTCGGCAAGCCGTCTGCCGCGTCCCTCGCGTAGGCAGGGACGAACACGGCGTACTGGTGCGTCCCGACTTGCGAGAGCGCTTGAACGAGCTGGCGGGCGTAGGTCTCCGACCCGCCGAGGTCGTTCGGAGCGAGCGTGAGCAAGGAGATTCCTACACGCACTGTCCTCCGATCCTACTGGGCCGGTCCTACGGCCAGGCTAGAATGCCGCGATGCCCTTTGATAGAGCCGAAAACGGCGAATCTGCAGGGGTTTCGGTCGACGTAGACGAGCTCTTCCGGCGACTTCGGGAGGAGGTCCGGCGTTCCGGTGCGGATCCTGGCGCCGGATCGGCGAGCGACGAGGAACGTCGCGCCGCGCGCGCGGAGGCCGAGCGGTCGTGGCCCGTGTCCGCCGATCGCTCGCTCCGCCTGCGGCCGGGTGTGCGCGGAGGGATCGGCACTCCCGTCAAGGCGGTGCTCCGGAAGCTGATGCGCTGGTACGTCGAGCCGCTCGCATACGACCAGCGCTCGTTCAACGCGGCGTCGCTCCGGCTCATCGACGACCTCTCCGAGCAGGTCGACCGGCTCCGGGCCGAGGTCGAGGCGCTCCGTAACGAACGCCGATGAGAGTCGCGGTGCTGCGGCCGCAGGTCCCGTTCGCCCGGGGGGGCGCGGAGATCTTCACCGATCGCCTCGTCGAGGAGCTGCGCGTGCGTGGACATGACACCGACCTCGTCAGCATTCCGTTCAAGTGGTACCCCGGTGCACGCGTGCTCACGCAGGCGTTCCTCTGGCGGATGCTCGATCTCGACGAAGCGGACGGCAAGCCGATCGACGTCGTCGTCGCGACGAAGTTTCCGTCGTATCTCGTGCGGCATCGCGACAAGCGCGTGTGGCTCGTCCACCAGTTTCGGCAGGCCTACGAGCTCGACGGGACCGGCCTCGGTCAGTTCGGCGACTCGCCGGAGGATCGCGCGCTCCGCCGGAAGGTGCAGGGACTCGATCGAGTCGCGCTCGGGGAGGCGACTCGGCTCTTCGCCATCTCGCGCAATGTCGCGGGCCGGCTCGAGGCGTCGACGGGGCTCCAAGCGGAGGTGCTGCCACATCCGCCGCAGGCGCTCGAGTTCCGGTGCGAGGGCTACGGCGACTTCGTCCTCTCCGTGAACCGGCTCGATCGTGCGAAGCGGATCGACCTCCTGCTCGAGGCGGCCGCTCTCGACGCCGGGCTCCGAGTCGTGATCGCGGGCGACGGCCCCGATCGCCAGCGGCTCGAGCGGCTAGCTCACGATCGCGGCCTCGACGGACGCGCCCGCTTTGCCGGTCGCGTGTCCGAGGAGGAGCTCGCCGATCTCTACGCGCGCTGCCTCGCTGTCTACTACGCGCCCGTGGACGAGGACTACGGGATGGTGCCGCTCGAGGCGTTCCTCTCCGAGAAGCCGGTCCTCACGACGACCGATGCCGGCGGCCCCCTCGAGGTCGTCGCCGACGGCGCGACGGGACTCGTCGTGTCTCCGGATGCCGGCGAGCTCGCCCGCGCCGCCGGCTGGCTTCGCGAGCATCGAGACGACGCTGCCACGCTCGGTCGTGCCGGCCAGGCGATCGCAGCGGAGGTCACCTGGGATCGCGCGATCGGGAGATTGCTCGCATGAGGGTGGCGTACTTCTCGCCGGTGCCGCCCGAGCGGAGCGGCATCGCCGATTACAGCGCGCTCCTGCTTCCTGCGCTCGGGGAGCGGCTCGACGTCACGGTCGTGAAGCGCGGGCGCACGAGGGCTCCTCGTGGAACGGACGTGTCGCTGTACCACGTGGGCAACAACCCGGACGCCCACGCCTGGATCGTCGACGCCCTCCGCAAGGAGTCCGGCGTCGTGGTCCTGCACGACTTCGTGCTACACCATCTGGTCGCCGGAATGACCGTCGGCCGGCGCGACGGCCACGGCTACCTCGATGCGATGGAGCGCGAGTACGGAGTCGTCGGTCGACTGCTCGCACACGGGGTTCTCGACAAGCGGATCTCGCCGCTCTGGGAGTCACGCCCGGCGGACTTTCCGCTCGCATCGTTCGTCCTCGAGCATGCGAGCGGAGTCATCGTGCACTCGCGGACGGTGGCGGACCTCGTACGCGGTGCCGGCTTCACCGGGCCGCTCTGGGTCGTCCCGCATCCTGCGTGGCCTGTCCCCGCGATCGCGCCCGTCCAGGTCGCCGAAGGACCGGTGATCGGCTGCTTCGGCGTCGTCAACGCGAGTAAACGCATTCCCGAGCTTCTCACCGCGACGGCGAAGGTGCGCGAGGAGCACTCGGACGTGACGCTCCTGCTCGTCGGCCCTACGTCCCCGGGTTTCGACCTCGAGCGCCGGCTTCAGCGCCTCGGCCTCACCGCGGGCGGGCTCGTGCGCGAGGGATGGGCCGACGCGTCGCGACTCTGGGCGCTGATGAAGGGGGTCGACATCGCCGTGAACCTGCGGCACCCGACGATGGGCGAGACCTCTGGCAGCGTAATTCGCGCGATCTCGCTCGGGAAGCCGCTCGTCGTGAGCGACGTGGGGTGGTTCTCGGAGCTCCCGGACGAGGTCGCGCTCAAGATTCCGGTCGGCGACGACGAAGTGCCGGTGCTCGCAGCGGCGCTCGAGCTTCTCGTCACGAGAGGTGACGTGCGCGAGGCGATGAGCACCGCAGGTGTCGAGCTCGCCCGGCGCGCGCACGATCTGGGCCGGGTCGCCGAGCTCTACTCCGCGGCGCTGGAAGAGGCCGCTGGGGGAGCTGCCGTTGCCGATTCGGTGCTTCGTGACGTGAGCGAGGCCGCCGCGGAGGTGGGGATCTCGGGGGATGCGGACGAGGCGAGGGAGATCGCCCGCCGGCTCGCCGAGGTCGAGCTTGGGTAGAGCCCTTCGCCGGGTCCCGGCCTGGGCCTGGCTCGCCGCGATCGTCGTCGTGTCCGCGGCGTTTCGGGCCGTCCTCGGCCGCGGAATCGTCGCCCCGTTCATCATGGTCGACGAGGTGATCTGGTCAGAGGTCGCGCGTGGCCTCGCCGACGCGGGTGAGCCGCTCCTGCGTGACCAACCGGATCCGGGCTACAGCATCTTCTACCCGCTCCTGATCAGCCCGGCCTACGCGCTCTTCGAGAGCTTGCCCGACGCCTACGCGGCGGTAAAGACCCTGAATGCCGTGGTCATGTCACTCGCGGCCGTCCCTGCATTCCTTCTGGCGCGGCGGGTCGTGACGGACGGGCTCGCGCTTCTGGCGGCGCTCCTCGCGGTGGCGCTTCCTTCGCTCGCGTACACGGGGACCGTGATGACGGAGAACCTGTTCTACCCACTCTTCCTCTTCCTCGTCCTCGTCCTCGTCCTCGTCCTCGAGTCGCCGACCGCTCCGCGCGTCGTCGTCCTCTTCGCGCTCCTCGGGCTCGCCTTCGCGACCCGCGTCCAGGCAATTGCACTGCTTCCGGCGGTCGTCCTCGCGCCGTTCCTGCTCGCCGCCTTCGAGCGCCGGGGCATCGGCTCGACGTTCGCGCGCTTCCGCTGGCTCTACGGGATCACGGCCGGTCTCGGCATCGCCGTGCTCGTCGTACAGCTCGTCGCCGGACGCTCGGCGCAGGAGCTGCTCGGCGCGTACTCGCCCGTCGACGAGGCGGATTACGACGTTGGCGAGGCCCTTCGCTACCTCTGGTGGCACGTCGCCGAGCTCTCGTTGTACGTTCTCGTGATCCCGCTGGCCGCGACGATCGTCCTCCTGGGACGAGCCCGCTCGCTCGACGGCCGGCTGCAGGCACTCCTCGCGGCGACCGTTGCAATGACGGTCTGCCTGATTCCGGTCGTGGCGGTCTTCGCCTCCCGGTTCTCCGATCGGATCGAGGAGCGAAACCTGTTCTACGTTGCGCCCCTCTTCTGCATCGCGATGCTCGCATGGGTCGAGCGCGGCGCTCCTCGTCCGCGCGTGCTTGCCGCAGTTGCCGCGATCGTCTCGGCACTGCTCGTGGTCGCGATCCCGTTCGACCGCTTCCTGACCACGTCCGCGATCACCGACACGCTCATGCTGCTACCGCTGTGGTCCTTGCAGGATCGGACCGGCGAGGACTGGATCGTCCCTGCCGCACTTGCGCTCGCCGCGGGTCTCGCTGCAGCGTTCCTGTTCGTGCCGCGGCGGTTTGCGATCGCCTTGCCGCTCCTCGTGCTCGGCCTCTGGGTACTGGCGATCCGACCCATCTGGTGGGGGACTCACGGCTTCGAGAGGTTCTCGCGCGGAGCGCTCTACCAGGGGATCCGGACGGCCGAGCGCGACTGGGTCGACCGTGTCCTTCCCGTAGACGCGCGGGCGGCGTTCCTCTGGACCGGCCGCACGGACCGCCTCACGGTGAACGAGACGGAGTTCTTCAATAGCAGCGTCGGCCCTGTCTACTACCTGACCGATCCGACGCCGGGAGGCCTTCCCGAAACGCGCGTGCGGATCCACGGAGGGACCGGTCGCGTGACGCTTCCCGACGGCTCACCTGTCCGCGACGAGTTCGTCCTCGCCGACTCCTCGTTCGAACCGGATGGCACGGCGCTGGCGAGCGACGAGGGCTGGGGCATGACGCTCTGGCGCGTGAATCGGCCGCTCGTGTCCGCTGTCGCGATCGACGGTGTGTATCCGAGCGACACCTGGTCGGGAAGGAACGTGACCTATCTCCGTCGGCGATGTGTGCCGGGGCGGCTCGCGGTGTCGCTCTCGAGCGACCCGGGCCTGTTCTTCCGGCCGCAGACGATCGTGGCCCGTTCGAACGGTGCCATCGTCGGCCGTGTGCGGCTACCGCCCGAGAGGCGTGCTGTGTTGAGCGTCCCCGTCGCGCCGCTCGCCGGTACAAAGGTGTGCCGGGTCGTGTACACGGTGACGCCGACCGCTGTACCCGCCGAGGTCACCGCTGGCGACAACCCTGATCCGCGTGAGCTCGGTGTTCACTTCAACCGCTTCGTCTACCGGCCCGGGCCGTGAGGATCGCCTTCGACGTCTCGCCCCTGTCGCACCCGCTGCTGGGGATCGGGAACTACATCCAGGGGTCACTTGCGGGCCTGGCGGAGGCTGCCGCGGGAGAGCACGAGATCGTCGCCTTCGCTCCGACGAGCATGCGCGGCCCCGGGCGGATCCGTGCCGCGCTCGCGGGCATCGACGTCGAGCTGCGGACGTGGCGTCTGCCGTTCTCGCATGCGCTGAGAACGGGCTGGAGCCGTGCCGGACGTCCGGCGGCCGAGCAAATCGTCGGTCCCTTCGATGTCCTTCACTTCAGCGACTGGATGTTCCCGCCGCAGCGAAGCGGAGTCCGGGCGACGACCATCCACGACCTCGTGCCTCTGCATCACCCCGAGTGGACAACGGCGCGGACGCGGGCGATGCACGGCCGCAAGTACAGGAATGCCGCGGCGACGTGTGACCTCGTGTTCGTCAACTCCGAGTTCACGGGGCGCGACGTTATCGAGACGCTCGGAATCGCACCGGACCGCGTTCACGTCGCTCGTCCTGCGCCCAAGAAGGTGTTCACCCCTGACGGGCGAGCCGCCGCGCTCGGCCGGCCGTACGTTCTCACCGTCGCCACCCTCGAGCCGCGGAAGAACCTCCAGTCGCTTGTCGAGGCCCATCGCCTGCTCGGTGGCGATCTTCTCCTCGCCATCGTCGGTGCAGAAGGGTGGGGTGAGCAGCCGCTGCTGGACGACCCGCGGATCCGCCGGCTCGGGTACATCTCGGACGAGGAGCTCGCGCGCCTCTATCGCGGCGCCGTAGTCGCGGTGTATCCCTCTCGCTTCGAGGGCTTCGGGATCCCTGTCGTCGAGGCGATGGCCTGCGGCGTTCCCGTCGTCGTGTCCTCGCACCCGTCGCTCGACGAGGCGAGTGGCGATGCGACGGTCAGAGCAGATCCCGACGATCCGACGGCGATCGCTGCCGCGATCGAGCGAGCGATGGTCGAGCGCGAGCGGCTGCGAATCGCCGGGCTCGAACATTCGCGGAGCTTCACCTGGCGCGCCGTGGGCGAGATTCTCCTGCGCGGTTACGACGAGGCTCTCGTCCGGTGAGAAGGCCGGAGGAGGTCTTCGTCGTGACCTTCCGGCACGGTACGGTCGAAACCGAGTTCCTGGTCTTGAAACGCTCGCCTGAGCGGCAGGGGTACTGGCACCTCGTCGCGGGAGCGCTCGACGACGACGAGGATGCAGCGGCTGCCGCGGCTCGCGAGCTGCACGAAGAAACGGGCCTTCGCGCACCGATCGTCGATCTCGAACGGCGCTACGTCTACGCACTGGACGACGAGCCGCCAGAGGTGCGCGCCCGCTTTGCCGAGGCGGTGACCGAGATCGTCGTTTCCGCGTTCGCCGCGGAAGCACCTTCGACCTGGGAGCCCGAACTCGACGAGGAGCACGTCGAATATCGCTGGTGCGGTTCGAGCGAGGCAATCGCGCTTCTGGAGTATCCGGAGCCGCAGGACGCGGTGCGAGAGACGGTGCGCCGCCTGGAGGCGAGAGCGTGAGAGTCGCCATCGACACCTCGCCATTGATCCAGACGCGAGCCGGCACGGCTCGTCACGTTCGCGGCCTGCTCGGTGCGCTGCGGGACCGACAGGGCATCGATCTCGAGCTCTTGTCGTTCGGCGGAACCGGCCGTCTCTCGAGCGTCGCACGCGATGCGCTCTGGTACCCGATCGGACTGGCGCGACGCGCCAGGGCGGCCGATGTCCTGCACTGCACGACGTTCCGCGGGCCTGCCGGCGCGCGTGTCCCGACCGTTCTGACGGTTCACGATCTTGCGATCTTGCGCTTCCCCGAGGTCTTCCCGCAGTGGCATCGCCTCTACGGCAAGGCCGGTCTCGCGCGCGTGCTTCGCGGCGCCAGCGCGATCGTCGCCGTCTCCGAGTTCACGAAGGCGGAGACGATCGAGCTGGCCGGTGTTCCGGCCGAGCGCATCCGCGTCGTTCCGAACGGCGTCGACCCCGTGTTCGGCGCGGACGGGTCTCGAGCGGAGGGCGACTATGTGCTGGCAGTCGCGACGCTCGAGCCTCGAAAGAACCTGGGCCGGGTGGTCGAGGCGGCGGATCTGGCCGGTGTCGAGTTGCGCGTGGTGGGCGCTCGGGGTTGGGGGGGCGTCGACGTTCCCGGCTGGGTCGGCGAGATTCCCGACGCGCAGCTCGCTGCGCTCTATCGAGGTGCGCGCTGCGTGCTCTACCCGTCACTCTACGAGGGCTTCGGACTCCCCGTGCTCGAGGCGATGGCTTGCGGGACACCTGTGGTCACGTCTCGCGAAGGATCGACTGCGGAGGTCGCCGGTGACGCGGCGATCCTCGTCGATCCGCGGGAAGTCGGTTCCATCGCCGACGGCATCCAGCAGGCTGCATCGCGTCGTGACGAGCTCGTCCCGCTCGGGCTCGCGCGCGCTCGGGGGTTCGCCTGGGAGCGCTCCGCGGACTCCGTGGTCGAGCTGTGGCGCGAGCTGGCATGAGCGTCGTCTGTTTCGATGCCGACGTCCTCGGGCGCCAGCGGACAGGCGACGAAACCTACGCCCTCAACCTGCTGCGCGAGCTCGGGCCTCTGGCGAGCGACGCGGGGCTCAGGCTCATTGCGATCACGCGCCGTCCCGACCTCGTTCCCACCGGGATCGAGTCGTTCGAGCTGTCGGCGCGCTCGCAGGAGCTCCGCATGAGCTGGTCGTTGCCGCGAGCGCTTCGGCGCCTGGGGGCTGCGCTCTGCCATACGCAGCATGCTCTGCCGCTTCGCGCGCCCTGTCCGTGCGTCGTGACCGTGCACGACCTTTCATTCGAACGCGACCCGCGGCTGATGAGCTGGAAGGACCGGACGATCTTTCGCGCCGTCGTCCCCCGTGCCGCCCGCCGTGCCGCGCGGGTGCTCACGGTGTCGGAGCGAACGAAGGCGGACCTCGTCGAGCTCTACGGCGTCCCGGCGGCGAGGATCGTCGTCGCTCCGAACGGCGTCGATCCGATCTTCCGCCCGCCGGTCGGCATCGAGCCTGAGGAGTCAAGTGACAACTTGTCACATGCGCACGAGTCCTCTCCTGGCGGCACTTTCGAGCCAAATGACGAGTCATCACCTGGCGGCTACGCCCTCACCGTGGGAGCTGTCGAGCGCCGCAAGAATCAGCTCGCGGCGCTCGAGGCCGCCGCGGCCGTCGGGATGCCGCTCGTCGTCGTCGGGCCGGAGAAGGACCCCGCTCTCGCCGGCGAGCTCCGGCGACGGGGAGCGCGGCTGCTGGGATACGTGACCACCGAGCGCCTCGCCGATCTCTACCGAGGAGCCGTCTGCCTCGTGCAGACCTCCCGGTACGAGGGCTTCGGTCTTCCCGTGCTCGAGGCGATGGCCTCGGGAACGCCGGTCGTCGCCGTGCCCGATCCCGCACTACGAGAGCTGGCCGGGGACGCTGCGGTGTTCGTGGAGGAGGGCGGGCTCGCCTACGGGATCCGCGAGGCGATCCGCGGCCGAGACCGTCTTGTCGCCGCGGGGCTCGAACGGGCGAGTGCCTTCAGCTGGCGCGTGGCCGCCGAGCGAACGCTCGCCGTCTACAAGGAGATACTCGAGGCATGACGGTCTCGGCGGTCGTCGTCTCTCACGGCCACGCACGGGAGCTCGAGCACTCGCTCCCGGCGCTCGCACCTCAGGTCGACGAGGTGGTCGTGATCGCCAACATCCCGGGGTCCGCGAGCTCGGTACCCGACGGCGTTCGCATCGTCGAGAACCCTCGTCCGCTCTCGCTCTCGGCGAATGTCAATCTGGGGATCGCGACGACGTCCGGGGCGTACGTGCTGACCGCCAACCCGGACGCTATTCCGGAGCCCGGGGCCGTGGCAGCCCTCGTCGCCTTCGTCGACGAGCACCCGCGCTGCGGGCTCGCCGGGCCGCAGATGCGCTGGCCGGACGGGACCTGGCAGCCGACGCGGCGTCGGTTTCCGACGGTGCGCGGAACGCTCGTGCGCCGTACGCCGCTCCGCCGGGTCCGGCCACCGTACGAGACACAGCGCGAGCACTACTCACTCGACGAGCAGCCGACCGAGCCGGTGCCCGCCCACTGGATGTTGGGTGCGTTCCTGCTCATGCGTCGGTCGATGCTGGAGGAGATCGGCGGTTGGGACGCCGGCTACCGTCACTACTGCGAAGACATCGATCTCTGCTACCGCGCGATGAAGGCGGGCTGGGAGCGCTGGTACGTTCCCGATGCAGTCGTGACGCACGACTACGCGGCCGTCATCGACCGGAGCTTCCTCTCGCGACAAACGCTCTGGCACGCGCGCGGCATGGCGCGGTTCGTCCGGAAGCACCCCGAACGACTGCTCGCGCTGTGAACGCCAAGGAGGACCAGTACGCGCGTCAGGCCGGCGACTGGACGGAGAAGGCGTACGCCCACGCCAGCGCTTATCTCGCGCATCGGGCCGACCTCATCGCGACGCTGTGGCCGCCGCTCGAGCCGGGCGACGAGGTGCTCGACCTCGCCTGTGGGGACGCGGGTCTCGGAGAGTTATTGGTCGAGCGCGGCTTCCGCTATCGCGGTGTCGACTCGACGCCGGAGATGGTCGCCCATGCCTCGCGTCGCCTCGGCGAGCGTGCGCAGGTCGAGATCGGCGATCTCAACGAGTACGTCCCTCCGAGCTCGGTTGCGGCGACGACCGTCTTTCGCGCGATCTACTACGCACGCGACCGTCGCGCGTTCTTCTCCCACGTCGCGACCTTCACCGAAAAGAAGCTCGTCTTCGACCTCAATCCGCGCCAGTACCATCCCGACGAGGTGGTCGCGGATCTCGGCGCCGCGGGGCTGGGGCGCGTTCTCCTTCGACCTTTCTTCGTTCCGCAAACCGTCGCGCTCCCGGGGCCCGCGATGGCGGCCGCCAAAGCTCTCGAGCGCTCGGGACCGCTCGCGCGCCTGGTGCTCCGGGTCCGCTTCACCTACCTCGTCGCCGCGTCTCGCTAGGGGCCAAACAACGGCTGGAAGCCCGCCCTAACGATCACGGCACCAAGCTGGCGGTTGTCGCTCTTGGACGGATCGATCTCCCGCGGGCTAAAGGTCGGGGAAACGGTGATCTCGAGGCGCCACGGCTCATGCGGAGGGCTGAGAGTGTCGCCGTTGGCCTTGCAGTCCGGCACGACGAATCGCCGCGTCTGCGTCACGCGCCCGATCGCAGGCTGCTTGTCGGGCCCGATCGTCACCGGTCCGATCCGCACGGTCACCGTCCCTGCGCCGCGCTTTCCCGGACTCGGACACCAGCCGACCCGTGTGAGCTTGACCACGGCGAACCCCGGTCCGTCGTCGGAGACGTCGTATCTCGTGTACGAGGCGCGGGCGACGCGTTGGCCCCTCTCGGCGATCATCCAGCCGTCGGTCTCGCGGCCGATCAGAGCCTCCCGCAGCTTGATCGGCTTGCCGTCGAGGCGATAGAGAACAGCGTTCTTCCGCTGCGCGACGACGGGAGCCTGGAGCGCGACGCCGTTGACCGCGAGCGCATAGTCGGTGCCCGGCGGTGGCGTGAGCGTCCCGTCCGTGGCATCGAGGTCGGGCGTGAGGATCGGTGCTCCGGCCTCGATCGCAGTGCCGTCGAGGCTCCACATCTTCCGGACCGCGGGGTTGAAGAACTCGGTGAGAATGACGTTGGTTGGGTCGGAGATCTGTTGCCCGATGACGACGACCGACCCGTCGCCGATCGCCTGCTCCACCCAGTCGTACGGCTTAGGAAAGTTCCGCGCGGTCTGCTTCGAGAGAATCCGCTCGCCCTCGGCCGCGTACACCTCCGTGGTCATGGTCCAGCCGACGACGGCGACCGCCGCCACGCCTGCGAGGGTCGCGAAAGCCGGTGATCCTCGCTGCAGGAGCCGCAGCGCGACGACGATCGCGAGCGCAACGAGCGACACGACGACGAGAGCACCCGCGATCGTGTTTTCCGACCAGCCGAGCTCCCGGTTCGCGAACGCGAGGATGGAGAGGCCGTGGGCCTCGTAATACGGGTACTCGAGAACGATCGGTACCGCGTTCACGACATAGAGGGCCGCGGCCGCCGCCACCACGATCGCCCAAG
>Ga0184625_10000552_pt1 | contig 14356 bp, 13 predicted proteins | sample PLM3_30_b1_FD_133151 | JGI IMG/M metagenome (GOLD analysis project Ga0184625, IMG submission 133151) | Groundwater sediment microbial communities from an aquifer in East River, Colorado, USA - PLM3_30_b1 | ecosystem: Environmental > Terrestrial > Soil > Riparian zone | place: USA: East River... | reverse complement strand
GACGCGGCCGATCAGCGCTGCGCTCATGGCGGTGGCCGTCCTGGTTCTCGCGGCGCCTCGCTTCCTGGCGCGGTGGATGCCGCCGAGAGGCGAGACGCAGTGAACGACACGCTACAATTGCCTCCCGTGGCTGCCGCTCACGTTGACGACCACCAGGACACCTACGACGTCGCGGTGCTCGGCGGCGGCAACGCGGCCTTGTGCGCTGCGCTCACCGCACGCGAAGCCGGCGCTCGCGTCATCGTCATCGAGAGCGCACCCCGCCACTTCCGAGGGGGAAACAGCCGCCACACCCGCAACCTTCGATGCATGCACGCCGGACCCGGTCAGCATCTCATCGACTCGTACTCCGAGGATGAATTTCTCTCGGACCTGATCCAGGTCAGCGGAGGCGGGACCGACGCCGCGCAGGCGCAGATGGTGGTTCGCGCATCCGCGAATTGCCCTGAGTGGATGCAACGATTCGGCGTCCGTTTCCAGTCGCCCCTCCGCGGCACGCTCCATCTGGGCCGCACCAACGCGTTCTTCCTCGGCGGCGGCAAGGCGCTGATGAACAGCTATTACGCCGCGGCCGATCGAATGGGGATTCGGGTCCTGTACGACGCCGAAGTCGTTGGACTCGAGCTGCACGACGGACGCTTTCGTACTGCGACGGTGCGGACCGGCGGTCGCGAACGGACCATACACGCCAAGGCCGCCGTGCTGGCGACGGGCGGGTTCGAGTCGAACGTCGACTGGCTGCAAGAAATTTGGGGCAGCGCCGCGGCGAACTTCATCATCCGCGGAACGCCTTACAACACGGGCACGCTCCTCCGGCTGATGCTCGACGCGGGCGCGCAACCGGTCGGCGACGCGCGCGAATGCCACGCGGTTGCTGTCGATGCGCGTGCGCCGAAGTTCGACGGTGGAATCGTCACGCGGCTCGATTGCATATCGCTCGGAATCGTCGTCAACCAGCATGCCGAGCGTTTCCACGATGAGGGGGAAGACTTCTGGCCGAAGCGCTACGCCATCTGGGGAACGCTCGTGGCTCGTCAGCCCGACCAGATCGCGTTTTCAATCCTCGATGCAAAAGCGGCCGGCGGATTCATGCCGTCGGTATTTCCGCCCAAGGCGGCGAGCACCATCGGTGAGCTCGCGACGCAATTGAATCTGTCGCCCGACAAGCTGGAGGCGACCGTTGCCGCGTTCAATCGGGCGGTCCGCCCCGGATCGTTCAATCACGCGGTCCTCGACAACTGCCGGACCGTCGGCTTGCACCCCGACAAGACGCATTGGGCGCAGGCGATCGACACGCCACCGTATTGGGGGTACCCGCTTCGTCCGGGGATCACGTTCACGTATCTTGGCCTGAAGGTGAATGAGCGGGCTCAGGTACTGATTGCCGGAGGAGAACCCGCGCGCAACATCTACGCGGCGGGGGAGATCATGGCGGGGAACATCCTGCGCAAGGGGTACATCGCCGGCGTCGGCATGACCATCGGCACCGTGTTTGGCCGTATCGCCGGCGAGGAGGCCGCACGGCATGCCGCACGCTGACGTCATCGCGCACGGCGCGCATGTGATGACCGTGTGCAACGCATGCCGGTATTGCGAGCAGTACTGTCCCGTGTTTCCGGCGATGGAGAGCCGGTTGACGTTTGCCGCCGCGGATCTTACGTATCTCGCCAACCTGTGCCACAACTGCGGCGAGTGTCTGTACGCCTGCCAGTACGCGCCGCCGCACGAATTCGGCATCAACGTGCCGAGAGCGATGGCGGAGATTCGCGCGCATTCGTATGAGGCCTATTGCTGGCCGTCTTTCCTGTCGAGCGCGTTCAGGCATCACAATTTGTTGACCGGCATCGCTCTCGCCGCCGGCCTGATCGCTGTGATGATCGCCGCGGTTCTGATCGCCAACGGAGGCGTGTTCCCCCGGCCGGTTGGGCCTGGCGACTTCTACGGCGTCCTTCCTCACGACGTCATGGTCGTGCTCTTCGGAGCCGTATTTGTGTTCGTTGTTGTGGCGATCGGGATCGGCGTCACCCGATTCTGGCGCGATATTCGGAGAGGCGAGGCACACCGCCCGACAGCCGCCGATCTCTCCCGCGCGCTCGGCGATGTGCTGACGCTTCGACACCTCCACGCTAACGGCGCCGATTGCACATCGGCGGAAGAGCAGCGCGCTCCGCTTCGACGCTGGTTCCATCACTGCACGTTCTACGGATTTCTCCTGTGTTGTGCGTCAACGTCGGTGGCGGCCATCTATCACAGCGTCTTCGAGTGGCTGGCGCCGTACCCTTTCGGAAGTTTTCCCGTACTGCTGGGGATGGCGGGTGGAGCTGGGCTGCTCATCGGACCGGCTGGGCTCTTGATGTTGCGGAGACAGAGAGATGCGGCGCTGGGCGATCCCGATCAGCGCGGCCTGGACGAATCGTTCACCGCGCTCCTGTTCGTCACCAGCTTGACCGGATTTCTGCTGCTGGCGTTTCGCGAGAGAGCAGTCATGAGCGCCTTCCTTGTGGTGCACCTCGGCGCAGTGCTTGCGCTTTTCGTCACGCTGCCTTACGGGAAGTTCGTGCACGGCATCTATCGAACCGCCGCGCTCATTCAGTACGCGATTACCTCGTCATCATCGAGTCATCGCGTCGCTGGCACGGTGACGATTCAGGAGGGGCCGGCGAATTCCACAGCGATCCGATGACGACGGGACGACGGAGATCGCCGTGCTCAAACGCGACCAGCACTTCGTCGTCGACCTCCGGCAGAAGGTATACGCTCCGGTCGTCGCGAAGAACGCGCAGCAGCGTCTTCCAGCTACCGTCGTTGCCCCGGTGGTAGCGGTGCGACACACCCTGGACGAAATATTTGCCATTGAACTCGTCGCCGGCACCCTCGAGGATGATGTCCGCGCGGGCGCGAAGCGTCGGATCGCCATCGACCGCCATCTCAGCGGATAGATCTTCTTCGGTGCTTGCGGAAAGTACGGCTTTCGCGACGGCGTGCGCCGCGGTCGCACTTTGCAGCGTCTCCACGAAACCGACGTCGATAATCGATGCCGGTGGCTCGATTTGTGTTGCGGCGCGGGAGAGCCCAATCGCGTCCTGCCGGGCCTTGCCGATGATTTCCTGCTTCTTGACAGGATCCCATCCTCGCACTTGCGCCTCCTGCACCCCATCCGGCGACGCCAGCCAGGCAGCGAGCGTACGCAGACGGATGTCGGTGGGGTGGCAGCCGACGATCGCTTGGGGCACCAGCCGGCGCTTCTCGAAGTGCAGCGTGGTTAGATCGGTAAACACATCGTAGCCGATCGCGGCAGCTCGTTCTCTCAGAAACTCGAAATCGGTTTGCTCGTGTTGATGCACTGTGCCTTGTGGAGTCGATGCCTCGGGCCCGAGAACCGTTGCCTGCAGTCCGACGTTGGATGCGAGCTGGCGGACGATGTCGGCGTCCGATAAACCCCTGAATTCACGCGTGTGCTTCTCCCGGTTGAGCCGATGCAGCCGATCGAGGGCACGCACGACGACGACGGGCGCGCCAGATGCCTGCGCGAGTTGCCCGGCGGCAACGACCTCGCCCTGGAACAGAATCTGACCGTCGATAGCCGCGATGTCGAGTCCCCGTCCCACAGCTGGTGGAATGGATCCGGCGCGCAAGGCTACCGTTGCCGATGGCGGATCTGCGACATGCTCGTCGACGACGATCGCGACAACCCGGCTCTGCGGCAGGGGCGAGCCGTCGAGTCGCACCAACAGCGCTCCGCCGTCTTGTGCCCGGAGGTCGGGCGAAACGACTCCGACCACGGAGATAGCACAAATCAGACGAAGCACATGTGCACGTTTCATGATTCCTCCCGCACTTACTTCGTCAACATGGCGTTCAGGCGCGCCAGGAGCTCCTTGTGGTGCGCGAGGAATCGATCGTAGGTGCCGAACTGGTGCCACTCGAGAATGCGCTCGATGTCGAAATAGTCCCGCTGGGCCTGATCCAACGGCGAAAATCGTCCCTGTCCGCCGGTGGATGCGCCCGGCGAGGCTTTCAGCTTGGCGAGCGCTTTCTCGATGTCGAGCAGAAGGAAGTCGATCTCCTTGATCTTCTGCTGGCGCGGCGCCACGCCGGCGGGCGGGTTGATCAACGCTTCGGCCAGGATCCGTCCGTCCGCGTTGAGCGGCGGGTTCACCCCCATCAGGTGGCAGAGCGTGGGCACGGTATCGATCGACTCCGTATAGTCGAAGGTGACGCCTTTTTTTATCCCAGGGCCCACCATCACCAGCGGCGTCGTCCATGCCTCCGGGACGTTTGCGGGATGTCCGCCCGCCGTCTGCTCGCCATGATCGCCGGTGATGAACATCACCGTCTTGTCCCATTTGCCGGTCTTCTTCAGCGCCTCGATGAACTGACCGAGGTACACGTCCTGCTGCTGCAGAGCCTTGATGTACGGGGAGCCCTCGCCCCAGATGTTGTCCTTCCAGGGCGAGCCGGCCGGCGCGTTTCGGCTCTCGCCGGCGGCCACTCCGGTGTCCTGCATGTGAATCCACATGAACGAGGGATCGACGTCTCGAAGAAACGTCGTCGCCCAGAACAACGTCCGATCGTTGCCCACATTGAAACCGGCTGCACGCATCCGCGAACCGCCCGCTTGCGCCGTGAAGTGGAAGCTTCCGTCGAGTGAGCGATAGCTGATCTCGTTCACGACGTGCGCCGTGATCTTGAGCGGAAAGAACGAGTCCTGGACGTACTTCTGCTTGCCCGGCAGGATCATGGCGGTGCCCGACATCTGCACCACATTGGGAATCGAGGACGTGTAGCCATTTTCCGCCCACGGACTCGGCGGGAAGCGGTTGGAAGGGTCGGCCGTCTGCACGGTGTAGTTCTGACGGAAATACACACCCTGGGCCATCAGCGCCTCGAAATTCGGGAGTTTTACGCGCCCTGGCGCCTTATCGCTGAAGCCGTCGACGGTATAGAGGATGGCGAGCTCCGGGCGCTGCGCCGCCGGGGTTTGTTGCGCGCCAATAACCAGCGGGACCAGTGAGAAGACGGCGCCGAGGGTGACGCAAGTAAACATCAATCGTTTCATGTGGCGACCTCAAAGACTGAGAGGCACGGGAGGGTATTTCGAGTGACGACGAGTAGACACCAAAACCTGGCGCGGCGCAAACAAAACACCGCCGCTCCCCCGGGCCGGACGCGTGAGCGTGCTGCGGGCTCTTCACGATGAACCTCAGCAGCAACGCGTGTCGATCGGCGGGCTGGGATTGACAGGGCTGTACGGAGTCTGGAAGGGCAGAGATGTACTTGGGGCAGTTACCAGCGCCACTGCACTTGATAAATGAAATTGCGCTTCAGATCCTCTGGTCCCCAAAACAGGACCAATCCGTTTTCGCTGACGTAGGACCTGTGTCTGCCCCGAAATGGTTCGGGCTGCGCGCCTTTCTCGTGCTGCAGAAACTCGTACGACTTCACCGGTTTGTCCTCGGGGAAGAGCACCACCATGGCGACCTCTTCGTTTTGCACCCGGTGCATCGCGGCCCAATCAGCCTCGTCGCCGGTAAATGCATTCCAGTAGGTCATTTCATTGATGACAAGGAACTCCTGGCCGATCGGCTCGTTGCTGATGTCAATCTTGAGTACGACAGGCTTTACCGGCGTGCTGCCATGGTAATGAAGCTGCTTCGTCGTGATGAGCTCGTACCTGTGAGTGAGAGAGCGAGCGTCTATGCCTGCGCCTGTCGTCGCAGATTCGAACTCGACAAAGCTCTTCTCTTTCAATTTCTTCATCAGGGTGTAGCGCACCCACGTGGCCGAGCTGATCTTGTCGGACGTCTTCTTTTCGGGTGGAACGGGAACCCGCCCGCGCAAGTCGATGATCCGCACGTCCTTCAGTATTTCGACGCCGTCGTATATCGGATCGGCTAAGGTTGGCACGATTGTGGCGGCTTCTACCGGCGTCAGCCGGGCATCGCGTGCCGTCGCGAAACCAGCGTCGGTGACGTATGCCGCGCCGACCGTGGCCAGTGCCCCGGAGAGTGCGGTGACGATCGGAACCAGGACGTATCTCGCTGAGTCGAGCTTCATTGGAGGTACCTCCTGCAGTTGAGATGTCCTTCTGCCTGCAGATATAACGAAGGGGGAGCGTGACGTGAACAGCCCGGCGGCGCAGGTCAAAAACTACATCACACCAAGCGGCTTGCAGCGGCTGAAAGACGAGCATCGGTTTCTGCTCACCCGAGAGCGGCCGGCGGTGACGAAGGTCGTGGCCTGGGCGGCCGGCAATGGCGATCGCAGCGAAAATGCCGACTATCAGTACGGCAAACGGCGGTTGCGCCAAATCGATCGCCGCATTCGCTTTCTCACGAAACGGATCGACGCCGCGGAAATCGTCGACCCGGAAGCTCCGAGAAGTGGACGGGCGGCGACGCACGTCTTCTTCGGAGCGACAGTGCGGTACGCCAACGCCGCCGGATCGGAGCGCGTGGTGAGCGTCGTCGGCGCGGACGAGGTCGACCTGGATCGCAGCCACATCAGCTGGTTGTCGCCACTGGCTCGTGCGTTGATGAAATGTGGAGTGGGCGATCGCGTGGTCCTGCACGCGCCAGGCGGCACGGAACAACTGCAGATCCTCGAAGTGCGATATCAGCCCATTCCCATGCAGCCCTTCAGCGAGCCACCAGGTGCCGAGTCCGCGCCGCTGGTTCGAGCTCGCGATGGCGCGTAGGTCGTTCGCTATGTCTCCTCACGCGTCCTGAACCCGCCCGGCTGCAGCGTATCGAGACGCCGGAGGGATCCGCTGCCTTCCGTAACCACCAGTCAACATTCCAGTTAGGCCGATCCGCCGCACGTTGGCCCGCCGTTCGCAACAGATCCAGCGGGAGGTCTCCATGAAATTAGCGAGTGTCGTGGGAGCGATAGTGGTAACAGGACTTGTCGCCGCGAGCGCCCCAGCGCCCGTGGCAGCAGCCGAAGAAAAGGTCACCCTGGTGGGCTGCGCCGTCAAGGGAAACGGCGACGGCGATGGCTTTCTGCTGGCCAACAGCGTGGAGCAGACGACCCGCACGACCGTGACGCCGACGCCGGTCGGCCCCGCGGTCAGTCAAACGACCACCAATGCGTTGAAGCCGGCCCGGATTCTCTACTGGCTCGATGACGACGACCACGAGGTTGCGAAGCTGATGGGTCAGCTGATTGAAGTGACAGGCGAGGTCGAAGGCGACATCAAGCGCGGCGAGATCGAGGCCGAACGCGAAAACGGCATGATCGAGCTCGAGATCAAGGCCGCCGGACGCAAAGCCAATGTCAAACTGGCGGATGTTCCGTCAGCCGTCGGCACGTCGGGTTCCGTGAAGGATCACGAAGTCGAGCTGCCTTACCTCGTCCGCAAGCTCGACGTGAAGTCGGCGAGGTCGATCGCGCCGAGTTGCCGGTAACTCCCGTTCGGTCCGTTGTCTTCCGCTCGGCGGCGGCGAGCAATCGTCGCCACCGAGTCGTCTCAATCGTGTTCCAGCCTCAAGACCTTGGCGTTGACGGTGTCCGCGATATAGATCGTCTTCTGATCGGGCGTGACGATCAGGTAATGGGCCTCGCCGATCAGATTTGACGTCGCGCCGTCGGCATCGCGCCCGCCTTTGCCGAGCCAGCCGGTGATCTTTCCGTTGTCGTCGAGCGACATGATCATCCCGTCCATCCCCGAAGACATCCAGAAGTGCCCCTTCGCGTCGACGAACAACCCGCTCGTCAGATTCGGGTGCTGAATTTCGCGGAGCGGACCGAGATTGGTGTCGAGTACCAGGATTTTGCCCACCTGGCGATCGGTCACCCACAGTTCTCCTTTCGGCGTGACGATCACACCGTGAATGGTGGGATAGGTGCCGTCGGCATGGGGCAGGGCGCGGCTGGTGACGTATTTGCCGTTCTTGTCGAACTTGAAAACCCTTGGGTCAGACCCTTGCGTCACCGACGGTTTGGCGTTGTCATAGGTCGAGCAGTACGTGCAGTCGGGCGGCGATGAGGTGCCGCCATGACCCTGCACGACATAGAAGTTGTCGTCTTTGTCGAACGTGACGTCCATCGGCTGGTTGAACATGCCATTCCATTTCGCGTCGTCCCATTTGCCGACTTCGCCACGCGTGCCCAGCGTCATCAGCGGCTCGCCATTCGGCTTCAGCTTCCACAACACGTTCAGAAAGGCGTCGAGAACCCAGATGTTGCCGTAACGATCGACCCGCATCGCGTGCGGGTTGATGGCGATGTTCGGGTTGAACGTCCGGAGAAATTTCCCCGCGGCGTCATATTCGATCATCGTCATGGCGGGGTTCCGGTTGAACACCAGCAGATGACCCTGCGGCGTCAAGGCGATGCCTGACACGCTGCCGAACTTCTGTCCGGGCATCGGCGCCGGCGGGGTGACGAAATGGTAAGGCAGCGGCGGCGCGTCGGGAGGCCGTAGATTGGGAGTGGCACGGGGCGGAACGATGTGAGGGTCGCTGCGCCCCGGCCGAGTCTGGCCGCCGCGTTGCGGTGACGCTGGCGCGTCCTGCGCCAGCGCGGGGGTCGCGCATAGCAATACGGTCAAGACGCCGACAGTGAATAGTCCTTTCATCTGTCCTCCCACCGATAGCTGGGTCACCTGTGCCGGATTGCGTGGTCGCAGCATAGCGCAAGAAGCCGAGGCACGGGCGCTGTATCAATAGGATGCACCCACAAATTCGCTGCGATCCTCAATAGTCGCTTGCTACACTCTGAACACAAATGTCTGTACCTGAAAATCATTACCACGCGGTGCAGTTCTATAAGGACGACGCGTCTCTGGCAAGAACAGTCGCCCGGTTCTTCGAGGAAGGGCTGCGTGCCGGAGAACCCGCGGTGATGATTGCGACTCCGACGCATACGAAAGCCATTCTTCGCGCACTGTCAGAGAGTGGATGCAACGTCCGATCGCTGTGCCGGACAGGGCAGCTTCAAACCCTCGACGCCGATAAGCTCCTTGCGTTGTTCATGGTCGGTGGAACAGTTGATGAGGTTCTCTTCAAGAGCAATGTGGGCGTTGTGATCGAACGGTTGTGTCAGGATCGGAAGCCGTGCCCCATCCGTGCCTACGGCGAGATGGTCGATCTGCTGTGGCAGCGAGGGAACGCCGACGCTGCGATTCGTCTTGAAATCCTCTGGAATCAACTGGCGAGTAACTATGAGTTCTCGTTGTTGTGCGGGTATGCCGTCGGACAGTTTTACAAAGAGACCCGCGATCCGAGATACGCCGACATCTGCGCGCAGCATTCCGACGTGCTTCCTGCGTGAGCGCCCGGGCCGCGAGTTTTTCGACATGGCCCTGAAGTTCGGCATCACCTGCGCTGTCCTGGCGATGATCGTCAGTACAGCCGCATCCGCGCAAGAATTGCCCCGCGGTGAAATCGTTGACGACGTTCAATGTCAGCGCGACGCCTCTCAGCGCTACGCCCTCTACCTTCCATCGTATTTTGATGCCTCGCGATCGTGGCCGGTCATCCTGACGTTCGATGGGAGCGGCCGCGGCCGCGAGGGTGTTGAACGGTACCGGGCCGCCGCCGAGAAATATGGCTACGTGGTGGCCGGATCGAATAACTCGCGCAATGGTCCCTGGAACGTGGGCCTCGACGCTGCCGCGGCGATGACCGCAGACATCAAAGGCCGGTTTCCCATCGACTCCAGGCGCGTGTACACCGCCGGAATGTCGGGAGGAGCGCGCGTGGCAATCATGGTCGCGCAGAACTCATCCGCGGTTGCCGGTGTGCTGGCGTCGAGCGCGGGTTACTCGACCGCGTTCCACAAATCCGAACGCTTTCCCTTCTTCGGCAGCGCCGGCACCGAGGACTTCAACTACCGCGAAATGCAGGTGGTTGACAGGCTGATGACGAGCCCGCATCGGGTGGAGATTTTCGAAGGCGGGCATACGTGGCTGCCCGTCGAAATGGCCACCAGCGGCGTCGAGTGGATGGAAATTCAGGCGATGAAGAACGGCTTACGCCCGCGCGACGAAACGCTCGTCGGCGAGCTGTTCTCGAAACGCATGGCGCGCGCCAATGGGCAGCCCGACAATCTGTCGAGAATGCGCGAGTTGAAGCAGATCGCGGCAGATTTCGAGACCCTTCGCGATGTCTCGAAGGTGAGCGAGTCGGCTGCCGTGCTGGAACGCGCGCTGGACGTCCCCGGCGCGCTCAGTGCCGAGCAGGCCGAGGATGCGCGCGAACTGCGGGTGAAGAGCGAAGTCGACCGGCTGGTCCGGCAATTAGGCTGGCCCGAACGCGCCGATGCGGCGCTGGTCAGCCTGAAGTCGTTCGTGGCATCTCTCCTGGATGTCGCGCGCCAGCCGGAGGATTCGTCGGAACGCCGCATCGCGCGGCGCGTCCTCGCCGGTCTTCGCGCGTCGAGGGGAGGCGTCCCCAACCAGAATTTCCGGGAGTGGATCGTAGACGTTCCGCTCCCGGCTCCGCCTCAACCGCACTAGCTGACGGGGGTCGTCTCGACCTTGCCGTTGAAACTCGCGCCCTCGTTGATCGCGATCCGCGGGGCGGCCAGCTTTCCAGCGACCGACGCCGAGTGCTGCAGCGCAATGCTCAGGCCGGCCACGATGTCGCCGCGAATCGCCCCCTGGATGACGACCGATTTCGCGACCACGCCGGCGTGCAGGTCGGCGGTCGGCTGAATAGTGAGAACGTGCTCCTGCAGCTCGATGTTTCCCTCGACGCGACCGGCGATGTGGATGTCCTCAGCCGCCAGGAGTTGCCCTTTTACGATGATGGTCTGGCCGATGCAGCTTGCCATTTGTTCTCCAGAGAAGTGCGCGGAAGCGCGCTGTTCACCGCATGTTGCAATACGAAGGCCGTGCATGCGGTCCGCAAAATGGGCGGAACGCGTCACTCGTCTCGCGAACCGCGTGACGAAAGCGTTCGCGCGTAACAATTTTGACGCGAGGCGCTGTCGATGAACGGGCTGATGCAAGACATGCGGTATGCCGTCCGTGGACTTCTCAGGAGTCCGGGCTTCACGCTGGTTGCCGTGCTCACCTTTGCGCTGGGCATCGGCGGGGCCACGGCGATGTTCAGCGTCGCTGACGCCGTGGTACTGCGGCCGCTGCCGTATTGGCGGCGGCGCCGGCCTGCCAGCTTGCGCTAAAGTATTACTTCTGAGGTCAATGCGAACGCTGTCGCTGGTTCTTGCCGCTGCCCTGGCCGCATCGGCGGCGTGGGCACAGCCCGGTTCTGAACCGCTTCCCGGCGGCAACGAAGCCGCCGGGGCTGCGCTTGTTGCGGGCAAGGGCACGTGCCTGACGTGCCACAGAGTACAAGGTAAAGGCTCACGCCTCGGGCCGGATCTAAGTGACATCGGGACACTCCGCACCGCCGAACAGCTGCTGACATCACTCCTCGATCCAGACACCGAGATTCTTCCCGAGAATCGTTTCTACCGCATCGTCACGCGCGACGGCGTCACCACCTCTGGAAGGTTGCTGAATCTCGACACCTTTCAGGTCCTGATGCTCGACGAGAAGGAACAGCTGCGAAGCTTCCAGAAGTCCGAGCTGCGCGAGCACGGCTTCATCAAGGGATCGAAGATGCCATCGTATCGAGAGCGGCTGTCTCGCCAGGAACTGGCCGATGTGATCGCGTACTTGAGCACGCTGAAAGGAGTGGTCGCCGAGTGAGCGCGCGCCGGCTGCTCATCTTCGTTGTGGCTGTGGCGCTCGCCGAGACGCTGGTTGCCCAGGTGTCACCGGATCGGATTCTGAATGCGCAGAAGGAGCCGCAGAACTGGCTCACATACTCCGGCAGCTATCTCAGCCAGCGTTACAGCCAGTTGACGCAGATCACCCCGGCGAACGCGAAGGACCTCCAGTTGAAGTGGGTATTTCAGGCACGATGGCTGGACTACTACCAGGCGACGCCCTTGGTGGTCGACGGCGTGATGTACACGACGCAGGGGAATGACGTGGTTGCGCTGGATGCGGTGACCGGAAAGATGTTCTGGATCTTTCCCTACGCGCCGGCTTCTGATGCCAGGTTCTGCTGCGGACGAATTACCCGTGGGCTTGGAATGCACGGCGATACGTTGTTCCTGGCCACCATCGATGCCCATCTGATTGCCATCGACGCGCGAAGCGGCCGTCCGTTGTGGCACAAGATTCTGGCGGACGCGAAAGCCGGGTACTCGATGACAGCGGCGCCGCTGGTCATCAAAGACAAAGTGATTGTCGGCATGGCAGGCGGAGAATTCGGCATCCGCGGGTTCATCGCCGCCTACGATGTGCAATCGGGCAAGGAAGCCTGGCGGTTCAATACCGTTCCTCTGCCGGGTGAGCCGGGACACGAGACGTGGGGAGAAGGGTGGAAGAACGGCGGCGGCTCGATCTGGGTGACCGGTTCCTACGATCCCGAGACGAACCTCACCTTCTGGGGCGTCGGAAATCCGGGACCTGATTACAACGCGACGACCCGTCCCGGAGACAATCTCTACAGTTGTTCCGTGGTCGCTCTCGATACCGATACCGGGAAACTGAAATGGCACTATCAGTTCACGCCGGCCGACGAGTTCGATTGGGACGCGGTGCAGATTCCGGTGCTCGCGGACATCACATGGCAGGGGAAGCCACGCAAGACCTTGCTGTGGGCCAACCGCAACGGGTTCTTCTACGTGCTCGATCGCATCACCGGTGAGTTCCTTCGGGCAACGCCGATCGCGAAACAAAACTGGAACGCGGGCTTTGACAACGGCCGGCCGATTCGTACCACCAACTCAATTCCCAGCTACGAAGGAGTTCTCATCTATCCGGGCAATCAGGGCGCCACCAACTGGTTCAGCCCTTCCTACAGTCCGCGCACCGGCCTGTTTTACGTCAACGTCTGGGAGAACACCCACCACATTTTTGCCCGCACCGATCAGCCGTATACAGAGGGCGCCAGTTACACGCAGGGCCGTCTCTCCACGAATTATCCGGGACGGGGCATTGCGGCCGGGATGCGCGCGCAGCAGCGGCCCAACCTCCGGATGGAAGAGGAGAACTTCGGCACCGTCCGGGCCTTCGATCCGCAGACGGGCAAGTGGAAATGGGAATACAAAATGAGCGACCTGACTGATGCCGGCATTCTGACGACGGCATCGGACCTGTTGTTCACCGGAGGCCGGGAAGGTTATTTCTTTGCTCTCGACGCCAGGTCTGGTTCGCTTCTCTGGAAGATCCAGTTGGGCGGGCCGACGCAGAATGGCCCGATGACCTACTCGGTGAACGGCAGGCAATACGTTGCGGTAAGCGCCAGCAACGCGCTGTTTGTATTTGGACTTCCGTGAGCTGGAATCGATCGACGATCGACGATCGACGACATCAGCGACGGTCTCGCGAAGTCGCAGGTGTCAAGCAAGGGAGCGGCGGATCAATTGCATTTGACGTCAGGATACAGACTGCGCAGAATCCTGTGTGTCCTGATGCGGCGCAACACTCTTCTCGCGCTCGTTCTGTGTGTGAACGCGCTTGGCGGCGCCTGGGTCGTCCTTGACGCCCAGCGCGGCGGGTCGTTCATGGGATCGTCCGAAGATCCGGCGATCAAGTACTCAACCGCGCCGTTGAACAATCCCGTCGCCGACGTGAACAGGAAGCTGCAGGAAGGGAACGTTCAGCTCACCTACGAAGGCCGCGGCGGATTCCTGAAGTCGGCGCTCGATGCGCTCGGGATTCCAGCCGACTCGCAGTTGCTGGTGTTTTCACGGGACAGCCTGCAGGGCAAGTTGATCGACGAACAGAATCCCCGTGCGCTTTACTTCGACGATCGCGTCGCGCTCGGCTGGGTGCGTGACGGCGAATTCATCGAAGTCGCCGCGCATGACGAATCCGCCGGCGTGGTGTTTTACACGCTCGAACAGCGTTCCGGTCCGACCAACAGGTCGCCGCAGTTCGTCCGTGCCTTTCGATGCCTGGGATGTCACTCAGCTGGCGATACACTCGGCGTGCCCGGTTTGCTGATGTTCAGCACGGCTCATCTCGACCCGTCTCAGGGCCCCGCACTTCCACGGCCGATCGATCACAGCGACGCTTTTGCACAGCGATTTGGCGGATGGTTCGTGACCGGCACGACGGCGTCGTCGGCACACATGGGAAACGATGTTGCTGCCCTCAAGGGACGAAGAGGCCTAGAGCTTGCGTCGGCGGAAGGGCTGTTCGACGAGGATGGCTACCGCGTGATGTCGAGCGACATCGTCGCTCATCTGGTGTTTACGCATCAGGCGGGCATGACCAATCTGCTGACGCGCGCCGGCTGGGAAGCGCGCGCCGCGAATCCGTTGCTGCATGCCCCGTTCACATCCAGTCCCGAAGAAGATGCCCGTGTTGCCAGCATGATGTACGGCATTGCCG
>Ga0184625_10000551_pt1 | contig 14362 bp, 16 predicted proteins | sample PLM3_30_b1_FD_133151 | JGI IMG/M metagenome (GOLD analysis project Ga0184625, IMG submission 133151) | Groundwater sediment microbial communities from an aquifer in East River, Colorado, USA - PLM3_30_b1 | ecosystem: Environmental > Terrestrial > Soil > Riparian zone | place: USA: East River... | reverse complement strand
GAAGGCGCTCCCAGTCAGGTCGCTTAGCTCGTTTTCCAGAGCTTTGCCATGGCGACCTCGAACGGAGTTGTGCGTCGTTCTCGGCTGGAGGACCACGCGACGACCGGGGCACCGCGGATTCGTCGGCGTTCAGCCCGGCGCTGTCAGTCAGCAGTGCGTGTCTTGTTCGCCGATAGTCCGGTTGAGCGACTTCCTCAGCTCGCAACGGGCTGGCGCTGCGCCGGGGGACTGCTATCGCTGAGAATGCCCATATGGAGCGCTCCTGCTTCACGATCGACCTCGGGGCGATCCGGCGTAACGCCGAGGCCCTGCTGAGCGCCGCCGGCGGAGCGGAGCTGTGGGCGGTCGTCAAGGCGGAGGGGTACGGTCACGGCGCGGTCGACGTCTCGCGGGCTGCGCTCGACGCGGGCGCGTCGGCGCTCTGCGTCGCGACGCTGCCGGAGGCGCTCCACCTCCGCGCCGGCCTCCGGAACGCGCGCGTCATCGTCATGGGGCCAGTCTCCGAGCGGGAGATCGGCGAGGCGCGGGCGGCCCGGCTCGAGCTCGTGACCGCGGACGGGAGGGTGCCCGAGGGGGTTCGCGTCCATCTCAAGCTCGACACCGGGATGGGGCGCTGGGGGCTCTCCGAGTTGGCGTCGGCCGGCCGTGACGTCGTCGGTCTCATGAGCCACCTCGCCGTCGCGGAGTCCGACCCGACGTTCACGCAGCTTCAGGTCGCGCGCTTCAAGGAGGCGACCGCCGGGCACGAATCCCTCACGCGGCACATCGCGAACAGCGCGGCGACGCTGCGCTACGCGGAGGCACGCTTCGATGCCGTTCGCTGCGGCATCGCGCTTTACGGGATCTCGCCGTTCGGTGCCGATCCGGGCGCGGAAGGACTCGAGCCTGCGCTGCGCTGGGAGTCGTACCTCGCGCTCGTGAAACAGCTCGAGCCCGGTGAGAGCACGGGGTACGGGCGCCGTTTCGTCGCAGACCGGCCGACCTGGATCGGCATCGTCCCCGTCGGCTACGCGGACGGGTTCCGTCGGGACATGACCGGGACCGAGATCCTCGTGGAAGGCCGGCGCAGACGTGTGGTTGGCACGATCTCGATGGATGCGCTCGCGGTCGAGCTCGACGAACGGCTCGCTCCGGAAACGCCCGTGACGCTCGTAGGCGACGGGATCCTGATCGAGGATCATGCGCGGGTCGCTGACACGATCGGGTACGAGGTCGCCACGGGGCTCAATACGCGTTCCGGCAGGGCCCGGCGGGTTACGGCGGGGAGCCCTAGGGATGGATGAGCGAGTCCGAGAGGTGCTCGGCGACGAGGAGGCGTGGATCGTGGGGGGTGCCGTCCGCGACGAGCTCCTCGGACGTCCGCTGCTCGATCTGGACGTCGCGTGCCGCCAACCCCGGGACGCGGCCGTTCGCTATGCGCGACGCTTCGGTGGCGTCGCCTTTCCGCTCTCGGAGCGTCATGGCGCCTGGCGCGTCGCGGCGGCGGACGCTCCTCAGACCGTCGACTTCACGCCCAGTCCCAACGGCATCGAGGCCGACCTCTCCTCACGCGACTTCACGTTCAACGCGATCGCAGTGCGGGTGGGATCGGGCGATTTCTGCGATCCGTACGACGGCAGGGCCGACCTCGCTGACGGGTGCCTTCGCGCCGTCTCCGACTCGATCTTCCTCGACGATCCACTCCGCCTCCTCCGCGCGGTGCGGCTCGAGGACGAGCTCGGCTTCAGCATGGACGCGCACACGGAGGAGCTACTTCGTGCTTCGACTGCGCTCGTGACGCTCTCTGCCGGGGAGCGCATCCTCGGCGAACTACGGCGCCTGTCGGCGGCCGGCTATCGGCGGCTCGACGACGTGGGGCTGCTCGAGCCGCTCGGCGGTCGGCTCGTCAAAGGGTTCGACGCCCTCGACGACTCGGACTTCCGCCTCGTTGCGGTCTTCAGGGAGAACCTTGCGACCCTCCCCATCTCGAACGACATCCGTCGGTACGCGACGACCATGCTGCGCGCGCGTGCTCCGGCCGATTCGTCCTCCCGCGCGATCCATCGGTTCCGTCGGGAGACGGAGCCGTGGTCGCTCGATGCGCTTGCGTTCGTCGGTGCTCAGGAGCTGGCAGGAGTGGTCCAGGAGGCGCGGCGGGCCGAGCCGCCCGAGCCGCTCGTCCGGGGCGACGAGCTCGGCATCCCACCCGGCCCCGCGATCGGGCGTATCCTCGCTGCCATCGCCGAGGAGCGGGCAGCCGGGACGATCTCGACGCGCGAGGACGCGCTCGACCTCGCGCGCTCGCTTGCCGCGGAGGCGCCGTCGTGAGCGTCGAGCTCCGCCTCGCGCTGCAAGAGGCGCGTGCGTCCGATCTCGCCGATCGCGTTCGCAAGCTGCTGGGGCCGTTCGCCGGGACGGAGGCCGTTCTCGACGCGGGGTGCGGCACCGGAGCGCTCGCCTTCGCGCTCGCACCGCACGTGGCCGAGGTCGTCGGGGTCGATACGAGGGAGGACTATCTAGAGGCTGGTCGGGCCGCTGCGCCGGAGAACGTTCGCTTCCTCGAAAGCGACGTCACCGCGCTTCCGTTCGGCTACGCGAGCTTCGACCTCGCGTGCTGTCATCGCGTCCTCCATCACGTACGCCGTCCGGAGCTCGCCGTCTCGGAGCTCGCGCGGGTGACGCGCGCCGGCGACCGGCTGTTCATCGTGGATCAGCTCGGATCGGTCGATCCACTCCACTCACTCGAGCTCGACCGGTTCGAGCGCCTGCGGGACGCGACGCACCAGCGGCTGCTCCCGGATGGGGACATCCGCGGTTACCTCGATGCGAACGACCTCGTGCTGCTCACGTCCGAGGTGACGCGCGAGCGCGTCGACCTGGAGCAGCGGCTCGAGCTCGCCGGGGTGTCGGAGGAGGACCGAGAGCGGATTCGCGGTCCGGCGCCTGCCGAACCGTACGACATCGAGATCGGCTGGTACGTGGCGCGGAAACCCGGGCCCTGAGAACTCGAATCAGAATGACCGCGACCACTTGTGACGGCGATGGTGGCTGTATCCGGCACGGCCACCGGCCGGATTCGCCGCCGAGTCTGCATGAGCGGCCAGGCTCTTCCTCGCCTGGACGGCGCTCGCCAATGCCGCCGTCATCGGCCTCGGCGTGGCAATCGTCGGGGTCGCCCTGCTACTCGACTGACCTGGGAGAGCGTCAGCCTTTCGGCGGCTCTCGGTGGGGCGCGGCCAGCGCTCGTTCTGATTCGAGTTCTACGTCAGTCCTGGACGCCGGAGCGATAGCCGTAGCTGCCGACGAGGCGCGCGAGCGCTCCCGGAAATAGCGCCTGGAAGATCGAGACGAAGCGGTATGGGAACCAGGGGATGGTGATCTCCCGCTTCCCCTTCTCGACGGCCTCGACGATGGCTCTTGCCACGTCCTCCGAGTCGATGACGAACCGGCGCATGAGTGAGCTCTTGAGCGTCGTGCGCGGCTTGAACCCCTCCGTCTCGACGAAGCCTGGAAGGAGCGTGTGCACGCGGATCCCCTCGGCGCGAAGCGTTGCGGCGAGCGACCGCGAGAACGCCAGCTGCGCGTGCTTCGCGGCCGCGTACGGCCCGGCGGGAGCGAACGCGATCGTTCCCGCGACGGAGACGACGTTGACGACGTGCGCGTCGGGCGTGGCTGCACGGAGACCCGGCAGAAATGCGCGCGAGCACCAGACGCCGCCCAGGTAGTTCGTCTCGAGCACGCGCTCGACGGTCTCGGGCGACGTGGAAACGAACGAGCCACGGCCGGGGACGCCGGCGTTGTTGACGAGGAGGGAGATGGCCGGGTGACGGTCGAGGACGCGCGTGGCCACCTCGTCGACTTGAGCGCGGTCGCGAACGTCGCAAACCTCCCACTCACCGGTGATCTCCGCAGCGAGCGCCTCGAGCCGGTCGGCCCGCCGCGCCAGGACGACGCAGAGCCAGCCGTGCCGAGCGAGCTCGCGCGCGGTCGCCTCCCCGATCCCCGACGACGCTCCCGTGACGACCGCTACCCGCCTGTCGCTCATCGCGCGGCGAGCCTATCCGGTGTCAGACACCGATGTCCCGCAAAGCCGCATCGTTACGTGACCTGGTGTCAGACACCGGTGGTTTAGGATCGTCCGGAATGGCCGGCAGGTTCGAGGGCAAGCAGGCGCTCGTGTTGGGGGTCGCCAACAGGCGCTCGATCGCGTGGGCGATCGCGCACCGGCTCGGCGGGGAGGGAGCGCAGATCGCCTTCACGTACCAGGGCGAGCGGATCGAGAAGAACGTGCGCGACCTCGCCGAGACCGTCTCGAGCCCGCTCGTCACGGAGTGCGATGTGCGCTCGGACGAGGACATCTCACGGGTCTTCAGCGAAGTCGGCGAGACGTTCGGCGGCGGGCTCGACATCCTCGTCCACTCCGTGGCGTTCGCCGCAGCGGAAGACCTCGAGGGGCGCTTCACGGACACCCCACGCGATCGCTTCTGGATGGCGCTCGACATCAGCGCGTACTCGCTCGTCGCGTGCGCGCGCGCCGCGGAGCCGTTGATGGAGTCTCGCGGCGGCGGCTCGATCCTGACCATGACCTACCTCGGCGGCGAGCGCGCGGTTCCCCACTACAACGTGATGGGCGTGGCCAAGTCGACGCTCGACTCCTCGGTTCGCTACCTCGCATGGGATCTCGGGTTCAAGAACATCCGCGTCAACGCGATCTCGGCGGGGCCGGTGCGCACGCTTGCGGCTCGCTCCATCGCGGGTTTCACGACGATGGAGACGATGTTCGAAGAGCGTGCGCCGCTCCACCGGCAGATCGAGGCAAGCGACTGCGGGGCCGCGGCCGCCTACCTCCTGTCGGACGATGCGGGCAACGTGACCGGCACGACGCTGTACGTCGACGCCGGCTATCACGCGATGGGCATGTAGGTCTCTGGAAAACTCCCGGGGGTGGACGGCATCCTGATCGGTCCCGAGGATGGCGAAAAGATCGCGCGCGGCCCCCGCAATCACCGTATTCTCGCCGAGCTTCCCGAGCTTGAGGTGGTTGAGCTGCGGTATGCGCCGGACTTCGAGGGCGTCGAGCCGCACAACCATGCCGACCACGTCGACTCGTTCTTCGTACTCGACGGCAAAGCCGAGTTCGTGATCGAGGACGAGGTCTTTCGCGTAGGGCCGGGCTCGTATGTCGCGGCGCCGATCGGCGTCGTACACGGTTTCCGCAACGTCGGCGAAGGCGACCTCCGGATGCTGAACGTCCACGCGCCGAATACTGGCTTCGCTGGCCGGCTGCGGCGGGCGTAGGCAATCAGCTCGCGACTCCGCGCCCGCGAGGTCTGCGCGGAGCGACTCGGGGACGCTGGCTCACGCTCGCGTGACAAGATGGCCCGCTAGCGGATGTCACTGCGCGCGGACATCGTCTACGGCAGATGGGTGTACTGACCAGGATCAGCGAGCGTGTCTACTGGATGCCGCCGGGCCCACCGGACCGCCCATCGTTGTGTGCGGTCGTCGGTGATCGGCGCACGCTCACGCTGGACGCAGGATCATCGAGCGCCCACACCGGGGAGTTCCTGGATGCGCTGTTGGCCGAGAGTGCCGCGCGCCCGAGCGCTGTCGTCTACACGCATTCCCACTGGGATCACGTTTTCGGCGGGGCTGAGCTCAATGGCCAGGTAATCGCCCATGCATCGACCGCTGAGCAGTTGATCGAGCTGGCCGCAGTGGACTGGAGCGACGAGGGGCTCGAGCGGCGCGTGGCCGCCGGCCTTGCCTCGCCCCAACACGCGGCGCACGTCAAGCAAGAGCTGCCATCGCCGCGGAGCGTGGAGGTTGCTCCTGCTGACGTCGTCTTCCAGGACGGGCTTGAGATCCAGCTGGGCGGAGCGACCGTCCGCGTCCGACATGTGGGGGGCGACCACAGCGCGGACTCCAGTGTGATGTTCGTCGAGCCGGATCGCGTGCTCTTCCTCGGTGACTGTCTCTACGACTCGCCCGGAGGCGCCCTTACCGCCGATTTGGCGTTTCCATTGCACGAGACGATTCTCGGGTTCGACGCCGCGTTCTACGTCGAGGGGCACAACGAGTCCGTCTCGTCACGCGCGGAGATCGAGAGCCTGATCGGGAAGATGCGGTTCGCGGAGAACGCCGTTCGAGAGGGATCGGCAGTTATGGAACAGGACGAGGACACCGAACATTTCCTCCAAGCCTTCAGGGCGGGGCAATCAAGGTGAACGTGGAGGTCGCCAGGAAAGGCGTCGGCGCATGAACGAGCTCTACGACCCCTCGGAACCCGAGCGCGTACGGGCGAGGGCGCGTGCAGGCGCGCTCCTCGCCCGCTACAACCGCACGACTTCGGGCGATCCGGCTCGCGCCGAGATCCTCCAGGAACTGCTCGGTCGCGTCGGGCCCGGCGCGGTGATCGAGCCTCCGTTCCACTGTGACTACGGCTCGAACATCGTCGTCGGCGAGCGCTTCTACGCGAACGCCGGCTGCGTTTTCCTCGACTGCGCGTCGGTCACCATCGGAGATCGCGTGAAGCTCGGGCCCCTCGTCCAGCTGCTCGCGGTCTCACATCCGCTCGATCGGTCCGTGCGTGCGACCGGCTTGGAGTACGGAGAACCGATCTCCATCGGCGACGACGCCTGGCTCGGCGGAGGTGCGATCGTCCTACCCGGGGTGACGATCGGCGAGGGCGCCGTCGTCGGCGCAGGAAGTGTCGTTACCCGCGACGTCGAGCCTGACACGGTCGTCGCCGGCAATCCCGCTCGCCCCGTTCGACCCTCCGTGGAGACGCCCTGAACACTCGGTCTTCGCGCGCGGCGCGCGTAGGCAATCAGCTCACGAGGGTTTCGGCGCCTTCCGGAACGGGAACCGATCCGGAATGAAACGCACGTTCTACGCTCTGCTCGGTTGGACCGCCTGGAAGGTCGGCAAGCACCGCATTCGCCGCAAGGTCCGGGCCGTCAGTCGCTGGACCTGAACGACAGGGCTCTCGCGGTCGCGATCACCGCGTCGATGTCGGGGAGCTCGCTGCCGAGCATCCACGCTGCGACGATCGTCTCGCCGTCTTCGATGAGGAACGCCGACCGTCTGGGGACGCCGGTCATCCCGGAGACGTCCCGGTCGGCTCCGAAGGCCCGGACGACCTCGCCTTCCCAGTCCGTCAAGAGCGGGACCTCGACGCCGAGCGTCTCGGCCCATGCGCGGTGCGACCAGAGCGAGTCGCGCGAAAGGCCGAACGGCCGGATTCCCGCCGCCGCCAGGTCGTCGCTCCTGTCACGCAGGAGCAGGAGCTCGTTCGTTCAGGTGGGCGACCAGTCGTACACGTAGACGCACAGCAGCGAGAGACCCAGGCCGAGCGCATCGCGCAGCGATCGGGCGTCCTCCCCGAGAGTCGTCCACACGCGAACATCGGGGACGCGGTCGCCGGCCTCGAGCACGCGGCGAGACTAACTGCGCCAGGTTACGGCGCGCAGCACCAACCTTCGACCCTGGGGAAGGCTCGCGAACGGAATTGCTCTGAGATGTTCGAGACCGCCTGGATGCGCGAACCGTCCGCGCGCACGAACACCCACTGATCCGCGCTTTGCCACGTCACCAGGACCCAGCGGCCCGTGGGTGCCCACTCGAGCTCGCGAAAAACACCCATACCGTTGAAGAGCGTTCGGCTGCTCAGAACGTACGCCGTGCTCTGCGAGCCGTGGACTCGTGCCACCCCGACCTCATGAGAGCGCGGCCGGAAGGCCGCGCCCACGTCCGGCCATCCCTCGGCCGGGCTCTCCTGATCGACGACGCGACCTCGCGAGTCGTAGACGCGGAGATGGTGGGGGGTGAGGACGAGCAGTCGGCGTCCGTCCGACGACCACTCGACCGCCGTAACTCGCCCTGGAGGACGCGACGCCTTCCAGAGAGCTTGGCCTGTCTCGCCATCGACGACCCGCACTGTTCGAGATGTGGTGTAAGCGAGGACGAATCCGGCGCCGGGGCGCCATGCGATCGGATCACGCGCGCCGGCCGTCAGCAGCTTGTCACCGGTCCCGTCCCCGGCGACCACGCGGATGCCCGTGCGGTCGACGTACGCGATCTCCGTGTCCGTCTCCGTCCCGGCCCAGCGCGGGGACCTGACGCCCGCACGGGCCAGCGTCCAGCGGACATCCCCGTTCGGCTCGAGGGCAGCGAGCTCGTTCTCGCGCGCCGCGGCGACGAAGCGCCCGAAGGGCGACCAGCTCGCCTCCCGGTAGTCACCGAGCAGCCGCTTCGAGCCGTCCTGCTGAACGACCCAGATCCCCGCCTCGGAAGTGACGAGAAGCCGTCCCGGCGCCGGGAGCGAGAAGAGCCCTGGCTGCGCGCCTTCGACGCCGACGACTTCGCGGACCTCGTCGAGAACCGCCCGGCCCGGCGGGCTCAGCGCAGCGGCGAAGAGCGCGGCGAGCGCGAGGGCGATCGCCGCCACGCGCGGCCAATGCGAAGCACGTTCGACCGGCTGTCGCTCGGCGAACGCGGACTCGACGACTCGCCACGTGCGCCCACGCGCGTCGTGCTCGCCCGGGACCTCGATCCGCTCGAGCTCGTGCTTCACAGCTCGTCTCCCAGTGCGTCGAGACCTCGTCGAAGCCTCGAGTTGACCGTTCCGCGCGGAAGATCGAGAGCCTGCGCGATCTCTCCCGGCGTGAACTCGAGCAGATAGCGCATCACCACCACGGCGCGATGTTCCGGGGACAGGGCGGCAAGGGCGGCGAGAGTCTCTCCTCCGGCGGGCGCTGACCGGTCGGGCGCCGGTAGAGACTCCGAGAGCTCCACCTCCGAGCGCAGCCGTCGCGCACGCGTCCAGTCGATCGCTCGGTTGACGACGATCCGATGGAGCCAGGGGCCGAACGGCCGCCTGCGGTCGAACTTGTCGAGAGCGCGGATTGCAGCCAGGAAGGACTCCTGTGCGATGTCCTCGGCGGCACCCGCGTCGTGCGTGACGAGGTACGCGGCACGAAACGCCCGCGGCCAGTGAGTCCGGAACAAAGCCTCGAGATCCGAGGTCGATCCCCGTTGCGCGCCGCGCACGCGCGCGCGCTCGTCCCGACCCGTGCGCATCCCGTGCCCAGACTACGACTGAACCTGGCCGAGAGGTCCACGCCAGAGATACGAGCGGCATCGGCGTCGAGGTCCATGGACCCCACGGCCACCGAGGAACGTAGGAAGGACATGAACAGGCGGGAGTTCCTCGTGTCGTCCGCCGCGCTGTCGGTCTTGCTCGCTCACGGCGGCCGTGGCCTCGCGTCGCCTCGGGGCGGATCGCTCGTGCTCGTCACCGCGGATCTCGAGAGCCACGTCGTCGTCCTCAGCCCTACGAGCGGCCGAACGCTGGCGCGCATCCAGACTGCTCCGGGGCCCCGCAGCATCGAGAGCGTCGATATGAGGATCGCCGTAGTCGCGCATAGCCTGCACGGGCTGGTCTCGATCGTCGACGCGGCAGCGCGCGAGGTCCGGGTCGAGCTCGACGGCTTCACCGCCCCGCGGTACACCGCCGTGCACCCGAATCGATCGATCGCGTACGTGACGGACTCGGCCAGCGAGGAAGTCGTGGCGCTCGACGTCGGTCGAGGCCGCATCGTGTCGCGGACGCACGTTCCGGGCCCCGCTCGACACGTCTCGGTAAGCCCTGACGGCACGGCGCTCTGGACGTCGCTCGGGTCGGAGTCGGCGCGCCTGGCGGTGCTCGATCTTCGGGACGCCCGTCGTCCGAGGCTCGAGCGCACGATCGTTCCGCCGTTCCTCGCGCACGACGTCGTCTTCGCACCCCGCGGGAGGCACGTGTGGGTGACATCCGGTGCAGGGCGCCGCATCGCTCTCTACCGCGCCGACAGGCGCGACGTCGTTCGCGTCCTCGCTGCAGACCGCGCACCTCAGCACGTCGCCTTCGTCGGCGACCTCGTGTTCGTCGCGAGTGGGGACGACGGGACGGTGCGCGTCCACCGGCTGAACGGCGATCTCGTGAGACAGGTCGAGGTCCCTGTCGGCTCGTACAACGTGACGTTCGGAGACGGACGTGCGGTCGCCCCGTCGCTCTCGCGCGGCACGGTCGCGCTCCTCGACGAGCGCGGCCACGTTCGCGCGGTGCGGAGGATCGCGCGCGCCGCTCACGACGCTTGTGTCGTCCACGCGATCTAGGAGGGAACCACGATGAGACGCTTCCTCGTTCTCGCACTCGCAATCGCTGCTGTCAGCGCAGGCGGTGCGCACGCAAACGGATCGCCGTACTCGCCCGGGCTCGTGTACGGCTGGAGTGGCGTCGGTGCTCAGGGCAGTGGAGTCCGCTTCGTCGCCTTCGGGATGCCGAAGTCCACGATCGTCGCCGCTGTCCGTGCACGCGACGGCCAGGTCCTGCAGAGCAAGGTCGTGCGGGGCTTCTACGGCGTGCCGCTCGTCACGTACGACGGGACGTCCGGTGGCCTCTCGGGCGAGGGGACGTCGCTTGCGCTCGCGTCTTACGGCCCCTATCCCGGCCAGGCCGGGAAGACGCGCTTCGTCCTCCTGAGCACCCGCACGCTCGGCGTCCTCCGCCAGGTTGTGCTACCCGGGTCGTGGTCGTACGACGCGATTTCGCCCGACGGCTCGATGCTCTATCTCGTCGAGCACATCGCGGGCGGCTCGAACCCGCGCTACCGCGTGCGTTCCTACGATCTGAACGCCCGACGGCTGATCCCCGGCGCGATCGTCGACCGGCTCGAGAACGAGTCCGTCATGGACGGTCAGCCTGTGACGCGCGCGACGAGCTCCGACGGTCGCTGGGCGTACACCCTGTACGCCCGCGACAAGCACGAGCCGTTCGTCCATGCGCTCGACACCGTGAGGCGAGAAGCGTTCTGCATCGATGCCTCTTCGTCTCGGCCGAACGAAGCAGATGGAGCTGCGGCTTCGACTTGCCGGTGTCCGCTCAACGCTGTCGGTGACTCGGAACGGCAGGCCGCTGGCTGCGATCGACACCCGTTCGTTCGAGCTGCGGCGTGGCTAGACGCCTCGACACGACGTCGGATCGTCCGGAACCTTGTCCGTACTCGACGAGTAGAGGGAGTGCACCCAGTTCGAAGTCGCTCGCATCGCCCGTCCGCCGTAAAGAGGAGGTCACGATGAAGAAGCTCGTCGTTCTCGCGATCGCGGCCATTGCAGCGAGTAGTGCCGCTGGCGCCGCCGCTCAGAAAGGTGGAGGCGGGCCGCTGTCGGTGCTCCTCGGAGGTCAGGGCGTCGCCTCTCCGGACGGCAAGGTCCGCTACGTCGCGCTCACGACCGGACGGCAGACGATCGTCTCCGTCGTACGAGTTCGCGGTGGCCAGGTCGATCGGTGGCGACTCCTTCCCGGATACTTCGGCGTCCCCGTCATCAGTCTCGATGGCGCGACCGCCGGCGTCTCACACGACGGCAAGAAGCTCGTGCTCGCCACGTCGGCCGGGGGAACCACGACTGAGTTCGCCGTCATCGACACGACGACCCTGAAGCTTCGGCGAATCATGCTGCGTGGCCTCTGGTCGTTCGACGCGATCGCTCCTGATGCGTCCACGCTCTACTTCGTTCAGTACTCGGGGCCGGGATCGAACGCCGCCTACAGCGTGCGGGCATTCGACCTCCAAGCGAATCGAATGTTGTCTCGACCGATCGTCGACCGCGACATCGGTGCCGGGCTGATGCGTGGGTGGGCTGTGACTCGCACCACGAGCTCGGAAGGTCGCTGGGCGTACACCCTCTACGCGAAGCAGAAAGGAAAGCCCTTCGTCCACGCGCTCGACACGGCGAACCGGAAGGCCTACTGCATCGACCTGCCGCTCGCGCTCGGCCAGCCCGAGCAGATGCAGCTACGCCTACGGCTTCGTGCGGACCGCATGCTCGACGTTCGCAACGGCCGGTACATGGTTGCGACGGTCGACACGCGCAGCTTCGTCGTCCACAGGCACTAGAGCTTCTAACGTAATGATCGCCCCTCGCTGGGCGGATGCTGGACGCCGTGAGGCAAGGACGCAAGGAGCGCCCATCCGCAGCGATCTGGGCGCGACCGAGGACGCAGCATCACGGCGTCCAGCGCCGCACAGCGACATGGCCGTTCATTGCGTTAGGAGCTCTTGGGCAAGCACTAGGCCGGAACCGGCAGCGCCTCCGTCGCGTCCGCGATCTCGCGGGCGACCTCGACGATGTCGCGGTTCGCCGTGTAGATCCGGAGCTGGCGGTCCGAGCTCGAGCCGCGGCCGAGGATCTCGAGGATCCCCTCGAGCTCTCGCTCCGAGCCGAGTTCGCGCGCGTGCGGCTCGATCTCCGCCAGGGTCCTGCGGATCAGCCGCGCGATCGGCACGCGGTTTCGCCGCGCTGCGGCGAGATCCATGACCGGCGCCTCGAGGCCGTAGCGTGCCGCGAGCCATTTGTTCTCACTCGTCAGGATGCGGTGGTACGAGGGGATCTCGTCGCCCGCGTCGTACCGCTCCGAGAGCTGCTTGACGAGCGCCTGGCAGTAGGCGGCGATCGCGACGGCGTCCTCGACTCGTGTCACCGCATCGCAGATTCGAACCTCGACGGTCCCGAGCCGCGGATGGAGCCGGATGTCCCACCAGATGTGGGTGTAGTCCGCGATGCAGCCGGAGCGTTCGAGCTGCCCCACGACCTCGGCGTAGTCGGCGTAGTCACGGAACCGCGGCGGCGGGCCCGAGCGCGGGAACGCCGAGAACACCATCTGCCGGCTCGACGCGAGCCCCGTGGGCTCGCCACGCCAGAACGGGGAGCTCGCAGACAGTGCGAGGAGCGGGCCGAGCTGCGGAAGGAGCCCGTTCACGACCTTGATCGCCTTCTCCGGATCGTCCACCGCCACGTGCACGTGCATGCCAAAGATGAGCTCGCGGCGGGCGATGTACTGCATCTGGTCGATCATCGCTCGGTAGCGGTCCTTGGCAGTGATCCGCTGGCGCTCGAACAGGCTGAATGGATGCGTGCCCGCGGAGCCGACCCGGAGCCCCTTGTCGCGGGCGACCTCGGTCACGTAGCTCCGCAACCGGAGGAGCTCGCGCATCACGTCGCCGGCCGTGTGACACACCGGCGTCGTGATCTCGATCACGGACTGCATCAGCTCCGGGTTGATCCGGGCCTCGAGCTCGTGGCCGCTGATCGCGGCGAGCATCGTGTCGATGTGCTGGACGAGATCGAACGTGCGCCCGTCGAGCAGCTGGTACTCCTCCTCGACCCCGAGCGTGTACGGGTCGCTCTTTCCGAATGCGTGGTCGAGCACGCTGCCCGAGGCGACGGACCCTTTGCCCGTGATCGACGGCGGGAAGGCCTGAGTCTCGGTCACGGAAGCACCGCGTCGACGTCGATCTCGACCGTCCAGGCCGGATCCATGAGTGACGTGACCACGGTCGTGTTCACCGGGCGGATCTCGGAGAAGACCTCGCCGTGCGCTCTGGCGACCCCGTCGAAGTGATCCGGGTCCGTCACGTAGACACGCGTTCGTACGACGTCCTCGAACCTCGCGCCCGCCTGCTCCAGGGCTCTGCCGATGATCTCGAAGCACAGTCGCGTCTGCTCGTAGGAGCTCTCGGGCGGCGGCGAGCCGTCCGGTGGGATCGGCGCGGTTCCCGCGACGTAGACGTTCTTCCCCACGACGACAGCGCGGCAGTAGCCCATGATGGCCTCGTAGGGCGAGGTTCCCGAGATCAGCCGGCGTTCCACGCATGACTAGTATCGCGCCGCGTGCAGGCACTTCGCCAGATCGACGGCTGGCCCGTCGGGTTTGCGGCCGCCGGCGCTGTCGATGCCACCGGCGTCGTCGCGACGCACGGCGAGGCCACGCGCGTTGTGAGGCTGGCCTCGGTCTCGAAGCCCGTCGCCGCGCTCGCTCTGCTCGTTGCCGCGGAGGAAGGTGTCGTCGACCTCGACGAGCCGGCCGGCCCTCCCGGCTCGACCGTTCGGCACCTTCTCGCTCACGCGTCGGGACTGCCGTTCGAGGGGAAAGCGCCGATCGCGCAGCCGGGTCGGCGGCGGATCTACTCGAACGAGGCGTTTCGCGTCCTCGCCGAGCTCCTCATGGCGCACGCGGAGATGCCTTTCGCCGAGTACGTCCACGCGGCCGTTTGTGCTCCGCTCGGGATCGGTCTCGACCCGCTGGGGGATCCCGGCTCGGGAATGCACGCCTCGCTCGACGACGTGCTCGCGCTCGGCCGCGAGCTCCTGTACCCACGTCTTCTGGCGCCCGAGACTCGCGACGAGATGACGAGCGTGCAGTTTCCAGGGCTGGCCGGCGTCCTCCCCGGCCACGGCCGCTTCGATCCCCTCGACTGGGGTCTTGGGGTGCAGCTCAACACGCCGACGCCGAGCTGGATGGGCTCGAGAGTCTCGCGCCGCGCATACGGGCACTTCGGCG
>Ga0184625_10000549_pt1 | contig 14380 bp, 13 predicted proteins | sample PLM3_30_b1_FD_133151 | JGI IMG/M metagenome (GOLD analysis project Ga0184625, IMG submission 133151) | Groundwater sediment microbial communities from an aquifer in East River, Colorado, USA - PLM3_30_b1 | ecosystem: Environmental > Terrestrial > Soil > Riparian zone | place: USA: East River... | reverse complement strand
GCTGTCAGCCCGCGACTTCACGCACGTGCCGCTGGTGCTGGTCTGCCAGTCAGTACAGGCTAGGCCGCCGGCATTTTGCCTGGCCAGAAACCAGGTCGTCGCCGCACCGCACTACGCCAGCGACCAACAAGCGATTCTGGCGGCCTGGCCAACACAGGCCAATCATTTGGATTTGAGCGAGCCATTCGCGCGGATTCGCGAAGCCTTGGAAGAGGCGCAGAAGACGGCGCGGGCGGCGTAAGACGGCTTCGTACCGAGATAGCAGCAGCATTCCAATGTCACTCGCTGCCACGACATTCGATCTCGCAGTAACAGTCCAGGCCCTTGAGTCGCCATTGTCAGTCGCACTCAGACAACCGGATGCCATCGAAGTCCGCTCGCAGCCGCTCGACTTCTCGGCTCAGCCGCCGACAACGATCACGCTGAAAACACCCCGCACGCAGCCCCGCGTCTTCAGCTTCACGTTTCCAGATGCCCCGAATTTCGCCGCGCCCGCGGGGCCCGACAAGAAACCGGCTCCGTCCCTCGGTCACTCCGTCCCTCCATCGCTCCCTCCCGCTGAGCCCCGCCAGCCGCTCACCCGCATCCGCCCTCCCGGCGACATCATCAGGCTCGAAGACCGCTTGTACTACGTCCTGCAGCCGCCGCTGGAAACGCTGGTCCAATCCGACGCGCTCCACTTTCCCTTCGAACCATTTCCCTATCAGTTTCAGGGCGTCGCGTTCCTTTACCCGCGCTATTCGGCGGTGCTCGCCGACGAGATGGGCCTGGGCAAGACGATGCAGGCCATCACGGCGATCCGCATGCTGTTGCGTTCTGGCGAGCTGCGGAGTGTGTTGCTCATCTGCCCCAAGCCGTTGGTGACGAACTGGCAGCGCGAATTCGGCCTGTGGGCCCCGGAAATTCCGCTGACCATCATCGAAGGCGATGCCGTCAAGCGCCGCTGGCAGTGGACGCAGGAAGCCGCGCCGGTCAAGATCGCCAACTACGAGCTGCTGATGCGCGATCGCGACGTGCTCGACGAGTCGCTGGCGTTCGACCTGGTCGTGCTCGACGAGGCTCAGCGAATCAAAAACACGGCCAGCACGACGAGCCAGATCGCCCGTTCGATCCGCCGCAGCCGCAACTGGGCCCTCACCGGCACGCCGATCGAAAACACGCCCGACGACCTCGTCGGCATTTTTGAATTCCTCTCGCCCGGCTACTTGCGGCCGGGCACGGCGCCGCGGCGGATCGCCGAGCTGGTCCGCGAGCACATCCTCCGCCGCACCAAGGACATGGTGCTGACCGACCTGCCGCCCAAGATGTTCCGCGACGCCGAGCTCGACCTGTCGCCCGAGCAGCGGGCGACCTATGAAATGGCCGAGAACGAAGGCGTGATGCAGCTCAACTCGATGGGCGACCAGATCACCATCCAGCACGTCTTCGAACTGGTCCTGCGGCTGAAGCAAATCTGCAACTTCGACCCGGCCACCGGCGCGAGCTCGAAGCTCGAACGGCTGGAGGCCGACCTGGAAGAAGTCGCCGCCAGCGGCAAAAAGGCGATCGTCTTCAGCCAGTGGGTCAAGTGCCTGGAAATCTTGAAACATCAGCTCCGCCGCTTCGGCCCGCTGGAGTATCACGGACAAATCCCGAGCAAGCACCGCGACGGCGTGCTCAAGCAATTCAAGGAGGACAAGTCAAAACACGTCATCCTGATGAGCTACGGCGCGGGCAGCGTCGGCCTGAATCTCCAATTCTGCGAATACGTGTTCCTGTTCGATCGCTGGTGGAACCCGGCCGTCGAGGACCAGGCCGTCAACCGCGCTCACCGCATCGGCGCCGCCGGCCCCGTCACGATTACGCGGATGCTCTCCCTCGCGACCATCGAGGAACGCATCAACCAGGTGCTGGAGCACAAGCGGGCCTTGTTCGACCAGATCATCGGCCAGAACACGGCCCCCGCGTCGGTCGGGCTTTCGCAAGGCGAGATCTTTGGCCTGTTCAACTTGCGTACGCCCAAAGGCGTCATTACGCCGGCTGCATAGCTCTATCTCGCGGCGACAAACGACTGCGGACGCCCTGCGGCAGGCTCCACGCCGCTGGATAACGGCGAGTGTTTGTGCGGCACCAGCCGGGCCAGCCAGGTGATCGTCGCTCGCACATGCTCGGGATAGACGAAGGCCAGGTTGGCGATCAACATCGCCAGCCCAAACGTCTTCATTCCCAGCGCCAAGGCAATGCCGCCGTGGACGAAGACCGCCAGCAGCAGACACACCGGCCGCGTGAGCTTAGGCCAGACCAGGAAGCAATAGAACGTCTCCCAAAAGACGGTCAAATGCGTGAGCAGGGCCAGCAGTGCGGGGTAGCGGAGCATCCACAGCAAATTCAGGGACTGGTATTCCTGGATCGTGAGCGCACTGGCCATCGCGCTGCCGTCCCACCACGGCAGGCCGCGGGCTTTGCCGATGCCGCCGAACAGATAGACGATGCACAGGTGAACTTGCAGCAGCCGCACGGCCACGTTGGTGTCGATCCGCGGCTGGATGGGCGCTTCCGCGCCGCTGCGGCACGCCAGCCAGCGATCGAGCGAATAGACGCCGCCGGCCGAGCCGACCATCAGGTACATCGCGATGAAGGCGTTGATCTGGTCGAGGCCAAACCAGACGCCCGTCGAGCGGTGGCAATAGGAGAGCGTGATCAGACAGGCCAGGACCGACGTCACTCGCGTCCACAGCCCGGCCGTCAGCAGCGCGAACACGATCAGCGCCGCGATGTGCGTCAGCCAAAGCAGCGCCGGCGACTGAATCCAATACAGGTGGCTCCAGGTATAGTTGCGGCCGTCGGGGTCTTGCGTCATCAGCCGCACGGCGTCGGCGGTCAGCCAGGCCCGCGGCCCGAAGAACGCGTCCAGGTCGAGCGTCCAGACCAGGTGCGTATAGAGCAGCATCGCTCCGCCGCAAATGCGGATCAGGGCCAGCGTGTGCGGCTGCTGCGGCGTGAACCAAAACCGGTCCCAGCCGCGGCCGACCGCGCGGCCCCAGGCAGTTATGGCAGCGAGCAATTCGTTCATCGGCCGGCTCCCGTGGGCGGCGCGGGCGGGGTCTCGGGCAACGTGATAAAGGTCTCCGGAGCGTCCAGGCGGCGCTCGCCGCGCTCGATCTCGATCGGCGTCAACAAGCGATGCTCGATGAGAGTCACCTGGACTTGCGAGCCGCCGTACTGGCTTTTGAGGTGTTCCTCGACGCTCTTGCGCATCGCGGCAAACTGCGGCTGCCGAAACTTCCAACGGGCCAGATAGCGGTCGTATTCGCGGCGGCTGAGTTCCCAGGCGAGCTTCTGGTCGGCGGTTGCCGTCAGCGGCGGCGGCGAAGGCTCCGGCAGCGGCGCCGCCGGCTCAAAACGGTTGTAAAGCGACTCGGACAGCATGAAGTGCCGGTGATACAGCAACCGCGGCCTCTCGGTGGCCAGATTCGGAAATCGGCCACTCACCGGCGGTCGGCCATCGGCGAATTCCACCTTGTAATCGACCAGGTGAGCCGGACCGGTCTCCGGGGCAAAGAAGAAGTAGCCGTGGTTGAGGTACAGAGCCGTCGTGTAGGGCCGGACAAGGGAATACAAGCGGTTGACCAGCGGCGACGAGTCCTCGGTCGCAAAGGCCATCGGCGCGAGAAACACCGCGGCCAGGTGGAAAGCGATCACCCCGCTAACCAGCAGCTTGACCCACAGCGGCAGCGCTCCGTCCTTCTCTGCGGCATTTGGCTGGGACTCCCGTTCCGCCGCCGCATGGCGTTTAGGCATGTGATCGCTTATCGGCCCGCCACGGCCTGGCGGCAGAGTTTTCCGGCCGAGCATGGCACGATCGTCAAGGCAGGACGCAAGCATGATTGCGATCGCAACGCAAGAAACGATTGAACCCGCAGAAACGGGTCTGCGGGTTCAATCTTTCGTTTGAATCAATCCGGCAAGCAGCTACCGGGTCGCGGCAACCTTGTCGCCTTCAAAGTCGAAGCGAATCTCACGCGATTCGCCGGCCTTGAGCGAGATGCTCTCCTCCTTGGTCAGCACGCGGCCGCCCCGTTCCAGCTCGACGCGGACCGTGTAGCCTTCCCACGACTTGCCGTCCGACAGGCCCGTCGTGCGGAACACGCGGGTCTCGCCGCTGGCCTTCGTGGGGTTGCCCGCCAGATAGACCTTGGCGTCAGCCGGCACGTGGACCGTCAGCGACGTCGGCATATCGGCCGAAGCAGCTGGGAAGTCAAACGCCAGGTTGGCGGTCTCGCCGGCCCGAACGTTGACCGTCTTCACTTGCTCGACTGGCTTGCCGTCGCGGATGGCTTCGGCGCGGACTTCGTAGCTGTAGTTGAAGCCCGGCTTCAGGTCGCGCGACACATACTGCCGCAGGCCGCCGGTGCTCGACGTCTGCTGGCCGTTGACGAAAATTTTCGCATCTTCCGGCACATTCACGGCGAGCAGGCCGTCCACGCTCGTGGGCGTTCCGGGAGCCGCACCAGCGGGCGGAGCGCCAGCCGGGGGAATCGTGCCAGCCGGCGGAATCGTGCCGCCCGGGGGCAGCGTCGAAGGATCGATCTGCATTGGGCTGTAGTAATAGCCGCCGCCGCTCGAGCCGCCGCTGCTGCCGCCGCTGGAACCCCAGCTGCCCGACGAGCCGCCCGAGCTGCCCCAACCGCCGGACGAGCCGTAGCTCCGCCCGTGGTGATGACCCCAGCCACCGCCATATCCGCCCGAGCTGCCGCCCCAGCTACCGCTGGAGCCGCCATAATAACCGCCCGAGCTGCCGCCGGAGCTGCCGCCCGAGCTACCCCAACCGCCCGACGAGCCGCCGCTGGAACCGTGCCAGCGGTGGTGGAAGGCTTCGGCCTGGCTGGTCCAGGCGAAGAGGGCCAGCGTCACAGCCGCACCGGCCAGGACTTTGCCAAACATCTTGAACATGCGTGGAACTCCCCGTGTTGCAGAGAACAAGTAAGGTGTATCGCGTTTTGGGAAGGCTCTCCGGCTTCCCCAGAAACATAGGCAACCGTAGCACGCAATTCAAGAAGGCTGGGTAGGATTCTGCAGTTAGGAGGTATGGGATGTTTGAAGCGACTTTTCGGATTAGCGAGCTTCTGCCGCCATCTGACGGCCCATGCGTCATTCACCATTCAGGCAGGGCACAGCTTTTTTCTAGCACCAAAGGAAGCGATCTAAGTCATTACCCACAATATCTTTAGATCGCTCCAGGCGCGTCTTTTCGTTATGCACTTTATGCAGTTCATGCATGGTGCGTCTTGGTGGCAGGCAAAGCGAAGCCATCTCACCGGCGCTCTCGATGCAGTTGGCCCTCCCCGCAGGTCCCGACTTTGCAACCGCCGCACACCTCCGCTTCCCGGACGCGAAACTGGCGGTTTACAAATGCCCAGTATCACAGACGACGCGACCCGTTTCAAGCACCTTGAGCCCATTATGTTCACTACACACCGACTTACGTGAACGCCAGCCGACGCAAAGCCCGCCCCGCCACGACCTTCCGCCGCCAGCCGCGGACACAAGTTCTTTTCGCGCGCGAAACCAATGTGGACTCGTCTGGTCCATTTGCGCGCCGGCCAAGACGAACCCCTATCGAGACGCCTCGCACCCAAATCCAGCGAGAAAACTTTTGGCGCGCTTGAATTGCTCCTCGGCTGCACCGATGATATCGCGCAACGGCGCGCGAGAATAAATAGTTAGGCATCAAGTCCAGATGGGCGTATCTCTCTCATATTGGGCCACATCTCGCGTCCCGGATACCGTGGCCAGCGCGATCAAGGCGGAGGCGGCACGGGTTAACGCCACCCGCGACTGGTGGTGCGAGCCACTCGTTTTCTTCGATTGGCCTGAGACCGGTTCGAATCTGGCAGGAGATACAAAACCTTTATTCGCAGGCCTCTATGGCCGCCCGGGGAATTATGTCGAAGTCGATCATGACGACAATCAATTCATGGCTGGGCGTGACTTCCAATTCATCATCGATCAGCTCTGCAATTGGTCCCGGGATTATGGTGTCTCATGGCGGCTCAGTTTTGCAGACGCAGATCTTGGCGTCATTGAGAATGGCCGAGCAAACCCGTCCGCATTTTACGCGGGACTCAATGCCGGAGAACCGCCTGGGACTGCTACATCCGGAAGTCCTTCCGAATCCGTCGCATTGATGGTGGCCGAGATGTTTAATTCCGAACATCGACCCGCAACGGCCGAGGCAGCGGACCGTATTGCCGAAGAGATTTCGCGAAAATACGCGAGTCGGAAACTGCCAAAGAAACCGTAGATGGCTCCCTGAGCCTAACCAAGTCGCTGCACCTGACCGCGGCGGCGTTGCCCGTTATCCTGGTTCCACCTGCACCTGCCGCCGCGGCAGGTGAGCGTTCGCGTCCGGCTGTGGTGGAGCGGCGACTGGCCATGGCGCTACATTCGAAAACAGTTGAAGAGGCCGCCGCCATTGTGAGCGCGCTCCACGCGGAAGCGGTGGACGTTGTCGTCGCAGGGCATTGGTCGATCGCGGCGTATGACGCTGAGCATCCTTCGCCGGAAACTCAAGAATGGCTTACGAAACATCCTCCTTCCGCGATGATCGATCTCGCCTGTCCCGAAAAGGATCGGGCCGCTGCGGAATCCGCGTTATCGGCACTCGGCTTCAGTCTTCGCGATGAAACCGAACGAAGCCTCCGATTCGAGGATGCTCGGACGTTCGTAGTGACTCTTTCTTTGTTTCGTTTGGCGCGTGACGGTGGTAGGGTCTATCCAAAGGGTGGAATAGCTGGCGAAGACTGGTACTACCCTCCGGAATGCGTTACAAGCGGTCGCTTGGGTTCTGTCCCTGTCCGCACCGAGGGTCCGGACGGCCTTGAAAGAACACGAGTTGTTCAGGCTTGTGATCTGGAATAAGAAAGCATACGCGGTGCGGTGTCGCTGGCCGTAAGCACCGCCGAACCAGGCGTTCCACCTGACTGCTGAGGCATTTCGTAAATCATGGTTCACAGTCTCACCAGCCGCCGCAGCAGGTGAACTGGTGCGTTATGCCTTAGGACGATGTTCCCAATGCAACTGACGCCCGCCCAAGTGGGAATGTCGCTAATGATTCGCGGGAGCCTTCCCATGATGCCGTACGCTGCTCGCGCCGAAGGCATCGCGCGTGGTCGGCGACGGCTCGTACAAATAACACGACAAGATTTCGGCTACGACCCTCGCGCATGGCACGACTATCTAACCGAAACAAATGCGGGCGGGTACAAATGGTCAAACAAACATCGAAGTTATCCGAAGCAAATCGAATCGATCCTCGCCGATGCTGATTGGCAAAGGGACGTTGCGTTTGCAGTAGCCGAGTCGCTGTTTGAGCAACTTACTGATCGGGATTTGCGTCAACGCCGTGCAATCGATATTGCCCAACGGGAGTGGGCCGGCAAGACTCGTCCATGCCCGAAGTGTGGCGCCGAATTCAATTCCGTCGGTGATCGTGGCCAGTGCACGAACTGCGCGCATGTTTTTTATGCCAGCCATCCCGATTTGGGAAACGTGATGTGGTGGCTCGAAATCACGTGAGTTACGGCATGACGAGGTGCTGCACCTGACCGCGGCGGCGTTACCCGTTATCCTGGTTCCACGCGCACCTGCCGCGGCGGCAGGTGCGCGTTGGCGTTAGTCCCCAACACGATGAAGAAGCGAGCGCGGTTTCCCAGAGCGATCAACCCGGCTCGCGTCGGCAGGTATCCCGCGACGGCCGCAGCCGGCGGCGGGTTGGTTTGGGATGCCGTACTGGAATACCGCGTGTGGTGCTGCCCCCATTGCGGCGCGCCTGACGAAGCCGAGGGCAGTGATTATTTTTATGCCTTCGCAGCCTTCCCGGACGCGCTCCGCTTTGCGAAGAAATATCCAGGCGCGGACGAACCGCTCGCCTTGGTCCTGCAAAAGGAATACATCGATGAACCGGCTCCCGGCCGATACACTCATGTGAAGCAGCGGCGAGTTACCGAATGGCCGGTCGAGTTTCTCGCTCGTCCCCGCCGAACCAAACACACCATTCCCGATTTCCTGTCACCGAGTGCTCCCAAGAATCGACTTGCCATTCTGCGGGGCACGGCTCGAAAGCGGGGGCGAACCAGGCATTCCACTTGAGCGGGCCGGCGGTTTTCGCGACATCGCGTTCCTTGCAGTCGGTCCGGCAGGTGAACGCCGTCGATCGCTGTTACAAGGTCTCGCCGATGGACTCCTCCTGCCAAAAGGGCGCAGGTTGAGCGCCGCTCGGCCGCGCAGGCTGCCCCGCCTTTTAGATCACCCCGCAGATCACCTAGTACTCGCTACAGCAGAGCCTGATCAGGCATCCAATTGGCGAACTCTGGCGCTGACGCCGTATCGCCTTCGGCCGAGTCGTCCTGCTTTTCGCCACTGGTGTTAACGGAGACGTCTTCGTCGGACTCTCGGCTGGCCACGACTGTAATCGGAGCGGCCGGCAGCTCGTGCAGCGACGTGCTCGGCACCGGCTGTGCAACCTCCGCTTCGACGATCGTCGAAGTTGCCAATGGGGACACAGGCGCGGCGAACAGTGCCAGCAAGGCCTGGTCGTTCAGCGCCTGGGCATCGGCCCGGCGCAGGGCGCTCGCGTGGGCACTGCCGCCCGGTCCGCCGCCGCCGGTACTCGCCGGTGCAGTGGAAGGCGATAGCGCCAGGCCGCTCAGATTCTTCCAGTTCTCTTCCGAGGCGAAATGGGCATCGCCCGCGGCCGTAATGCTGTTGGGCGGGGGGAAGTAGGCGTGGGCCAAGACGCCGCCGGGGGAGTCGAACTTGTGCGATCCCAACCGGATGTCGCCGACGTTCGGATCGCCCTGGCTCAGGCCGGAGAAATTGAACGGCCGGCCGTTATCGCTGTGCTCGGTGAATTGCAACGCGTTGTCGAGTGGGTTCGCGTCCGGAATTCCCTGGGCGTCAGTCGCCTCGGCCCACAGGTTGAGCGCCTGCCGGAAGACCGACTGCCAGTCGCTGCCGATCGCCTTTTCCATCTTGGCAGACAGTTCGCTGCCTTTGCCGGGTGACTCCATCGTGGTGCCGTCAGGCACAAAGCTGAACGTGATATGCGGATCGTCCCACCGGCCGTCCGATGACTTGCCGACGACAGCGTCACTCGGATAGAGGGCGCGGATATTGGCCACGTCTTCTGGCATCAGCCGGAATGCAGGCCCAATGTAATAGGGGCACATGATGGGCTGATTCGCGCCGCCGCAATCGGGCGAACCGCTGTGCGCTAGCCCCAGGGAATGGCCCAGCTCATGGGCGACGACCGTCGCCAGGTCGATTTCGGGTCCCGAAATCCTCGAGGGGCCCTTCGCGTTTCCAAGGAGTATTTCGTCGTATTCCGGCCCGCCCACCACCAGCGACAAAACCTGACGCGATTCCAAAGCCTCGAACACCAAGCGGCGCATAGAAGTCATCCGGCGGCTCCCAAACCAAGAAATGCCTGAAAATCAATAGACATCCTTGTAGTTTGAATAGCCGCCTCTGTAAAGGCGAATAGCGCCGATCAGGGCTGGGTCGCGACGCGGTCGAGTTTGTGCAGCATCTGATTGGGGACGTCGGCCAGGTAGAGGTTGCCCTTCGCATCAACAGAAATCAGATGCGGGACGAAGCGGAAGCCGCCTGGGTTGGGAATGGGCGGGACGGTCTTCTGGCCGGCGGTGAGACCGAGGACTTCGGGCGGCGTGCCCCACCATTTGACAATCCGGCCCCGGTCACCGATCAGCAGGACTTTGCTCACGCCGTCGGAGATGAACAACTGGCCCGAGCGATCGAACACAATTCCCGCGGGGACGAAACCGGTCCAGGTCTCCTGGTGGTTGCCTGCGCTGTCGAAAATCTGCAGCCGCTCGTTGTAGCGGTCGCAGACATAGACCCGCTTATCGGGTCCGATCGCGATCGAGTGCGGCAGATCAAACTGGCCGGCGGCCGTGCCTTTTTCGCCCCAGGTCTTCAGGAACTTGCCCTTGGCATCGAATTTCATCACGCGGCTGTTGCCGTAACCGTCGGCGACGTAAATCTCGCCCGCGGGACCGAAGGTCACGTCGGCCGGCTTGTTGAACTGTTTCTCGCCCGTGCCGGGGCTGCCCTCCGTGCCGATCGTGAGCAGCAACTGGCCGGAGGCGTCGAACTTGCGAACCAGGTGCCGCTCGCGATCGACGATCCAGACAAAGTCGTCCTTGTCGATGCGGAGGCCGTGTGCGCCCGTCATTTCCGGATCGCGGCCGATCAGCGAGGTGCCCCACGAGCGCAGGAACTTGCCCGCAGAATCGAAGCACAAGACCGGCGGGCTCTTGCGCTGGATGACAAAAACATTGCCGCGGCTGTCGAGATCGACGGCGCTGCACGGACCCAGCGTCATTCCCTCGGGCAGCTTGAGGAAGCCCGCAGTGGGGCGAAAGTCGATCTGCTCCTCGGCCTCCGATCTCGCGGATGCGAAAACCAGAACGAGCGCAGTCGGCAGCGCTGTGCGAAGCAACATGAGATTCGTCTCCGCGGCGTGATGATGCACACGACAGATGACGCTAGCCGAACCACAGGCCCCGAGCAACTCACTTCAGCGTTTGGATATCGTCCTCGCTGCCGCTGCCGCGCGCCAGGCGGATCTGAAACGGGCCGCGGAAGTTGCCAAGGGTCCACTCGCCGGTCAAATGGCCTTCGCCGTCGTACCAACCCTTGTAGAGCACCTGGTGCAGGCCCAGATACTGCTTGACCATTACCACCGCACCGCTGGTGTCGAACTTGCCGCAAAAGAGGAACGGCCCAATGACATCCAGCCCGCGGCCTTCGATCTCTCCGTTTTGAAATTCCAGCTCCAGGCCATGCATCTCCTGCCGGCCATATCCCTGCTGCTCCCAGAATCCGATCCAGCGTGGGGCAGCCGACATGTGGAAACCTGTTACTTCTTGCTTTTGCCGATACGGCTGAGCACTTGTTCGAGCGTTTGCCGCAGGACGAGGCCGCTTTTGCGGAGCAGTTGCACTTCCTTGGGCCAAAGGTCGATCGCGTGCCGGGCCAGGCAGCCGCCGCGGCCGACGACCGTGGGGACGCTGAGGGCCACGTCCCGAATATCGTAGCAGCCGTTTTGGACCGTCGAAACGGGCAGCACGCGGCGCTGGTCGAGGGCGATGGCGTGGATCACGTCGCGGATGGCGATGCCGACAGCAAAGCCGGCCCCGGTCTTCTTCTTGATGACTTCTGCGCCGGAGCCCTTGGTGCGGGTGAACAGCTCATCGGCCAGGCGGTTGCTCCAGCCGGGGTATTTGTCGATGGGCAGGCCGGCGATCGCGGCGCTCGACCAGATCGGCACCATGCTGTCGCCGTGCTCGCCGAGGATGATTGCATTGACCTGAGTCGGAGCGGCTTTCAGCTCCAGGGCGATCAGGCTGCGGAAGCGAATCGTATCGAGCTGCGTGCCCAGGCCCAGCACCTGCGCCGGGGGCAGATCGAGCCGGTCGGCTGCGACGTAAGTGAGGATATCGACCGGGTTGCTTACCACGAGTACCACCGCGTCTTTCTTCACGCCCGCTTTGGCGACCTCCGCGAGAATACCCAAGAACAAGTCGGTGTTGCGGTTGATCAAGTCCAAACGCGACTCGTCCGGCTTGCGCCGCAGCCCCGCGGTAATGCAGACGATGTCGCTGGACGGCACGTGTTCGTAGCCGCCAGAGACGATCACCTGGTCCGCCACGCTCGGCGCGCCGTGCAACAGGTCCAGTGCCTGGCCAGCAGCCAATTCCTGATTGACGTCGAGCAAGGCGATTTCGCGGACGATGCCTCCGCACTGCAGTGCATAGCCCGCGCTGGAGCCGACGAGTCCGCCGCCGCCGATGATGGAGACCTTCATAGTCAGGAATCAGGAGTCAGGGGTCAGGAGTCAGGAAATGCTGGTTCCCAAGCTCTGCTTGGGACCGAGAGAGCTACGGCTTCGCCAGTTCTTCCATCACGCGTTGGGTAATCAACTGCACCAGCGCCTCTTGATCCATTCCGCCGGCCGCCGAGCCGTTCGCCTTCGCTGCATTCGGTCCCATCGGCGGCGGGGCGGCAAACGCCTTCCGCTCGACGCCCGAGTTCTGCCAGCTGTCGCGAAAAATGTCGTTGGCGCAGATGTCGCAGTTCTCGTATTCCTTCGTGTTCCGTGGGTCGGACCAGCCCCATTTCTGCTTCAGCTCCAGCAGCTCGCGCTCCTTCTTCTCGTCGAAAAAGTTCACGCGGCCGAGCTGCTTGCTGAGGAGCAGCATCCGGCAATAGGCGTCGAGGATTTCGGTCCACCAATAGGCCCGTTCGACGTTCTCGCCGTAGCTGACCGTGCCGTGGTTGGCCAGGATGATGATGTTCGTCTTCTGTACGAATGGAATCACGGTGTCGGCAAATCCCTGGCCGCCGGGCGTTTCGTACTTGGTGATCGGCACGTCGCCCAAAAACACCTCGACCTCCGGCAGGATGCACTGCGGGATCGGCTCGTGGGCGATCGCGAACGCGCAGGCATGCGGCGGATGGCAGTGCACGACGCTCTTTACGTCCGGCCGCTGCTTATAGATCTCCAGGTGCAGCAGGGCCTCGCTCGACCGCTTCTTGCTGCCGGCGAGCTGCTTGCCCGTCATGTCGATCAGGCTGATGTCCTCGGGCTTGAGGAAGCCCTTGCAGTGCATTGTCGGCGTGCAGAGCACTTCGTTCTCGCCCGTGCGGACGGTGATATTGCCGTCGTTCGCAGCCGCGAAGCCCTTGGCGTAAATCCGCCGGCCGATTTCGCAGATGTCTTGTTTTAGTTTGTGTAGGTTGGCCATTTGGGGATTTGGTGTTTCGTGTTTTGGTGATCTGTGTTTCGTATCAGAGGTTGACTTCATCCAGGATCGCTGCTGCGTAGGCATCGACCGGCTTCAGCTCGGGCCGGAACGGCTGCGCCGCTTCCGCGCCTTCGCTGATCGCAACCAGGCTGCCGAGGCCTGCGCCGTTTTCGTCCCAGGCGACCATTTCGTCCGCCTGCGGCTGCTTCCCTTTGAGCTCCGCCAGCGACAGCGGGACGACCAGCCGCAGGCTCGCTCCGGTAAAGCTGGGATGACAGCGATTGAGCGTCACAGTGCCGACAACTTTGGCGATTCGCATCGTTTAGCCTCGGACCAGTTCGATTTGCCGAGCCTTCAGTTCATCTCGCACAGCGGGCGTTACCACGGTCTTCGCCGGCACGACAACGCGCCGCACGCTTGCCAGCCGATCCTTCAGCGCCGCCAGCGTCACGACGCGATCTGTCAGGCGCAACTCGCCGGCAGCCGGTGGATTGCTATCGGCCGCCCGCAGGCGGCGGATGACCTCCTGCACGATCCATTCGAGTTGTTCCGGCGTGACGGTCATTCGTCGCTAATTCCGATCACCGACCACCTCACCGGCGTGGCCTCGGTTTTCAATATCTCCCGCATGTATTTGCCGTCGCTCGTAATCAACACTCGCTCGCCCCGGCCGGCTCCGACGGCATCCACCGCAATTTGTGGATCGCCATCGGCGCCCTTTCCATCGGCCATTAGCGGCTGCACGACCAGCAGCTTCTGGCCGCGCATGGTCGAATGCTTGATCGTTGAGGTCGTGGTGCCTACTACGAGGGCAAGTTGCATGTCTGTAGGGAACGGCCTCTGTGCCGTTCCGTGAACTGCGAGTTCGGTGTTTATCCCGCCGCCGGGAACGCCACGGAGGGCGTTCTCTACAGCGCTAACCCTTTCCCAAAATGCACAAATCATCGATCAACGAGCAGCGCCGTTCCCGCGTGAACGTCAGCGGCGTCGTGACGCCCTCGCCGGTCGGGCCGGCGATGGAGAACGAGAGGTAACCCTCGCCACCGAGGCCCAGCGACGCCATGCAGGGGCCGTTCTTGACGAACAGCGTGGTGTCCATCACGCGGCCCATCTTGGTCATGTTCCGGACGTTGTTCGAATGGATGATGCTGGTATGGCGGAAGCCGTGCTCGGCCTCTTTGGCGCGGGCGATCGCCTCATCGACGTCTTTGCAACGGACGAAGGGCACGAAGGGCATCATCTGCTCGACGGGGACGAATGGATTGCTGAGGTCGGTTTCGCCAAATAGCAGTTCGACTTTGTCCGACACGCCGCTCTTGCCCGCGCCTTTGGCGAGGACGGCGGCGTCCTGGCCGAGAAACTCCTTGGCCGGAGCGTCGTGCTGGTGCTCGCCTTCGCCGACTTTGACGATCGCGTTCTTGGTGAGCGTGTCGATCTCGCGAGCGTTCAGCCGCACCGCGCCGGCCCGTTCCATCGCTTGCAGCATGTCGTCAAAGACGCTGGCGACGACGAAGACCTCTTTTTCGGCGATGCATAGCAAGTTGTTGTCGTAGGCCCCGCCGCGGATGATC
>Ga0184625_10000548_pt1 | contig 14388 bp, 13 predicted proteins | sample PLM3_30_b1_FD_133151 | JGI IMG/M metagenome (GOLD analysis project Ga0184625, IMG submission 133151) | Groundwater sediment microbial communities from an aquifer in East River, Colorado, USA - PLM3_30_b1 | ecosystem: Environmental > Terrestrial > Soil > Riparian zone | place: USA: East River... | reverse complement strand
GCGGGCGGGCGAGCTCGGTCGCGCTCTGCGGGATCGTGGTCGGCACGCGCTCGCGTAGCAGGAAGGCGGAAGCGACTCCGGTGACGAGGCACCCGCCCGCGAGCGCGAGGAACGCCGCCTGGAGGGACAGGCTGGGGAGGACCAACGCCGCGACGGTCCCGCCGATCGGAAGCGACGCCTGCCGGATCCCGAGCGCGAGTCCGCGTTCGTCCGCGAGAGACTGTATGAGGAACCCGCGCACGGGACCGTGCTCGTGCCGGCGCGACCCTGACCTACGAGCCGGCGACACCCCCCCGAGAGGCCGGGAGAAACTCGCCGTTCGTCGAGGGGCTCACTCAGGGACTCGCCTTTACTTCCGTCCGCGACTGGCTATCCTCTGAGCAAGGGTCTTCTGCAGCGGCAATCCCTACCTATTTGCGGCGACATCGGTGATAGAGACTGATCAACTCGCGACACCCGAAGCCGGGCCAGTTGCGCCTACTCTCGTGGACTACTTGCAGGTCCTCCGACGCCGGCGGTGGATGTTCCTTTCGGCGGTCCTGCTAGTTCCCACCGTTGTCGTCCTCCTCTCGCTGCAACAGCCGCCCTCCTACAAGGCTTCCGCACAGGTGCTCCTGGATCGGCAGGGCGTGACGGGTGCCGAGGCCCCCTCAATGGATCCTGCCCGCGAGGCACAGACACAGGCGGAGCTCGCGCGCGTACCGGATGTGGCGAAGCGGGCGATACGGACCGCGCGGGTGGGCAACCTGACTTCGTCTGAGTTCTTGAAGTCGTCGGCGGTGTCGCCGACTCTCGGTAGCGACCTCCTGACGTTTTCAGTGACGAACTCGGATCCGGAGATCGCCAAACGCCTCGCCACCGCGTACGCCGGCGCGTACACCGAGTATCGACGCAACATCTACATCCAGGATCTCAGGCAAGCGCACGCGGCCGTACGACGGCAAATCAAGAAGCTGGAGGCTGAAGGCCTGAAGGGAACAGCCACCTACCGGGGCCTCGTCCGGGAGGACCGTGATCTGACCACTACGGAGGTGCTCAAAGCGCCGCCGGCGCGGGTGGTTCGCCAGGCTGACCGAGCGGCGAAAGTCGGGCCAAAGATCATCCGCAACGAAATGATCGGTCTGGCGCTCGGCCTCGTGCTCGGCCTCGCTCTTGCCTTCCTGTGGGACGCGCTGGACACTCGGATTCGGTCGGTTGAGACGCTCCGCGATGGTCTGGGGCTTCGTCTACTTGGCCGGCTCCCGTCGCCGCTGCGTAAGCTGCAAAAGGAGCATCGCCTCGTGATGCTGGCGGCGCCGCTGAGCCACGAGGCCGAAGCGTTCCGCGTCCTGCGGGCGAGCTTCGACTACGCGAACGCCGACTATCAGGCCCGGACGATCATGGTCACGAGCGCGGTCGGCGGAGAGGGAAAATCGACGACGGTGGCCAATCTCGCCGTCGCGCTGGCCCGCGCCGGCCGGCGCGTCGTCCTGATCGATTCCGACCTCCGACGTCCTTCTCTCCACCGGTTCTTCGATCTGGACGAAGGGCCGGGGCTGATCGATGTCGAGCTCGGGCACGTCGACCTGGAGCACGCGTTGCGTCCCGTTCCCGTCACCCAATGGGATTCGACGGCTGCTAACGGAAGACGACCCGTCCGTCGCGGGAACGGCAAACTCGAGATCCTGACGGCAGGACATGCGTTCCAAGCTCCCGACGAGCTCGGAGTGGAGCTGACAGTAGCCAGGATCGCCGAATCCTTGCAGCACCGCGCCGATCTCGTCCTCATCGATGCCGCGCCGCTTCTTCCGGTCGGCGACGCGATCGCGTTGAGCGGGCATGTCGATGCCCTTGTTCTCGTCGTTCGACTCAACAGCCTCCGCCCTTCGGCGTTCGCTGACCTCCGCCGTACTCTTTCCTCAACGCCCGCTCGAAAGCTTGGATTCATCCTCACGGACGCCGAGAAAAGTGACGCCTACACGCACTTCTATCGGTATCCGATGCCCGGCCGACACGGAGAGGCGGAGGTCCCCGTCAATTACGAATCCACCCGCACACCGGATGAGTAGCAAGCGGCCATCGGATCATGTCTGACCGAACGGCCAGTTGTCCGCCGCGGCGGTCGTGACGCATGATGGATGCAATGCCCACAGCGGTCGTCACCGGCGGAGCCGGATTCCTCGGCTCACATCTTTGCGAGTACCTTCTGGGCCGCGGCAACCGCGTCATCTGCGTGGACAACCTGGAGACCGGTTCACTCCAGAACATCGAGCACATCCGCGACGCGGCATTCACGTTCGTGAACCACGACCTCATCGACCGTCTCGAGATCGGGGAACCAGTCGACTTCGTTTACCACCTGGCCAGCCCGGCCAGCCCAATCGACTACCTGCGTTTGCCCCTCCATACGCTCAAGGTCGGCTCGTACGGGACGCACAACGCCCTGGGGCTGGCGAAATTCAAGCGCGCTCGTTTCCTGCTCGCGTCCACGAGCGAGGTCTACGGCGATCCGCTGATTCATCCACAGCCTGAGAGCTATTGGGGCAACGTCAACCCGATTGGCCCGCGCGGCGTGTACGACGAGGCCAAGCGCTACGCGGAGGCAATGACGATGGCGTATCACCGGCAGCAGGGTGTCGATACATGCATCGTCCGAATCTTCAACACGTACGGCCCTCGTATGCGGCTGCATGATGGCCGCGCGATCCCCACGTTCATCAACCAGGCGCTCGAGAGCAAGCCGCTGACCGTGTTCGGCGACGGCTCACAGACGCGGAGCTTCTGCTACGTCGATGACCTCATCCGCGGGCTCGTCCTGCTCGTGGAGAGTGGGGAACACCTGCCCGTCAACGTCGGCAACCCGCATGAGATGACGCTGTTGGAGATGGCCGAGAAGGTGATCGAGGTGACCGGCTCGTCCAGCGAGATCGTCTTCGAAGCGTTGCCGGTCGACGATCCGCAGGTGCGGCAGCCTGACATCACGCGTGCAAAGCAACTGCTCGGCTGGGCGCCCGAAGTCGAGCTCGAGGACGGCCTGCGGCGGACGGTGAAATCCCTTGGCGCGACGGCGCCTCGACTCATGCACGTGCTTCGGTCTACTGAGGACGCCGAACGCACAAGTGACGCGGCCGCGTCTGTCGGCCGGCGTTAGGTAGAGCCGCCGACAACGGCAAGACGAGCATTTTCGACGGACTGACCGAGACAGTCGTCTTCAGCGGCGACTTGAGCCAGACGGCGCTCCAGTACAAGACCGGAGTCGTGACGCCGGCGGCGGGCATCTGGAACCAAGCGGCCGTGAACGGCCTCGTTGGCCGAGTGGGCTACGCGGCTCGAGGCGGCTCCCCTAACCTCGTCGTCCGCCATTCGGCCGCGGGGAGGCGCGGTCAGGCCGAAGACTGGCCTTTTGGCCGGTTGAATCATCGCCGGTTTGGGTCAAGTCTCTAGAGGCTTTGTTCAATGCTGTTCCCCCGGAGGGGGAGCCCTCGCGGCTGTCCCATCGCGTGCGGCTCAGAAGGCAGGCCGTGCTCGCGGTCGCGGCGCTCCTGGTCTTTCTCGCGATCGGCGGATCCGGAGCAAGCGCGCTGCCGCAGGGATTCCAGGAAACCACCCTGCCCTTTACGACCCTCGTCAACCCGACCGCGATCGAATTTGCCGCCGATGGACGAGTCTTCGTCGCCGAAAAGAGCGGCAGGATCAAGATTTTCAGCAATCTCAACGACAGCACTCCCGACCTCTTCGCCGATCTTTCCGCCAACGTTCACAACTTCTGGGACCGGGGGATGCTCGGGCTCGCGCTCGACCCCGGTTTCACAACGGGGCGTCCGTACGTCTACGTCCTCTACACCTTCGACGCGCCGATCGGCGGCTCGCCGCCGACCTGGGGTGACAACTGCCCGACGCCGCCCGGGCCGACCGGCGACGGCTGCGTCGTCAGCGCGCGTCTCTCGCGCCTGACCGCGAACGGCAACCAAATGACCGGCCCCGAACAGGTGCTCATCAACGACTGGTGCCAGCAGTACCCGAGCCATTCGATCGGCTCGCTCGCCTTCGGTGGCGACGGCGCCCTCTACGTCTCCGGCGGCGACGGCGCCTCCTTCAACTTCGCCGACTGGGGCCAGGACGGGAACCCGCTCAACCCCTGCGGCGACCCACCCGGCGGGCCCGGTGATCCGCTGTCGCCTCCCACGGCGGAAGGCGGTGCGCTGCGCAGCCAGGACCTTCGCACCCCATTTGACCCGCTCCACCCTTCTGACCCGACCTCGCTCGACGGCGCGATCCTGCGAATCAATCCCGACACCGGCCAAGGGATGCCGGACAACCCGCTCGCAGGGAGCTCAGATCCGAACGAGCGCCGGATCATCGCCCACGGCCTACGCAACCCATTCCGGATCACGATCCGACCCGGGACAAGCGAGGTCTGGTTCGGCGACGTGGGTTGGAACACCTGGGAAGAGATCAACCGGATCGCGGACCCGCTGGGCTTTGTCGAAAACTTCGGATGGCCCTGCTACGAAGGCGTCGGGCACCAGCCCGGCTACGACAGCGCGAACCTGAACATCTGCGAGAACCTCTATGCGCAGGGAACTGGTTTTGACGTCCCGCCCCACTACGCCCCGCCCTACTACACCTACAACCACAGCGCCAAGGTTGTTCCCGGCGAGTCCTGCCCTCCGAATCCCGACGGCACCGGGGCGAGCTCTTCGACGGCCGGTGTTGCCTTCTACACCGGTGGGCCCTTCCCCGACAGCTACGACGGCGCGCTCTTCTTCGCCGACTACTCGCGCGACTGCATCTGGGTCATGTTCCCGGGCACCAACGGGCTCCCCAACCCGAACAACAAAGCGACGTTCGTTGCCCCGGCGGCGAATCCCGTCGACCTCCAGGTAGGCCCCGACGGTGCGCTCTACTACCCTGACTTCGACGGCGGCACGATCCGGCGGATCGCCTACGCTGCGAACCAGCCGCCCATCGCCTCCGCGACCGGGTCGCCGACGAACGGCCCGGCGCCACTGACGGTCAACTTCAACGGCAACGGCTCGAGCGACCCTGAGGGTGGCCCGCTCACCTATGCCTGGGACCTCGACGGCGACGGCGCGTTCGACGACTCGACGGCGGTGCAGCCGACCTACACCTATACACAACCGGGCACCTACAACGCGCGGCTCCGGGTCACCGACAACCAGAACCAGTCTGCGACGAGCGCGCCCGTCGCGATCTCGGCGAACAACACTCCGCCGACGGGGACCATCGATGCGCCGGCGGCCGGCACGACCTGGAAGGTGGGCGATCTCATTTCGTTCGACGGCTCGGCCACAGACCCCCAGCAGGGGACGCTTCCTGACTCGGCCCTCTCCTGGGAGCTCATCATGCATCACTGTCCGTCGGACTGCCATACCCACGTCATCCAGACCTGGCTCGGCGACCCGCTCACCTGGTTCTTCAACGCCCCGGATCACGAGTACCCGTCCTACCTCGAGCTCCGCCTGACGGCGACTGACGCCGGAGGTCTCACCGACACGAAGTCGCTGCGGCTCGATCCAAGGACCGTCGACCTGACCTTCCAGAGCTCGCCCTCCGGCCTGCAGCTTGTCGTCGGAAGCTCGAGCGGCGCGACGCCTTTCACGAGGACGGTGATCGAAGGCTCGAACAACAGCATCAGCGCGCCCTCGCCGCAGACGCTCGGCGGCACTGACTACGCCTGGTCGTCGTGGTCAGACGGCGGAGCACAGAGCCACAACGTGGTCGCGAACGCGGCGGCCACGTACACCGCTGCGTTCCAGGCCCTGCCGCCGGCGCAAAGCGCGAACCTCGCGCTGGCGAAGACTGGCGCTATGAGCGGTGGAAACGCGGTCTGGAACCTCAGCGTGGGCAACCAGGGGCCGAACGCCGCTCAGAACGTCGTCGTGACCGACGTGCTGCCTTCCCGCGTGTCCTTCGTCTCGGCTCCGGGGTGCACCTACACGGGATCGACTCGCACTGTGCGCTGTGAGCTTGCGTCGCTCGCGCAGGGCGGAGCCGCGTCGTTCACGATCACGACCTCGGTCAGCGGCAAGGGCAACGGCTGGATCACCAACACCGCTCAGGTCTCGAGCTCAACGCCCGATCCGAATACGGCGAACAACACGGCGACAGCGCGCCTCAGGCCCTAGATCGTCGCTCGATTCGCCTCACAGCCCGAAGGCAGCGGACGCCTTCTCCGCCAGCATCCTGCCGATTGCGAGCGAGGCGGTGGTGCCCGGCGACGGCGCGTTGAGCACGTGCAACACGCCGTCCGCCTCCTCAACCAGGAAGTCCTCGACCAGCTCTCCGTCTGCGCTCATGCACTGGGCCCGGATGCCGGACGGGCCGAAGCTGAGGTGGCGGGAACGGATCTTGGGCAGGTATCGCCGCAGTTCACGGACGAACGCCCACTTGACGTAGTCGCGCCACATCTCCGCCGCGCCCGTGCGGGCGTACTGGCGCGCCAGCCGGCGGAAGCCCGGGAACCCGATCGTCGCACCTAGATCGCGCATGCTGAGGCTCCACCGGCTGTAACCCTCCCGCGCGAACGCGGGCACCGCGTTGGGGCCCGCCCAGACGGCGCCGTCGATCCGCCGCGTGAAGTGAACGCCGAGGAACGGAAAGGACGGGTTGGGGACCGGGTAGATGAGGCCGGTGACGAGCGAGCGCGCCTCGGGCGCGAGCGTGTAGTAGTCGCCGCGGAACGGGACGATCCTGTACGCCGGCGGGGCGCTGCCGGTGAGGGCGGCGACACGGTCGGAGTGGAGCCCCGCGCATGCGACGACGTGCTCGGCATGCGTCGGCTCGCCGCGCTCGAGCGCGAGGCGGCGGCCGCCGTCGCGACGATCGAGCCCCACGACACGGCTCCCGAGCAGGATGTCGCCGCCGCGGGCCTGCACTTCGTCGGCGTACGCCAGCGCGACGCGACGGAAGTCAACGATCCCAGTCTCCGGCACGTGGAGACCGCGAATGCCGGTCGCGTGGGGCTCGAGCTCGCGGATCCTGTCCGCCTCGACGTCCGCGAGCCCCCGGAGGCCGTTGGCGAGCCCGCGCCGCTTGAGCTCCGCGAGCGGAGCGAGCTCGCTTTCGTCGAGCGCGACGACGAGCTTGCCACAGAGCTCGTAAGGGATCCCGCGCTCGTCCGCGAACCGTTTGACGGCTTCCATTCCCTCGCGGCACAAACGCGCCTTCAGCGACCCGGGGGGTGTAGTACAGCCCCGCATGGATGAGACCCGAGTTGCGCCCGCTCTGGTGGCGAGCCAGCTCCGGCTCCTTCTCCAGCACGGCAAGACGCAGGCCCGGCCTTGCCTCGAGCAGACGGTTTGCAGTCGCGAGCCCGATCAGCCCGCCCCCGATGATGGCGACGTCGTAGCGTCGAGTCGTCCCGTGCCGCATGAGCCTGGACTCTAGAGCTGCCGTCCCGCTGCGGGCGGCCGTGGCGAATGTGGTCCTGATGGACAGACGCTAAGGTGAGTGCGAGGGCGTGTAGCTCAGCGGGAGAGCGCCCGCTTCACACGCGGGAGGTCACTGGTTCGATCCCAGTCACGCCCATCGAGCCACGTAGGCGCGGCGCCAATGAGAGCCTGCTGTTCTCGAAGTGCCAGCGCCATGGGCCCGTGCGGGCGCGTCACCAATTGAAGTGCCGCCTTGCCGATTCTCTCCAGGGGGCAGGCGAAAGCCAAGCGTGCGCTGGCCAAAGGTTCAGTCTTTTGCCACTGGTCTAGACAAGTCCGGCGTCTTGATTACGTTGGTTGTAAGCCATCAAGGCGTCCATCCGGGCGCATTGCGGAGGGAGACCATGCGGAAGTTCTTGTTGACCAGTGTTGCAGTTGTCGCGGCTGGATTGGTCGTTGTTGCCGTTGGCGCGGCTGGATCGTATCGCGGCGTCGAGCCCGTCGTTGTCGAGGGCAGTCCCAAGTGCAGAGACCTTGGGCTGGGCTCCAGCACCGAGGTCAAGTTCGTGTCGCCGGTCAATGGCATGAGCACAGGTGGGATCCATTTGTTCGTCGACACAGTCGATCCCTTGGTTGGCGCCCTCGGCTGGTATGTCCTCAACCATGAGAATGTCCGGGCCGTGATCGCAAAGGGTGGCCCGAACGCCAACGTTTATCGGTATCCAGGGGGCGATTTCTCAGACGGACTCCTGACGACGCCTACCAATCCCAAGAACGGGGCGCCGTACGGCCTCGGTTACGTCACCTTCTGCTACAACCTTCCCGCCTGAGTGCCGGGAGCTGTAGTCGGCGGCTTCGCCGACGAGCCCAGGTCCAGTCCGAAGTAATCGGCAGTGGGTGCGCAGTCGGCAGCGGGCCGGTTGCCTTGAAGCTAAGCCTGATCCAAGCGGCTGCTTACCAGACGTTCAGCCAAGGGCTGACCGTGCGATAACCACAACGGTCTGGGGGATTCACGCTGCCGAATGCCCTTTGGCGCAGCGCGCATGCGGGCAGGATCCTCAGCGTCCGCTGACGAACGTCGTGATCCCGGCACACTGAGCGGATCGCTTTAGGCAGGCAACGCCAGACCGCGCTCCGGCGAACTTCTAACTTCGCCGGCTGCGCAGACTCGCCCCGAGCGCGCGGGTCGAATGGACTGCTGACCGATGACCTGGCGTGACCTCGAACGGGCTGCTCCCGAGATCGCCGAGCCGGGTAAGACACGCCTTCAGAAGACCCGCGTCGCCCTCCTCGCGACCTTGCGCAGAGACGGATCGCCGCGGATCAGCCCCGTCGAGCCCTACCTCGCGGAGGGCCACCTGCTCTTCGGCGCGATGGCCTGGACGCTGAAAGTGCGTGACCTGGAGCGCGACGCGCGCTGCACGCTCCACAGTGCGATCACGGGACCGAACGAGCGCGAGGGTGAGCTCAAGCTCTACGGCCGGGCGATCGAAGCCGATGACGAAGTGCGTGCGGCGTGTGGCGACGGCTGGTGGACCGAAGCGTCGCGCGAGTCCGCCCGTGTCTTCTGGCTGAGCATCGAAGAGGCAGCGTTTGTGACGTGGGATTACGCGGGCGGAGAGATGACGCTGAGACGGTGGACACCACGTATCGGTCTGCGCACGACCCGACGGAGCTATCCGTAAACTCACCCTAGATGCGCTTCCGGAAGGAGGCCCAGCTCGACACCTCGCAGGTTGAGGACCAGCGAGGTCGCGGAGCCCGGATGCCGGGGGGACTGCCGGTCACGCTCGGTGGAGGCGGCGGGCTGATCGGGATCATCATCCTGCTCGCCGTTCTCTTCCTCGGCGGCGGAGGCGGGCTCGGGGACCTCGGGCAGCTCCAAGACCAGACGGTCGGGCCGGGGACGGCGACGACCGACCTGCAGACCGAGTGCCGCACGGGGGAGAACGCGAACGAACGCGAGGACTGCCGCATCGTTGGCATCGTCAACAGCGTCCAGGCGTACTGGCAAAAGACGCTGCGGGGGTACGAGCCGACGAAGACGCGCTTCTTCGACGGCGTCATCCAGACCGGCTGCGGCCCTGCCTCGAAGGAGGTCGGACCGTTCTACTGCCCGGTGGACGGCTACGTCTACATCGATCTCGGCTTCTTCGACGAGCTCCAGTCGAAGCTCGGAGCGCGCGGCGGGCCTTTGGCGGAGGCCTACGTTCTCGCGCACGAGTACGGCCACCACGTCCAGAACCTGGTCGGAACGCTCCGGAGCGCCAATCGGAACACGGGCCCGCAGGGCGGCCAGGTGCGCGTCGAGCTGCAAGCGGACTGTTACGCCGGGCTCTGGGTTGGACACGCCCTCGACACCGGGTTCATCGAGGACATCACGCGGCAGGACGTCGCCGACGCGCTCGACGCGGCGGCTGCGGTCGGCGACGATCGCATTCAGGAGCGCGCCCAGGGCCGGGTGACGCCCGAGTCCTGGACGCACGGGTCGTCCCAACAGCGCCAGACCTGGTTCGTGCGCGGCTTCGACGGCACCGGGCCGCAGAGCTGCGACACGTTTTCGGGCCCCGTGTAACCGCTCGCTACGCGGCGCCTCCCTGCTGCGCGAGCCGGCTGAATGCCTGGTCGAGCTCTTCCTGCGGTGGAAGCTGACCGTCCGGGCTGACGCGGTCGACTACCTGCGGCAGCGCCTCGGCCACCGCCTGCGCGGCCTGATCCTTCGGGACGCCGAGCTTCTCCGCGATCCGGTCGATCTCGTCCTCGCCGACAGCCTGCTGCACCTGTTGCGCGTCGAGGGGCTCGTTGGCGCCCGTGCCGACCCACGAATCTGCCTGCGACTTAGCGCCCTGCGCCTTCAGGCTGTCGAGGATCTTGTTGAGACCGCCCCCGGCAAGCAGGCTGGCAAGCACCGGAAGCAGCATCGGAATGAGCGACGCGGCGCCGCCTCCCGCCGCACCGCCCTGGCCGCCCGCCGCGACGCTTGGTGAACCGGCGCCTCCCTGGCCGCCGAGAAGACCGCCGAGCAGATCATCGAGCTGGCTCATGGCTTCTCCCTCCCTCCTCGAGTGCGGTGGAGGATCCGACAGAATCGCCGCGTGCTCCGGACGCCCATCTGTCGCGAGCTCGGGATCGAGCACCCGATCTTCTCGGTCGGCTTCGCCGTCTCTGCGGGGCCGGAGCTCGTCCAGGCCGTCTCGGGCGCCGGCGGCTGCGGCGTTCTCGGCGGCAGCGGCCTGCCGCCCGATGAGATCCGGCGCCGGATCGATCGTGTTCGAGAGCTGACCGACCGACCGTTCGGCGTCAATTTCATCATCGCCGCCCTCGAGGACCCGGATTCGCCCGACGAAGACCGCGCGTTCATCGCGGAACAGGTCGACGCGGCGGTGCAGGCGCGGGTGTCGCTGATCGTCCTCTTCTGGGGGCCGGCGGCGCCGTTCGTGGAGGACGCGCACCGCAACGGCGTGAAGGTGCTAATCCAGGTCGGCTCGGTCGAGGAAGCGGAGGCGGCGGCCGCCGCCGGTGTCGACGCCGTGATCGTGCAGGGGATCGAGGCCGGCGGACACGTGAGAGGCACGACGTCGATCTGGAAGCTGCTGCCTGAGACCGTCGAGGCAGTCGAACCGGTGGCGGTCCTGACATCGGGCGGCATCGGCGACGGAGAGGGGCTCGCTCGGGCGCTGCAGCTCGGAGCGCAGGGCGCCTCGCTAGGGACGCGCTTCGTCGCGAGTGAGGAGGCGTGGATCCACCCCGTCTACAAGCAACGCATCGTCGAGAGCAGCGCCGAGGACACCTTCTACGGGACGCTCTTCGACGTCGGGTGGCCGGATGCTCCGCACCGGATCTTGCGGTCGAAGACGTTCGAGGAATGGGACGCCGCAGGCCGCCCACCCGTGGGCCAGCGGCCGGGTGAAGGAACGTCGATCGGAGCGAGCCGCCGGCCCTGGGGCGACTTCGAATGGCCGCGCTATGCCACCGGGATGGTCACGCCCGATTTCGACGGCGACCCGGAGTACGCGCCGATGTGGGCTGGGGAGTCGTGCGGCGTCGTGACGGAGATCAAGCCCGCCGCGCAGATCGTTCGCGATCTGGTCAGCGAGGCTGAGCGTGCACTGCGCGGGCCGGTTTCCACCTAGGGTAGGTTCCTCGCCGTGCTACTCGCGTTGACGACGAACCAGAAGCTCGGCCTCGGGCTCACGGCAGCCGTGTTCATCGCCTTCGCGCTGCTGGCCGCGCTCGTGATCCCGCGTGGCAATCCCGACTTTCCCGGCAAGCGCGGCCTCGTGCCGTTCATCCTCGTCACCCTGATCCTGATGGCCGCGATGCTGAGCGCTGTGGAGGTCTTCGCCAAGGAGGAGCATCACGGCGAGGCGGCAGGAGAGACGACGGAGACGAGCACGACTCCGACTGGGACCACGGCCACGCAGACGACGCCGACAACGACCGCGCCGACGGCGCCTCCACCACCGCCGGCGGGCAACGCGCAGGCGGGGAAAGCCGTCTTTCTCGCGCAGGGGTGCGGTAGTTGCCACACGTTTTCTCCCGCCGGGAGCAACGGAACGGTGGGGCCAGACCTCGACGACGTGCTCAAAGGCAAGGACGCGGCATTCATCCACCAATCGATTGTCGATCCCAATGCCGTGATCGCGTCCGGATACAGCGCCGGCGTGATGCCGCAGACGTTCGGCCAACAGCTCTCACCGAAGCAGATCGACGACCTGGTTGCCTTCCTGGCGCCAGGTTCGAGCTAGTGCCCCATCCAGCAATGCATGCCGGCCTCTGGCCCGCGATCACGCGGCGCCAGAGCCTACCCTCCTCCTCACCAAGGTCTTCAGACCTTGGCTCGTCGGAGCGCGAACTCTGGCTTGGTGTTCGCGACCCAGAGACTCGGCGGCATTACTGGACGGGGCACTAGCCCCTGCTCTTTCTGATCTTCGGGTCGAGCGCCGCCGGGAAGACGTTCGCGCTGGACGCGCTCCGCGAGCGTGTGACCGACCTGGCGATCCACGATTTCGACGAGATCGGCGTTCCGCCCGGTGCCGACGCCGCCTGGCGGCGGCGTGCGAACGAGGACTGGGTTCGCCGGGCGCTCGACTACCAGGCCCAGGGGATGGACATGCTTCTCGCCGGGCAGACGCCGCTGGGCGAGCTCCGCGAGGCGCCGTCCGCGCCGCGCCTTGAAGCGATCTCCGCATGCCTGCTCGACTGCGACGACGAGACCCGGATCGCACGTCTCCGCGCTCGTGGACCGGAGTGGTTCACGCGCTCGGCCGGAGAGCTTCCGGACTACCTCAACTGGGCCGAGTGGCTGCGGAGCCACGCCCGCGAGCGGCATGTACGCGTCATCGACACGTCGGCGCTCTCGGCTGAGCAGGTCGCGGATGAGCTGGCGGCGTGGATCGTCGCCGAGCGCGACGACTAGAACGAGCAGCGGAGAGGGCGGGATTCGAACCCGCGACCCACCTTTCGGCAGGTACGCGATTTCCAGTCGCGCTCCTTAGGCCAACTCGGACACCTCTCCGGGTCGGCACAGGGTATCGGGTCGCATGGCCGGCGGGCCCCTTTCGGAGCCCGCCGGGGGTGGCCGCGGAAGTGGGCGCCTCAGGCGCCGATGAGCTTGTGCTTGCGGGCCTCGTACACGGCGATCAGTGCGGCGCCGGCCATGAGCGCCAGGACGATCCCGGTCATGCCCAGCGCGCCGAACTCGAAGCCGTCGTCGCTGCTGGTGAGGACGGGCGCCTCGCGCGTCGTGGGCGACATCCGGTCGAAGGCTCGATCGTCCGCGCCGAGAACGACATTCGGCTGGGTCGAGTACGACGAGTAGCCAACGCCGTGAATCGGACGGTCCTGCGGGGTGACGATTTGCGTGCGTCCCGTCCCGCTGGGGTCGAGATACGCCTGTGCGGACGGGGCCGCCAGCGCGGCGATCGCGAATCCGAGCGCGACCAGCTTGATCGTGAACCGCTTCCTGCGCTTCATTTCCGTTCCCTCCTTCGTGCCTCCGGCCATGACTCGAAGATAGGGGTGGGAATCGCGCGTGTCGTTCACACCGGCGACACCAGAAGTGTCAAACTCGTGACACAACCATGGAATGGCGGCTCTTTGCCGATGTCCCCCCAGAGGACGTGCGGAGGCTGCTGGCGATTGCCCGCCGCCGAACGTTCGCGCGCAACGAGGTCGTCTTCCACCGCGGAGATCCCGCGAATGCGCTCCATCTGATCGTCGAGGGCCGCTTCGCCGTCGCGATCACGACGCCGCTCGGAGAGACGGCGATGCTCGGCGTTCGCGGCCCCGGGGAGGCCTTCGGGGACCTCGCGTTGGTCTCCGGCGCCACCATCGAGCGCTCGGCGACCGTCTCGGCGCTGGAGCCCGGGGAGACGCGGGTCGTACTTCGCGACGACTTCGCGCGGCTGCGGCGCGAGCATCCAGGCGTCGATGCGGTTCTCGTCGCGATCCTGGCGGAGAGCGTTCGCCGTCTCTCCGAGCAGGTGACGGAGGCCTACTACCTCCCAGCCGAGGCGCGGGTCCTGCGCCGCCTTGCCGACCTCGCGGAGCTCTACGGCGGGACCGTCCCCCTGCCGCAGGAGGCGCTTGCGGAGCTCGCCGGCACCTCGCGGGCGACGGTGAACCGGGTTCTCCGAGAGCAGCAGGCGCGCGGAACGGTCGAGCTGAGCCGCTCGAAGACGGTCGTGCTCGACCTCGAGCGGCTCAGGCGACGTCCCGCGGTCTAGGCGTCTCGCGTCAGGGTCCTCCAGGCGCCGAGCGCGAGCGGGATAACCGTCCAGGCGACGAGGACGACCACTGCGGTCGCGACGCTCATCGTCACCGGCGGCGGGCCGTCCAGCAAGGCCGCCGGCTGCAGCCGATCAGTCGCTGCGTAAAACAGCCCGTCCCGAAGCCGGCCGAGGGGCCGATCGCGATCAGCACCGGCATGAGCGCGAGCTGCCAGCCGAGGAGGATGCCGATCGACGTGCCGCGCGAGCTGAATAGCGATGAGACGCCCAGGCGATCGCCATGC
>Ga0184625_10000545_pt1 | contig 14416 bp, 14 predicted proteins | sample PLM3_30_b1_FD_133151 | JGI IMG/M metagenome (GOLD analysis project Ga0184625, IMG submission 133151) | Groundwater sediment microbial communities from an aquifer in East River, Colorado, USA - PLM3_30_b1 | ecosystem: Environmental > Terrestrial > Soil > Riparian zone | place: USA: East River... | reverse complement strand
GTGGTACGCGGCCGCCTGCCTGCTCATCCCCGGTCTCACAGTGATCGGCATTGGTGTGCGGGCGGCGCTCGGCGTCGGTCCGGCCGTCCCGGAAGGATCTGCGTTGGCAGCGATGCTCGCTGACATCGGCTGGATTGGTATTGTCCTGACATTTCCGCTCCAGCTAGTGCTGCAATGCTTTGGCAGCCCGCTGCTGGAAGAGCCGGGCTGGCGCGGCTTCGCTTTACCCCAGGTCCGGAAGCGAATGCCCGCAGCCTGGGCTGCGCTCCTGGTCGGGGCAATCTGGGGACTGTGGCAGGTCCCACTCTTCCTCGCATTGAACGAGAACCTCGCAGTGTCGCTCAGCCTCATCACTCTGCACGGGTTCTTCCTCGGCTGGCTCTACCTCAACACGGGCAGCCTGTTGATCGCCGTGTTGGGCCACGCATCCCTCAGCGTCGCGAACAAAAGCCTCTCGTTGCCTGACCAGGGCGTCGTCCAAATCGTGCTCACGCTGGCGTTGTGTGCAGTGATCCTGGCGTTCTTCCGAATCACGGACCTACGCTCACGCCTGGGCGCAAGGTCGCCCAGGGTTCAGCAGCGAGTGAACGAATAGGCGCGCGGCACGTTAGGCGGGGAGTACGACCACGTGGCGGTCCGGCTCCTCGCCCTCCGACTCGCTCGTCAGCCCGGCAGCGGCAACGGCATCGTGTACGACCTTGCGCTCGAACGGATTCATGGGCGCCAACGGCACCGGCTCACGAGATTCCTTGGCCTCGCCCACCGCGTCCGCGGCGAGCGCCTCCAATTCCTTACGACGCCGTTCCCGGTATCCGGCTACGTCCAGCATCAGCCGGCTGCGCTCTCCGGTCTCGGTCATCACCGCCAGCCGCGTCAGCTCCTGCAGCGCGTCGAGCACCTCACCGTCAGGACCGACCAGCACATTCGACTCGCTGATGATTGACACATGAGCTCGGTCGCCCTCGATGTAGGTGTCAATATCTCCGTCCAGGTCGGCAATGTCGAGCAACTCTTCGAGGTAGTCAGCTGCGATTTCCGCCTCGAAGTCGAGCGGATTCTCCTTCGCGGTCTTCGACTCGGGTTCTGCCAGATCCCCCCCGACAGCTGCCTCGGTTTCAGTTTGCGGCTCGTCGCCCACCTGATCTCCCTCTGTACTTTGCGATCTCAGCGCTTGCGCTGAGACCTTGGTTGCTTACGTGGCTGCGGTCGCGGCTGCTGCCTTGCCACCTTGCTCGAGTTAGGCGTCGCTGCTTCGGGCGCCGGCTCTGGCTCGACGATCGGAGCCAAAGCCACGTCCGCCTTGCCCTTGGCCTTGCGTCGCGCCTCCCAGGCGTCGTAAGCGGGCGTGCCAGGAGCAGGATTGCGTCGGATCACGTAGAACTGCTGTCCCATAGTCCACAGGTTTGAGGTGAACCAGTAGATCAACACGCCGACCGGGAAGTTGGTGCCGCCGACTGCGAATACCAGCGGGAAGACGTACAGCATGATCTTCTGCTGCTGCGCGAACGGCCCGGTCAGGGCATCCGGCGGCATGTTCTTGCGCATTAGCTGCAACTGCGTGATGAACAAGGTGACCGTCATCGCGATGATCAGCACCAACGTGACAATGTGCACGCTGGTGATGCCGTTCGCGAAGCCGACCTTCAAGAAGGTGTCGGAAATGCGAGCGCCAAAGATCGTGGCCTGGTTGAGCGAGGTCAGTAGGTCGGGGTTGACCACGAGCCAATGGCCGCGTGGAATGCCACGGGCGGCGCCATCGAGCACCCGAAACAGCGCCAAGAAGATCGGAATCTGCAGCAGCAGCGGCAGGCAGGACGACAACGGATTGGCGTTGTTCTCCCGGTACAGCTTCATGGTCTCCTGACCGAGCTTTTCTCGATCATGACCATGTTTCTTCTGGAGCTCGCGCACCTTGGGTTGCAGCAGCTGCATGTTGCGCGACGACTTGATCTGCTTGACGAATAGCGGGATCAAGGCGATTCGGATGACCACCGTCAAGAACATGATGGACAGCACCCAGGTCCAGCCGCTGTCGCTGCCGAGCAGGGGCGAAAAGATGGAGTGAGCCAGCACGAGAATGCCCGAGACCACCCAGTAAAGCGGCTGCATGATCGCGCTGCCAATGGCGATGAAGGGATCCCAGATCGACATCGGAATCAGCAGTAGTTCCATCAACTCACACCTCGTTGTGACGCCAGCTCAGCACCGTCACCTATTCTTCCTGCGCGTCGCGCTTGATCTCGGATCTCTTCGTCAAATTCAGGGGTTCCCGGTACGGGGTCGTACCCACCTGGGGCCCACGGGTGGCAGCGCAGCAGCCGTCGAAGCGCCAGCCAGCTGCCACGCGCAGCGCCATGAACCTCGACCGCTCGCAGCGCGTACGCCGAACAGCTGGGGTAGTAGCGGCACACGTTGCCATACAGCGGGCTGATCAACAGCCGGTAGAGCTTCAGCAGGCCGATCAGCAGGTACTTCATCGGGCACCGCCGTCCTGGCCCGGCCCACGCGCAGTCAGCCGAGACACCGCCTCATGCCAGGCGGATCCGAAATCGGTTGGCACCCCGGCAGGATCGGTCGCAGCTCCCGGCAGGGCGCGTACCACGATGTCAAGCGCAAATGAATCAATCCCGACGGGGGCGTCCGCCACATGGGCCGCGGCGAGATGCCGAAGCCGGCGCTTGACCCGATTGCGGGTCACGGCGTTTCCCAGCGCTCCGCTGACGACGAAGCCGATGCGCGGACCTGAGCGGCCCGCAGCATCCCTCGTGGACGCGACATCGTCAGGAGCGCGTACGGCATGAAGGATCAGCGTGGACCGACTCACTCGAAGCCCCCGCCTGGTCGTCCGTCGGAAGTCTTTCGAGCTGCGCATTCTCAGCAATCGCGGTAACACCGTGGGCGTCCGGGCACGGATATCAAGCGGATAGGCGGGCGCGGCCCTTGCGGCGCCGGCTGGAAATGATGGCGCGGCCGGCGCGGGTCCGCATCCGCAGACGAAAGCCATGGGTGCGGCTGCGACGCCGATTGCTCGGCTGGAATGTGCGCTTGCTCACGGGAGAACTCCCACATCTTCGGGGTGCTAGACGATCAGGTACGGTGCTCACGCGGCACGCATCGCAGTCGGAGCGGGCAGCTGGCAGCGGTCGCCTAAGCGACCTTCTAACGGTACGGGGCGGCGCCAAACCGGTCAAACCGACGCGAACTCGGGGGGATTGAGGAATAGTGGGCGCCGATGTCCAGACGACACGCCGAACACTATGGCGAATATCCCGGAGTCGCTTGCGTGGCGACTCTGCGATTGCTAGCGTCGCGGTTCGCCTCGCAGTTTCAGACAGCTACCGCAGCCGGCAACAGTCACTCGTCAACCTCGATGCCGGGGGGACCGTGGTATGCGTGACCGGTCGTAGGCACTTTTGTGCACACTCTGTGGATATCTGTGTGGAAGTGAGACACGTTGTAGTCCCCCGGGTACGGACGCCCCATGGCGAAAGTGCAGACAACAGCAGATTCTTGCTTCGCGCATCTGGGTCGAGGACGGATGCACGAAGAGCAGCGGAGTACGAGTGAGCGAACCGACTGAGAGCGCCGCCGAATCGACAAGTCGGGCCTGGGACCATCTGTACTCCTCGTCCTCGCCGGGCTTGCGGCGCTGGCTCACGACCGGCCAGCCTGTGGCTCTCCACCAGGACATGTTGATGATCGCCGTGCCGAACGCCTTCACCCGCAACCAACTGGAGAACCGTTTCCGCACCGACATCGAGAGCCTGCTGTCCGGCTACTTCGGCCGCAACATTCAGCTGGCCGTGATCGTGGACGAATCGCTGAAACCAGACGAGGAATCGCTGGGGCAGGAGCCGACCTACGACGGCGCGCCGACCCAACCGGTACAGTACTCAGACTCAGGCACGAATCGCGACGATCAACCTCGCGAGGACTACCGCGACAACAACTACGCGGAGCCGGGCTTCCAAGCCGAGAGCTACCCCAACCCTGAGGATTACGCCCGGCGCGCCTACCGCGGCGAAGGCGGGACGCAGGGCCCGGCACCTCGTCCCGAGGCCTCCGAGGTCGGATCTGGCTACCGCAATCCAGACGTGTACCGCGATCTGGACGGTTTCCGGAGCCGTCGCGAGAGCGACTCCCGGCTCAATCCCAAGTACACCTTCGAGACCTTCGTCATCGGCGGTTCAAACCGCTTCGCCCACGCCGCGGCGATCGCGGTGGCAGAGAATCCGGGCAAGTCGTACAACCCCCTGACGATCTACGGCGACTCTGGCCTCGGCAAGACGCATCTGCTGCACGCCCTGGGCCACTACGTCCGTAACTACTTCGACCGGGTGCGGGTTCGCTATGTCTCCACAGAGGAACTGACCAACGACTTCATCAACGCGATCAGCCAGAACAAGGGAGCCGACTTCCGGCGCCGTTACCGCGACGTAGACGTACTGCTGATCGACGACATCCAGTTCTTGGAAGGCAAGGAACAGACCCAGGAAGAGTTCTTCCATACCTTTAACACGCTGCACAACGCGCAGAAGCAGATCGTGATGACCTCCGACCGTCCGCCGAAGCTGCTGGAGAACCTCGAACCGCGGCTGCGGAGCCGGTTTGGCTGGGGATTGATTACCGACGTGCAGCCCCCTGACCTGGAGACCCGGATCGCGATCTTGCGGAAGAAGGCCGCGCAGGAGCGTCTGGTGGCTGGGCCGGAGGTCTTGGAGTTCATCGCGAGCCGAATCCAGACCAACATCCGCGAGCTGGAAGGTGCGCTCATCCGGGTGACAGCCTTCGCCAGCCTCAATCGCCAGCAGGTGGACCTGGCGCTGGCCGAAATCGTACTGAAAGATCTCATTCCTGAGGGCGGCGAAGCGCAGATCACTACCGGGATGATCATGGCCCAGACCGCGTCGTACTTCGACATCACCATTGATGATCTCTGTGGGCAAAGCCGGACGCATGTTCTGGTGACTGCGCGTCAGATCGCGATGTATCTGTGCCGTGAGCTCACCGATCTGTCGCTGCCCAAGATCGGACAGCAGTTCGGTGGCCGGGACCATACGACTGTGATGCACGCAGATCGGAAGATCCGTACCCTGATGGCTGAACGACGCAGCGTGTTCAACCAGGTAACAGAACTAACGAACCGGATCAAGCAGCAGGCGTCTGGCCGCTGAAACTCTCTCAGCGTCGTTTGTGATCACAAGCGCCTGATCATCCCTCTGGGGAGGCGCTCGTGGTGGTCTGTGATCACAAGCTTTCAAACGATCTTCCATGGCAGTGCAAGACTGCAACCGGGCAAGAGATTTTGCTTGCCACACAAGTGGGGAAAACATTGTGGAAAACGTTGATCTTGGGCTTGACGGCCTGGGGATGATCAGGGGACAAGCGGCATCACCCGGTAGCCCATCCCAAGATCCTCCCCGTGTGATTTTCTGTTCTTCACAGCGGCATACGCACCGCCAAATCTGCTCTGACAGGGTCAAAGACACGTCGTCCACAGCATCCACAGCAGCTACGACTACGACCATGAGATACATAAGGTGAAGAGGGTCTAAGTCAGCGTGGCGGAGCCCTGTGAAAAACAGCACGGCGCAAAGCCCCACCCAGGAGGAGGAATCGGTGAGCTTTCTGCGCAAGTTGTTCGGCCGTGAGGAACCCGAGGACGTTCCGGTCAGCTTGGACGTCGACCGTCGCAAGGAGCAGTTGCTTCGGCTGGAAAAGGCTCTTGACGCGCTCGCCTCTGAAATGCGTGCGGATCACACCACGAACGATCCCGCATGGCGCGAACGGGTCAACGAGTACAGCCGGCTAGCTGGCGACGCAATGACCATGCGACGTGGCACGCCTACCAGGGAGGGCGTGTTGGACCTGGTGTTCGAGATCCGCCCACTGTTCACCGGGCCGATTCCTGACGGTATGGAGAGGTGCGGGCCGCTCCAAGACGAAGTAATGGCGGCGGCCGCTGATCTGCGTGAACTGCTGCCCGGCGAGAAGGGGTCCAAGTAAATCCGATGGAGCATGCTCGAGTATCCGTACGAGTTGCCGTGTGCGCCTTACACCCCGCCGAGCCGTCGGTATGATCGCCGGTGCCCGTCCTGGGCCGGATGACCTTCATTTCTGAGGTCACAGAGGAGGTAGCGTGAAAATCCGACTCGAGCGCGACGTCTTGGCTGAGGCGGTGCAATGGGCCGCACGCAGCCTGCCGCTACGCCCGAGCGTGCCGATTTTGGCCGGTCTGCTGGTACGAGCCGACGCCGAAGGCGTCACCTTTTCGAGCTTCGACTATGAAACCTCGGCGCGGATCCATGTGACGGCCGCGGTCGCCGACGAGGGCGAGGCGCTGGTTTCCGGGCGGCTGCTCGCTGACATTTCCCGTAGCCTGCCGCCGAAGCCGGTCGATATCACCTCCGACGAAACCAGAATGGAGCTGATCTGCGGCAGCGCCCGGTTTACCCTTCAGACACTTCCGGTCTCGGACTACCCGTCCTTGCCGAAGATGCCCGAGGCCACGGGCACCGTGCCCAGCGCTTTGTTTGCTCAAGCGGTCTCTCAGGTCGTGGTCGCCGCCGGCCGGGATGAGCTGTTGCCGGTCTTCACCGGGGTACGGGTGGAGATTGACGGTGACACTATTTCCCTGCTCGCTACCGACCGCTACCGGATGGCGCTCAAGGAACTGACGTGGAACCCGAGCTCGACTCAGATTTCGGCAACTGCCCTAGTCCCAGCGAGAGTGCTGAACGAGACGGCCCGCTCCATGACCGCTGGGGAGGAAGTGACCCTGAGCCTGTCCGACGGCGGCACCGGCGACGGGATCATCGGATTCGAAGGTCACGGTGCATCAGGGGAGCGCCAGACAACGACTCGATTGCTGGACGGGGAGTTTCCCAAAGTCCGCCACATCATGAACACGCCTGCAGTGATGAACGTGCGGGTGAGCGCCGCCGACGCGATCGCGGCCGCCAAGCGCGTTGCCCTGGTCGCGGAGCGCAACACCTCCCTGCGGATGCTGATCGGCGAAGGTTTCGTCACCTTGGAAGCCGCGACCGGTGACCAGGCTCAGGCATCGGAGTCCATCGAGGCGACCATTGACCAGCCCGGTGGTGGCGACCTGGCAGTTACGGCGGCCGGCTTCAACCCGACTTACTTGCTCGACGGGCTCGGGGCCTTCGACACGCCGTACGTGAATTTCGCCTTCACCGCACCGAGCAAGCCGTGCCAGCTCACCGGCCTGGACACGCTCGACGGTAATCCACTGACTGACTACCGCCACGTGATCATGCTCATGCGCTTACCCACCTGATTGCTGTCGCGAGCGACGTCCGCCAAAGGACTTCGGCGTTAGCTGCGAGCGTCGGAAATCGCGCGCCGCCGCACGGAGGAGGAGTGAGCAGAGGCGTTCTTCCTCTGCGAGCGACAACGACGGCGGCGGATCCAAAGCGCGATGCGCGAGCAGCAAGATCAATAGGGGTGCGCGTCGCGCGTCGGACCTATCGGGGGCTGATCAACCTCTGTTATGTTGACGAAACCATCGAGGATGAGGGGTTTCCATGCAGCTGGGAATGGTCGGTCTGGGCCGGATGGGTGCCAACATCGTTCGCCGTTTGATGCGAGACGGGCATGAGTGTGTCGTCTACGACGTGAGTCCTGAGTCCATTAGGCAGCTTGAGGGTGAGGGCGCTACCGGCGGCTTCACGCTTGAGGAGTTTGTCAGCAAGCTCCAGCGCCCGCGCGCGGTCTGGGTGATGATTCCCGCGGGCATAACCGGGAGGACCGTCGATGAGCTCGCCGGCTTGCTCGATGAGGGCGACATCATCATCGATGGCGGCAACTCGAACTACCGCGACGATGTACGACGCGCCGCCAAGCTTCGGGAGCAGGGCCTGCATTACGTCGATATCGGTACTAGCGGTGGCGTCTTCGGACTGGAGCGCGGCTACTGCCTGATGGTGGGTGGTGATGAGGAAGCGGTCAAGATCATCGATCCGATCCTGAAGACCATCGCCCCAGGTGTCGGTGACATTGAGCGTACGCCGGGACGTACTGGTGAGCTGGCTCCCGAAGAGCAGGGTTACCTGCACTGCGGGAGGTCCGGGGCTGGCCACTTCGTCAAGATGGTGCACAACGGCATCGAGTACGGGATCATGGCCGCCTTTGCCGAGGGCCTCAACATCTTGCATAGAGCCGACGTCGGCATCGAGGCCGGCGAGCACTCGGCCGAGGTCGCTCCGATGGAAGACCCGGAGTTCTACCAGTTCCAGATCGAGACGGCCAAGGTTGCCGAGCTGTGGCGCCGCGGGTCGGTGATTTCCTCATGGCTGCTGGACCTGACGGCCGCGGCGTTGCAGGCAAACCCGAAGCTCGAAGGCCTGGCCGGACGCGTGTCGGACTCGGGCGAAGGTCGTTGGACGGTGAAGGCGGCCGTCGACATCGGTGTACCGGCGCCGGTGCTCGCGGCCTCGCTCTTCGAGCGTTTCGCCTCCCGCGACGAGGACCACTTTGCCAACCAGGTGCTGTCCGCGATGCGGCAGCAGTTTGGCGGCCACCAGGAGCTTCCCGCCGGCAGCGAGCTCGAGGCCGGTGGGGAGAAAGCCGACAAGGTCGAGGCGTCAACGAGCTGAGCGGATTGCCCGCGTCAGCACTACAGGCTGCCGAGCGCTCACGGGCGTGGCATCTCTAGCGCAGCAGGCCCACACCCTGACCCTCCGGCAAGTTCTTGCGTTGCGGAGAGGCAGACGCCTCCGCTGGGCCAGATAGGCTTCGACAGATGTATGTCGACCACCTGCAATTGACCGATTTTCGGTCCTATGAGTCGGTCGACCTATCGCTCGAATCAGGAGTGACGACTTTCGTCGGGGCAAACGGCCAGGGTAAGACCAACCTGGTTGAGGCGATCGAATATCTCTCCACGATGAGCTCGCATCGCGTAGCTGCGGAGGTGCCTTTGGTGCGGTCAGGCGCTGACCGCGCAGTGGTACGGGCCAGGGTGCAAGCCGGGCTCGACGATCCGCGGCAGTTGACGCTTGAGCTCGAGATCAATCCCGGGAAGGCCAACCGCGCCAAGCTCAACCGTTCCCCACTACGCCAGGCCCGCGAGATCATCGGAGTACTCCGGACTGTGGTGTTCTCGCCGGTGGACATCGCGATCGTCAAGGGCGATCCCAGCGAACGCCGGCGCTTCATCGATGACCTCATCGTTGCGCGCTGGCCGCGGCTGGCCGACGTACGCGCGAACTACGAGCGGGTGCTGCGGCAACGCAACACGCTGCTCAAATCCCTCAGTGGTCGGCTTCGGGGTGGCCCACCGCCAGCCGATGCCGAAGCCACGCTCGATGTCTGGGACACCCACCTGGCACAGGCCGGCGGTGAGCTTCTCGAGGCGCGGCTGACGACGCTTGCGGACCTGGCGCCGCACGTCAGCAAGGCGTACGCCGACATCGCGCCGACTAACAACGACGCTGCGGCGGAGTACAAGTGCTCGGTGGACCTAACGGCCGTTCGACTGGCTCAGGGCGCATCGGGTGAGGCTGAGGCGCTGCAAGCATCTGAGGGCCCATCGGAGCGAGCCGCCTTGACTGACATCTTGGTCAAGGCGATGGCTGAGCGGCGGGCTGAGGAGATTCAGCGCGGGGCCTCCCTGGTGGGCCCACACCGCGACGACATCACGCTCTCGTTGGGGATGCTGCCCGCCAGGGGCTATGCCAGTCATTGTGAATCATGGTCATTCGCCCTGGCCCTCCGGCTGGGCAGCTTTCATCTGCTTCGGGCTGATGGAGTAGAGCCGGTGCTTGTGCTCGATGACGTGTTCGCGGAACTAGATTCCATCCGGCGGGAGCGCCTGGCTTCGGGAGTACGGGTGGCTGAGCAGGTCCTGGTCACCGCCGCCGTCGGAGCGGACGTTCCCGAGCTGCTGGCAGGTCGCCGCTTCCGGGTGGCTGATGGTGATGTGACGCCCGATGTCTGAGGAGCAGAAACAGGGCACACCCGGCGACCAGCCGCAGCACGACCCAACAGGCCTTGAACTCGCGCAGACGACTGCGCACTCGCTCGGTGCTCAGGCGCGACGCCGGCGGCGCGGCAAGTCGGCTCCCTACGTTGGGCCCCAGGTGTCTGGAGCGCGAGCCGACGATCGTGATCCGAAGCCGCTCTCGGATGCGGTCGAGCGGCTGGTGGAGAGCAAGGGCTGGACCACCGAAATCAATGTCCATACCCTGCTGGCCCGGTGGGGCCTGCTGGTCGGTGCCACCAACGCGGCACACTCGCATCCTGAGGGGTATGCGGACACCGTCTTGACAGTTCGCGCCGACTCCACCGCCTGGGCCACCCAGCTGCGTTACCTAGCACCCCGGCTCGTGGCCATGCTGAACGAGGCGCTAGGAGATGGCACGATCACCCGGATCAAGGTTCTTGGGCCCGACGCTCCGTCCTGGAAGAAGGGCCTCCGCTCGGTCCGTGACGGCCAGGGCCCTCGCGACACCTACGGCTGAGCTGTGCGCGCGTAGCTGGCCGCCGTACGCGCAAAACTGCTGGCAAGCACTTTTCCGAAACCTGCAACCTGCCAGCACTTTCTCCAAACTGTTTAGGATGCTCGGGTGCTGTGGACCGACCTCAGGATCCTGATCGTCGACACCGGGCGCGTCTGGTGGCGTCTGCTGCCCCTGATCATGGGCGTCTACCTGCTTGGGTGGCTGGGCTCTGAGCTCACCTTGAGGGTTGCGGTGATTGCCGGCGACATCAGCCCGTGGCTGGCTTTGGTGCTGTTCGCTTTCAATTTCGTCTGCGTGCTCGCTGCAGCAATCGTGATTTTGAGTCTTGCTGGTCGTGAGTTAGGCATCCGGGGACTGCTGCCGGCTGACGAGCGCGAGATCGACGACCGTGACACCAGCCTCAGCAGGCTGCTCGGCATCACCCTGCTGCCATTCCTCGGCATGTACGCCGCGTTCGGCCAGGTTGCGGAGGCTGCGAACCGGTTGGTCACCCAGCAGTGGATCCGCTACGGCTTCCTGAGCGATCAGAAGACCGTGCTGGGTGCCCTGTACGACCTGGCAACCCAACATCTTGCCTGGCTGGTGGCCCTCCTCCTTGGCATCTATGTGTTACGCCGGGTGCTCGATTTCGTGGCTGAGCGCACCGGCCTGCGCATCCTTGGTCTCGTCGTCGTGCTGATCGAGTCCTTCTTCATGCTTTTGGTGATCGTGGGCGGCATCCGGGTCCTGCAAACTTTCCTGGTGTGGCTGAGCAACCGCGCGGTGCTGCAGTGGCTCGCCGCGATCAAGAACGCGCTGGCCGATTTCTTCGCGATCTTCAAGATCGACTTGCCGGAGATATTGACCCGGACCTGGGCGTTCATCGCCGACACGATCTGGCCAGCACTCGTCGATGTCGTCGCCCAGCCGATGTTGTGGCTAGCCGTCGCAGCGCTGGTCTTCGGATCCAGGGTGCTGTCCCTCGCCGAGCTCTGGCGCAAGGGTCAGCCGTACGCTGCACGCATTCCCGGCGCATCCGCGTTCGCCCGCTACCGCGAGAAGCGGGCCTTCCGACGCCTCGGACCACCGCCCAAGGGTGTTCGCCTGGCAGCGGCGCGCGTCCAGGAGGCCTTCTTCGGCGACATCGATGACAAGTACCTGCCGACGTTGCATGCCCTGCGGCTGGTCCTACGGGCGGGGCCGCTCTTCCTCGGCTCGTACATCTTTGTCTACAACCTGGTGATCATCGCCGGGAACTACCTCGAAATCCTGATCAACTGGCTGGTCGGCGGGCATGAGGCGCAGTTCTGGGTGCGCTGGGAACCGGTCTTCGCTCTAGCCCAGGACGCTCTGGTCGAACCGGTCCGGCTGTGCCTTCTCGCCGTAGCATTCCGGCGCTGTCTTGAGTTGTTTGGGCAGCGGTCCGCGGCCTCCGCAACTATTCCAGCGGCACATCCCGCAGTGCCCGCCATGGCAACCGCGGAGGCCCGCTCGTGACAATCGCTCGGTCCAAGATGCTAGGCGCGCTAGCCGCCATAACGCTGGTGGCAGTATCGGCCGTCGGTCTCCGGGTCAGCGACCCCGACGAGAAGAAGTTTGAGGTGATCAACGGCGTCATCGGGAAACCGGTCAAGGTCAACGATGGCGAGGTCACGGTCACCCAGGTGAAGGTCGGCACGATCCTCAAACAGTATGGCGAGATCCAAGACAGCACCGACGGAATGTTTGTGGCCGTCAGCGTGACCGGAGCGGCCGTTGGTCCGAAACGATTGGAACTCAATGCAGCCCGGCTGCTCAGTGGCGACGTCCGCTACGAGGGCTACCAGCTCAGCGCCGGTGTCAACTCAGACCCCGGTTTCCAGACCTCGGTTGACGGTCTCTTCGAGGTGGACCCGGCCCAGATCGACGATCTCACCCTAGAGATGGGGTCGAACGAGATCCTTCACGCCTACCAGCAGCGCGTACGCATCAAGCTCGGCGTTACGCGTGCCAACGCCGAGGAGTGGCGTGCGGTTGCCGAGGGTGTCATCGAACCCGCCACGATGACCACGAGGGCTATCCCATGAGAGTCCTGCGGTTGCGGCCCATTCTGTTTGCCCTCGCGGCATTCGCGGCGGTGTTGATCTATCTGATCTGGTGGGTGAGCTACGCCGGCATTCACTACATCCCGCGCTATAGCCTGCGGCCACCCGGTGCCAGCGGCGAGGTTCAGGGGACCTCCGTACGCCTACTGTCGATGATCCGGTCCGACCAGCTGGCCCCTGTCGAGGGAGGCCAGCCGGGCATCCCTGAGCCGGGCGCGGTGTGGATCGTCGCGGAGCTGGAGGCGGTGCGGCATGACCCGACGAAGGAGTTCTTGTGTGGGACTGAGCTGATCGGCCCGGAGCAGCGGCTGTGGTCCACGGCGTCGGTGCGGGTGACGCGTTCGACGCCGTCCTGCCCGCTCGATTTGTCAGTCGGGCAGCCTGTGCGGTTCGAGTCCATCTTCATGGTGCCAGCCCGTTACGTGGATCAACTCTCCGGCATCGCGCTCAGAGACGACTCCACGGCCGCGCGTACACCGGTGATCAGGCCCTCATTCTGAGCTGCTCGCGCAATCGCGCGGCTAGTCCGCCGCCGCCGTCGTCACTCGCAGAGGAAGAACGCCTCTGCTCGCTCCTCGTATATTGCTCGCTCCGCTCGCTGAGGCTGGCGCTTGGTAGCCGCTGCCTTCCTCACTCGCTCGCAGACGAAAGAACGTGTCTGCTCGCTCGCTCGTCCAGAACAGCGGCGCGCCAGCCTGGCTCCGTGCGGTGGCGCGCGATTTTCCGACGCTCGCAGCTGGGAATCAGGGCGTCAAACTATTTCCCCGGCAACACTCGGACTGGAAGATAGAACTGGCGGGCGTAGGTGGCGTTGTGCCATCCCTCTTCCTCGCTGGCGAGGTAGTGCTTCCCGTAGATGAGGTCGAAGACGACGAATCGGATGGTCGACCCTGGCCGGTACGTGTCCTTGTACCTGAACACAACCGCGTACGGGCTCAATGGCAGACCCGGCGTGAATCGGTGTCGGTCGAAGCCGCGGCTCTCACCCATGCGCACGCTGTCCGGCATCGAGATCTCCTGGCTCAGGTCGTCCTTGCTTGCGAACATCCCGCTGCCGCCCATGTAGTTCGGACTGATCGACTCTTTGCCTGTGGTCCGGCCCTCGCCGAGCATGACGATCTCCCAGTAGAAGGTGTTGTCGTAGTTCCTCTTATGCTGCGCAGTCGCCTCGGTGAAGCGGAACTCATACGGGCCCGTCATAAATAACGTGCCGGGAGGCGTCGGTCGGAAGAGGTCGGTGCGTTGTTTGAAGCCCCCGAATCCCCAGATTGCAGCCACCAGCAGCACCAGCACGAGCAGGATCGAGCCGTACACCAGCGCCGCGGAAATGGTCTTGGGGCCCGGGGTGTCGGAGCCGCTCGGATGGCCGCTGGGCGGCGGCCAGGTGGGATCGACGGTGCCCGGATCGAGACCGGCAGCGTTCTGGGCGGTCTGCACCGGCTCAGTGTAGGCAAACCCAGTCGCGGATTGTGGTTCCCGGACGCTGATCCGGCGATCGAAACATGATTCTCTCCGAGGGCTCACGGCGCCCTCAGGATGTACGGCCGCGTACAGGGAGTCCTCGGGTCGCTCACACAGCCGCAAACTGGCCATCCAGACCTTGCCAGGCGCATTTTTGTGGTGCCGGAGGTCCGCTCGGACGCCCGCTGGGCACACCCGCGCGCTAAACTAAATGAGGTTACAAGCACGGCTCGAGTGGCTCGTACGCCCGCCGAGAAAGGGCCATCGAATCCGTCAACGTGACCATCAAGAATTCCAAAACCTTCAACCTTGGCGTGCCGCCTGCGTCACCTGTTCACGAGGTGAGGTCCGGGCGGCGCACGTCTGACAGGAGTCCCGCGCCGGTGCAGCAATTCGACCAGCCCGACG
>Ga0184625_10000544_pt1 | contig 14416 bp, 14 predicted proteins | sample PLM3_30_b1_FD_133151 | JGI IMG/M metagenome (GOLD analysis project Ga0184625, IMG submission 133151) | Groundwater sediment microbial communities from an aquifer in East River, Colorado, USA - PLM3_30_b1 | ecosystem: Environmental > Terrestrial > Soil > Riparian zone | place: USA: East River... | reverse complement strand
TACCAGAATCTGCCGCATCGCCTCGGCCGCAGCAGCGAAGAAGTGCCCGCGGGAATGCCAGTGGCCAGGAGCCAGTTGCCAGGAGCCAGGGGCCGGTTCGGATGGTTCCTGGCTCCTGGCTCCTGGTCCCTGATATCCCACCAGCCGCAGATACGCCTCATGCACCAGTGCCGTCGCCTGCAACGTCTGCCCCGGCTTCTCCTGGGCCAGCTTCGCCGCAGCCAGTTTACGCAGCTCGTCATAGACCAGCGGCAGGAGCTGCTCGGCGGCGACTGGATCACCGGCGTCGATCTGCGACAAGATGCGCGTGACATCGGACATGGCCCAATTGTGGCTCTCGCCGACGGGGTCCGCAATTAACTCGCTGGGCGACGGTGGGCCAAACGATGCGCATTGAAAGCGGCACTCCGATGCTTTCCAATGGCCGCCGAATCGGATGGCAGGTGGGCCGGCGATCTCCAGCACGAGCTGTGCGCCGATCCGATTTCGAGGTCGTGCAAGCGATCGAGGAGATCGACGATGATGACGGGCCCGCACAGAAAACGGTTGAACAGAAGACTGACCAGAGGTCCTAAACGATGCGGCTTCGCACGTTCTCGAACCACAGCGGTCCGAACACGCAACCTACGAGCGCGACGATTGCGAACGCCGCTGATTCGCACCAGTCAGAGCTCGCGCTAATCGGTTCCACAAGAATTAACCATGCCCCCGCGAGCACTGGCGCACCCAGCACCAGCAGGATCAGCAGCGTGCAGAGTTTGTAGCGCATGGCTCACCTTCCCGCGGTTTATGACCGGCGTCTGACGCCCTCAGCCTCGGCGGCACGCCGCTTGTCGCGGAGTGCCCACGTGCTCGGACATCGCCGCCTTGTCGCGCAGCTCCCTGAGCGGCGCTGCATTGACAATTTGCATTGTGCGAGCTTGACCCCAAAAATAGCACCGGCCGGCGGCTGGGTCCTCAACGACCGCGGCGTCCTCTGTAGTGGATCGTGTAAGAAGTGGACACGACCGGTGCGACATATGTGGCAGCAGGATAAATCGGGACGACATACGCCGGCGCGACATTGACTGGGGCCACGTACGCCGGCACCACGTACGTAGCGGGTACAACGTAAGTCACTTGGCTAGTGCCGCGACGACGGCCGCGTTCGGCTTTGGCGTCACTCGACGAGACGGTAATTACAACTGCCAGCGCTGCGAAACCCATCAGAAGCCGCTTCATGACATTCCCTCTCGTGAAGATTGTTGGACGCCCGAGCGCGGATCGCATCGGTGTCTGCCCCGCCGGCAGCGACCGCGGCTCGCGCAATAAGCGGGCCTAATGAATTTACGGCGATGAAGGCCGAAACCTAACGCGGCCAGCAGAAAATTGCCGCGCATGTTTCCCCTACGCGGACGGCCATACTGCCGACTATGGCTTCGCTCCCGCCTTGACGCCGCTCAGCGGGTGATTCGTAACGGCATTCCATGCCAGCTCTTGCAGCAGTGCGTTGAGCTTCGCTTCGTCGTCGCCGAGCTTGGCGGTCTTCAGAATCACCGGGACAGGCAGACCCACGGGAGACTTGCGGTAGATCACAGCAAAGTGGCAATAGGCGTTGAGGGCCATCACGTGTCCCTTGACGTGGCCAAGCGGATCGGTGAACAGGTCTTCCTGCGTCTTCAGGCCGGGGGCCTCGCCGGCGACGATCTTTTCCCGCAGTGCAATGACTGCCTGGCCGACGGGAACAACATACACGGCCTGTCGCTCCACTTGCTTGTTCAGGACTCGCACATGTTCGTCCATCCCGGCGAAGTAGGGCTCGTGCAGCTTGCGGAGGGATTCGCCCGTCGCTTGGTTATGATCCACGGTCGCCGGCCTGAGTTTGAACGTCACATCATAAATGTCGAACGGCAACCAAAATTCCTGAACGGTAATGCGGACCTTTGGGTTGTTGTCTGTGGCCAGCTTCACGAAATTCTCAATGCCCGGATCGGGCAAATGAATCGGCGAAAGCGTGAGCACGTCCACCTGTCCGGCCTGCAGCAGCTCTTTGGCCTTGTTCTTCTCGGCAGCGACGTCCCAATGCTGGATGATTCGCGAGCCGCCGATCGAGGACTGGCCGACTTGCTCGTGACCCTGGATGTTCGCGGCTTTCGCCACCTCCGTCAGGATCGGCGGCATGAAATAGTGAAAGCTGTGGCCGCACGAAAACACTCTTTGGCCGGTCGTGATCGGCGCAGGCGACTTAGGATCATCTGCCGCCAAGCGACCCGCGAGGGCGGCCAGCAGCATCAGAGAAGCAGTGAGCCGCGAAACAACAGAATTCATGACGATGATCCAGGGCTGGAAAACAGGAATCGAGGAACGGAATCAGCATAGCCGGTTCCGCAGCAAAGTCATCGTCCCGGATGTCCGCCGCGTCCGAGGCCGCGGAGAGACAAACGACAAGCAGCCAGCTTGTCGCCTGGAATGTTCAGCCACGAGTGCGCAATTGATCTTGAGGGGCTGAGCTGCCGATCAGCGGCCAATAGGAGGGGCGACGCCAGCGGCTGTCTGAATTTGACATGGTGGAGAAATTGCGTGCGTCGTCGATGTCCAGCAGTCCGTCAGCGGCTGCTGAAGCTGCTCGCCCGACGGGGCCAATGCCGGTGGCGGCCCGCAGGCCAGCCCTTTAGGCCGAGCAACTGGCAGCACCGCCAAATCCAAAAATGAACATGACCCATTCCATCATGCCGGGGTCGTCGTTTGGCGCAAAAGCTGTAGTTGACTCGCGCGGCGCCGCGTAGGGGTTTGGCTCCATGCTTTGCATTCTAACCTCGTGAAGTTGTCAACGCGGCACGTCACCGCTGCCACCGAGGCAGGAACCGATCTACCTCAAATAGAAGAGCGCAAATGCCGCAGACGATCGCCAGCCAGAGAAACTCCGGCGCAAGCGGCGACCCAGGAATTCCCTTCACTGCTGGAAGAACGATGCAAGCTACAGTCACGCCATAGAGCAGGCGACCCAAGCTGAACTTCATCCGCCCGATTGTACCCGCCCACGAAAGAGCCCCGCCAGTTGCCCGGCGGGGCTGTAAGGTCGGTCATGGTGCGAATCACTCGACTTCTAACGAATTCGCTGCCATTACGAAACAGCCGGCTCCAGCGGCGGCAGTTCGGCCAGCGGGCCGGCCCCGTCGGGCGGCTGCATTCGCCGGCGGCGGCGGGGGTTTTTGGCGCTGGTCCATTCTTTGGTCAGCGTCTCGAACACATCCGGCGATTCGTAGCGGATGACGTTTTTGCCTTCGGGCATCGGGCCGATCAGCCCGCGAAAGACGGGCAGGCCGCGAAGGCCCAGATCGGTCGAGCAGTCGTCGATGCCGATCTGCGTGTGCATCTGCAGCAGCGGCTCCGTCGTCGGATAGTCGCGGATGCGGAGGGTGCCGTCGCTGGCGCGCGTCACCACGCGCACGGTATTCTTCTGGACCATGTTCGTCCCCATGAAAATGGGCGCGATCAGGTCCGTCTGATGCTACGCCAAGCCGGAATCTCTAGAGCCGCCGCCCTCGCAAGCTCGCGAGGCACTTGGCGGCCAAGGTGCAAACCATCTATCGGCTAGCAGGGTGCATACCGCGTACTCGCCCAGCGGACCGCCGCACAAGGCGAGCAACCGGCAGAAGCGGGATTCCGCCGCTGCGGGTGACGCAGATTATGCCGGCAAAGCTATTGCGAGACGACTTCGCCTTCGCCGCGAGTGACGAGGCGGGCGAATTCGCGGATGGTGATCGACTGCGAGAGCAGCCGCACCGAGCCATCGCCGAAGGCGAAGTTTGCGCCGGAGGGATGAAACGCATAGGCCTCGGCGGTGCCTTCGGTGCCATAGAACGGGTGTGGGAAAACCGTGCTGCCGAAGTCCTCGCCATTAGTGCAGTTGATCGCGCAGGGGCCGGGGAACGACGCGCCGTCGGCGCTCGATCCATCGACGCTGAAGTCGCTTGCCGGCCGCGACCAGCCGCCGGCATTGACGCGCTGATTGGGAAGGTTGCCGTGTTTCTTGTTCTTGCGATAGACGACGGGACGCCCAGCCGACTCGGCGTAGAAGATGGTGTTCGACAGGCCGTCGGTCACGTCGGCCAGCCGCGGATCGCCGTTCTTGGGCAGTGCGCCGCTGCCGGCGGCATCGACCAGGCCGGCGGAGAGCAGCCGCTGATCGACGCCGATCGTCGGGCTGTAGTCGGTGACGGCGACGAGGTTGCCGACCCAAGGGCTGGCTTCCGGAATGCCGTCCTGGCGCTTGGGCTCGGGCGTGGAGGGGCAGAGATAGGTTTTGATCCGCTGCGAGGTCACGGGCAGGTTCGGCGCGTCGAACCAGTTTTTCGTCTGGTCGTATTTGGCGTAGGCGTTGCCTTGCTCGATGTAGTGCAGCGACAGGGTCAAGCCGGCGATGCGGGGCAGCGTCGTGAGGCCGGCGGGGCGCACGCTGGAGGGCAGCTTGTTGTGTGCGTCGTGAAAGGTCTGAGCTGCGATGCCAAGCTGCCGCAGGTTGTTGCTGCACTGGGCCCGGCGAGCGGCTTCACGCGCGGCCTGCACCGCGGGCAGCAGCAGGGCCACGAGAATGCCGATGATCGCGATCACCACGAGCACTTCGACGAGGGTAAAGGCGGAACGCTGGCGGGGCGGGGACATGGGAAACTCCGTTTTGAATTTCAGATTTGGGATTTGGGATTTGGGATTTTGGTTCTTCGGTTCTTGGGTATTCAGGCGAATACGGCCTCGCTTTCTGCGACTTCGAGCCGGTCGATGACTTGCCGGACGCCGGCGACCTGGCGAGTGGCGGCGAGGATTCGCTGTCGCTGGTGAAAGGTCGGCACGAGGCCGGCCAGCGTGACGACTCCGCCGCGGGCTTCGAGCACCAGGCGGCTGTACGAAGTCAGGCGAAGTTGCTGCAGGAAGAGGGCGACGCGCTGGGTCAGGTCTTGCGACGCGGCGTCGGTGGAGCGAACGGGAACGGAGATCATCGGAGGCGCCTTTCGAGCCAGCCTCCGGGAATGCGGTCAGCGGCGAACTTGGGTTGTGTTGAGCCTCCCCCGCTGGGGTCGGCGATTCTTCGTTGACGACGCTGCCAGCGTCGTCAGGCTCGACGACGCAAGCTGCGTCGTCAACGGGCTATTTCGCGTCGCCGCGGCGGAGGCGGCGCTTTTCCGTGCGGTCGATTTGCACAACGACGCCGTCCTGCACAATCACGTTCACGGCGCCGTACCGCAGGTGGCGGAGGGCCTCGCGAATCTGGGCGAGCTCCTCATCGCGATCGCTATCGGTCAGGACGCTCGTCGGCAAATTCGGTTCGGGCACAGACATAGCTCGCTCTCCTCGGTTCCGTCCAATTGCGACTTTCATGCCAATTTCAATTGCGGGGTCAGATCACATAATCGGGTGTAAACACGCGGGCCTTCTTCGCCGAGACGAACACCGTCTCGCCCGGCTGCAAGGCCAGTTGCTCGAGACGCTCCAGCGGCAGATCGACCTGAATGTCGCCGCCCTCGCGCGTGGTCAGGGCGATCTTGGCGACTGCGCCGGCGGGATTCACACGGGCCACGCAAGCGGGGATCGCCGGCGTGCCGTTGAGATACCGTTCGATCTCGAGCTCGTGCGGGCGGACATATAAGTGGCCCGGCTGCTTGCTCTTCGCGACGCCGCCGGCGGGAACCAGGCCGCTGAGCACCGCCTGGCCGCCTTCGATGCGGCCGTGGAACACGTTGACCTGGCCGAGGAAGTCCATGACGAACTCCGAGGCCGGCCGGTGAAACACGTCGGCCGGCGTGCCGACCTGCTCGATCCGGGCCTGGTTCATCACGACCACGCGGTCAGCGACTTCCAGGGCCTCTTCCTGATCGTGTGTGACCAGGATCGTCGTCATGTGCAGCTCGTCGTGCAGCCGGCGGAGCCAGTTCCGCAGGCCCTGCCGCACCTTGGCGTCGAGGGCCCCGAACGGCTCGTCGAGGAGCAGCACCTTCGGCTCGATCGCCAGGGCCCGCGCGAGTGCCACGCGCTGCCGCTGCCCGCCCGAGAGCTGCCACGGATAGCGGCGGCCAAAGCTCTCGAGCTGAATCAGCTTCATTAGCTCGTGGACCTTGTCTTCGATCTGCTGGTTCGTAGGCCGCGTGCTTCGCGGGCGGACCCGCAGGCCGAAGGCGATGTTCTCGAACACACTCAGGTGCTTGAACAGGGCGTAGTGCTGAAAGACGAAACCGACCTGCCGCTCGCCGGCCTGGCGGCGGGCCACGTCCTGGCCGTGAAACAGGATCGCCGCCCGCTCGTCCGCGTCGGGAATATCCAGCCCGGCGATGATTCGCAGCAGCGTCGTCTTGCCCGAGCCCGACGGGCCGAGCAGCGCCATCAGCTCGCCGTCTTCGACCGTCAGGCTCACGTCGTCGAGCGCTTGGTGGCGGCCGAACGACTTCGACACGTGATCGACTTGAATACTCATGGGTTCACTCTGCCGATGTCGGCTCAAGGGTCGCGCGAAGCTGGTTGTGGACCTTCCACTCCAGGAACGTTTTGGCCGCGAGCGTCACGAGGCCCAGCAAGGCCAGCAGCGATGCCATCGTGAACGCGGCCGGAGCGTTGTATTCGTTGTAGAGGGCTTCGACGTACAGCGGGATCGTGTTCGTGCGGCCCCGGTGGCCGGCGACGACCGAGACCGCGCCGAACTCGCCCATCGCGCGGGCATTGCACAGGATCACACCGTACAACAGGCCCCACTTGATGTTCGGCAGCGTGATCCGCCGGAAGGTCTGCCAGCCGCTGGCGCCCAGGGCGATCGCGGCTTGCTCTTCTTCGTCGCCTTGCTCCTGCATCAGCGGAATCAGCTCGCGGGCGACAAACGGGAAGGTGACAAACAGCGTGGCCAGGACCACACCCGGCACCGCGAAGATGATTTCGACGTTCCAGGCGGCCAGCGTTTTGCCAAGCAGCCCTTGCAAGCCGAACAGCAGCACGTAGATCAAACCCGAAATGACCGGCGAGACGGCGAACGGCAAATCGATCAGCGAGATCAACACGCTCTTGCCGCGGAACTCGAATTTGGCGATGGCCCACGAGGCGACCACGCCGAACACGAGGTTCAGCGGCACCGAGATGCCCGCGGCCAGCAGCGTCAGCTTGATGGCCTGCCAGGCGGCCGGCTTCTTCAGCGCGGCGAAGTACGTGCCCACGCCGGACCGCAGCGCTTCGGCGAAGACTACCGCCAGCGGCAGCACCAGCAGCACGCTCACGAAGCCGACGGCGACGCAGATCAGCAGCACGCGCAGCCAGAGCGGGTCGTTCGTCGCCCGTCGCGATTTGGAATGTTGGGCTGCCATGGCTAGACTCCCTTCAGCCGGCCGCGGCCGGCCCACCACTGGAGCGTGTTGATGCCGAGCAGGATCGCGAACGAGGCGACGAGCATCACCGACGCGATCGCCGTCGCCCCGGCGTAGTCGTACTGTTCCAGCTTGGTGATGATCAGCAGCGACGTGATCTCGGTTTGCAGGGCTTTGTTGCCCGAGATGAACACGACCGACCCGTATTCGCCGAGTGCCCGGGCGAAGGCGAGTGCGAAGCCCGTGAGCAGGGCCGGCAGGACCGTCGGCACAATCACGCGATAGAATGTCTGCCAGCGGCTGGCGCCCAAGCTGGCCGCGGCTTCTTCGACTTCGGCGTCCAGCTCCTCGAGTGCCGGCTGCAGCGTGCGGACGACGAACGGCAAGCCGATGAACGTCAGGGCGATCGTCACGCCCAGCGGCGAGAACGCGGTCTGGATTCCGAGTGGATAGAAGAACTGGCCGAGCCAGCCGGTCTTGGCAAAGATGGCCGTCAGGGCGATGCCGGACACGGCCGTGGGCAGGGCGAAGGGCAAGTCGATCAGGGCATCGAGCAGCTTCCGGCCAGGAAAACGGTAGCGGACGAGCGACCAGGCCACGATGAAGCCAAACACGACGTTTACGAGTGCCGCAACGAGCGAGGCCCCAAACGTCAGCTTGTACGACGCCACAACCCGCGGCTCGCTGACGGCATGCCAGAACTGAGCCGCCGGCAGCGACGCCGAGCGAAAGAACAACAGCGACAGCGGCACGAGCACGACCAGGCTCAAGTAGAGCACCGTGCAGCCCAGCGTCAGGCCAAAGCCGGGTAGGACGCTGTGTTGTTTGAAGGCGAGTTTCATTGTTCTTAGCCGGGACCAAACCTGGTCCCGGAGTGCTGCAAACAAACGGGAATCCGCAAAGTTAGTGAACCTTCGAAATCTGATCGAACGTGCCGCCGTCGTCGAAGTGCTCGTGCTGGGCCTTCGCCCAGCCGCCAAACACGTCGTCGATTTTGAACAACTCGAGCTGGGCGAACTGCTTACGCTGTTCGGGCGAAACCGATTCGGCGATCGCCGGCCGATAGAAGTGCTTGGCCGCGAGCTGCTGGCCCTGCGGCGAATACAGGTGTTCGAGATAGGCCTTGGCGACCTTCGCCGTGCCGTGCTTCTCGGCGACCTTCTCGACGACGGCCACCGGCGGCTCCGCCAGGATGCTGATGCTCGGCACGACAATCTCAAAGTCCTTCGCTCCGGCGTCTTTGACTGCGAGAAACGCCTCGTTTTCCCAGGCCAAGAGAACGTCGCCGATCCCGCGCTGCACGAACGTGTTGGTCGAGCCGCGAGCGCCCGGATCGAGCACCGGCACGCGCTTGTAAATCGATTCGACAAAAACCTTGGCCTTCGCCTGGGCTGCATCCACCTCGGCTTTTGCCGCGGAGTCTTTGAGCTTGGCGAGATCGCCCAGCTCGCGCTTCAGGGCATAGCCCCAAGCAGCCAGGTAATTCCAGCGAGCGCCGCCGCTGGTCTTGGGATGCGGCGTGATGACCTCCACGCCATCCTTGGTCAGGTCGTTCCAGTCCTTGATCCCTTTGGGGTTCCCCTTGCGAACGAGGAACACGATCGTGGAGTTGTACGGGCTGCTGTTGTGCGTCAGCTTCGTTTGCCAGTCGGCCGGCAGAAGCTGGGCCTTGGCAGCGATCACGTCGATGTCGTAGGCCAGGGCCAGTGTCACTACGTCGGCCTGCATCCCGTCGATCACCGCCCGGGCCTGCTTGCCCGAGCCGCCGTGCGACTGTTCGATCGTCACCGTCTCGCCGGTCTGCTGTTTCCAGTAGGCCGCGAACGACTCGTTGAACTCCTGATAGAACTCGCGAGTCGGATCGTACGAGACATTCAGCAGCGATACGCTGCCGGCTGGCGAACCGGAATTGCAGCCTGCGGCTAGCAGCAGGACGGCGGAGACGAAGGGTACATATCGCATGGATGCCTCGTTGGGTTAGCAACAACAGAAGGCAACGGTTGTGCCAAAGTTGCGGACCACCCTCCGCGTCTCACCAGCCACTACAAATTGCCGGGGAATGGAGCTTGCCGCCAGATAGACCGTGATATATGCTCGATTATAACCGTGATATGAAATGGGCAAGTCATCACATTTAACGGGACAAGCCTATTGGAACGCTTTCGCGAAGTCCTGCTCGACGTGTGGCGAGAAGTGTGCCGGCACATCGAAATCCACGAGTCGGCCGCCACGCTGGCGCCCCTGCTAGCCCAGCACCTGCCGCTGGCCTGCTTGCTCGTCCGCCGGCTGGACGCTCAGCACCACGGCCTGGAAACGGTCGCCGCCGGCCTGCCCGCCGGGGGCGATTTGCACGCGGCCGTGCGGACGACGCTCACGCCTGCCAAATTCCGCCGCCTGGAACACTGGGCCGCGCGGGGCGAACTGCTCCACGGGCAGCGCGCGGGGCGGAGCGGCGACGTGGCGGCGCTCGTGCCGCCAGAACTTGAGGGCGAAGTGCTCGCCGGCCCGCTCCACGTAGCCCGCGACTCCGTGGCGGGTTACGAGGCCACGGGCGCTTTGATCCTCGTCGCCGAGCACATGAAGTCGTTCAAGCCGCAACACCTGCAAATGGCTGCGGCCCTCCTGGAGCCGTTCTCGGCTGCGCTCGAAAACGACCGCCGTTTGCACGAGCTGGCGGCGCTCCGCGAAGCGGCCGAAGCCGACCGCCGCAGCCTGCTCTCGCGCCTCGGCCGGCAAGAGATGAGCGAGTCCATCGTCGGGGCGGAGGCCGGACTGCGCAACGTGATGGAGCGGGTTGGATTAGTAGCGCAGTCCGATGTGCCCGTGTTGATTCTGGGCGAGACGGGCACCGGCAAGGAGGTTGTCTCGCGGGCGATTCACACTCGCTCGCCGCGGGCGGCTGCGCCGTTCATCCGCGTCAACTGCGGCGCGATTCCTCCCGACTTGATCGACTCGCAGTTGTTCGGCCACGAGCGGGGCAGCTTCACCGGCGCGGCGGACACGCGCCAAGGCTGGTTCGAGCGGGCCGACGGCGGCACGCTGTTCCTCGACGAAATCGGCGAGCTGCCCCTGCCGGCGCAGGTCCGCCTGTTGCGCGTCCTGCAGGACGGCTTCATCGAGCGGGTCGGCGGCCAGCACGCCATCCGCGTCGATGTGCGGATCGTCGCGGCCACGCACCGCGACTTGGCGACGATGGTCAAGAACGCCACGTTTCGAGAGGACCTTTGGTATCGCATCAATGTGTTTCCGATCCTGCTGCCGCGGCTGCGAGAGCGGGCCGAAGACATTCCCGCCTTAGCCCGCCACTTTGCCGAAAAAGCGGCCAACCGTTTCGGCTTGCCTTCGGCCCTGCCCACGGCGAGCGATTTGCACTTGCTCATGGGCTACGCTTGGCCGGGCAACATCCGCGAGCTGGGCGCAGTGATCGACCGCGCGGCAATCCTCGGCAACGGGGCGCGCTTGGAAGTCGCCAAGGCCCTCGGCAGCGGGACGAATCCCTACGCCGCGCCGCCGCAAAGCGCCGCTCCCACACTCTACGAAGTCATCCCCGAAGTGACGCAGCCGCTGGTGTCCGCCGCGGAACCCGCAATCGCAGTGACCACCCTTGACGCGGCGATGGCCCAGCACATCGAGCGAGCGCTCGCGGCCACCGGCGGCCGGATCGAAGGCCGCGGCGGCACAGCCGACCTGCTCGGCATCAACCCGCACACGCTTCGCGCACGGATGCGAAAGCTGAAGATTGACTGGTCGCGTTACCGCCGGCGATAGATTTCGATTCACCGCGCCGGCTCGGCGATCGCGTACAGATTCTTCTCGCCCCGCAAGAACAGCTCGCGGCCGGCCAGAGCTGCGGAGGCGGCGATGGGGTCGTTCAGCCGGTTGATGGCGATCAGGCGGGGGATTTCGCCCGCGCTAATCACGGCGGTCGCGCCGTTCAGGTCGGTAACATAGATCCGCCCGGCGGCGGCGACGGGCGAGGCGTAGATGTCGCCGATATTGCCCAAGCGCATGGTGCCGGGCCGGTCTTCGCCGCTGACGGCATCCACGCGGGAGAGGATGCCCTGATAGTGCGTCAGAAAATACAGTCCGCCTTCGTACAAGAGCGGCGACGGGACGTAGGGCGTTCCGCGGAAGCGGCTCCAGGCGATTTGGACTTTCGAGTCGGTGATGTCGCCGGACGCACCGTCCAGGCGAATGGCCAGCAACGCCTTCTTGTCATAGCTGCTGCCGGCGAAAACCATGCGGCCGTCCGAGACCGGCGAAGCGACGACGTTGGCCGACAAGCCGCCGCATTCCCACAGCACTTTGCCCGTGGCCAGGTCGTAGGCGCGAATCCGGCTGGTGCCGCTGATGATGACTTGCGGGCGGCCTTTGTGCTCGATCACGATTGGCGTGGCCCAGCTCGTGACCTCGGTGCGATCGACCTTCCAAAAGGGCTTGCCCGTGCGCTTGTCGAGGGCGGCGGCAAACGACTTGCCTTCGTGGTCCCAGTTGATGAGCAGCGTATCGCCGTGCAGAACGGGCGAGCTGCCTTCGCCGTGGCCGTGCAGCGACTGCATCGGGCCGAAGTCGGACTGCCAGACGATCTCGCCCTGAAAGTCCAGGCAATACAGGCCGAAGGAGCCGAACAGCACATACAGCCGCTCGCCGTCGGTGACCGGCGAGCTGGAGGCGAGACTGGCGGTGCGGTGGCCTTGCTCCGCGGGCAGCGCCTCGCGAAGTGTCTTCGTCCACAAAATCTTGCCGTCGGCCCGGTTGATGGCGATCGCCACGAACCGCTGTTTGTGCGTCACGTCGGCGTTGTCGTGGTTCCCCGGTGCGGTGCTGGGCTTGGCCGGCAGGGCTGGGCCGATGGGAATCGCCGCCGTGAGAAAGATGCGGTCGCCCCACACGATCGGCGTCGAATGCCCGCGCCCCGGCAGCGGCGTCTTCCAGCGGATGTTCGTGCCGTCCGCGTCCCAGGTCTGCGGTGGGTCCGCCGTGAGCGAAACGCCCGTTTGCAGCGGCCCCCGCCACTGTGCCCAATTGTCGGCCGCTGGGCTGGCGGCGAGCAGCAGGGTCAGGATCGCTACGGACATGGTCGTGGTACGCAGGTCGCACAAAGCCAGTTCTTACTTGGCGGCCTTTTTCTTTTTCTCGGCGTTCTTGCCCTTCGCCGCCGGTTCGGGCAGGTCAGTGAACGGCGGCTTATCAAACGTCTTGCCGTCGCCCGTCACGCGCGGATCGCCGGCATCGACCAGCAGCTTCTGCAGCCGCTCGGAGAGCTGTTTCTTGGCCGCCGCATAGGCTGGATCGGCGGCGACGTTGTGAATCTGGTCGGGGTCTTTGGCCACTTCGTACAACTCCTCGGCCGGGCGCTTGCCGAAAGCCAGATCGTAGTACCGCTTCCCCTCGGGGTCGCTGCGATGGGCCACTAGCCAGGCCTTCGTCGGGCTGGCGTCCATGTCGGCGAAGCCGGTGTAGGTTTCGCTCTCCCAAGTTGCAGCAGCCGGCAGCGGCTGCTCGTCGGCGCCCTTGGGCGAACCCATGGGCCAGCGGTCCGGGGCGAAATTGTGGACATAGACAAACTCGGGCGTCCGCAAGGCCCGCATCGGATATGGCAGATTCTCCTCGCGGGCGTGGCCCACGTGCCGTTCGCGGCCGGTGACCACCCAGTTTCTTTCCGGGTCGATCTGTCCGCTCTTGTCGCTCGTCAGCAGCGGCAGGATCGATTTGCCATAGAGACCCGCGGGCGGCGTGACGCCGCCGATTTCCATGTACGTCGGCGCGAGATCCGGCAGCCGCACGAAATCATCGACCACCCGGCCGCCCTGGCCGCCGGGCACGCGCACGGCCAAGGTGACGCGGACGCCGTGATCGTAGAGGTTGCACTTGCCCGACGGCACGCCCGGCATGCCGTGATCGCCGCTCAAGACGATCAGCGTGCGGTCCAGCTCGCCGGCTTCCTCCAGCCGCTTCAGCAGCACGCCGATCTCGGCGTCGAACGCCTGGCACTCGCCCAGGTAATCGGCCACGTCCTCGCGGACCTCCGGCACGTCCGGCAGAAACTTTGGCATCTTGCCCGCCAGCGACTCCGGCTCAATGCCCCACAGCTTTTTGCCCGACCCTTTGATCCAGACGCGGTGCGTCGTCGTCGAGCCAAACCAATAGAGCCACGGCTTATTGGCCTCGCGCTTGGCGAGGAAGGCGTCAAAATTGCCCCGGACCTGAGACAGAATCTGGTCGCGGGCCTGTTCCAGCGTCGCGCCGCCGGCGATCAGCTTTGTCGCTTCCTCAGAAAAGTTATTCGGCAGCCGGCCAGCCTGTTCGTAGGCATATTGCTGGCCGCCAAAGGGCGCGTCGGCGGGCGTGCCGGGGCTCCAGACCTTGTAGCTCTTGCCGATCGTGTAACCGCCGTCGCGCAAGAGCAGCGGAAACGTCGGAATCGCGGAGTCCCAAACCGCCCCGGTCAGAATCGCCCCGCGGCCGCAGTTGAAGAAGTATCGCCCCGAAAGCAGCGAACTGCGGCAGGGCGTACAGGACGGCGCGTTGACAAACGCATTGCGAAACAGCACGCCTTCCCGCGCCACGCGATCGACGTTCGGCGTCTGCACGACCTGATTCAGCGACGGCCGCCTATCGACCGCCGCATAGCAGCTCGCATACCGCCCCCAGTCATCGGCAAAGCAGAACAGAATGTTCCACTTCTCGGCAGCCACGGACTGCGATTGCAATCCGGACTGCAGGACCAAAGCCGAAGCAATGAGGAACATCCACCAGCGAGTTTTCATTGGATTACGCCTCGAGCAAAATTGGCTGACGCATGGCGCAATGATAGCCGGATTCACGCTCGCACGAACCAATGGGTTCGTGCCAGGCGGACGTGCCGACGGCACGCATCGTGGTTCGAACCCATTGGTTCGAACAAGTCGGGTACATTGACGAGAGCGATTTTCCCTCGGAGTTCCCAGATGAATGCCACCCGCTTTTCGCAATCGCTTTTGGCGAGCCTGCTGCTTCTAGCCGCGTGCTCTGGGCAACAGCCGCCGGCTGCCAAGGACGACTTGCCGCAGCCGGTGAAGAAAAAGGAAGAGCTGAAACTCAAGCACGAGACGTTC
>Ga0184625_10000543_pt1 | contig 14450 bp, 13 predicted proteins | sample PLM3_30_b1_FD_133151 | JGI IMG/M metagenome (GOLD analysis project Ga0184625, IMG submission 133151) | Groundwater sediment microbial communities from an aquifer in East River, Colorado, USA - PLM3_30_b1 | ecosystem: Environmental > Terrestrial > Soil > Riparian zone | place: USA: East River... | reverse complement strand
GAGAGGTCGTCCGGGCCGACGGGCTCGCCCGTCGCCGGGCTCACCACGACCGCGACCTCGCCGCTCTCGGCGTCCGACCAGCGCCCACCGACAAGCAGCCGATGACGTCGGATACGGACGCCTGGGATCGTCGTCATGTCGCTCCCTGGGCTCGCACGCGACACCGGCGATACGCGACACCGGCGACGAGTAGGTGAAGTAACACTGTTGACTGGCTGTCATACTAAACCTGTACGCCAACCGGGTCAACGAACGCGACGTCCGGCGGGCGGCGACGCATCGGGGTGGGTTTCGATCGACCACGAGGGGAGAGGATGAGCTGGCGGATGCCCGAGCCGCGCGACGACCGACCCGATGCGTGGCCGCGTTGACGCGCCGCCGCATCGCCGTGGTCGGTCTGAGCTGGATCGCGGCCGATCTGGCGGCCGAGGCATCGGACCCGACCGTCGGTACGGCCATCCCGTACAGCCACGCCTCGGCCATCGCCGCCATCCCGGACCTGGATCTCGTCGCGGGGTGTGACATCGCGGCGGGGCCGCGCGACGTCTTCCTGGGGCGCTGGTCGTCGCGCTGGCCTGGCCTGAAGGTGTACGCCGATTACCGCGAGATGTTGCGGGTCGAACGCCCCGAGCTCGTCGCCGTCGTGACCCCCGACCACCTCCATCGGGACGTGGTCGAGGCGGCGACCGAGCACGGCGCGCGTGGCATCTTCTGCGAGAAACCGATCGCCACCACCCTGGAGGATGCCGACGCCATCGTGACGGCCGTCCGCGCAGCCGGGGTGACGGTCAACGTCAACTACACCCGCCGCTGGTACCCCGAATACGTGGAGGCCCGGCGACTCATCCGGTCCGGCGCGATCGGGCGGCTGTCCCAGATCATCGTCGAGATGGGTGGCCCGCGCTCGATGCTGTTCCGCAACCACACCCACGGCATCGACATCGTCAACTTCCTGGCCGACGCGGCGCCGTCCTGGGTGTGGGCCGAGCTCGAGCAGGGATTCGAGGATTACGGGACCGTCTATGCCGGCGACGGCGGCAACGATCCCGCCACCGAGCCCGGGGCCAACTACTACATCGCCTACGAGAATGGCGTCCGCGCCTATCTCAGCGGCATCAAGGACACGGCGGTGACCGAGATGGCCGTCCACCTGCACGGGTCCACCGGTCGGATCGTCATCGACCTCCTCGGGATCCGCCTCGTCTCGGTCCACAATGAAGACGTCCGAACGAAGCCCGGCGTGCCGAGCGTCGTGCCCATCCATCCGCGCTGGACGGTGGCCGGCATGCAAGCAGGCATCCTCGATCTGATCACGGCGATGGACGAGGGCCGCGATCCGGCAAGCCCGCCCGAATCGGCACGGGCCACGGTGGCGATCACCCAGGCGATCCTGCTCTCGCAGGCGCGCGGAAACGTCATCGTTCGTCTCGACGAGCTCGCCGCGACGACGGGAGCGCCTCCGATCGGACCCGCGGCGACCGGCCGCTCATCGCGTCACCCGTAGACTGATCCACAGGAGGACAACCGGCCATGCGTCTTGCCTCGTATCGCGGTCCCGATGGTGCCCCTCGCGCCGGCGCCGTCATCGGTGCAGCACCCGACCAACGGGTCGTCGATCTCGTCGAAGCCGCCGGCGGCCGCGTGCCTGCCGGTGACATCCTCGCCTTGCTGGCGGCGGGCCCGTCGGCGTTGGAGGCCGCCCGCATAGCGGCGGAGGCGGGCGTCGCGGGCCAGCCGCTGGGCGCCGTCGAGCTCCTGCCGCCGATCGCGCGGCCGGGCAAGCTGCTCGCGGTGGCGGGCAATTTCCAGGCCCATATCGAGGAGGGCGGCGGCCAGCGGGTGGACAAGACGAAGATCGTCCCCAAGCTGTTCATCAAGCCCTCGTCGGCGATCATCGGGCCCGGCCAGGCGGTCGCCCTGCCGACGGTCTCGAACGCCCTCGATTGGGAGCTCGAGCTCGCCATCGTCATCGGGAAGCGCGGTCGTGACATCCCCGTCGCGAAGGCTCGCGAGCACATCGCCGGGTATTCCGTGATCAACGACATCTCCGCTCGCTCGATGCAGTGGGGCGTGGCGGGGCGGGAGCCGTCCGGCTTCGACGACTTCTTCGACTGGCTCAACGGCAAGTGGGGCGACGGCTTCGCGGCCTGGGGCCCGTACATCACGACGACCGACTCGGTCTCGCCCGATCCGAACGACCTCGAGATGACGCTCAAGGTCAACGACAAGGTCTGGCAGCACGGCTCGACGGCCGACATGATCTTCAGCCCGGAGGAGATCATCGCCTTCGCCTCGAGGTTCATGACCATGGAGCCGGGCGACGTGATCGCCGGCGGCACGCTCGACGGCACCGGTGACGCCTCTGGCGTCTACCTGAAGGCCGGCGACGTCATGGACGGGTCGATCGGTGAGCTCGGGACGCTGATCACGCCGGTCGTCGCGGCGCCGGGCTGACCGTGGCCCGAACCACGCGTTTCGGGGTCATCGGGTCCGGGTTCATGGGTCAGACCTGGGCCCGCGTCATCGACGGCCACGTGCCCGAGGTGCAGCTGGCAGCCGTTGCCGGCGGCCGTGGTGCGGCCGACCTGGGCCACCAGCACGGGGTCGACGCGCTCGAGGTCGAGGCGCTGCTTCGGCGCACCGACATCGATGCGGTGGTGGTCGCCACGCCCGTGCCGACGCATCGACCGCTCGCCGCGGCGGCCGTCCGAGAGGGCAAGCACGTCCTCGTCGAGAAACCGATGACCAGGACGCGAGCCGACGCGGAGGCGATGGTCGCCGCCGCCGACGCGGCAGGGGTTCGCCTTGCGGTGGTCTCGCAGCACCGCTATCGCGGCGCCCCGATGGCGGCCAAGGCGGCGATCGACGCCGGTCGGATCGGTGTGATCCGGATGATCCGGGTCTTCGGCCCCAACGCGGGATGGGACATCCCGGCCGACTCCTGGAACTCGGATCGCGCCCAGGTCTCGCCCTACATGGACTGGGGAGCCCACGCCTGCGACATCGTGCGCTGGCTGACCGGCCGGGAGGCGACGCTCGCCTTCGCCCAGTTCGCGAGCTATACGGACATCCCACCCAACGACCAGAGCTCGATGGCCTACTACACGCTCGAGGGCGGGGCGATGGTCCAGATCTGGCTCACGTACGAGCTGCCCGAGCCGAGCCTCGGGTCGGCGATGCAGATGCTGATCACCGGATCAGGAGGGATCATCGAGCTGGATTCCTACGGCACGGTCCGCGTGGGTACCCCGGGTGCGGGCTGGACGACCGTGTTCGAGCAGCCCGCGTTCGATCCGCTCGACCCGGACGATCCGATCCGGCTCCAGGCGTACGCCTCGCAGCTGCGCGACCTGTTGCGTGCGATCGCCGATGGCCGTGACCCCGGTGTCAGCGGGCGCCAGGGAGCCCTGACCATGTCCATGCTGGAGGCAGCGGAGCGTTCCGCCGCGAGCGGCCAGTCCGTGCGCCTGCCACTCGGGAGTTGAGCGATGCGTCCCAACCGGCTGCGCGAGCTCCTGACCGCAGGACGACCGTCGATCGGCACCCATCTCCACTCGTCGTGGCCGGCGGTCGTGGAGGTGGTCGGCCACACCCGACGGTTCGACTACGTGGAGTTCTCGGGCGAGTACGCACCGTACGACCTCCACGGGCTCGACAACTTCTGTCGCGCAGCCGAACTGCTCGACCTCGGCGCCATGATCAAGCTGGACCAGGAGCCACGCTCGTGGCTCGCGCAACGAGCGATCGGGGCGGGCTTCCAGTCCGTCCTGTTCGCCGACGTTCGGACCGCCGACGATGCCCGCGAGTGTGTCCGGGTGGTGCGACCGGACACGCCCCACGGCCTCGGCACCTACGGCGCGGCCGATCGCCGGAACACCTACTGGGGACAGGCTGGGTCGGCCGACTACATCAGGGCGCTGAAGGAGATCGTCGTCGTCCTCATGATCGAGAAGAAGTCGGCGGTCGACAGCCTCGACGAGATCCTGGCCGTCCCCGGGATCGACATGATCCAGTGGGGTCCGGCCGACTACGCGATGAGCATCGGGCGGCCCGGGGGCTGGTACGACGACGATGTCCGCGAGGTGGAGCGCCACGTCCTGGCTCGATGCCTGGCCGCCGGCATCCCGGCAAGGGCCGAGATCACCGAGCCATCGGAGGCACCCTTCTACCTCGATCAGGGCGTCCGCCACTTCTGCATCGGGACCGACCTCTATATCCTGCATCGATGGCTCGACGACCGGGGCGCGGGGCTCGCCGAGCTGCTTGGCGTCGAACCTCATGAAGCGGCGCCGGGCCGAGGAGGGGATCATGTTCACGAACCTGCGTGAAGCGACCCGCGAGGACTGGGATCGCATCGATGCGCTCGAGGCGGTCCGCACCGACTATGCTGCGGCGCCGCTGGCCCTCCTGGAGTCGCTGCGGGGCGGCGATCCGGCGGGCTATACGTTGAACCCCTACGACCACAGTCGGCAGGCCGCGACGCGCGCGCTGCGGGCGGACGAGTCCCCCGAGATGGTCGTGTGCGTCCTGTTCCACGACGCGGCCGACCGCCTGGCCCCGGCCAACCACGGCCAGATCGCGGCGGAGATCCTGCGCCCGTTCGTGTCCGACGATCACTTCTGGATGGTCCGCATGCACGGCCTGTTCCAGAAGGAGAACTTCACGAATCACGCCTACTGGGGCAGCGGCATCCTGGATGCGATGCTCGAGCCGCATCGCGACCACCCGGCGTTCGAGCTGACTCGGCGGTTTTGCCGTGACTACGACGCGCCGTCGTTCGATCCCGCCTATGACGCGCTCCCGGTCGAGGCGTTCATGCCGCAGATCCGCGAGGTCTTCGATCGACCGTATTCGTACCAGGCCTGACCGGGTCGTCAGACCCCGAGGCGCATCCAGCGCACGTTCTTGATGCAGTCCTCCTCGCACCAGAAGACAAGGAAGACGCCGCCGTCCGGCTCCAGGACCATCTGCGGGAAGCCGAACTTCAGCTGGGCGAGCTCGGCGCCCGGGTTGCTCGCGCCCGACATCCCTGATGACTGGCCGCGCCAGAGCGCCACGGTGTCCAGGTTCACCCACGCGTCGCCATCGAGGCGCGCGATCGTCGCCCACAGGCCAGCTTCGTCGTTGCGGCGATAGACCGCCAGGATCCGCCCGTCGGGCAATTCGATGAGCTTGGTCGTCTGCGCGAGGAACCCGGTGAACCCGCGCTGCCAGGTCGCTCCGTGGTCGTGGCTGATCGCGTAGGGCGTTGGTTGCGTCCTGTTGGTCTCCAGGCTGACCGCCCAGGCCACCGCCAGCCACCGGTCGTCGCGGAGCTCCAGGAAGTGCTGTTCCCAGTGCAGGACGTTCTCGTCCCAGCGATCGAATTCGGTGATGTACGACGGCCACGTTCGGCCCTGATCCTCCGACACGAGCAGGATGGCGTTCATCCCATTGGGCGCGTCGCCGTCCCAGCCCATCCATGTCGAGGTCGGCCAGACCCAGCGACCGTCGCGCAACTCGACGATCGGGTGGCAGACCTCGAAGGCTGGACCGACGAGCGGCGGCTCGATCCGTTCGATCTCGCCCCAGGTGTGGCCGCGGTCGTGGCTGCGCACGAGCAGCAGCGCCACCTCCGTATAGCCGAGCGTCGGCACATTCACGACGCTCAGTTCTGGGTCATCGCGGTACATCAGCGCGCCCATCGCGACGACCGAGCCGTCGGCCATGCGGGCGGTCCGGACGGAGTGCGTCGTCGGGCGTCCCGGCGGGTCGGCGAACAGCCTGGCGGGCGCCGACCAGGTCGCGCCGCGGTCGGTCGAATGCGTCGCGAACGTGCGGTAGTCCAAAGCCACATCGGCTTCGGCGATGTCGAAGGTCACCAGCAGCTGGCCGTCGTCGAAGCGCACGACCGTCGGATGCCAGGTCTGGCGAGAGCGCAGCTCGGGTCGCGGATTGCGGTAGACGATGCCGGTGTCGCGGACGTCGATCATCGGATGGTCCTCGCTGGGGGAGGGGAGTCGGCGTCGTGCCGGGATCCCTGGCGCGGAGCGTAGCGGAGAGCGAACGACTTGACCGGGCGAGTGTAGATTGTCAACAATCCATCGGTGGGCCGGCGGATCCGACGGCGAGGGACCAGGAGGACACGATGACGGTCGGTCAAGCCGGCGCGACGAGCGGCCTGGGAGTCGCGCGGCCGCGGGCCGACTCGAACGACAAGGTCCGTGGCGTGACGCGCTACGCGGCAGACGTCCCGGTCGCGGGACTCCTCTACGCCCGGATCGTTCCGAGCGTGTACGCCCACGCTCGCATCCTGGGGATCGATGCCACGGCGGCCCTGGCCCGCCCGGGTGTCGTCGCCGTCCTGACCGCCGCCGACCTGCCGATCGTGGGCGCCGACGACATGCGGATGTTCGAGCCACTCGCCCGCGGCGAGGCCCTGTTCGCCGGGCAGCCGATCGCGCTCGTCGTGGCCGAGACCGAGGCGGCGGCCGAGGATGCGGTGGCACTCGTCACGGTCGATGTCGAGCCGCTGCCGCCCGTGGTCGACCTCGTGGCGGCGATGGACACCGACAGCCCGCTGGCCCGTCTCGTACCGATCATGACCGGCGACGATGAGGGGGGTGAGTCGGCCAAGGCCGCTCACGCGGCCGTCGGCGGCGTGGGCGCCGAGCTCGAAGACGAAGAGCTGTCGGCGAACGTGGTCAATCGAAAGCGGTACGTGGACGGTGATACCGCGGCGGCGATGGCCGATGCCGCCGCGACGGTCGAGGGCCGTTTCGAGACGAGCTGGGTGTACCAGGCGTACCTCGAACCGCATGCGGCCACGGCCTGGCTCGAGCATGACGGCACCCTGACCGTGGCGACCGCCACCCAAGGGATCTTCTATGTGCGCAAACAGCTTGCCCGGATCTTCGGCCGTCCGATCTCGAAGGTTCGCGTCCAGAGCATGCCGCTCGGCGGATCGTTCGGGTCCAAGCTCCTCATCGTCGACCCCCTGGTCGCCGGGGCGGCCCTCGTCCTGCGTCGTCCCGTTCGGCTGGTGCTCAGCCGCCGGGAGGATATGGCCGCCACGAATCCGGCTCCCGGGTCGCTCATCGACCTTCGCATCGGCGCCCGCGCGGACGGGACCCTGACCGGGCTCGAGGCGCGGCTCGCCTTCGACGCGGGTGCCTACACCGAATGGTCGATCGAGGGGATCTCGGCCGTGCTCATCGGCGGGCCGTATCGCTGGACGGCCTTCGACGTCCGCGCCTATGGGGTACGGACCAATCGATTCGGGACCGGCTCATACCGTGGTCCCGGCGGGCCGCAGGCCGCGTTCGCCATCGAATCGCTCATCGATGAACTGGCAGCGAAGCTGGCCATCGACCCGATCGAGCTGCGCCTCCTCAACCTTGTGGCCGACGGCGATCCGATGGTCGACGGGGAGCCCTGGCCGCCCCTCGGTCATCGCCAGGTCCTGCAGGCGGTGGCGAGGCATCCGCTGTGGCTCGGCCGCGCGACGCTGCCGCCGGACGAGGGCGTCGCGGTCGCGATCGGCGCCTGGCCCGGCGGCAAGGAGCCCGCCGCGGCCCTGTGTCGGCTCAACGCCGACGGCACCCTGACCGTCGTGACCGGCGTGGTCGACATGAGCGGAACCGACTCGGCCTTCGCCCTGATCGCCGCGGAGACGTTCGGCCTCTCGGTCGACGCCGTCGATGTCGTCGGGCTCGACACGGATGGCGCGCCGCAGTCGCCGATGAGTGGCGGCAGCGTGGTCACCTACTCCGCCGGGCGGGCGATCCGCGAGGCCGCCGCCGACGCCCGGCAGCAGTTGCTGGCGTACGCCGCCCTCGAGATGGAGATCGATCCGGCCGACCTCGAGATCGTCGATGGCGTCGTGCGGCCGGTTGGTTCGCCCGACCGCGGGCGCACGCTCGCGGACCTCGCGGACGAGCTGCACGGCTTCAGCAACAGCTACGCCCCGGTGGAGGGTCACGCCACGGCCGCCCAGAAGAGCCTCGCACCGTCGGTTGCGGCCCACCTTGCCCATGTCCGACTCGACGGCCAGACCGGCGCGGTCACGGTGCTCGGTTATGTCGTCGCGCAGGATGTGGGGCGCGCGCTCAACCCAGCGCTGGTCGAGGGACAGATGCGTGGTGGGGCTGCCCAGGGGATCGGCTGGGCGCTGTACGAGGCCCTCATCCACGACGGCGAAGGCCAGTTGCTGAGTGGATCGCTGCTCGATTACGCGGTGCCTCGCGCGACCCACATCCCGACCATCGACACCCTGGTCGTCGAGGTCCCGGCGCCGGACGGTCCCTTCGGCGCGAAGGGGATCGGCGAGGTGCCGGTCATCCCGGCCGGCGCCGCCATCGGCTCGGCGATCGTGGCCGCCGGTGGACCGCGTCTCCGGACGCTGCCGATGACCGGGCGTCGCGTGTGGGCCGCCCTCCAGGAGGCGGCCCGTGCCTGACCCGGGGGTCGGGAAGACCGCCGTCACCCACCCAGGCTCGGTGATCCACTGCTGGGACCACCTGGTCATCACGCTCCGCGACGCGGGAGGGTCCCAGACGGCGTTCCTGAGCCTCTATGCGATCGCCTATTCGGCGTCGCTCGGGGCCGGTCACGTCGCGCTCCTCGAGGTCGTCGTCCCGCCCGCGGGTCCGTTCGCGGCCACGCTCACCGACGATCTGGGGCTGGGTCGGCGCCAGCAGGACCGGCTCCGGGCGATGGGCGACGAGCGGATGATGCGCACCGGCCCCCCGCGGATGGCCAGCTTCACGCGCGAGCCATACGGGCGAGATGGCTTCGGGTTCCGGATCGGCTTCGATGGGGGGGAGGTCCACGCACGGTGGGAGGACCTCGACGCACCGTTCTGGGTCGACGGTCAGGGTGGCGGTTTCAGCGCCAGCGAGGACATCTGGGCGATGTTCGTGGGCGCCCGGCGGGGCACGCTGACGGTCGGCGGCATCGCCGTCCCGGGCGCCCCGTTCGACGACAAGGTCTGGGTGCCCAAGCTCGGTCGGTCGCTCAGCTCCGCGCATGGCGCCTTCGCCGAGGTGCGCGTCGAGCCGGTCAGCGATCGTGCCACAGGAACCGCTCCGGACGGACCGCGATGATGACCTGCGGCGCCTCGGCGCTGATGCTCTCCCAGTGCGGGACCGCCTCGCGCTCGTCGAGGTACTTGCGGATGAGGGCGAGCGCCGGCTCCCTGGCGTCGGGGCCCTCGATGAGGCTGGCCGTCCCGATGATCTGGACGTAATCGCCACTCGCCGGGTCGTCGATGCACAGGACGATCCGGCGGTCGCGTCGGAGGTTGTGGACCTTGGCCGTCCCGGCGGACGAGCAGATCAGGACCTCCTCACCCGTCCACAGGTACCAGTTCGGCGTCAGTTGCGGCAGACCCGTACGACGGACGGTCGCCACGATGACATTCGGCATCGTCGCCAGGAACGCTTCCTGACGCTCCGGCGAGGGGATCATCCGGACACGACCAGACCGTGGCTGGCCACCCGCAAGGCCATGGACCGAGGCTCAGTGCGCAGTCCAACCACCATCGATCATCTGGGCCGATCCGGTGATGCCGCCCCCGGCGTCCGAGCACAGGAACCGGACGTAGGCGGCCACCTCGTCGGCCTCGAGCAGGCGGGGGATCGCGGCACCGGCCAGCATGATCCGATCCACGACCTCACGCTCGGGGATCCCGGCCGTCCTCGCCTGATCGGCGATCTGCGCCTCGACGAGCGGCGTCCGGACATAGGCCGGACAGACCGCGTTGCACGTCACCCCGTGGGGGCCGGCCTCAAGAGCGACGGCGCGGGTCAACCCCAGGAGCCCGTGCTTCGCGGCGACATAGGCGACCTTGTTCGGCGAGGCCACGACCGAGTGGATGGAGCCGATATTCACGATCCGCCCCCAGCCTCGCTGGTACATCGCCGGCAGGGCGGCCTGGGTGAGGACGAAGGGCGCGGTGAGCATCGTCCCGAGCATCTCGTCCCAACGATCCATCGGGAAGTCTACGACCGATGCGAGGTGCTGGAAGCCGGCCCCGTTGACCAGGATGTCGAGTCGACGGTCGCGTTCGATCACGTCCTCGATCATCGTCCGGCACGCCGCGGCGTCGACGAGATCGATCGCGTAGGCCCTGGCGCCAGCGAGGCCGGCCGCAACCGCTTCCGCACCGGGCGCGTCGCGGTCGGCCACGATGACGATCGCTCCGTCCGCCGCGAGCGCGGTGGCGATCGCTCGACCGATCCCGCCGGCGCCGCCGGTCACCACGGCGACCCTGCTGTCCGACGCGCGGCTCGCCCCGTCCACCTCGGGCGTTGGGGCGCGACCGCGCTGGCTCAATGGATGATCCGCTGCCCTCGCTCGCGGTCGAACAGGTGGATCCGCCCGGGCGTCATCGTCGCCTGGACCGCCTGGCCGATCTCGAGGCGGACGTCGGGCGCCACCCTGGCCACGACCGTCGCGTCGCCGGCGGCCAGCTCGACGAACGTATCCGAGCCGATCGGCTCCAGCAACTGGACCGATGCCCCGAAGCTGCCGATCGGATGCTCGGCGCTGCCGACCGGGCTGAGGCGGACATCCTCGGCGCGCACGCCGAGGGCCACGGTCGGCCAGTCCCCGTCCTGGAGCCCCAGCTCCGCCGGCGAACCGAGCGCGATCCGTAGATCGGGCGAGACGAACACGACCTCGCCATTCGAACGCTCGACGGCGCCGTCGACGAGGCTCATCTTCGGCTTGCCGACGAATGTCGCCACGTACAGGTCTCGAGGATTCCGATAGACCTGGCGCGTCGTCCCGAGCTGGACGACCTTGCCGTCGCGCATGACGGCGATGAGGTCCGAGAGCGTCATCGCCTCCTCCTGATCGTGGGTCACGAAGACGCTCGTGGTGCCCAGTTTCAGGTGGAGGTGCTTGACCTCGGTGCGCATCCGGCTGCGGAGACCGGCGTCCAGGTTGCTGAACGGCTCGTCGAGCAGGAACACGAGCGGTTCCTTGGCCATCGCCCGGCCGAGCGCCACGCGCTGCTGCTGGCCGCCGGACATCTGGCCCGGCTTTCGCTTCATGAGGTGGGCGATATCGAGCGCCTCGGCGACGGCGTTGACGCGCGCGCGGATCTCCGCCGTCGGCCGGTGCTGGAGCTTGAGTCCGAAGGCGATGTTGTCGTACGCCGTCAGGTGGGGATAGAGCGCGTAGTTCTGGAACACCATGGCCATCCGTCGCTCGTTGGGCGGCGTCGAGCTGATGTCCTGGTCTCCCAGCAGGATCCGGCCCTCGTCGAGCCGATCCAGGCCGGCGATGAGGTTCAGGGTCGTGCTCTTCCCGCAACCGGACGGTCCGAGGAGGGTCACGAACGCCCCGGAGGGAATGTCGATGGACAGGCCGTCCACCGCTTTGACCGCGCCGAAATGGCGAGAGACCCCCTCGAGCCGGAGGGCGATGTCGGCCATGTGCTTGGGCTACCTCCGCTCCCGCATATTGTCGACAATCTACGGTGGCGTCCGGGCTTGCGTCAAGGTTCGGGGAGGGACGTCCGGCCGGCCGCCGCAGCCTCAGAACAGGGACTCGCCGGGCACCAGATGGCGCTCGGCGATGGCGCGGTCGATCTCCACACCGAAGCCCGGCGCATCGGTGAGGGGCACGTGGCCGGTCTCGTCGAAGAGCGGCACGCCCTCGCGGCGAACGACTTCTCCGACCCATTTCGCGCCCCAGAAGTGGCACTCGAGGCCGATGAAGTTGGGACAGGCGGCCGCGAGATGCGCCTCGGCGATGGTATTCATCGCGGAGCCGTTGTTGTGGATGGCCAGCGGGATCCCATTGAGATCCGCATAGTCGGCGACCTTCTTGCCCTCGTGAAGGCCGCCGACGAACAGCAGGTCCGGATGGATGATGTCGACGGCCCGTCGATCGATCATCTCGCGGAACTGATCCGGGACGAGCATCTCCCCTGCGCAGATCGGGATCGGGCTCTCGTCGCGAACGCGCTTCTGCGCGTCGAAGTTGAGGATCGGGACCGGGTCCTCGAACCACTTCAAGTGGAGCGGTTCGAGCGCCTTCGCCAGCCGGATCGCGGTCTCGACGTCGAAGCTCATGTGGCCGTCGAGAGCGATCTCGGCGTCGGGTCCGGCGGCGTCACGGACGGCCGCGAGGCGCTCGTAGGTCAAGCGGATCTGGTCGTTGCGCATCTGGCGGTTCCACGGATCCCGACTCGCCTCCGGGGCGATCCACTCGGCGTCGAACTTGAAGTCGTGGAAGCCGTCGGCGGTGACGCCCTCGGCGAGGGCGCGCCACGCCCCGAGATCGCTCGGGTCGGCGACTCCGCTGCGATCGAGGTAGACGCGGATCCGGTCGCGGAATGCCCCGCCCAGGAGGTTGTAGACCGGCGTCTGGAGGATCTTGCCGGCAAGATCACAGAGCGCCATCTCGACGCCGCTGACGGCCCACGCCGCGGGTCCGTCGACCGTCGCTGTCGGGCTCATCTGAGGCTCGAACGGTGGGAGCCCACCCGAGAGCATCGCCCGCACGAACGGCCGGATCGCCAGCGGGTCGCGACCGATCAGCCAGTCCCGCGCGTAGGCGATCCCCTGGCGGTCGCCCAAGAAGTTGCCGGACTCTCCGAGGCCGTACATGCCGGCATCGGTGTCGATTCGCACCAGGAGCACGTACCAGGTCCGTTCGATCCCGCCGACGCCGTGGGAGTCCGGCCCGTGGAGGAGCGTTGTCCGAATATCGGTGATCTTCATCGCGCTTTCAGGCGGGAGAGCCCGCGAGCGGAAGGTCGACGGCTCGACCCGTCTGCGCCGACAGCTTCGCCGCCTGGGTCATCTCGATCGCCGCGCGGCCATCCTCGCCGGTGATCTTCGGCGGCGCGCCGGCGCGCAACGTCGCGATGAAGTCGTCGATCTGGCGCGCCGTGTTGCCGATCCGTCGCGGATCGCGTGGCTTGAAGTCGGGGAGAGTCCAGCTCGGGAGCTCCCAGACGAGCTCGTCGCGGGCTCCGGTCTGCAGCTCGACCCGATCGAGATCCCAGAAGATCGATCCCTCCGTCCCGACGATCTGGTACTGGTTGTTGCGCCGGGTGCCGAACCCTGACGGCCCGATCTCGTAGCACAGCAGGACCTGGGCGATGGCCTTGCTCGACATCCGGAACTGGACCATCGCCGTCGGGCTCTCCAGCGGCAGTCCAGTGAAGTTCTCGTAGTCGGCGTAGACCCGCACCGCATCCGCTCCGGTGAACCAGCGGAGCGCGTCGCAGGCATGCGACCCCCAGTCGAGGAAGGCGTCGCCCTCGCGCGGATCGGACGGCCAGCTCTGCGGGACGTTGGCAAATCCCGCACCGGGCGTGACGCTCATCGGACGTAGGAAGAGGATCTCGCCGATCCGCCCCTCGTCGACATAGGCCTTCGCCCGCATCGACATCTCCATGTGGCGGGTCTGCTTGGCGATCGTCAGTTGGACCCCGGCCGCGCGGCAGGCGGCGATGATCTGGTCGCACTCGGCGACGTCGAGCGCCATCGGCTTCTCGAGGTAGACGTGCTTCCCGGCTGCGGCGACCTCCAGGGCGAGGGGAAGGTGGGTCGAATGCGGCGTGGCGATGACGACGACGTCGACGTCGGGCCGGGCGGCCAGCCGTTCGGCCGTCGGCTCATGCTCGACCTCGAACTCGGTGGCAAGGGCGGGTGACCGTGAGCCCATCGCCACGGCCCTCAGCCGCCCGCCCGTCACCTGGGTGGCGAGGGCGTCGCCGTAGACGCGCGCCATATTGCCCGAACCGAGGATGCCGAACCCGATGGGCGACGTCGACATGAGGCGCCTCCTCCAACTGTGCCTGCCCGGATCAGGGCCCCGGCGCACGCGCCAGTCGACGCCATCTCGGATCAGGTCGCGCCGGTTGGCAGTGTACATTGTCGACAATCTACGGCGGCGACCATCATCGTCCGACAGCGCGCGAGGCGGGATGCGAAACAGGATCGAGCAACGCGTCGTCGTCACCGATTCGAGGGCCCTCCTGGAGCCTGGCGTCGCCTCGCTCCGGGAGCGAGGCATCGAGGTCGAGGTCCTGGACGAGGGGGTGACCGGCCCCGAGGCGGCGGCAAGGGTCGCCGACTACCCCGCCGCCATCATCGGTCTGCTGCCGTTTCGAGCCGTCGAGATCGCGGCCCTGCGCCGGACGGGCCTGTTGGTCCGGGCGGGCATCGGCTACGACGTCATCGACGTCGATGCGGCCACTGCAGCCGGGATCTGGGTGGCCAACGTCCCCGACTACTGCGTCGATGAAGTGGCCGATCACGCGCTTCTCCTGATCCTGTCGGCTTGGCGGCGCCTGACCGAATTGGAGCGGGTGTGGCACGCCGGTGTCTGGGTGAACCCCGGCCTCGTGCCACCGGTCAATCGGATCCGTGGTCGCCGTCTGGGTATCGTGGGGTTCGGGCGGATCGGCCGCGCCGTGGCGGTCCGGGCGCTGGGGTTCGGCTTCGACG
>Ga0184625_10000542_pt1 | contig 14452 bp, 13 predicted proteins | sample PLM3_30_b1_FD_133151 | JGI IMG/M metagenome (GOLD analysis project Ga0184625, IMG submission 133151) | Groundwater sediment microbial communities from an aquifer in East River, Colorado, USA - PLM3_30_b1 | ecosystem: Environmental > Terrestrial > Soil > Riparian zone | place: USA: East River... | reverse complement strand
GTTCCAGGTTCCGGGTTCCGGGTTCCGGTTCCAGTTCAGTTCCTCGGAACAGGAACCTGGAACGCTGAACCGGAACCTACTTAATACACTCCAACCGTCGTTGTCGCCGCGAAGCCTCTGAACGGACGCACTCCACTGACGCCATCCCATGGATATTTTTCGTGCGGCGGCTCGCGTTCGCCTTCATCGCGCTCGAGAAACCCGGGCACGAAAAACTCTTTCGTGAGCGTCGTCAATTTCACGCGACCCGTCTCGCCGTACCCAACCAGCTTCGACGCATCGTCGAAATCGACGACTTCGATGACGGCGCGCGGCTGTGGCGCGTGATAGGTGATCTTATAGTTGTTTTCCGGACCCGTCGGGGCGCTCGCGGCGAGCCCCATCAGCGTATTGCCATAGGTCGGCGTCATGTAGGCGCCGTCGAGCAGCTCTTCGTGCGCAAACCGGTTCCACTGGGGCGTGAACTCGGTGCCCCCGGAAAAAATGCCGGTGATACCGGCCTTGCGAATCGAGGATCCGGTCGACTCGAGCCGCAATGCCAGAGACTCGAGGAGCTTCGGCGTGGTGAACATGCAGCGGATGTCGTGGCCGGCCTGGAGGATCGAGATCGCCTGATCGATGACGTGGCCCTTATAGGCCTCGAGGTGATCCATCCAGCCTTTCTTGATGAGCTTGACCACCCATCGCGGATCGAGATCGACGCAGAACGAGATGCCGCCGCGGAATTGGGCCAGATGCTCGACCGCAAGTCGAAGACGGCGTGGGCCCGAGGGGCCCAGCATCAGCCAGTTCGCGCCTTTCGGGAAATACTGGTCCGGCAGCGTCGCGCTGAACAGCTCGTAATCGGTGCGGAAATCATCGAACGCCACCCGCGTTTTCGGAATGCCGGTCGTTCCGCCGGTCTCGAAGACGTAGGTCGGCTTGCCGGCGAATCCCTTTGGGATCCAGCGCTGCACGGGACCGCCGCGCAGCCATTCATCTTCGAATGCCGGAAATCGCGACAGGTCGCTGAACCCGCCGACCTCCTTTCGCGGATCCCATCCGAGCGTCTTTGCGTAGTCGAGCCAGAACGGAGATCCCGTCGCCGGATCGAAATGCCAATTGATGATGTCGCGAACATGCGCATCGAGCGCGGCTCGCGCCGTCTCTGCAGGTGCACCCATTGCTGCGTAGTATATTCTCAACCACACAACACATGAGATCGCTCGCGGTCGCGGTGGTGGTGCTGCTTTACATCCTGCATCAGGACTTCTGGTTCTGGCGCGACGCCAGGCCGCTGGTGTTCGGATTTCTTCCGATCGGCCTCTTCTACCACGCGGCCTTCACGGTCGCTTCATCTTTCGCACTCTGGCTGCTCGTCAGGTTCGCCTGGCCCTCGCAGCTCGAAGAGTGAGCTCTATGTCTCACCGCAAGGACGCAGTGGCGCAGAGAATGCCTTCTTTCTGGAAACCCAGCATCCCGCGTCTCCGCGTTTCTGCGGCGAGACACAGCAAATGATTCCCGCGCTGGTCGTTTTTCTGTATCTGGCGGTCGTCCTCTATATCGGCATCTTTGCGTTTCGCACGTCACGGACGAGTAACGCGGAAGACTATTTCCTGGCCGGTCGATCCCTCGGCCCAACCGTGTTCCTGCTGTCGTTGTTCGGCACCAACATGACGGCGTTTTCCATCCTCGGCGCCTCCGGCCATGCCTTCGCCAACGGCATCGTCACGTTCGGGCTGATGGCGTCCTCGTCGGCGCTCGTGATTCCTGTGTGCCTGTTTGCCATCGGCACGCGCTTGTGGGCGCTCGGCAAACGAAATCATTTCATGACGCCGGTGCAGATGTTCCGCGATCGGTGGGAGTGCCGCCACATCGGCACCGTCATCTTCATCGTCCAGGCCGCGCTGCTCGTGCCCTACATCATCATCTCGGTGATGGGCGGCGGCACCGTCCTTCGCGCGATTACCGGTGGAGTCATTCCGTATGAGATCGGCGGCGCCATCGTGTCGGCGGTCGTCACGGCGTATGTATTTCTCGGCGGCATGCGCGGAACCGCCTGGGTCAACGCCTTACAAACGTCGCTGTTTCTGCTGTTCGGAACCATCGCGGCGGTCGTCATCGGCAACGGCATGGGCGGCTTTCGGGAGGCGATGGAGGCACTGATCGCATCGCCGGCGACATCGCCGCTGCTGACGCGCGAACGGGTGTCTCCGCTGTATTTTTTCAGCTACACATTCATTCCGCTGTCATCCATCGCCTTTCCCCACATCTGCATTTTCTGCCTCACCGCCCGGAACGTGACCTACTTCCGCAAGACGATCGTGCTCTACCCCATCTGCATGCTGTTCATCTGGCTGCCATCCGTATTTCTCGGCGTGGTTGCGAATCATGCGACAGCGGTGCCGGCCATCCAGACAAAGCTCGAAGCACGCGCGCAGCTCGCGACGCCGAACGCAGGTCTGACGCCAGACGATCGGGCGAAACTGCGCGCAGCAGCGTCGGGCGACGATGTGATTTTGCGGCTGGTCGAGGGATACGCGCCGCTCTGGCTGGCCGCCCTGCTGGGCGCAGCGGTCATGGCGGCGGTCATGGCGAGCGACTCGCAGATTCTCGCCTTGTCGACGATGTTCACCGAGGATATCTTCGCGTTCTATCAGGGCACGGCACGCTTTGGCCACGGCATGCAGGTGATGACGGGACGGATATTCGTCGTGCTCGTCACCGCCGTGGCGTACGTCATCGCGCTGCGCATCCCGCAATCGATTTTCGACATCGCGACGCAGTACGCGTTTGCCGGATACGCCGCGCTCGTCCCGCTGCTGGTCGCCGCGCTGTTCTGGAAGGACAGCACCCGCTGGGGCGCGCTGGCCACCACGCTCTGGACAGCGGCCGCCGTCGTCGCTGTGGCGGTCATACAGAACTCGATCCCTCCTCCACCGCCCGGATCGGAAATCACGGTCTGGTCAGTCGGCGATCTGAGCGTCATCACGCGCGGCGCAACAGGCACGTTCGTCATGGGCCTGCTGCCGGTGGTGCCGATGACGCTGATATCCGGGATGTTGATGATCGTGGTGTCGCTTGCGACGAGGGATTTCGCTAAGCCTGGGGACGCCACTCTGAAGCGCTACTTCGCTCAATAGACTAGAGGAGGCAGGAACTCGTTCACGGTCCGGCTGAAGCCGGACACTACGTCCTCTGCAGGCCGGCAGCGCCGATGTTCTGCGGCGCGGCGAATGGATACTCGAGGACACGTGAGCCGCAAGCAGAACGTCGGCGCTGCCGGGCTCACACGGACGGATGCGGGGCGACCTGAAGGCACGCACGCTCACCTTCCTCCTCATCTCCAGTTCATCTTTCACATCGCACTTGTTGTTATGATCAACCACCCATGAGCGACCCTATCGACTCCGGCACCCGGCTCACGCCGGTGCAATGGCTCATCTGCGCCATCGCCGCCATCGGTTTCGCCTTCGATATCTACGAAATTCTGATGCTGCCGCTGATCGTCCGGCCGGCATTGATGGAGCTGACGGGCGCCGCACCGGGATCGCCGCAGTTTCAGATGTGGGTCGGCCGGCTCTTCTATATCCCGGCGTTCGCCGGGGGCATCTTCGGGCTCATCGGCGGATATCTCACCGACCGGCTCGGCCGCCGCCGGGTGCTGACCTACAGCATCCTGATATATGCGGTCGCCGCGTTTCTGTCGGGGTACTCCACCTCGATTGAAATGCTTCTGGTGCTGCGCTGCTTCGTGTTCATCGGCGTTTGCGTCGAGTTCGTGGCCGCGGTGGCGTGGCTCGCCGAGCTGTTCCCCGAAGCGAAACGCCGCGAGAAGGTGCTCGGATACACGCAGGCATTCTCGTCGCTCGGCGGCATCATGGTGGCAACCATCAACGGGCTGTGCGTCGCCTACGCCGCCAGTCTGCCCGCGCTGACCATGTTCGGCGTGCACCTCCCCGACGCACACGCGCCCTGGCGCTACACCTTGATGTCGGGTGTGTTGCCCGCGATTCCGCTGATTCTGATCAGGCCGTTCCTGCCCGAATCACCCGCATGGCAGCAGAAGAAAGCCGCCGGCCTGTTGAGAAGACCAAGCATCGCCGCGTTGTTCGCTCCGGATCTGCGACGCACCACGATCGTGACGACCATCATGTTTGCGTGTGCGTACGGTGCGGCCTTCGGCGCGATCCAGCAAGTGCAGCAAATCGTTCCCGGCCTGCCCGAAGTGCGTCAGATGACGCAAGGGCTGCCGCCGCCGCGCGCGGGGCTGCTCACGCAGGAGGTGGCCGCCAACGTCACCAAAGTGCAGGAGATCGGCGGGCTTGCCGGACGGGTGGCGCTGGCGTACCTGGCCGTGGTCATCATCAGCCGGCGAAAGCTGATTCGCTTGTTTCAGCTTCCGGGCCTGCTCGTGATGCCGTTTACCTTTGCGCTCGCCGGGACGACCAGCCTGAACTGGCTGTACACCGGGATGTTCCTGTCAGGATTTTTTACCGTGGCCCAGTTCAGCTTCTGGGGAAACTACCTGCCACGGGTGTATCCGCTGTATCTGCGGGGCACGGGTGAAAGCTTTGCCGCGAACATCGGCGGGCGCCTCATCGGCACCTCATTCGCGTGGCTCACCGCGACGCTTGCCGTGACGCCCAATCGGGCGTTCGCGCCCACGAAGGTTGCATACGTCGCCGCCGCTGTCGGCTTCTCCGTGTACCTGGTGGGTTTTATCGCCAGCTTCTGGCTGCCCGAGCCGCCGAAAGAAAATCTGCCGGACTAAATGCGCGACGCAATCGCCGGTGCGCTTCTCATCGCAGCCGTCAGCACCCTGGGAGATTTCGTGTGGGCAGGGTTGCATCTCCGCCACCGAGTCGCGTACGGCCTCGCACATGGCGCGATCCTGTTTCTCTGCATCGGGGCGTATTTCGGATCCCTTGAAAAACAGACGCTGAAAGGCGCCATCTACGGCGCCGCGATCGGTCTCTCGGCCGCTGGAAGTTTTTACGTGCTCGCGCCGGTCGCCGGCTACTCCGTGATGTTCTTCGTCTGGGCGTTTGTATGGATCGCGCTCGCCGTGCTCGTCGGTCAGCCGATGACGCGCGGGCTTCTCGCGATGATCGGATCGGGCATCGGATTTTTCCTCATCTCCGGCATCTGGCGGCCGTTCAATCCCCGCGGATGGGACTACGCCGTGCACTTTCTTGCCTGGACGGTCGCCTTTCTCCCGGGATTTCTCGCGCTGCTCGCAGGTCGCAAACCCTCGCGCACCTGAGCTCCAATCTGTATCAGGCGTTGACACTCCCCGGATCAGCATTACTGCGACAGCGTCCGCGATCCTCCCGTTGGGCACATCGTTTGCTCTAGTTGTGCTCAGACGCAATTCTCAGGAGGAAACATGACAACTTCGAAGTGTTCGCTCGCGATTGTGACCGCCGCGCTGACAATGGTGATGGCCGGCTCACATTCATATGCGCAGGCGCCGGGTGCGGCGACAAAGCCCACTATGACGGCGAAACTGGTCGATCCAGACAAGAAAGCCGCAGACAAGGCCGCAACCGTCGAGGTGACGGTATCGGGAATCGAGCTCACCGATCCGGCGATCTCACATGAGAAACCGGTTCCAGGGCAAGGTCACCTTCATTACCAAGTCGACAAGGGACCGGTCGTCGCCACACCTACTGCGAAACTGACCTATCACGACCTCACACCCGGACCTCACACAATCGTCGTGATGCTGGTCGGCAACGATCACCAGCCGCTTGGCCCGCAGCAGCAGCTGACGGTGACGGTGCCCAGCTCGTCGCCCGCGACCTCCACATCAGGGACGTCAGGTACCATGCCGAAGCCGGACGCGGCGGCGAAACCTGGCGCCGAGAAACCGAAATATTGAGGGGCCAGGCTTCCCGGGCGCGCTATCTACCCGAGGCAGTACAGGCGGCCGTCGTGAGTACCGAAGATAAGCCTGCCATTTGCCACTGCCGGTGACGCAGTGATGGCGGCGCCGGCATCGAACTCGGACAATTTGCCGCCCTTGGCCAGATCCAGCTGATAGAGCCGGCCGTCGGTCGAGCCCGCGAAGACGCGATTGCCGACGATGGCCGGCGACGATTCGACACGCGCGTTGGTCATGAAGGACCACAGCTCTTTGCCAGTTTTGGCGTCGAGCGCGTGGATCATCTTGTCGCGGCCGCCGAGCACGACCCGACCCTCGCTGATGGCAGCCGACGAATAGTAGGGGAAGAGCCGCTCGGGATGACGGTAGGTCCACATCACCTTGCGCGCTTTCATGTCGATGCCGATCACCTCGTTTTCAAACGTCCCGACGTAGGCAGCGCCGCCCGACAGCGCCGCTGATGCGCCCATGTACGCCCCAATCGGAACGTTCAGCACCTCGCGGCCGTCGGCGACCCGGACGCCGCGGAACGTCTCATCGCACCCGGACACGTAAGCAACGCCGTCGAGCACGGACGGCGTCGCGTGCACGTAGCCTTGAAATTCCATTTTCCATGCGACCTCGCCCTTCGTGGTTGAGAGCGCATAGAGAAACCGGTCATACGATCCGATCAGCACCCGATCGCCCACCACGACCGGCGACGACCGAATCTCGCCCATCGTCTTGAAAGTCCACAACGCCTTGCCGGTTTTGGCATCGACCGCGTGGAATGTGCCCGTCAGGTCGCCGATGTAGACGGCGCCGTTCGACACGGCCGGAGACGACTCGCCGATTTCGGCGGTCTTGTATCTCCACCGTACGGCGCCGGTTTGAAAGTCGAGGGCAACCAGTTCGCCTGCCGAGGAGCCGACAAATACCGCGCCGTCGGCAATCGCCGCTGACGATTCGATCGCCGCGCCGGCGTCGAACGTCCACAACACTTTGAGAGTCGGCGGGAGTGCCGTCGCCGAAACGCCAGTCAGCTGCGGGTCGGCGCGGAACTGAGGCCACGACGTTTGTTGAGCGATTACGGTCCGGCTCAAGCCGGACACGACCGATACCAAGGCGAAGATCGCGGCGCATACGAGACGAGGTCTTAAAGCGCGCATTGATAGATCTCCAGGGCGCCCCTGGCATCGAACGGACGCGGATTGAATTTACCCGTCCACTGTTCGGACGCCTCGTCCGCGAGCATAACCAGATGGTCGGCTGAAACGCCTGCCTGTCGAAGCGTGGTCGGCAGATGGCCGGCCACCGCGAGCGCATCCAACCGCGCGGCGAGCGTGGTAGAACCGGGTGCGATCCGTGCGACAGGTGCGGTCGACGAGCTGTGGAGCAACTCGTCGTACATCGCCTCGGCGGCCGGCGCGTTCCACCGGACCACGTGCGGCAGCAGGATGGCGATTGCGTGGCCGTGCGTGGTGCCGTAGCGCGCCGTCACCGGATTCGCGCACGCATGCGTGGCGCCAAGCATCGACAGCTCGATTGCCGTGCCGGCGTAGAACGCGCCCAACTGCATGGCCGCGCGCGCGTCGAGGTCCTCCGGGGCTGCCAGGACGCGAGCATAGTTCGCCTCGAGCAGCCGCCACGCCTCGCGTGACAATTCCTGCGACCGCGCGGTTCGTTTCGTCGAGACGAAACTTTCCACGGCGTGCGCGATGGCGTCGTAACCCGCGGCGGCCGTGACCGACGCCGGTTGCGTCAGCGTGAGGCGTGGATCGAGGATAACAGCGCGAAACGCTGCCTTCGGGTCGCCGCACGCCATTTTCTGGTGCGTCCGCGGGTCTGAAATGATGGCGTACGATTGCGCTTCGCTGCCCGTGCCCGCCGTGGTCGGCACACCGATCATCGGCAGCATCGGCTTCGCCGCCTTGCCGTAACCCTGAAAATCGTGGATCACGCCACCCTGCGTCAGCAAAAAGTTGATGCCCTTCGCGCAGTCCAGCGAGCTGCCGCCGCCAAGTCCGACGATCGAATCGATGCGCGTGCCGACGGCGTGGCGCCTTCCGTCCTCGAGCATGTCGGCGTCTGGATTCGGCCCGAACTGGCTGAACTCGAACGTCTGCACGCCAGCCGTCTCGAGCGACGCGCGGGCGTGCTCGAGATGCCCCGCGCGGACCAGGCCGGCATCGGCGACCAGCAGCGTGCGCGAAAATCCCAGCTCTTTGGCCAGCGCTCCAATCCGATCGATCGATCCTTCACCGGCGAGCACGCGTATATCCGTCGTAATCTGCAATCCGATAATCTACCAATCTGCCGATGAAGGGGCGGTTAACTCGCTTCCGATACCGAGCTCATGTTGAAGCGCTCGATACGAAGCGCCGGCGCTTTCGATCTCAGAAACTCGTCGTGCTCGCGCGGCAGCGCCAGGCCGCTGCGGCCGATCTGTGTTGCCTGTGCCAGGGCCGCGATCGGACTCATGTTCCAGCGGAAGTTGTTCACCGCGCCTTTGACGCGCCCACCCTCGACCAGAAACACGCCGTCTCTCGTCAATCCGGTGACCAGCGCGGACTGCGGATCGACCGTCCGGATATACCAGAAGCAGGTGACCAGCAGCGCCCGATCCGTCTGCGCGATCATCTCGTCCATCGAGGGGCCATGGCCGTCGAGCACGAGGTTGTTGATGTACGGCACGGCGTCCGTACCTGCTGTTTTCGCCGCCCAATAGCGCGGCGCGATGAGGTTCTTCAGGACACCTCCACCCACCCATTCCGTGCGCCGCAGGTCGAGGCCGTTGTCGAACACCGATGACGCGCCGCCCGAATCGACACCGTAGTGAAACGGCGTCGCCTCGATCCGCGGCTCGGCGGGATCTGAATACAGCGTCACATCGCCGAACAGCCGCTCGCCGATCCGCGTACCTCCACCCTGTTTGGAATACGGGCTTCGGCCTTCATCAGCATCGCGGCGCGTCATGAACGAGTACGCGCCAATCGCCAGGTCGGCCGCCGCCGACGGTTCCAGCAGCACTTCATAGGCACCTGCCGGCATGTCAATAGTGCGCCCGGCCCAATCGAGGCGCTGCCGCAGGGTCTCGAACATCTCTCGCGCGTCGATGTCGAGGAAATCGTGGGTGATCCGGCCAACCCAGGACGACCGCGTGAAGTCCGGAGTCTTGCCCGTGATCTCGACTTTGCCGATGCGCTCCGTGTAACGCTTTCTCACGCCCGTCGTCGTCGCCACGAATGTGGTGGCCGTCTGGAGCTCCGAGTAGCCAAACGTCGCGATGTCTGCGCGGCGCGCGTCTTCATATAGCTGCCGCAACTGCGGCACGAACGGATCGAACACGTGAATGTCCGAGTCTGCTGGTGGCGCGCCCCAGTCACCCGGCTCGCCGTTGCCCTCGAGCAGCGGCAGGTAATCGGGGGCATCTGGCCTCCGCTCGCACGCCGCTTCGGCCTCGCGGACGATGTCTTCGAGTTGCTCGGGCGGAAAGTAGCTGCGCGTCACCGACGCGACACGACGTCCGATGATGGACATGACCGACAACTGCACTTCGTCGGCATCGCCGTTGGTCGTCACCGTATTGTGCGCCCACCTGACGTTGACGCTTGCCACACGGCGCGCGATCACAACGCACGCATCAGCTGTCGAGAGCCGGAGCACGCGGTCGATGGTGTCCTGGAGAGTCAGGACCCCTCCTGCGCGGTGTTGAGGATGTTGATCTGTCTGAAGAGCGCCGCGGGACATCCGTGCGACACAGGCGCAATCTGTCCCGGCTGGCCCTTGCCGCAGTTGAACGCGCCGCCGAGCACATACGTCGACGGACCGCCGACCGCTTCCATCGAGTTCCAGAAATCGGTGGTGCGCGACTGATACGCCACGTCCTTGACCTGTCCGACGATCTTGCCGCCGCGCACCTGGAAGAACTTCTGCCCGGTGAACTGGAAGTTGTAGCGCTGCATGTCGATCGACCAGCTCTTGTCGCCGACGATGTACAGCCCGTCGCCCATGCCCGACAGAAGATCGTTCAGCGTGATCGGCTTGGCGCTCGCGCTGAGAGACACATTCGGCATCCGCTGCAGCGGCACGCGGCCGGCCTGATCGGCGAACGCGCAGCCGTTCGATCGCCCGAATCGCTGTTTATGCGCCATCTGGCGATCGAGCTGATATCCCACCAGCACGCCGTCGCGCACGATGTCCCACGTCTGCGCGGCGACCCCTTCGTCGTCATAGCCGATGGTTGACAGGCCGTGTTCGACCTGGCGATCGCCGGTGACGTGCATCATCGGCGCGCCGAACTGCAGCGTGTTCAGCTTGTCGAGCGTGGCGAACGAGGTGCCCGCGTAATTCGCCTCGTACCCGAGCACGCGATCGAGCTCGGTGGAATGGCCGATCGACTCGTGAATCGTCAGCCATAAATTGGTCGGGTCGATGACGACGTCGTAGCGGCCAGGCGCGATCGAGGGCGATGCCATCTTCTGTTCGAGCAGCGCCGGGATTTCGTCGGCGTCCTTTCCCCAGTCGTAGCCGGTCGTGAAGTATTCCCATCCCTGCCCGGCCGGCGGCGCCGCATTGCCCATCGTCTCGAACGCGCCGGTGGATTTGTCGATGCGGACGGCGGTGAAATCGCCTTTGACGCGAACGCGCTGCTGCGTGATGCGCGACCCTGAGAGCGAAGCGAGGTATTTCTGCTCGCGGACGAGCAGGAGGTAGGACGTGACCCGATCGATCAGCTTCGAGGCGAGCGCCCGCTCGTTCAACGTGAGCAGGAAATTGATCTTGTGATCTTCCGCCACCGCGAACGGATCGATTTCGTAACTGGAGACGTAGGTGTCGTGGTAGACCGGCTCGTCCGCCAGCGTCACCGGCTCGGTATTGAGCGGCGCGAGGGATTGGGCCACCTCCACGGCACGCCTCGCCACGTCGGAGACCGCCTCAACCGTCAGGTCGACCCCTGCGGCAAATCCCCACGCGCCGTTGGCGACCACGCGCACGCTGAAGCCGACGGTTTCGCCTTCGACCGAGGTCTGCAGCTCGCGATCCCGGGCGACGATGACATGGTTGCGGAGGCGCTCGACCCTGAAGTCGGCGTAGGTGGCGCCGCGTTTCCGCGCGATGTCCAACGCCACGTCGGCGAGGCGATCGAGCGGCAGGGCGAGAAAGGTGGGGTCAATGGCGCGCGTTGTCATGGAACCCAGTTCGTCAGTATACGTCTAACGCTGTGCATGGACAGCGGCGAGCTTCACCATCTCCTGTTTCGGTGGCTTCATGTCGTGTCGGCGATGGTGTGGATCGGCAACATCTGGTCGCTCGTGTTCGCGCAGCCGGCGCATCAACCGCCGACCGACACGTGGTCGCGCGGCTGGGCCGGCACCACCTGGCTCACCGGCGTATCCCTGCTCATTTTTGTCTACTACGCGGGCGGGGCGCTGACGACCCCGTCACAGTCGTTGTGGATGGCGATTGGAGTCGGCGTCACCGTCCTGCTGGTCACGTGGCTGATGTACGACGCACTGTGGACGCTGCTGCCCGACCGGCCGGCCATCGCGGCAGCCGTGTCACTCCTCGTGCTCGCAGCCATCGCACAGGGCCTGGCGGAATTCATGACGGGCCGCGCGGTGTTCATCCACGTCGGCGGCACGCTCGGCATCATTCTCGTCAACAACACCAATCAGCGTCCGGCGCGCATCGTCCACAACGCGATCATCGCGCCCGCGGTGATTCTGTTCATGGTCAGCAACCACTTCCCGCTCATCTACGGGACGGCCCGCCCGTGGCTCGTGGCTCCGACGCTAGTTGTCCTCGGCTGCGCGACAGGGTTCTCGCTGCGCTGGCTGTCGCTGCGCCGCCGGCCGACCTGAAGGTCGGCACTACGTACCTGGGTGTTTCTTCTGGGCATCAGGCTTTGTCGTGCGTAGTGCCGACCTTCAGGTCGGCCATGCAGAGAACTTCCTGTGTCTCAACGCAGAGGCGCGGAGGCGCAGAGCCCTCATCGACTTCGCGCCAACGGCGCGCGGCGAGAAGAAGGCCGTGCGAATTCAAGAGCCACACGATTCGAAAGGCTCTTGATTCGCGTATCCACGGCGAAATGCAATTCCTTCGCGTCTCCGTAGCGGATTCAGGTGCAGGGACATTCAGCAGATCGTGCCGAATGTGAATCCGTGCGCGCGTAGCTCGGGAATCAGCCTGCGGGTGGCATCAACGGTATGCCGCTGATCGCGCGTAGGTGCGGACTCATCGCCGTCGTGCATGACAATGATGTCGCCGTCAGAGACACGCCCGGCGATTCGCCGGAATGAGCTGTCAGCGCTGCGCGGGCGGAACCAGTTGAAATCCCACAGCATCCAGCCAAAGCCGATTAGCCGGTAATCGAACTCGCGCAAGCCCTCGTACATCTGCCCGCTGCGCCAGCCCGCGTGGGGCCTGAACGCGCGGCACGGCGTCCCGCCAGCAAGCTGCTCAATACGCGCCGAGGCCGCGCGCAGCATTCGGCCCAGTTGGGCAGGCGTCATGACCATGGGGCGCCTCGTTGCGGAATGCAGCGCGACCGCGTGCCCCTCCGCGAACGCCCGCCGCACGATTGGCGCGGTCTGCTCGTTCAGGTGGTCGTCGATGATAAAAAACGTCGCAGTCGTGTTTTCAGCTGCCAGAACATCGAGCAGGTCCGGCGTCGTAGACGGATTCGGGCCATCGTCAAATGTGAGATAGACCGTCGGCACTCCGGTCCGCGGCATCGACCACACGGCACGCTCGCCCGCCATCCAGTCAATGACAAACGGCGCTGGCCACATGTGCGCCAGGGCGGTGACCGCAACACCGATAGCCATCAATATGAGCATCACTCATCTCAACACGGAGACACGGAGACACGGAGGAATTCGTTTCCGTGGATACGTATCGACTTCGTGGGCCGCGAACGCGGCCCACGTCACGAGAAGAAGGCGCGAAGTCGATACGCGACTCTGCGTCTCTGCGTCTCTGCGTCTCTGTGTCGAGACAGCAAGATCAGGTGCGGGCGCGTTCAGGGATAACGCTTATTTAATCAACGCCCGCTCCAGCCGGTACATGGCCACGCTGAACGCGGTAATCCCGAGCGCGATGAGGTACGCCAGATGCCCGGCGATCGACGGGCTGATGTTGCCGGTTGTGAGCTGGCGCAGCATCGCGACCGCGTGATACAGCGGCATCACGTGGATGATCCACTGCACCGGCTCCGGAAAACGCGCGACCGGCACAAAAATGCCGCTGAACAAGAACATCGGCATCACCAGCAGCCCCATCACCATGTCGAAATCCTGCACCTTGCGCGCGACCGTCGTCAGAAAGATCGCCATTGCGGAAAAGGCTGCCGCGGACAGTACCGCCGCCGGCCAGGCGACGAGGGCCCAGCGCGACAGCAGCAGCGGCCGTCCGGTAATTGCGCCAAGCGCGAACAGCACCGTCAGGAACACGGCCGCATAGAGCGACCCGCGCCCGAGCGCCCACAACATCTCCCCAAAAGCGACGTCCGGCACGCGCATCGGCGTGGCGAGGATGCCGTCGTAGGTTTTCTGGTAGTGCAGCTTCCAGTAGATGTTGAAGAAGCCGTCGGTGATCGCGCCGTTGAGGCAACTCGAGGCGAGAAGACCCGGCGCGATGTATGCGCTGTAGCTGATACCGTCGATCGGCGGGACAATCGCGCCGAGACCTAATCCGATGCCGAGGAGATAGAACAGGGGTTCGAAGAACCCGGAAAAAATTATCATCCACGTGTATTTGTAGACGAGCAGATTGCGCTGCACCATGCGCAGCGATCGCCGCGGCGACGGCAGGGCGATCGCGATCATGCGTAAAGTCTCCGCCTGAAGGTCGTCCGCGCCACTGCGGCGCCCACCGCAATCAGCGTGATGAGATAGATCACGTGGATCGGCCATGCCGGCGGCACCGCACCCAGCGTGAATCCGCGTACCAGCTCCACGCCGTGGAAGAGCGGCGTGAACCAGGCCGCGCGCGCCACCGGTTCAGGCAAACGGCTCACCGGCACGAACACCCCGGAGAACATGAAAAGCGGTGTGATCACAAACCGGAAAAGCACGTTGAACGGGTTGGCATCGGTGAGCGTGGCCGAGAGCGCGATGATCGGCGCCGCGAACGCAAGCCCGGTCAGCACGGCAGACGGAATCGCCAGAATGACGAGGGGCGATCGCGGAATGCCGAAACCGGTCATCACCAGCACGAACGCCAGTCCGATCGTCGTCAACCGGATCGCAATCCAGCCGAGCTCGCCGAAGACGACGGCGGAAACGCTCATCGGCGTCGCCACGACCGCTTCGTAGTTGCGATGCCACATCATCTTGCCCATCACCGGCCACGCCGATTCGAACGACGCCACCTGCATAGCCGTCGATGCGAGCAGACCGGGCGCGAGAAACTCCGCGTAGCGGACGCCCCCGGGCAGCAGCGCGCCGCCGGCGTCGACCATCGCACCGAGCCCCAACCCCATCGCTATCAGAAACAAGGTGGGCTGCAGGAAGCTCGAGAACACCGAGCCGCGCCAGACGCGCCGGTACACCAGGGCGTTGCGCTGCATCATGCGAACGGCGGCGATCATTCGATCAATGCCCT